>ENA-UOOD01000408-UOOD01000408.1-human-gut-metagenome-genome-assembly--contig:-CS67-NODE-408-length-52945-cov-13.509170_pt1 | contig 52945 bp, 43 predicted proteins | sample MGYA00242464_ERZ724011 | MGnify/ENA metagenome assembly ERZ724011 | reverse complement strand
TATAGTCTTCAAATGACAACACCTATCGTAACCTCAGTGCGCAGACGTTCTCGACGTGCTGGGTGTGGGGGAACATATCGACTGGCTGGACGGCGGTGATATCGTACTTATCGGCGAAAAGAGCCAGGTCACGGGCCTGGGAGGCCGGGTTGCAGCTTACATAGACCATACGGGCAGGGGAGGCCTCAAGGATGACCTTGGCGACATCCGGATGGATGCCGGCACGAGGAGGATCGAGAATTATCACATCAGGCTGACCGTGCTCATTGATGAAATCACGTCTCAGGACATCCTTCATGTCACCGGCGAAGAACTCACAATTAGTGATGCCGTTACCGGCCGCGTTCACCTTCGCATCCTCAATCGCCTCGGGAACATATTCGATGCCAACCACTTTGGCGGCCTTGCCGGAGACGAACTGCGCGATCGTGCCGGTCCCTGTGTAGAGGTCATAGACGATCTCGTTGCCGGTCAACTCAGCAAAATCCCTCGCGACCGAGTAAAGCTTGTAGGCCTGCTCGGAGTTGGTCTGGTAGAACGACTTAGGACCTATGCGGAAAGTCAAGCTTTCCATTGTCTCACGGATTGTCGGCTCACCCTTGTAGAGAATGCACTCCTGATCACCGATCGAGTCATTCAACTTATTGTTGATGATATAGTAAAGCGATGTGATCTGAGGAAACGCTTCAGCAATGGCATCCAGCATTTTCTCCCTGTCCTCACGGTTCTCGTAGAAGAAGCACATTATCACCATCAGGTCGCCCGTGTCGGTCGTGCGGATGAACATATTCCTGACATAGCCCACGTTCTGACGGATGTCAAAGAAATCCAGACCGTTTTCGACAGCATACTTCTTGATGAAAAGCCTGATGTCATTGGACGGATCCTTCTGAAGGTAGCAGTGCTTGATGTCCAGCACCTTGTCGAAGAACTTACCTACGTGGAATCCAAGTCCCATACGGTCGTTCTCCGGAACGCTCTCAATGTCCTCGTCCTTCAGCAGCCATCTTTTCGATGAGAAAGTGAATTCCAGCTTGTTACGATAGTACTGGATCTTGTCTGACGGGATTGTCGGGCGGATCTCCGGCACATTAAGATGACCGATACGTACCAACTGGTCATAAACCTGTTGACGCTTGGCCTCAAGCTGCATCGGATAGGGGAGAGGCTGCCATTTACAGCCACCGCAAACCCCGAAATGCTGACAGAACGGCTCCAGACGATCCTTTGACGGAGTCACGATCCTCTCGACAAAACCTTCGTAATAATTCTTGCTCTTTTTGGTGACACGGATGTCAACCACATCACCCGGAACAGCGAACGGCACAAACACAACGACACCGTTCCAATGCGTAAGTGCCTTGCCTTCAGCTGCACAGGCCTCGATCGTAATGTTCTCCAACAGGAGATCTACTCTTTTTCTTCCCATAAATATTCCCACTCAGCCGCAACCGGCGTTATATTAATTGTCAAACTCGTGGAACAAGGACTGGGAGATGTTGATCATAAAGTCTCCCATAGCCTCAAGCTCCGCCAACATATCAAGGTAATAGTTGATGGAGAGGAACTTGTCCGCTCCTTTCTCAATCTGGAGAATTCCTTCGTCACGAAGAGTGTCCCTCGTCTCGTTGATCTTGTCCTCGGCATTGTAGGCATTGCTGATGTCCTTAAGCTCACCATCCACAGCAAGTCTCATATTCGAGACCATCACAGCGAAAGCCTGATTGACCTTGCCGATCAGCAGGTTGACCTTGCTTATAGTCTCATCATCGAAACCAAGCTTGTGGACACGCAGGCGGGAAAGCAGACGGCTGATGTTCTCACAACTGTCGCCAAGGCTCTCTAACTCGCTGATCACACGGTAGATGACCTTGACCTCTCGTGCCTCGTGATCGTTCATAGACTCTGCCGTGAGGCTGTTCAGGAACGCTGCGATCTCATATTCAAACCTGTCCGTCACCTCCTCGCACTTGACCAGTTTCTGCCGATATTCCTCAAACTTGTCCGGATCCTTTTCATTCACAGCCAGTTTTACATACTGGAAGCCATCCTGGGCAGTCACTGCGAAGTTCACAGCCTCCTTGTACGCCTGTTCGATTGAGATTGAAGGAGTTCCGAAAAGTCTGCCGCTGCCGATGAACTTCAGATGGAAGTCCCCTTTCTCAGGCGCCGGCTCCTTGATCCACTTCGTCAGCAAATCAGCGAACGGCTTGCGGAACCAGACCAGAACCAATGTCGAAATGGTGTTGAACAGGGTGTGGACACAAGCGATGCCGAATACCGCGGTCATCTGAGAATCAAGACCAAACAAAGAAACCAGTCCAAGATTGATCTTTATGAATATATTAAAGAATATCAGCACAAAGACAGCGCCGGCCACATTGAACACGGTGTGGGCGAGCGCGGCCCTTCGCGCCTGGACACCAGCTCCGCTGGCGGCGATATTGGCTCCGATAGTGGTTCCGATGTTCTCTCCCAGAACCATAGCGGCGGCCATCGGGAACGGCAGCCAACCAAGGTAGGCAAGCACCATCGTAAGGACAACCGTGACGCTGGATGACTGGAGGATGAATGTGACGACAACGCCGATAAGCATAAATATCAACACGGAACCGATTCCGTGCGAAGCCAGTCCGGCGATTGACCCGGCGATCTGAGGAACAGTGTCAATAGCTGGTATTGAGGACTTTATGTAAATCAGTCCAACGAAAACCAGTGACAATCCCAAAACTGCCTGACCGATGTTCTTGACCAGTGATTTCTTCATAAGTGTCATCACGAAACCGGCTCCAAGCAGCACAAACGCCAGAACCGTCACATCAAGCCAGAACCCGGTAGCCGCTATGATCCAAGCGGTTATGGTCGTACCGATGTTGGCGCCCATTATAACGCAGATGCCTTGTTTAAGCGATAGGGTAGCGACGCTCACAAGGCTGGCCACCAATATTGTCGTGGCGCTTGACGACTGGACGACAGCGGTGATTCCGGCGCCGGAAAGGATCTGCTTGAACGGCGTGCCTGAGGTCATCCATTTCTCGAAACGCCTGAGCCTATCGCCGCAGGATTTCTGAATTCCTGTGCTGAGCATCTCTAGTCCGAAGACGAAGAGCGCCAAAGCACCAAGAAGCGTCAGTAGTTGCAAAATCATATAGGGTAGTGTTTACAATACGTTCAACTTAACATAATCCGAATTGTATAACAGAATAGGCGAGTACCGTTACACAAGGGAAACTATTGATTCAGAATCGAATTTGGCTGGTGAGAATCCTTGTCTGAATGTAATTCCGTCACCGAGAATCTCAAATCCGGCCGTGGTTGCCATCTCGTTCAGCAATCGAACACTGGCGGCTGCCCAAGTGAACGATCCGAAGGCAAAGAATCGTCTGTTCTTGACCAATCTGTCACAGATTGCCTCCATCAACTGACGGACCGGCGGCAATATTCCGTTGTTATAGGTCGGTGAGCCAAGAATCACAGTGTCATACTTGAACACGTCACGCAAAGCGAACGAATAACTTTCCTCATTCAGATTGTGGAGCGTGAACGGAATGTTATGGTTCTTCAAGGATTCAGCCAACGCCAGAGCAGCCTTCTCGGTGTTGCCGTACATCGAGCCGTAAGCCAGGCAGACACCGTGCTCCAAAGGTTCATAACGGCTGAACTTGTCGTACAGTGAGACGATTTCAGGAATATGATTCTCCCAAACCGGACCGTGAGTGCTGCAAATCCGGCATATCTCCAAACCGGAAAGCTTTTTGAGCGCGGCCTGAACCGGGGCGGCATATTTCCCGACGATGTTCGAGTAATACCTTGTCATCTCGTCTTTATATTCATTGAATATGTTTGACTGCGAGTCTATTACGCCTTCCGGGAAGGTTCTGAACGTGCCGAAGGCGTCACCGGAGAACAGGGTTTTCTCCTCAGGGCACCACGTCACCATCGTCTCCGGCCAGTGAACCATCGGAACCATAAAGAACTGAAGGCTTACGCTTCCGAGCGGAAGGGTCTCCCCTTCCTTTATCACCTTGATATTGTCGGTCAGACCTTGGTAACCTTCGATCATCGGCACAGCTTTGGCGTTTGTAACTATCGTACAATCAGGATATTCATCCCTAATCACGCTTTGGAGTGCGCTGTGGTCCGGCTCCATATGATTTACTACAAGATAGTCAATCTTCCTGTCCCCTATCTCGGCCTTGATGTTGGCAAGAAACTCGTCCCTAAACGCCACAGCAGCTGTGTCGATCAAGGCAATTTTCTCATCCTCAACCAGATAGGAATTATAGCTGACGCCAAAAGGAAGCGGCCACTGCCGCTCGAAGAGTTTGGTCTGGCGGTCGTTCACGCCAACAAAACGGATTCTTTCAGATAGTCTCATCTTATCAAAAATATGTTCTGCCTTTGCGCCTATATGTGGCATTCGGCAAGTAATAGACAAATTTACGAAACTTATTCCGCTTTTTCTTAAATTTGCGTTCGGTTAGGCTGAAAAATAGCGGCCAATCCGCATTAACACAAATGTTACCCAATCAAACATTATTGTTTTTCATATTAATTGAACGATATTTAACTAATTATGTCGGATATTTATCAAAGAACGGGACAAAGCGCTATGCTTCCCCCTCTTCCAGAGCGGATGAGACCAAAAAATCTGTCTGAATATGTCGGACAGAGGCATCTTGTGGGTGAAGGATGCATCCTTAGAAAGATGATCGAGAACGGGAATCTGTCCTCTTTCATCCTATGGGGGCCTCCGGGTGTCGGGAAAACCACTTTGGCCGGGATAATCGCCCAGACTTTGTCAAGGGACTTCTACACCCTCTCGGCGGTCAGTGCAGGAGTGAAGGATGTCCGTGATGTCATCGACAAGGCAAGAGGAGCATCCGTGTTTTCCAACGGAGCGGCGCCTATCCTGTTCATAGACGAGATACATCGCTTCAACAAGGCCCAGCAGGATGCCTTGCTTGGCGCGGTCGAGAACGGCACGATTGTCCTGATAGGAGCCACGACCGAGAACCCGTCATTCGAAGTGATCACCCCGCTTCTGTCCAGATGTCAGGTTTTTGTCCTGAAATCATTGGAAGTCAACGACCTTCAGATGCTTTTGGACAGAGCCTTGAAAAATGACGTGCTGCTGAAGGAAAAGAATATTGAAGTCAAGGAAACCGAGGCTCTGTTCCGTTACAGTGGAGGCGACGGCAGGAAACTGCTTAACGTCCTTGAGATCGTCATAGACTCCTTCGCCGGCAAGGAATCACACATAGTCATTGACAACGAGACTGTTACCGGTTGCATTCAGGAGAATCTGGCGATTTACGACAAGGATGGCGAGATGCACTACGACATCATCTCGGCGTTCATCAAATCAATCAGAGGCTCTGACCCGAACGCCGCTGTCTATTATCTGGCAAGGATGCTGAACGGCGGAGAGGATCCGTTGTTTATCGCAAGAAGACTCTGCATCTCGGCCGCCGAGGATGTCGGACTTGCCAACCCGAACGCGATGCTGCTTGCGAACTCGTGCTTCCAGATTGTCCATCAGATCGGTATGCCGGAAGCCAGAATCCCGCTTTCCGAAACCACAATCTACCTTGCAAGTTCTCCTAAAAGTAACGCTGCGTATCTTGCGATAAACAAAGCTATTGAAACCGCAAACAAAGACCAGACGGCACCCGTGCCGCTATACCTGCGAAACGCACCGACCAAACTTATGGAGGAACTTGGATACGCGGACGGTTATAAATATGCCCATGACTATCCCGGTCATTTCGCGGATCTGGAATTTATGCCGACAGGCCTTGAAGGCACAGTATTCTACGAGCCGGCGCCTAACCCTCAGGAAGACAGGCTGAAAGCCTATCTTGAAGCCTGCTGGCCAAAGTACTACACAAAAAAGTAATACAGTTTACTATTTTTTCACTAAATTTGTGTCACGTTAATATAAAAAATAATGGTAACTGAGATCCTTATTCTGCTCGCCGGGCTTGCACTGGTCGTGCTTGGCGCTGACTGGCTTGTGGACGGCTCATCAACTATCGCAAGGAAAGCCGGGTTGAGTGAATTCGTGATAGGTTTGACTATAGTCGGCATCGGGACATCGACACCGGAACTTGTAGTCAGCCTGACAGGAGCCTTGAAAGGCAACGCCGACATTGCGGTAGGTAACATAGTAGGTTCTAACATATTCAACACACTTTTCATACTCGGCTTCACCGCGCTTATAAGGCCGATCTCAATGACACGTGACAATGTCAAGACCGATATCCCGCTCAACATCATCACCACAGTTCTCCTGATCATATTCGGAATGCACTTCACGCTGTTTGGGATAGGCAACGACAACACGTTGTCAAGATTGGACGGCGTTATTTTTCTTATACTTTTCGCCGCTTATATGTACTGGTCCTTCAAGTCCGGGAAGGCTGAAGAGACCAAGGATTCAGCGGAGCCTGAAAGCGGAAAATTATGGGTGGCTATCCTGATGGTCCTGGGAGGATTGGCGGCTTTGATTTTCGGAGGCGACAAGTTCGTGGACAGCGCTACAAATATAGCCAGGATGCTGAACATCAGCGACAAGTTCATCGCGGTAACCATCCTCGCGGGCGGTACTTCGATGCCGGAACTCGTCACCTGTGTGGTGGCGGCGGCAAAGAAGAAAGGGCAGCTGGCTCTCGGGAATATCCTTGGCTCGAACATCGGCAATATCCTCATGATTCTGGGCGTTTCCGCTGCCGCCTACAAGCCGCAGCCCGGCTCCCCGTCAGGTCTGTCATTCTCAGGAATGACATTCGTCGATCTCGGAATATTGCTGCTCGGGGCCTTGCTGATCTGGGTAAGCGCGTTCACACGCAAAGGCCGGAAGCTGGACAGAGTCGAAGGGAGCATACTGCTCGCTTGCTTCGCCGGGTATATGACATGGCTGCTGATAAATCTGTAATGAATATATTAACACACAATAACGATGAAATTCAAACCAACAAATTACCAGCTTGTGAACGTCGGTTCCGGGAGAATATTCCAGGATGCCGGTTGGACATTGGCTGATCCGGAGGCTTCCGCGCCATCACTGGTAAGGGCCGTGTATGAGAATGAGAAGTTTACTCCACGTGACGACCTCAAAGGGCTTTACAGATACGCCGAATGGCTTCCGATCAACAGAACGCTGAAAAATTCACACGCTCCTGTTACCTACAGGAGCAAGGGACTCGCCGAGCTTCTCGGGATGGAGAACCTGTACATTACCCTGTCCGGCTACGTTCCAAAGCGTGGTGCCAAGATGGAGACCTGCTCTTTCAAGGAGACCGAGGCGTTCTCTGTCTGCGCAAGGCTGCCGAAAAACGACAAGCACATCCTTGTGGTGCAGTCCGCCGGCAACACGGCCAGGGCTTTCGCTCGTGTCTGCTCCGACAACGACATTCCGATCGTGATCTGCATTCCTAACGACAACATCAGCGACCTGTGGTTCCTGAAAAGGCTCAAACCTTGCGTGAAGGTCATCGCAACCCCAAACGGCACAGACTATTACGATGCCATCGCCCTTGGAGAGAAGCTTTGCAAGGATTCCCGTTATCTGGCCGAAGGCGGTGCGAAGAACATTGCCAGAAGGGACGGAATGGGAACTACCCTGCTAAGTGCCGTAGAGACCATCGGACGTATTCCTGACGCATATTTTCAGGCAGTCGGCAGCGGAACCGGCGCGATCGCCGCTTGGGAAAACGCATGCAGGCTTGCCAAGGACGGTCGTTTCGGCGAGAACAAGATGAGGGTTTACTGCGCTCAGAACGCTCCTTTCACCCTTATGTACGATTCCTGGAAAGCCGGATCAAGAGACCTTGTGCCGATCACTCCGGAAGAGTCCAGAAAGAGCGCCGAGGTGATCCTCGCGAAGGTTCTTTCCAACAGAAAGCCGCCGTACAGCCTTGCCGGAGGCCTGTTTGACACACTCAAGGAGTCCAACGGCGACTTCTTCAAGGTCACCAACGATGACATTGTCTATTGGATGCTCCAGTTCTTCAACAAAGAGGGCTACGACATATTCCCGGCCGCCGCTTCCGCTGTGGCAGCTTTGAAGAAAGCTCTTGACGAGGGTACAGTCAAAAAAGACGAGACCGTTATGCTGAATATCACAGGTGCCGGAATGCTTAACGCCACAAGCAAAGGCTTTGAGCTGAAGAAGCCTGATCTGATCCTCAGCACAGAGCTTTCCGCAGAGGAGGTCATCGCCAGTGTGGATCGGCTGTTTTAATTCGTGAGATATTTCGCCTCGATGGAGGCAGCAAAAAACTGAATTTCAAATTTTGCACGTTACCAAAATTTGAAATTCAGTTTTTCTGCTGCTTTAAAGGCTTTATCAAAACAGGAATGAGACACATAACAAAAATGTTTACATAAATAACTATTTTGTTTTTAGCGCTACAAAACAATCAAATATCAAACAAATCACATAATGAACACCAAACGCACCGCGTTCAGAAAATAAAAATTCCCAAATTTTGGTAACGTGCAAAATTTGGGAATTTTTATTTTCTGAACGCCCTCTTCGGGCGTGATATTGCGTTGATTTCTACAACAGAGTCGCTTCTAAAGTTATTCCTGGCGAAGCGGCTCACCAGAAACAAGACGCTCCTTAGACTCAACCGGATTGGAATAGATGCGAAGGAAGATGTCACGAAGTTCGGCACGGTTGAGACGACGCTCGACCTTATCCAACCGATGCTCAGTATATTCCGTAAACTTCTCAACATCCTCCGGAGTATAAAGCTCCGCATACTTATAACTATGATTTACAAGGTCATAAGCGATGTAGTTAGTCTTCCAAAGCTGATAGCCGGCGATGATCCTCTTGTCAACAGCGTGTCTGATGGCCTGATAACGGTCATTCTTGTCGCAATGCGAAGCCAACTCGATCTCGTCAGGAGTTATCGGCAGACCGAAGTTGAGATGCACGTCACCCTTCTGCTGGCGGATACCCATAACAATACTGTGCAAATCCTCGGTGCGCGTCTTGACATATTTCTGAGTCCTGGAAATCAAGATCTCACGAGCCTTGCGGACATCGCATGGCTCATATTCATAAGAAATGCTGAGAGGAACGATGTTCAGCTCGGAAAAATTCTCTTTGAACGATTTCGTGCCGCTCATATCCAACATCTTCAGCAGGCCCTGCTCCGTAGTGTCGATTCCGTCTTTTGTGCGGCCCTGCCTCTGTGCCAACCAGATAGAAGATTTACCGGAAGTGATGGTTTGACGGATGTATTTAGACAGAATCTGCGAGGACAGATAGAGTTCCCTTGCCGAAATCCCGCGGATCACCCGGATCATCCTGTTGGAACGGAGCAGATATTCAACGGTCTTGCTCTGCTTGATGAGGTTGTCACCGACACAGATCTCCGTCATCGGGATGCCGTTCCTGAAAAGCACCTGTTGGGTGATGGCCGGATCAAGGATGATGTCCCTGTGATTGGACATCGCAAGGAATTTTCCTTTGATCTCCTTGATATAACTGATGCCGTCATAGGAGAAGTTGTGGATTGTGTTATCCATAACCCAGGACACAGCCTTGTTCATCACAATTTCCTGGAACTCATCGATATTATGCACACTCTTCAATGCGTTCCGAAGGAAAAAGATCGGCTCGTCAGGGAAAAGATATTCGGAAATAGCCAGCACAGCGGGATGATTCGCGACCTTGTTCAAGGCCTCGACCGCCTCAGCATCGTTGTAAGGACAGATGCTTTCGAATTCAGATGAATCAGCCATAATAAATCATCGTTAGTAATATTTGCAAATGTAAGCAATTTACTTAACATTCGCAAAGGCTTGTAACCATCAATCCACAAAGGACTTAAGAAGTACGGCGGAAAAGAAGCGAGCTGTCGCCGTAGCTGAGGAACCTGAAGCCGTGCCCGAGAGCATAGTCATAGATTGTCTTCCAGTCACCGCCTACAAACGCTGAAATCAGCAGAATCAGAGTGCTTTCCGGTTGGTGGAAATTTGTTATCAAAAGATCGACAAGCCTGAAACGGAAGCCCGGCACAATGATGATTCTTGTGCCAACCTTAAGCTCATTCAGCCCGTTGTTCTCCAAATAAGAGATTATGGCGTCCAACGACTCTTCCAATGAATATGAATATTCACGTTCATAAGGAGCCCACTGGCCCACATCCTCCGGCTTGCCTTTCTCGATGCAGCTTGCACCGACATAGTACAATGATTCCAGAGTACGTACGGAAGTCGTACCGACCGCAATCAGCTTGCCTTTATTGGCCTTTATGCGCTTAAGAAGGTCAAGAGTGACCACAAACGGCTCCCTGTGCATCGGATGATCAGCCACATCCGAACTCTTGACCGGAAGGAAAGTGCCGGCTCCGACGTGAAGGCAGACATTCTCACAGTCAATGCCCTTGGCGGCGATATTGTCCAATACAGACTGCGTGAAATGCAGTCCGGCCGTAGGAGCTGCCACGGAGCCGCGGATATGAGCATACAAGGTCTGATAGCGCTCTGTGTCAATCGATTCTGTCTCACGATTGAGATACGGAGGAATCGGGACCGTGCCGCACAGTTCCAGCACTCTGGAGAAAGGGATCCCGCCATCCCAGAAAAACTCCACAATACCGGTCTCACCGTTACGCTCGACAAGGCTGGCCTTCAATCCCATCGCGGAAATAGCCTCATCACTATCCGGATTATACAAGGAAAGAACGTCATTCTTCCAGCGCTTAGCATTCCCGATCACACATTTCCAACGACAACGCTCCGTCGCGGCGAAAGCGGTGTTATATTCAGGAGGATTGACAGGCTCAAGGCAGAAGATCTCGATGTGCGCACCAGTCTCACGCTGAAAATGAAGCCTGGCTGGCACAACCTTGGTGTCATTGAATATCATAAGAGAGCCGGAAGGCAAGAGAGAGGGAATATCCTTGAATATGTACTCGCAGACATCGCCGTTCTCATAGCGCAGAAGCTTTGAGGCATCCCGCTCCGCAAGCGGATATTTCGCAATCCGCTCGTCAGGAAGTGGGTAGTTGTAATCCTCAATTTTTATAGAAGGTATCATCTCGTTGAGATTTTAAAATTCCATACAAAGTTAACCTAAGTATAAGAAATATCAAATTCTCGGAGAAGTCACATTTCTAAACATTTTAACAGCCAAAACGGGTTTACAAAACTCAAAGTGTTATTTACTTTTGTAAATATAGCCGGCAAGGGTGAAACAAATTACTTTTGTGCAATAAGGAATAGTAATCAACATAAGTTATCGCCTGCAATATATTGATTATCAGATTATTTATTGAATTTTAATAAAATTCACATATAGGTATTGAGTGTAAATTCGGGATTTAATCGTTAGTTTACAGTAATTCTCTATATAAATACAAGAGTATTTATATTCTTTATCAATTAATTATATTCACTCATTGAAATTTATTTCTAATTAAGTTACGTATTATATGTATTCCATTTCACTTTTGTAACAATCATCTTTTAGTTGATTTTTACAACTTATTATGTTATTTTTGTAAACAAATCACTTTTGTAATGAACAATAGATTGCAGCGATTTTTGGATGCCGAGAATATCACACAGTCGCAGCTTGCGGAAAGATTAGGTGTGGCCAAGGCCAGCATATCACATATTCTTGCGGGAAGGAACAAGCCGGGGTTTGATTTCATACAAAGTATGGCTCAAAACTATCCCGACCTGAATCTTGATTGGCTGATCGCAGGAAAGGGTAAAATGTACAAGAGTCAGAATTCCCCTCAAGCGCCACAACTCTCCGAGGAGCCGCGATTGTCCACCACAGGCAAGGACAGCGGCCGATTATTCGATTCTCAAGAGCCAGATTTGTTTCCAGAAGAGCCGGAAACTATTGATAATAAGCCTCAAACAGAGCAAGTCTCCCCTGCCGAATCCAAACCAGACACGCCAAGGATCACAAAGATTCTGGTATTCTATGACAACGGAACGTTCAAAGAGATCGATTGACGGAATGTTTGAGAAGAAATCCCTTCTGTGTTCTGCTGATTTTGTCTAAATTTGTCGTCACAAACCTTGGTGTGGAAAACCAAGGCAAGTGCAGAAAAACATCAATGAATATGTACAGACAACTCATCAGGCCGATTTTGTTCAAATTCTCACCGGAAACGGCGCATAATCTCACTTTCAAAGGACTCGGACTTCTACGGCGGATTCCTTTCGCCGGAAAACTGATGAAGCTGATTTACAGCCACAAGACTCCATCGCTGTCAAGGAATGTGTTCGGGATCAATTTCCCGTCGCCCGTCGGTCTGGCCGCCGGTTTGGACAAGAACGGAGAGTTTTACAACGAGCTGTCGTGGTTCGGATTCTCGTTCATCGAGATCGGTTCCCTGACTCCGGAGGCTCAGCCGGGCAATCCCAAGCCTCGACTGTTCAGGCTCCCGCAGGACAACGCTATCATAAACAGGATGGGGATCAACAACAAAGGCATCCAGAACGCGATCAGACATATTCAAAAGGATCCGCCAAAGACGATTATCGCGGCGAGCATAGCGAAGAACAGCACCAGCGCCTCGGACGAGGACACCATCGCTGACTACAAGAAGGCGTTCTCGTATATGTACGACTTTGTGGATATGTTCACGATCAATGTCTCCTGCCCGAATGTTCACGGCCTGCAGAATCTTCAGGACGTGTCATACCTGTCGGATATTCTCGATCCGTTGCTGGATTTAAGGATATGCTACGATGCCTATAAGCCGATTCTGGTCAAGGTCTCCCCTGACATTCCGACAGAGGAACTTGACGAAATCCTGAAATACTGTATGCAATCAGGAATCGACGGAATCGTGGCCGGCAACACGACCAGATCCCGTGACGGGCTCACGACAAACAAGGATAGAATAGAGAAAATCGGCAACGGAGGGCTCTCCGGAGCTCCTTTGTACGAGAAAAGCCTCGCTATGGTCAAGCATATTCATCAGTTCACGTCCGGAAGGCTGCCGGTAGTGGGTGTCGGTGGAATAATGTCGCCGGAGCAGGCCAAGGAAATGCTGGACGCCGGAGCGAGTCTGATAGAGATCTACACCGGTTTCATCTACGAAGGACCTTCAATAGTGAAGAAGATCAACAAATACCTTGAAAACAATAGTTTGACAAAATAAAATCTGAATATGGCAAACGCATCGATCTGTACTATCGGCGACGAGATTCTGATCGGCCAGATAGTGGACACCAATTCCTCGCATATATCCCAGGCGCTTGAAGAGATTGGCGTGAAAGTCACAAGAATGACTTCATTCGGGGATGACCACGACGAGATTGTCTGCAATCTAACAAACGAACTCACTCACAACGAGATAGTCATAACTACCGGAGGTCTTGGTCCAACCAAGGACGACATCACGAAAGCGGCTTTGGCGGAGATTTCCGGAAGCAAGGGTTATGTGGTGAATGAAGGCCAGCTCAAGATGGTCCACGAGATCCTTCACGCAAGGGGACTTGATGTTCTGGACATCAACAAGGCTCAGGCGCTCGTCCCGGACACTTGCGAAGTGATTGTCAACCACCTCGGCACGGCGCCGATTATGGTGTTCCGCTTCCCTAAGGAAAGATACGGCCATCAGGCCTCTCTCTATGCCCTGCCAGGCGTTCCGTTTGAGGCGGTCGGGGCGATTCCTGATGTGATCAAGGACGTTAAGGAGCACAACCCACTTACGGACATATTCCATAAGTGCGTGATGGTCTTCGGGTTGGCTGAATCCGCGCTTTCCAAGGAAATTGAGTCTTGGGAGGACAGTCTGCCGGAGGATATGCACCTTGCCTACCTGCCTAATCCTTTGACAGGAGTCCGTCTCAGGCTTTCAATTTACGGTGGAGACAAGGATGAGGAGGAAAGGCGCATTGATGAGCAGTTCGCGCGTCTCAGGCCGATTTTGGGAGACAAGATATATTCCTACAATGATGACACGCTGGAGAACGCCGTTGGAGCCTTGTTCCGTGGCTCAGGGATGACCCTCAGCGCGGCCGAGTCCTGCACCGGAGGCAAGATTTCCTCCTTGATCACCTCTGTTCCCGGGGCTTCTGAATATTACCTCGGCTCCGTCACATCCTACGCCATCCCAGTCAAGGAAAAAGTCCTTGGAGTTCCGGAGGCCACAATCAATGAATATGGAGTTGTAAGTTCCGAAGTGGCGGCGGCGATGGCTGAAGGGGCCAGAAATTTGACCGGGAGCACTTATGCTGTCTCGACCACAGGATTGGCAGGGCCCGGAGGCGATGAGCATAATCCAGTAGGCACTGTATGGATCGGAATCGCAGGCCCTAACGGGACGAAAACCGTCAAAAAGGTCTATAAGAACGACAGGAAAAGGAATATTGAGAGATTCGCTGCGGCCGCGCTCGATGAACTCAGGTTATTTATGCTCAGCGACCGCAAATAATTGAAAATAAATAGTGATAACAAATTTGTTTACCAAGCAAACATTTTTGTTATCGCTATTATTATGGCTATTTGCAGGCTATTTGGCAGTCAAAGAGGTCACGTCATTGAACACTCTTAGGAAATTCTTGCCAGCGACCTTCTCTATCTGATCATCGGTATAGCCACGGCTTGACATCTCGTCAAAGATCACTCCGATTTTTGAGATGTTCTCAAGTCCGGCTGGAGTAACCTCGATGCCGTCGAAGTCGGTTCCGATTCCGACACTGTCTATACCCGCCACCTTAACGGCGTGGTCGATGTGATCCACCACGTCCTTATAGGAAGGTCTTGGCAAAGCGGCAAACTCATCCAGCACAGCGTTCCAAGCGGTGGCCTTTTCCGGATTCAACGGATCGTTGATCCAGTCCTGCTCGGTCCAGCTCTTGGACTCCAGTCCGGAATCCGCCAGAGTCTTGGCGAACGCATCCGAAAGGAATACCGGATAGAAATTGATTTGGATCACGCCGCCTTTGTCAGCAAGCGCGCGCAGCATCTCATCGGACATATTCCTTCTGTGGTGAGCCAAGGCACGACAGCAGGAATGTGTGGAAACAATCGGAGCGCGGGAATATTCAAGGACATCGTAGAATGTCTCATCCGAGGCGTGAGCGACATCGACGATCATTCCGAGGCGGTTCATTTCCGCCACCACTTCCCTGCCGAACGGACTGAGTCCATGCCAACGCTGTCCCTGCGCGGCGGAGTCCGCTATTTCATTGTCACCGTTATGGGTCAAGGTTATGTACCGTACCCCAAGCTTATGAAAAACCCTGAGCAAAGGGAGCGACTTTTGGATCGGAGCCCCGTTCTCCATACCTATGAATATGGAAATGAGTCCTTTAGCCTTATTCCTCAAAGCGTCATCCGGCGAGAATGCAAGTGAGGCGATCCCGGAATTGGCTTCAACGGCATCGTAGATCCGGCCGATCATTTCCAAAGCGTAGCGTGTGGCCGCGTCTGGCTGTAGGTCGGCGGATGTGTATAAAGCGAAGAAAGAGGCATCGACCCCGCCGGCCTTAAGCTTCGGCAGATCGACATGCCCCCTTTCATTGTCAATTCCGATGTCGCGTCCCCGCATCATCATTGTCGGGGTGTCGCAATGAGAATCCAGGACGAACATGATTACTTACGGGTTACAGTCGCATTCTGGATCTTCACGATCTTGATCACAGGATCTCCTGAGTAGCAGACACTTGCGCCTTTGCCGAGGTCGAGCGAAAGATTTTTGCCAGGAGTTACGGTAAGATCCGCACCATCCAATGACACGGTCACATCATCCACAGACATCGTGACCGCATCAATCTTTGAAGATCCTCCTTTACCAGTGACTTTCAAAGAGTTGGCTTTGCCGGAAAGGGATAGTTTGGCACTGTTGTCAGTAGCGACGGAAGCCGTTTCGCATTGACCATTGACGGCAAGGTCAGCGGAACCCGAATTATTCACATTGAGAGTTTTCGCTGAATATTCCATGACAACCGTCGCGCTCCCGTCCGCATTGACAGTCACATTGTCCCCGGCCTTCACATTGAAAGAAGATAGCTTTGCCTTTTTGCCTACGGAAATCACAGCAGACTCCGCGTTCACGTTAAGATTGGCTATGCTTGAATTGCCGGATAGATCCATTTTGAATTTGCCGGAATTCAGACTATTGCTTGATGAGAACGTACAGTCATCATTCAAAGTGATTGAGTTAAGTGACGAGACATAAATAGTGGCTTCAAGTACAGGTCCTTCAGAATTCTTACCCTTGAAGGATTTCTTAACTTCTTTCGGAATTGATTTATCATCAAGTCCTATGTAAAGAGTGCCGCCTTTAACGTAGCATTCAAGACAACTCTCAAGGGCATCGCTTACTTTGAATTTGGCATTATAGCCATCCTTTTCAACCAAGGTGACCTTGAAGCCGTCCGACACTGAGATGGCATCAAACTCTGAATATTCGTGTTCGATGGTCCTGGTCTGCGCGACGGAAACCGCAGATGTTAAAGCAATGGCGGAAATCGCCATAAATAAAGATTTGATATTCATAACCTTTATAAATTAAATTTTCCTATTCATCAATTTTTTCCATCAAGGATTCCCACTCCGCTGTCTTGTGGTCAAGCTCGCGTTTGTCCTCAAGGTAGGTTCTGGTGAGCTCCATTATGTCATCACCAGGCCCGGGATTGGAGAGAATCTTCTCGATGTCCTTCATCCTCGCCTCGACCTTGCCGATTTCTGACTCAAGGAATTCGACCCTGTGCCGAATCCTGCGGATTTCCTTGGAATCACTCCGTCTTTGTTCGAATTCCTTTTGGGCCTGTTCCTTTCTGACAGAATCAACCTCATTCTTTGCATCGGGTACCGCAGACACTTTGGGAGAGAAACGCCTCTCCAATTCCTGAAGATTCTCTATCTTCCTCTCTTCCAAGAACTCATGGACACTTCCAAGATGCTCCTTGACCTTTCCGTCACGGAACTCATACATCTTGTCAACCAAGCCTTCAAGGAAATCACGGTCGTGTGAGACCACAATCAGCGTGCCATCGTACGCCTTCAGAGCCTGTTTGAGAATATCCTTGGACTTGATGTCCATATGGTTGGTCGGCTCGTCAAGCGCCAACACATTGTATGGCTGGAGCATAAACTTTGCCATTCCAAGCCTTGCGCGCTCGCCGCCTGACAGGACACTTACCTTCTTGTCGATGTCCTCACCACGAAACAGGAACTGAGCCAGAATGTCACGAAGCTTGTTCCTTACATCTCCGACCGCTATGTTGTCAAGGGTCTCCCACACGGTAAGATTACGGTCAAGGATGTCCTCCTGATTCTGAGCGTAATACCCGATAGAGACATTGTAGCCAGTCTTGGCCTCACCGCTGATAGGCTGCAACTCCCCCATTATCACACGCATAAGGGTAGTCTTACCCTCACCGTTGCGTCCGATCAAGGCGACCTTCTCTCCCCTTCTGACCTCTATCTCAGCGTTCCTGAAGACGACCTTCTCCGGATAGCCGACTGTCAGATCCTTGCCTTTGAACACAATGTCTCCGGAACGTGGTGCCGGCGGGAACTTAACCGTCAGCGTGACGTTGTCAGTCTCGTCAATCTCCACTCTGTCAAGTTTTTCGAGCTGCTTGATGCGGGACTGTACCTGATTTGATTTCGTAGGCTTGTAGCGGAAACGGTTGATGAAGTCCTCCGTCTTCTCTATCATCTTCTGCTGGTTCTCATAGGCCGCCATCTGCTGCGCGAGCCTTTCCTTGCGTAATTCAACGTACTTGCTGTACGGAACCTTGTAGTCATGAATATGACCGAGCATGATCTCGACCGTACGATTTGTCACGGTGTCAAGGAACCGCCTGTCATGCGAAACGAGGAGCAACGATCCCCGATGACTTTTAAGATAATCCTCCAGCCATTCGATTGATTCTATGTCAAGATGGTTCGTAGGCTCGTCCAGAAGCAGGACATCCGGCTCGGACAGCAGGATCTTCGCCAGCTCTATGCGCATATTCCACCCTTGGCTGAACGTCTCGGTCTTTCGCCCGAAATCCTCATCCTTAAAGCCAAGGCCTAAAAGCGTCTTCTGGGCAAGAACCTCCGGAGGCTCCGACTGACTCATAGCCATAGCGTCTGTCAAGTCATTCAGTCGGTTGATCAAAGAAAGGTATTCATCTGACTCATAGTCAGTTCTCTCAGCCAGTTGGGCGTTCACGCTGTCAAGTTCGGCTTGAATCTCTGTGATGTGGTCAAAAGCGGTCAATGTCTCCTCCATCACGGTTCTCCCCTTGTGGTGTTCCATGATCTGAGGCAGGTAGCCGATACGCAGATCGTTCGGCTTGTCGATGCTTCCGGATGTCGGAGACTGAAGCCCGCAGATCAGTTTCATGATCGTGGACTTCCCCGCTCCGTTTTTGCCGACAAGACCGATCTTGTCCTTCTCACTGATGTGGAAATCTATACTGTCCAAAAGTGTGTAGCCACCGTAGGCCACAGTCAATCCATTAATTGAAATCATTTACGCCTCCTCCTTAATCTCTTCAAGCGCATCTTCCGGCCGTGCCGGTTTACAGCACATCACGCAAACCTCGTACAAAATCAGCAAAGGAGCGGCGGCGATCAACATCGACATCGGATCCGCGGGCGTTATGATGGCAGCGATGCATAGTATAACCACTATCGCATGCCTGCGATATTTAATCAGAGTGTTTCTGGTGACAATCCCGAGTTTAGACAAGATCACGACAACGATAGGAAATTCAAACACAATGCCGAACGCCAGCACAGTTGAAGTGAACATCGAGATGTACGAAGTCAGCGAGATCGTGTTCATCACATCATCGCTGATCTTGTAGCCCATGAAAAAGTTAAGCGAGATCGGAACGATAAGATAATAACCGATTACAAGTCCAAGATAGAACAGGAACGATGCGGAAAGGAATGCCCCTCTTACCGCACGCTTTTCATTCCTGTAAAGAGCTGGGGCTATGAATTTCCAGATCTCGAAACAGACATACGGGAAAGACAGGATGAAGCCCAACTCGAACGCGACCTGAAGATGCACGAAGAACTGGGCGGATATGTCCAGATTCACCAGCGACATCTGCATATTCCCCATTCTCAGCCATTTATAGATGAAGAAGTCGCTTTTTGTCGGAGCCAGGATGATGTCGTCAAAGACCAACGACTTGAAGCAAAAGACCACGACACTGACAAGCGTAATAACAAGCACTGAGCGGAACAATGTTCCCCTCAGCACCTCCAGATGGTCCCAGAAGGACATCTCAGCTTCTCCAGCCGCCATTATTTCTTCTCGATCTTCTCGATTTTGTCCGGAGTCTTGGCTGTGGAGTTGAGATCCTTGTCAATGTCACTGATCTGGCTCTCAACCTCGTTCATGCCGTCCTTGAAGCTCTTGACACCTTTTCCAAGGCCTTTCATGAGCTCAGGAATCTTCTTTCCACCGAAAAGGAGAATGATGACAAGGGCGATAATCACCACCTGCCACGGGCCAACAACACCCAAAGGAACAATAAAAAACATAGTCTAAACTATTTAAGTGTTAAAATAATCTTTACAAATATCATCTGTCATTGATATGAGCCTCTATCGCTTCCACAAGCTTCTCCGGACAACGTGTCGGCCGACCGGTAGCCTTGTTGAGAAAGCCAAGGGTCACCTGGCCTTCAACGCAAAGCGTGCCGTCCTGATTGTAAACCGCCTGCCTTACACGGAGTTTCGCCATAGGCACCTCATCGATCATTGCGACAGCCCTGACCACATCTCCCATCTTAGCCGGGAACCTGTAACGGCATTCCACGGTGACTATCGGAATAGTCACACCGTCCTCCTCACATTTCTCTATCGGGTAACCGCACTCGACCATCAGGTTGTTCCTCGCACACTCGAAGTACCGGATGTAATTCGAGTGATGGACGATGCCCATCTGGTCAGTTTCGTAGTATCTGACAGGAAAAGATATCTCAGAATGCACCATAACAAAATTGTTAGCACCTAAAACAAAAATGTTTTACTATTTGTTTCTCAAAGCGGCAAGAGCCTTTTCGTAACTTTCGATCTTGGAAAGGCTGTCAGCCTCCTTCTTGCGCTCCAAAGCGACAACCTTCTCCGGAGCGTGAGCCACAAAGCTCTCGTTGGACAGCTTTTTCCTGACGGAATCAAGGAATCCGCGCTGATGCTCAAGTTCGGTCTCGATCTTTTTGATCTCCTCCTCGACATCCACAAGTCCCTCAAGCGGAACGAAGAGTTCAACCGTGCGGACAAGCAGCGAGACTCCGGCGGCGTCACCGAAATCAGCCACACTCTCGACCGAGGAAATGTTGGCAAGCTTGGTGACCACAGGGAGCATATTCATAGGGAAATCTCCCTTCACCTTCAAGGCAAGGCTTTCCTTAGGAGAGATGTTCTTCTGCTGACGGATTCCGCGGATCCCGTTCACCGCCTCCTGGGCTATGCCGAATTCCTCGATGATCTTTTCATCGACAACTCCAGCCTTAGGAGTAGGCTGGTACATAATGGTCTCCCCTTCCTTGCGCTCCGCCATAGACTGCCAAAGCTCTTCCGTGATGAAAGGCATCACAGGATGAATCATCTTCAGCAATTTCTCAAAGAATATGATTGTGGCGTCATACGTCGCCTTGTCGATGCTCTCACCATAAGCTGGCTTCACGGCCTCAAGGTACCAGGCGCAATATTCATCCCAGAAGAGTTTGTAGATGCTCATAAGGGCATCTGAGATCCTGAACTTGGAATAATGGTCTTCGACCGCGGTAATGGTCTGGCCAAGTTTATTCTCAAACCAACTTACAGCCAATTTGTTGACCTCACTCTGCTGAAGCTTTTCATCAATTGTCCAACCTTGAACGAGACGGAAAGAATTCCAGATCTTATTGCAGAAATTCCTGCCCTGCTCGACCTGTGACTCATCATAGAATATGTCGTTGCCGGCTGACGAGCAAAGCAGCATACCGATCCTCACGGCATCGGCTCCGTACTTGGCGATGAGGTCAAGCGGGTCTGGAGAGTTGCCAAGAGTCTTGGACATCTTCCTGCCGAGCTTGTCGCGGACAATTCCCGTGAAATAAACGTTGCTGAACGGAATGTCGTTCATAAACTCGTCACCTGCCATAATCATTCTGGCTACCCAGAAGAAGATGATGTCAGGACCTGTAACCAGGTCATTTGTAGGATAATAGTAAGCAAGATCCTTGTTTGGCTGATGGTCAGGATGTCCAGGCTTCTGAGGGTCGAACACTGAAATAGGCCAGAGCCAGCTTGAGAACCAGGTGTCGAGCACATCGTCATCCTGCCTGAGATCGGCGGCTGTCAAAGCCGGATTGATCTTCTGGGCCGCGGCGAGAGCCTTCTCTGGAGTCTCTTCCACAACTATCTGCCCGTCTGGAAGATAGTAAGCCGGGATTCTCTGTCCCCACCAAAGCTGACGGGAAATGCACCAGTCGTGGGCGTTCTCCATCCAGTGACGGTACGTGTTACGGTACTTGTCCGGAATAAGTTTGATCTTGCCGGATTCGACGCTCTCAAGAGCCTTTGCGGCAAGGTCTTCCATCTTGAGGAACCACTGCGCCGAGAGCTTCGGCTCGATGACCGCGTTGGTCCTTTCCGAATATCCCACCGGAGATGTATATTCCTCCACCTTGACAAGGTTGCCGGACTCCTCCAACATCTTGACAATCTTCTTTCTGGCCTCGAAACGATCCTCGCCCACCAGAATCTGAGCCTTCTCGTTCAGGCGGCCGTGGTCATCGATGATGTCAATAACCGGCAGATTGTGGCGAAGTCCGATCTCATAGTCATGAGCGTCGTGAGCCGGGGTGACCTTCAGGCATCCAGTTCCGAAATCCATCTCCACATAACTGTCCTCGATGACAGGGATCTCCCTGTTGATCAACGGGATGAGCACCTTCTTGCCTTTCAGCCAATGATGTCTCTCATCGGCCGGATTGACACAGATGGCGGCATCGGCCATAATCGTCTCAGGACGGGTCGTGGCGATCACGAGATACTTGTCCGTAGGATTGCCGTTGCCATCGGAGATATAATATTTAAGGTGATAGAAATGGCTCTTGGTGTCCCTGTGGATGACCTCATCGTCACTGATGGCGGTCAATGCCACTGGATCCCAGTTGACCATACGCACACCTCTATATATCATACCTTTCTTATAGAAATAGCAGAATGTGGCGATCACGGCGTCGGAAAGCTCAGGCTCCATCGTGAACCTTGTGCGGTCCCAGTCACAGGAAGCGCCAAGCTTGCGGAGCTGCTTGAGAATGATTCCCCCGTGCTCCTCCTTCCACTCCCAGGCATATTTCATAAACTCCTCACGGGTAAGGTCTTCCTTGGATATTCCCATACCCTTGAGCTTGGCCACGACCTTGCTTTCCGTTGCGATGGATGCATGGTCCGTACCAGGTACCCAGCAGGCATTCTTGCCGTCCATTCTGGCCTTGCGGATCAACACATCGTTAAGCGTGTTGTTCAGCACGTGACCCATATGCAGGATTCCCGTCACGTTAGGAGGCGGGATTACTATCGTATAAGGCTCTTTCTCATTCGGCTCAGAGTGGAAGCACTTGTGCTCGGTCCACCAGGCGTACCATTTGTCTTCTACTTCCGCCGGATTGTACTTTGCGGAAAGTTCTTTTTTCTCGCTCATATTACTGCTTATAATATACAAAGTTTACAAATATAGCACATTTTTCACTAAATTTGCTTCAAAAATACACACATACTATGGAAGAAAAGAAAGAAATCAGTCTGGAAATCCGTCCGGAAGTAGCAAAGGGCACATATTCAAACCTTGCGATCATCACCCATTCGCACAGCGAGTTCATCATCGACTTCGCGACAATCCTTCCCGGCCTGCCTAAGCCGGACATCAGCAACCGCATCGTGATGACTCCAGAGCACGCCAAAAGGCTTCTCAACGCTCTGATGGACAATGTCACAAAGTACGAATCACAGTTCGGACTCATCAACCTTGGCGGCGGACAGGCTCAGCAGGGTGGCACGTTCAATCTCGGAGACCTTCCTCAGTTCGGTCCTAACGGAGCCAAATCATAACTTGAAATGACAGATTTCAAGAATATCAAAGCGTTCACGTTCGACATCGACGGCGTGATGACTGACGGTGGCATCCTCGCCGATCTGGAAGGCCAGCTTTACAGGACTTTCGACGCTAAGGACGGATTCGCTGTCAGAATGGCGTGCCTTAACGGATTCCCGGTCGGTGTGATCACCGGCGGCCGGTCACAAAGTATACGGGCCAGGTTCAGCAGCAACGGAATCAATCCCGAGGACATCTATCTGGGCTCCAGAAACAAGATTGAGGACTTCGAGGATTTCTGCAGGAGGCATAACCTAAAGCCCGAAGAGGTAATGTATTTCGGAGACGACATCCCGGACATAGAGGTCATGCGGGCAGCCGGAATTGGAGTCTGCCCCAACGATGCAGTCGAGGAGGTCAAGGAAGCTGCGGACATCATCTCCGACCGTCCGGGCGGAAAGGCCTGCGTGCGCGAGTATATGGAGAAGGCGATGAAAGCCCAGGGACGCTGGGTCTTCGACGCGATCGCCTACAAGAAAAAATTCTAAAGGTTTTCTGAATATGGACACTCACGGAAAGAGGATCATCCTGGCTTCAAACTCACCTCGCCGCCGCGAGCTGCTCGCCGGTCTTGACATCAAGTTCACAGTTGACACGGGCACATCGTTCGTGGAGCAATACTCTCCTGACACTCCGCACGTTAAAGTGCCGGAATTGATGTCGGAAGGTAAGTCATTAGGCTTTCACAGAAAGCTTGAGGCGGATGAGATTCTCGTCACCTCCGACACTATGGTACTGTGTGGAACAGAGATCCTCGGCAAGCCCCACGACAGGGCGGACGCCGTAAGGATGCTCAAGCTGCTTTCCGGACGTGAGCATCAGGTCATCACAGCCGTGACAATCCGTGACTGTCATAGGGCAAAGACCTTCTCCGTCACTTCCGATGTCTATTTCAAGAATCTGTCAGACAGCGAGATAGACTACTACATCGACAACTTCAAGCCTTTCGACAAGGCCGGGGCCTACGGAATCCAGGAATGGATCGGCTACGTTGGCATCACCAGATTGGACGGCTCGTTCTACAACGTGATGGGCTTCCCTACCCAGAGATTCTACGAGGAACTCCAAGACTTCTTGAATGGAAGATGAAAGCGTTTTTTCAAAGAATCGGCGGCGCGTACGGAGGAATATTCATTATATTCCTCTTATTCATTGCATGCGGGTGCAATCCGGAGGCTTTCGTGAAACCGATTAACCCTTCATCGCGCCATTTTACTGTCCGCGAAGACGGTGACACCATAAAGGTACGGTTCGGAACCGATGACTGGAGCGTGGCGTCCGTTATCCTGGACGGAAAAACCATCGAATGGATCGGAGGTTCATCCGCCTTGGAGAGTATCGATGGGAAAAGGAAAATCACAAGCGACGGATTCATTATGTATTACAAAAAATCCGGCGAGCGTGAGCTTGAACTTTTTTTCCTGCCGAACTTTTCAGACAGCGAAATGAACATTAGCGTGGAAGTCTCGAACTCCTTCGAGTGTGACACATTGACATTCAAGCAATCACGCTGTTCGGGTTATGAGTTTGAAAGCATCATCTGGGGAGATGTGAAAAGGCTCCTTCCTGAATATGAGAAAGGATGGGGTCCGCTCTCTTTCAAGAACGACGGGACTGACACATTGCGAATCTCACGACGAGTTTTCTTCGGTGCCTCCAGACAGGTCTCTTTCTCAGATGAGAATGGCTTGGCGCGGCATCGGAAAGACCTTATGGTACAGGTTCCCGACGGGGCTCTTGATAATGAAAGTTTAAGTTTCAATGACCATTGCAGTGTCCTGTACAGTTATGATACGATTGAATATCCACTCAAAGACGAAACGGAAGTCGTCATGAGGTTTCCGCCTACCGGAAAGTTTTCATGGTACTACAATATGCTGTGGTATATCGACACCTACTCCGCCGATTATTCAATGTCACTCCGCAACATCGCCACCGGACGTATCATTCAGGTAAAGGGGATTCTCACCAGCAAGTCACCTAACGGACACTTTACTTTCTATTATGAAAAACGATGAGCGATAGAATATTCATAAAGACTGTTTTGGGGATGTTCCTCGCCACGGCGCTTGCTCTGCCGGCCGCCGGGCATACGAAAGCGGATTCATCGAAGGTCACACATAGGATAGGTATCAATGTCCGACCTTCGTACATACTGCCCTCCCACAAATTCTTCAGAGGCGAAAACGCACTTGGCAAGCGCCTGGACAAAAGCGGATCCGCACACCTGCAATATTCATTCGCCTTTCCCGCGGACAGCCGCTTAGGCAAGATATACCCGACAGCCTACCAAGGAATTGGTTTGGCATGGAACACATTCTTCGACCAGGACGAGATTGGATCGCCTGCCGCTGTTTATGCATTCCAAGGCGCAAGGCTGGCGCAGCTTTCCCAAAAGTTGTCTTTCGACTATGAATGGAATTTCGGTCTTTCATTCGGCTGGCATCCTTACGACCCATACGGGGACTTGAACCCGAATTTCACAAACGACAAAAATCTGGTGGTCGGATCAAGACTCAACGCATACATCAATGTCGGCTTCTTGCTGACATGGCAACCCGCACCGCAATGGTTGATCTCGGCAGGAATCGACATGACACATTTCTCAAACGGCAACACGAGCTATCCTAACGCAGGTGTGAACACCATAGGTGGAAGAATCGGGGCGGCAAGGCTGTTCGGGGCGACCCAAATCCGCAAAATCCCCACGGGCGGAACCATTTTTGAATATGACAGTGACGCCTCCGGGCTGAAAAGGATCGCGCAAAGGATGACTTACGATGTGGTTCTCTACGGCGCCGGAAGAGCCAAAGGGCTCATCTGGAACGATGTGCCACACATCTCAGAGGGCAAATTCGGAATCATCGGCTTGAACATAAACCCTTTGTACAGAGTGAACAAATTTTTCAGGACAGGCCTGTCCATCGACATCCAATACTATGAAAGCGCTAATGTCAGTGAGCATGTAGCCGGTGTAGGAGACGATGGCAACATAAAATTCTATCGTCCACCTCTTGCGGAGCAGTTGGGAGCCGGACTTTCCCTAAGAGCCGAATTTGTCATGCCGATTTTCTCCATCAACATAGGCTTTGGACGCAACGTCATCTATAAAGGCAAAGAGTTGAAAGGATTCTATCAGACTTTGGCGCTGAAATCCGACATATACAAAGACCTTTTCATCCACATAGGCTACAAACTGCACGACTTTCACGATCCAAACAATCTGATGCTGGGACTTGGATGGCGTTTCGGGAACGGCAGACAACACTAAAATCTTTGGAGATATGATACCAGACTGGGCAAAAGAGTTGAATTGTTCGATAACCGTCTGCGACAAGGACGGAGTCATCGTCTATCAGAATGACCGTGCGGTCGAACAGCATAGGAAACGCGGCGATCTCATCGGCAGGAATCTGTTCGACTGCCACAATGAAAAGTCCGCCGCCATCATCCGTAATCTCCTGGCGACAGGTGGAACGAACTCGTACACAATCGAAAAGAACGGGGTGCACAAGATGATATTCCAAAGCGCGTGGAAAGAGAACGGATTTGTCGCCGGACTATGTGAGATCTCGATGATCATCCCTGCCGAACTTCCGCATCATGTAAGATAAAACCAGCATGAAAGGACACGTGATTATAAAAGTCCTTGCCGCGTTCTGGTCGGTCGCGGCCATGGGGCTCATACAGCAAAGTTGCGCCAAGACAGAAGGCGGAGACAACAAAAGGATGCTTGAAGCCCTTGACAGAACAATAGCCGAAAGGGACATCTATGAAAGGATCAAACGGGAACGTATAGATTCGATAAAAGCGGGAATCCGGTCGGACACCACAGACAGTCTGAAATATGAAATCTATGACAGATTGTTCGATGAATATTACCAATATGACATCGATTCGGCCATATTCTACGCCCGAAAGAAACTCTCCGTGGCTCAAAGGGCAGGAGCGGAGCGGACCCGCAACGAAAGGATAATCGATGCGGAGATGGACATCGCGGACAGGTACGCTCTTTCCGGAATGTATCTTGAGGCTTCGGAGATTATGAATGAAATGGATCCGGAATCCATGCCGAGGCAGCTGATGTTGAGATATTTACAAATCAGCAACAATTTGTATGGAAACATGGCGAGAATGTCCGATGACCCTCTCGTCAAGGCGGACTACATCCGGAAGCGGGACTCTTTCAGGAATGAGCTGTACAGGAACCTGAGCGATGACGACCTTTTCAAACTCTACGTCTGGTCCGACATTGAGATCGACAACGGCAACGCGACGATGATCCTGGACTCGCTGCTCGCGGTCCGGTCTTCCGGCAGGCTTGATGTACACGAAAGAGCGATAGTCAGTTACATCGCATCCATCGCATCACGAATGTGCGGAAGAAACTCCGAGGCCATCGCTCTCCTCGCTGAAAGTGCCGCCAATGACCTCCAGACTCCGGTCAACGAGTACAAGTCACTCTACGAGCTTGCTGAGCTTCTGTACCGCGAAGGTGACATCAACAGAGCCTACCGTTATGTGAACCAGTCGATAAAGGACGCCGTGGCCGCTAACGCCAGCATAAACGCCCAGGCCATAAACTCGATGCTGCCTCTGATCACCGAGACCTACGACATAAGGATGCACAGCAGGCGCACACAACTCTACATCATACTGTTTGTCATAAGCGCCCTGCTCCTCTCTCTCGTCGTCGCGGTGCAATACATGATCAGAAGCCACCGGAAAGTGGCGGTCGCCAATGCGAGGCTCAAGGAGTATGTGAGCCTTCTCCAGGAATCCAATGACATCAAAGAGCAATATTTGGGAATATATCTGGACATGTGCTCGGACTACATAGCCGGTCTGGAGAGATACCGTTCCAAACTACGCAGGGCAGCGAAGGAAGGCGGCTTCGGTGAAGTGATGGAGAACCTGAAGTCCACCGAGTTCATCGACAAGGAACTGGAGGGCTTCTATGTACGCTTCGATGAATCTTTTCTGGCACTGTTTCCCGACTTCGTGGAACGGCTGAACGCCCTTCTTCAGGAAGACAAGAGATTTGATGCGAGAGGTAAGAACGGAATCCTCACAACAGAGCTCCGGGTGGCCGCGCTGATACGTCTTGGTGTCACCGATTCCACGAGAATCGCACACTTCCTAAGAAGGTCCGTCTCCACGATCTACAACTACCGTGTCAAGATGAGAAACTCCGCTGTTTCCGGCCGCGAGGACTTCGAAAAACAAATCATGAGCATCGGAAGGCTGTCTTGACACGGCTACTATTTTCGGCTGAATCATATAGTTCAATTGACGATGTGTCAATAAATTATAATTTTATCCAACTACTAAAACAGTACCATCGCTTTGTCTTGATGATGTTATTGGTTTTCTTTGCCGAAGAATAACCAATGCAATGTTCTCGTTTATTTATTAAAACTTTTTAAGGATATGAGCAAATCACACTTCCTTTTGTGTTCGATTGCCGTTTTGCTGTTTCTGACAGGACTCAGCGCATCAGCGCAGGTACTGTCGTTCAACGGAAAGGTGATCGACAAGACAGGGCAGCCGGTAATAGGAGCCGCTGTCGTGAACACAAGCGATCGTTCGGTCGGGACAATAACCGATGTGGACGGAACGTTCACTTTGGCAGCCGCCAAAGGTGACATACTGGAGATTTCGTCACTGGGTTACACGACAACCAAGGTGACCGTGGGTGAAAGTGGCGACATCACTGTCATACTTCAGGAAGACTCTGAATTTCTGAGCGAAGCAGTTGTCGTGGGCTACGGAACAATCAAAAAGAAAGATCTGACAGGAGCGGTCGCGTCCGTTTCGGACAAGGATCTCAAGGACACCCCTGTCGCCAATGTCGGACAGGCACTTCAAGGCAAGGTCTCCGGTGTGTATATTCTTGACTCCGGAAAACCTGGGGACAATGTCACGATGAAGATCAGAGGTCTGGGCACAATCAATGACAGTGATCCGCTTGTGGTCATCGACGGAGTCCCGACAGATTTGGGACTGACTTCGCTCAACACAGCGGACATCGACAGGATCGATGTCCTGAAAGATGCGTCCGCCACGGCCATCTACGGATCACGCGGTGCCAACGGTGTCGTGATGGTGACCACCAAAAGAGGCTCCAACGGTGACGGCAAAGTCAGCGTCAACGCCAACTGGGCGATCCAGAATGTAACATATATTCCTGAAATGCTTGACGCCGCAGGCTTCGCAGCCTATTCCAACGACATGTTGAGCAACGCGGGACTGGCCACAAATCCGGCATGGAGCAATCCTGAGACTCTCGGCAAGGGTACGGACTGGATCAACGAGATCCTTCACACGGGCAAGATGCAAAACTACACTGTAAGTTATTCCGGTGGTAACGAGAAAGCCCGCTACTACATCTCAGGAGGATTCCTTGACCAGAAAGGAATCGTCAAGACAGTCGGCTACAGAAGGTTCACATTCCAGAACAACAACGACGCTCAAGTCCTGAAATGGCTGAAGTTCTCCAACAACATCACATTCTCGGCAGACGTTAAGGAGAGCGGTTCATATTCAATATCCAGTGCGATGAACGCCCTGCCTACCCAAGAAGTCAAGAATGCCGACGGCAGCTGGAGCGGTCCGGAGGGGACATCCTACTGGTATGGTGATGTCAGGAATCCTGTCGGTCCCCTCTACACCAACTCGAACAAGACCAACGGCTACAACTTCCTTGGAAACATCTCAGCGGAGATAACATTCGCGAAGTGGTTGAGATTCAAAAGCACTTTCGGCTACGACGCCAAGATGTGGTTCAACGACAACATCTCGTACGCCTATGACTACAAGCCTTCCGCCGTGGAGGAGACAACACGTTACCAGGACTCGAACAAAGCCTTCACATACTTGTGGGACAATTACTTCACCTTCGACCACACGTTCAAAGGAAAGCACAGTCTCAATGTGATGGCCGGTACTTCCGCACAATGGAACGACGCTTCGGGGATCAACGCCACCAAGGCCGGATTCCTTTTCTCCAATGTCCACGAGTTCGACAACGGAACCGTCAACAAATCAATCGGCGGAGCGTCAAGCGACTGGGCGATGATGTCCTTTATGGCCAGACTCAATTACTCTTACGACGACAGATACCTTCTCACAGCCACGATGCGCCGCGACGGTTCCTCAAGATTCGGTCCAAGCCACAGATGGGGTAACTTTCCGTCAGCCTCGGCGGCCTGGAGACTGTCCAAGGAGAATTGGTTCCCTAAGAATATTCTTGTCAACGACATAAAACTGCGCGCCGGCTACGGCGTGACCGGAAACGACAAGATCGGCTCATACGCCTACATCCAGACCTACAACACAGGCACTTACATTTTCGGCGACGACATCGTCACCACCCTCATGGCCAAGTCCATGGCTAATCCGTCAATCCACTGGGAGGAAGTGCGTCAGGCCAATATCGGTCTCGACCTGTCCATGTGGCAGTCACGTGTCAACCTGTCGGTCGATGCATATCTGAAGAACACCGCCGACATGCTTGTCAAGGCGGCGATTCCTATCACTTCCGGCTACGAGGACACAACCACGACCTACACGAACGCGGGCAAAGTCCGCAACAGCGGCTTCGAGTTCACCCTCAACACGATCAACTTCGACAGCACAGGAGACGGGTTCAGATGGGAGACATCACTGACAGCCACATGGAACAGAAACAAGATCGTAAGCCTCAACAGTGACACACCGCTTTACCAGAACGAGACTGGCGGTGCCTACATCACGATGCAGAAGAACGGCAAACCGATCAATGTGTTTTATGGCTATGTGGCCGACGGGATATTCCAGACACAGGAAGAAGTTGACAATCATGCTTTTCAGGAGAACTCCACAGCACCTGGCGACATCCGCTTCAAAGATCTCAACAACGATGGCGTGATCAACGAGGAAGACAGGACAATCATCGGCAACCCTAATCCCGATTGGCTGTTCTCAATGACGAACAATTTCTATTTCAAGGGATTCGACCTTACTGTTTTCCTTCAGGGCGTAACCGGCAACGAGATATTCAACGCTGTGGGCATCGGCAACGAAGGAATGGCCAGCGCGCACAATCAGACGGCATCCGTAAAGTACCGCTGGACCGGCTACGGGACCAGCACCAGCATGCCGCGGGCTGTCTATGGCGACCCGAACCACAACGCCAGAATCTCCGACAGATTCGTGGAAAACGGCTCTTACCTCAGGGTAAAGAACATCACTTTAGGCTACACATTCCCTAAGACTCTTCTGAAAAAAGCGAACATTGACAGTGCGAGGATATTCCTCTCCTGCGAGAACGCTCTGACCCTGACGAATTATTCCGGCTTCGATCCGGAGGTCGGCATCAACGGGATTGATTGGAACATCTACCCGCTGTCACGTACTTTCAGCCTCGGTCTCAACTTTAATTTCTAATGAATATGAACAACTTAAAGATCACAATACTTGGTTTGGCAGGCTTGGCGATGACTTCCTGCTCCGGATTTCTTGACAGTTTTCCGTCATACGCCGTGGACCCATCCGTCTCAGTCACTGACTCCGTCGCCATCGCCTTGACAAACGGATGCTACGTGCCGCTGCAATCCTCAAACCTTTACAATCAAAGAATATGGTCACTCGACATCATCGCCGGAAACTCCGAGGTTGGAGCCGGTGGGGGTGACGATGGAATCGAGACCGTCCAATGCGCTAATTTCGCAGCTGACGCGTCCAACGGATTCGCGCTTTACATCTGGAGATCTCCTTGGGTAGGAATAGGACAGTGCAACACCGCGATAGAATCCATTCTTGGAGAAGGAAACCAGACCAGCGATGCCATCAAGAACCGTTCGCTCGGCGAGGCTTATTTCCTCAGGGCACACTATTACTACATTCTCACACGTCTGTTCGGAGGTGTCCCACTTGTGCTCACCCCGCACAAGGCCAACGAATCCACAGATGCGGCAAGAGCCTCTCTTGACGACTGTTACGCTCAGATCATCAGCGACTGCAAGGCCGCCATTGATCTCCTGCCCGAGAAAAGGACATATTCAGGAGCGGACTACAACCGGGCCAGCAAGGACGCGGCATTGGCCATGCTGGCAGACATCTACCTGACATACAATCCGTCCGAGCACTACGGCGAGGTTCAGAACCTCTGCTCACAGGTGGAGGCTTTGGGCTATGACCTGAGCAAGTATGATTTCGCGGACAATTTCGGAGCGAAGGCCGAGACCAGCCAAGAGGCCTTATTCACGGTAGGATATTCAGGAAGCACCCAGTACGACTTCTGGGGTGGCAGCAACCAAAGTTCATGGCTATCCACCTTCATGGGTCCGAGAAACTCGGGAATGGTCGCAGGATCATACGGATGGAACCAGCCTACCGCAGAGTTCATGAGCCAATGGGAAGAGGGTGACCTCAGGAAGGACGTGACCGTCTTCTACAACGGATGTCCGGCCTTCGACGGAATCGAGTACAAGTCATCTTGGTCCAACACAGGTTATAATGTGCGTAAGTTTCTGGTCACCAAGTCATACTCTCCGGAATACAACACGAATGCGGCGGATTTTGTCGTGTACCGTTTCGCGGATGTCCTACTTATGAAAGCCGAGGCTCTGAACGAGCAGGGCAAGACGGACGAGGCCGCGGAACCTTTGAACATCGTAAGAAAACGTGCCGGGCTCAACCCGATTCCTTCAGGAAAGACAAAGGAGGAAATGAGGGAGATCATCATCCACGAGCGCAGGATGGAACTAGCTTTCGAGGGTCACAGATGGTTTGACATCATCCGGCTCGACAAGGGACAGTACGCCCTCGATTTCTTTGCCGGAATCGGCAAGAAAGCCACCAAGGACAGGCTGCTTCTGCCTATCCCTCTGACGGAGATGGACTCCAACAACCTGATGGAGCAAAACCCTGGATATTAATAAATAAACTGGATTATACAATGAAAAAATCGATAATGACCGCCGCCGCGGCACTCTGTCTGGGCATTGCATGCTCCTGCTCGGAAGAGGATTACAAGACTGTCGATCCATCCGCCGGGAATATTCTTGAAATGACCGCTTCCGGAACGGAGATCAAGCTCGACGAGAAAAAAGCCGACAGCGAAGCTTTGGCGTTGAATTGGACGACAGGCACCAACAAAGGCACAGGCAACGCCATCACCTACACTTTCGAGATGGCTCTGAAAGACTCCGACTACTCCTCCGGCTACAAGGAGGAACTCGGAAGGAAAGCATATTCAAAGACTTGGACAGCAAAGGCGTTGAATGACTTCCTAAAGTCGAACTTCGGTGCCCAAAGCGGTGTCAAGGCATCTTACAAGGCCAGGGTGACCGCTTCCGTGGCTGAATATGACGATTTAGCCCAAGAGTCGTCAGTGGAGTTCACAGTGACTCCTTACGAGCCTGTCAGCACGACACTTTACATGATCGGAGGAGCGGCACCCAACGGTTGGTCCGCAGACAACGCCACCGAGCTGACACGCACGTCCACCGGCGTGTTCTCTTGGACAGGAACGCTGAACGAGGGAGAACTTAAGTTCATCACCACCTCGGGACAGTTCTGGCCGGCATACGTCAGGGAAGGCTCGGACGCTTCGGGAAAGACACTTAGGTACTTCTCAGAACAGCCGTCAGATGACCTTGACCTCAAGTTCAATATCCCGGAGGCACGAGGCTACAAGATCACCGCCGACATACTCAACCTGACATTCACACTTGAAGAGGCGGATGTCAACAAACCGCCATACGACGCAATCTACTTTGTCGGCGATCCGACCGGCTGGTCATTCGTCAGGATGACGCAGGATCCTGTCAATCCTTTCGTGTTCCGTTATGGAACAGAGTTCACCAGCGGCGGAGAGTTCAAGTTCGGCACATCCGACGGCTCATGGGAAAACATGTACAAGGCCTCTGAAGAGAGTGCCTCCATCAAGAACACCGGCGTGCAGTTCGTGAAAGGCTTTGATCCGGATCCTAAATGGAAGATAAATGACGAGGAGACCGGAAAGGCCTACAAGATCGCCTTTGACATCACTCCTGGAAAAGAGAGCATGAACTGCGTTGAGTTCGTCCCTTACGAATCGCTCTGGCTCATCGGTTCCGCCGCTCCTCACGGATGGTCGCTGGACGACGCCGCATCCGATGACAAATGCAGGCTCAAGGCAGGTGATGACAAATATATTCTTACATGGACAGGAGATCTCTCCGCAGGCGAGATGAAGATCAGCTGCGAGCTCAAGAGAGAGTGGGACGGATGCTGGTTCATGCCGACGTCAGCCAACAAGCCATTCAACACTGTCTCCGATGAGGTCATCTCGTTCGTGGACAGCAATAAGGATTCCGGAGTGGACCGTAAATGGATTGTTGAGAACGCCGGCAACTACACAATTACTGTAAACCAGCTGGCGGAGACCATCACCATCGTGAAAAACTAACGTAAGAAACCATGCGTTACAGAATGTTTACAGAATTGATCTTGACAGGCACCATGCTTCTCACGGGTGCCTGTCAGAAAGAGAAAGGCTACACTGGATTCATGAAGCCGTCCGACGGGGAGGAGACCGTGATTTCAGTCAGGACTGACAAAGCTGCTTACAAGCCAGGCGAGACTATCAGATTCACCGCCTCCGCGACTCCCGGAGCTGACGTGTATGTCAGATACATGCATCTGGGCAAAGTCGTCAGTGAACAACCACTCAATTCATCGGAATGGAGCTGGACCGCACCGTCCGGGAACTACAAAGGGTACATGGCCGAGGTTTACAAAACCACATCGGCCGGCGAGAAAATCCTTGGAACTGTAGGAATCGACGTGTCCAGCGACTGGACCAGATTTCCTCGTTACGGATTCCTTTCCAGTTTCGATGTCATGAGTGAAACCGCCGTCAACAACATCATCGGCAACCTTAACCGCTATCACATCAACGGAGTACAATTTCAGGACTGGCATTGGAAGCACCATTGGCCGTTGGGCGGGACACGTGACAACCCTCTTGAGACCTACAAGGACATCGCAAGCAGGAACACGTCCCTGACAACACTCAAGAACTACATCTCTGCCATCCACAGCCACGGAATGAAAGCCATCTTTTACAACCTTTGCTTCGGCGCTCTTGACGACGCGGCACAGGATGGAGTGAAGGAGAGCTGGTACATATTCAACGACAATGGCAGAAACAACAAGGATATGCACGCCCTGTCCGCTCCTTTCAAAAGTTCAATCTTCCTTGTCAACCCTGACAATCCACAGTGGCAGGAATATATAGGCGAAAAGACCGACGATGTCTATTCCGTGCTTGATTTCGATGGTTATCAGATTGACCAGCTGGGGTATAGAGGCACGAGGTACGACTATGACGGCAACACCGTTGACCTGCCGGCCGGCTATGCTTCCTTCATCAATGCGATGAAATCAAGGCAACCAGCCAAGGATCTTATAATGAACGCCGTTTCCGGCTATGGAGCCGAACGGATCTTAGGAACAGGCAAAATGGCCTTCGCCTACGATGAGATGTGGGGGGACGAAGCCGACTTCACTGACCTCAAGACCCACATCGAAGACAACAACCGGTTCAGCGGGAACGGCATAAGCACAGTCTTCGCCGCCTACATGAACTACGGTAAGGCTGGAAGTCTCGGATCGTTCAACGCCCCTGGTGTCATCCTCACAGACGCGGTGATGTTCGCCCTTGGAGGCTCACATCTGGAGTTAGGCGAGCACATGCTTTGCAATGAATATTTCCCCAACAGCAGCCTCGGCATGACAACCGAGCTTCAGAACGCAATGGTAGCCTACTATGATTTCATGACGGCCTACGAAAACCTGCTCCGCGACGGAGGAGAGTTCAATGACGTGGAAGTCACTTCGGCTGACGGCAAGCTTGGCATCAAGCCCTGGGCTCCTGAAAGGGGAAAAGCGATAACCCTATGCAGAAAAGTAGGCGATCGTCAGGTAGTCCACATCCTAAACTTCACTCAGGCCAACTCTTTGAGCTGGAGGGATATGGATGGCACAATGCCGGAGCCTGCACAGATCAGCGAAGCATCGGTCGACATCAATGTGACAGGCAATATCTCCTCAGTCTGGATGGCCTCGCCCGACATTGACGGAGGCGCGTGCAAGAAACTGGATTTCAAGCAGAACAGTGGCAAGGTCCGCATCACGATGCCTTCTTTGAAATATTGGAATATGATTGTTTTGGAATATGAATAGAAAAACTTTGATTCGCGCCCTCGCGGTGGTTTTCGCGACAGCGCTGACTTTTGGAGGCACGGCATACGCCGGAAACGCCAATGACGGTCGTCCGACCGTGGAGAAATCCGAATCCCTGATTTCTCCGAACGGCAACCTCAAACTTGAGTTCAGACTTCAAGACGGAGACAAGCCACGTTACAAACTGTCCTACAAAGACAAGGTTGTGGTTGATTGGAGCCGCATGGGATTCCAGCTTAATGACAGTGGACTCTTCGACTGGTTCGAGCTTGCGGATGTCTCCAGAAGTACCACAGATGAGACCTGGAATCCTGTCTGGGGTGAGGAAAGCACGATAAGAAACCACTATAACGAACTGGCCGTCACCTTGAGGCAGACTTCAAGCGACAGACGTATGGTAGTCAGATTCAGGTTGTTTGACGACGGTCTCGGATTCAGGTACGAGTTCCCTGACCAAAACAATCTGGTGTATTTCGTGATAAGTGATGAACTGACCGACTTCTCCATGACATGCGACCACACGGCATGGTGGATTCCCGGAGACTACGACACTCAGGAATATGACTACACCAGATCCCGCCTGTCCGAAATCCGCAGGTTGATGGAAGCCTCCATCACAGACAACCTCTCACAGACCTCCTTCTCCCCTACCGGAGTGCAGACATCACTTCAACTCAAGACTGACGACGGGATCTACATGAATATTCATGAGGCGGCTCTTGTGAACTATCCAGCCATGCATCTGGATCTGGATGACAAGAACATGGTGTTCCACGCGCATCTGACGCCATCCCCAACCGGAGAGAAAGCCTACATGCAGACTCCATGCACGACACCGTGGAGGACAATCATTGTCTCTGACGATGCCCGTGACATCCTCGCGTCACGCATCACCTTAAATCTCAACGAGCCTTGCAAGATCGAGGACACATCGTGGATCCATCCTTGCAAGTATGTCGGTGTCTGGTGGGAGATGATCACCGGCAAGAGTTCTTGGGCCTACACGGATGACCTCCGCAGCGTACACCTTACGACCGATGACCTGACAAAGGTGAAGCCTAACGGAAAGCATGGAGCGAACACGGCCAATGTCAAGAGATACATCGACTTCGCCGCCGAAAACGGATTCGACGGCGTGCTTGTGGAAGGCTGGAACATCGGATGGGAGGACTGGTACGGACACATGAAGGAAGACGTGTTCGATTTCGTGACCCCATACCCTGATTTCGATGTGGAAGGCATAGAAAGATACGCAAAGGAGAAAGGCGTGAAGATGATCATGCACCATGAGACCTCGGCTTCGCCACGCAACTACGAGCGTCAGCTTGACACCGCCTACAAGTTCATGAGGGAGCATGGCTACGACGCCGTCAAATCAGGTTACGTCGGAGACATGATCCAGAAAGGGAACAATCACTACAACCAGTGGATGGTCAACCATTACCTGTATGCAGTGCGGAAGGCCGCTGACTACCACATCATGGTCAACGCCCACGAGGCTGTCCGTCCTACCGGTCTTTGCCGCACGTACCCGAACCTTATCGGCAACGAGTCCGCGAGAGGCACAGAGTACCAGGCGTTCGGTGGCTCCAAGCCGTTCCACGTCTCAGTCCTTCCTTTCACCAGACTCATCGGCGGTCCTATGGATTATACCCCGGGAATCTTCGAGATGAGCATCTCCAAGATCAATCCAGAGAACAACTCGCACGCTAACTGCACGATAGCCAACCAGCTCGGCATCTATGTGGTGATGAGTTCCCCGCTCCAGATGGCCGCTGACCTTCCCGAGAACTACGAGCGGTTCCCTGACGCGTTCAAATTCATCAAGGATGTGGCCATCGACTGGTCTGAAAGCCGCTATCTGGAGGCTGAGCCAGGGGAATATATCACCGTGGCCCGCAAGGCCAAAGACACAGGCAAGTGGTTCGTCGGCAACGTGACCGGCGAGAAGGCGCACGAGTCCGTGATCAGATTCGATTTCCTCGATCCAGGCAAGACCTACATCGCCACTATCTACGCAGACGCCCCAGATGCGGACTACAAGACCAACCCACAGGCCTATACCATCCGCACGATGAAATGCAAGAGCAAGACCATCCTCAAGCAGAAGGCTGTCGAAGGTGGCGGGTTCGCGATTTCCTTTGAAGAAGTCGGTGGGAAATAACCAGCTGATTGTCAAGCCGAAAAGAAACCGTCTTTGGTCCATTCAGACCAAAGACGGTTTCTTATTTCTCTGATATTAAACTTATTACCAATCACACTGCATGCCAAAAGCAGACTCGTGACAGATTCTACGCTTTTGCGAAATTGTAAGCGATCTCAAATTCAGTTGTGGCCTTCCAGACAAGGTCAAGGTCAGACGGCTTCTGAAGTCCGATCTGATCCATTATCTTCTTAATGGTCTGAAGGGTCTTGATGTCCTCTGGATCCTGAGACTGCGCGAGTTGCTCAAGCACAGCGTCAAGGGTCGGAAGAACCGGAAGAAGAGCGTCAATCACAGGAGCGCAAAGTTCCTTGTCAACATAGATTTTCAGGTTCTGGCCGTTAACTTTATATTTATATTCAATGCCTCTGGTAAGCACTTTCTGAAGTTCCGTGTTCAATGTATCGACATCAACACCGAGCGCTTTGAGTGTGGCAAGGATTTCAATGACTGAGGACATGTCGATTCCATCAATGTCAGTTCTGGTCTCCTCCGCGTCAGCGGCGTCAATGATGGCACTCACATTCGGCACGATGAACAACGCGTTGTCCATAGCGTACCAGAACACCAGATTAGCCTTAGGAGAGGTCTCCCAATCCGTGTGATGGGCGGAAAATGTGACATTGCCGTCCGCGTCAGGCTTGATCATCTTGGCCAATTGCTTCAAAGTAGCCATAGGATCGTCACCAAGATCCGGTTCTGCCCAATATCGTGCGGTGATGTTGCCGGTCTCGTCAAAAGTCACCTGATCCATTAACTCAGCCGCAAAAAGGCAACCGAATATATTAGCGTAGACAGAGGCTTTGGCTACCGCCGGAGCTGCCGCGCCTGCGGCCTTCCATGTCACCTGCACCGGTCCGCCGACAGGAGTACCGGTCTGATCCACCTTACATTTGCGGGTGACATTCCAACTTCCCGTCAAAGAAGCCGCATAGGAACCTTGAACCTGAGTGGTGACTGCCATACTGATTGTTCCATCAAGTTTCACCGTTCCTTCCACTCTGAACGCATAGCATGGATTGTCATCTGTGCTTCGTAAGGTGGCGGCGACTGATGGAGGAGTCGATACCATCGTCGATCCTTGAAACGAGAAAGAGTCATCGGATTTCTTGCGAAGATCCACTTTCATTTTCACTTCTGAATAACCAGGCACGATTCCGGTCAAAGTAAGTGTTCCGGCATCCTTGCTGTCAGCAACCAACAGCACTTCGCCATAAGAACATGTGACATCATTGACAGTTACCGCGGCATTACCGCTTTCCACCGAGATTTGTTCGACAGGAATCTGTCTCCAAGCGTCGTCAGCATTGTCCTTCTGACAAGCTGTAGTGGCAAGAATGGACGCTACCAGCGCCATCAAGCCAAAGAATTTAGTTTTCATAATTATAAAGTTATACTCACTTTTCCTCTTCCTTAGGTAAAACTATGGTTCTGAAGCGCTTCTGACGGCGTTCCCAACGCTCGCGGGCAAACTGCTGCATATCAGTGGCCTGGTCGTTCTCGTCGATGATCTCCAGACCGAGAATCGTCTCGATGATGTCCTCAAGGGTGATGATGCCCTGGAAACAGCCATATTCATCAATAATCAGGCCGATCTGCTCGTGCTTTTTGAGCAGTTCCTCCCAGATGTGGCCGCAGGAATCCTCCTCCGTGAAGAAGGAGATCGGGCGTTTCAGTTCCACAAGACGTTTGTCGAACTCATCGTCAGCAAGCCCCTCAAGCGCATCACTCAGAAGGATATATCCGGTGATATATTCAGGAGAGTCCCCATAGACCGGAATCCTTGAGAAATGGAGGTAGGTCTCGTTCTTGTAGAAATTCTTCAGGGACATGTTCTCCTGCGCCGTCATCGCAACGATCCTTGGGGTCATCACGTCGCAGGCCTTGACGTTGTCAAGTTTCATAATGTTCTGGATGACCTTGTTCTCGTCGGAGTCGATCACTCCTTCCTCAGCACCGATATTGGCCATCGCTGTCACCTCTTCCCTGCTGACTGTCGCCTCGTCCTCATCCTTGGTCATCAGATTGGTGATCAACCGGACCATTATCACAAGCGGCCACATAAGAACCGACAGGAACGAGATGGTCGATGTCACAAAACCCATAAGATTCTTCCAATAGGATGTTCCGATGGTCTTAGGAACAATCTCGGAGAACACCAAAACCAGCAAGGTTGTCAGCGCTGAGATGATACCGAACCAAGTGCTTCCGAACAAGATGGTAGCCTGCCGTCCAACCGCAGCCGCACCCAACGTGTTTGCGATTGTGTTCAAGGACAGAATAGCCGCCAGAGGCCTGTCAGGATCCGATTTGAACTTAAGGAACTTCTCCGCAGGCCTGTACCCTTGCTCCTTCCTCATCGTGATGTAAGAGATCGGTGTCGACATCAACACCGACTCCAGAAGCGAACAAAGGAACGACACACCAAGCGTCCCCAGCATATAAACTATAAGCAGAGCCATATAGGTTTTCAGTTAATTCTTACAAATATAGCATAAATTTCCTCTTTCTGCCTAAATTACCTATGTTTACACGCAAAAAATCCCTTCCATACAAATTGAAAGATTCTCAAAAAACTGGGCACATACTTAACAGCAGCCGCATACGCAAACAAGAGACTTATCATATACGCGCAAGATTGCGCGCAAGATAGAACCTTTTGCGCACAATCTTGCGCGTATGAAACTATTTTCTCTCGAATGTAATAGTACTTGTGTTAATTGCCAAAGCTTAATGTCGTGCGACATCTGACAGGAACAACCTTCCCTCGATTTTTTCCTGGTGCCCAGTTTGGTGAAAACCTTACTATGTTCATAATTTTGTCATTAGTTTTCTTCCCGGCACCTTTGACAACAACATTTCTCACTCCTCCATAGACATTGACTGTGAACTCAATAATCACATTCCCTGAAACGTTCGACCTCTCCATCATATCTTCAACCCACTGCGCAAATTTCGTTATCGTACCACCTTTAAACGTGGGTTTGACTTGAACACTCTCATAAGACAGGATCGAAGGTGTTGATAAGATAGTTTTCTCATTATCAGGTTTTGATTGAGAGGTATTGTACCCATTTTCCTTGGCACCGCCCGCGATGGTGTACACAATCCTCAAAAGTGTATAGGCCATGTTCAGTCTTGGAGACGGAGCGAAGTTCTGGCTTTACACGAAGCCGACGGACATGCGCAAGAACTTCAACATGCTGAGCGGGATAGTGAACAACGACATGCGTCAGAACCTGTACAGCGGGGATGTCTTCGTGTTCGTAAACGCTTCCAACAACATGATGAAGCTGCTGCGCCACGAGCCGGGCGGACTTGTGATCTATAACAAACGCCTTGACCACGGAAGGATGCATCTGGTGGAGCGGATACAGGAGGGTGACCCGACGATAACACCCTTTGAGTGGCGCCGTCTTGTGGACACCATTCAGGGAATAATCGATGATCCAAGACGCCGGCTGCAACGTCGCCTGCGACTATGTTCAAGTGGACGAGAGCACATTGCCGGTAATAGACAATGAAAAGCGCCGCGCGGTGAAGGGATATGTATGGAGTGTGGTGAACGTGATGACGGGAGACAGGTTCTTCTTCTATGAACATGGCTCCAGGAGCACCCGCGTGGCCATGGGTCTGCTGAAGGACTTCACCGGAGCCATCCAGAGCGACGGTTACATCGTGTACGAACACTTCGAGGGGATGGAAGGGAAGAAGCTCCTGGGCTGCTGGGCCCACGCAAGGCGCAAGTTCTTCGAGGCCAAGGTGGAGAATGAGAAGCTGGCGCTTGAAGCCCTGTCCTACATCCGGCGGCTCTATGATGTGGAAGCGGAAGCGGATGCTCTTGACGCGGCAGACAACAAACCCGACCATGAGCGCAGGAAGGCCCTGCGGCAGGAAAAGGCTTATCCGGAAATCAAGAAGTTCGAGACGTGGATGGAGGCAAGCATCCTCAAGTGCCCTCCGAAGTCTCTGATGGAGGAGGCCATCTCCTACACCTATAAGATCCTTAAAAAACTGTCGCTCTACGTCACCGACGGCCGTTACAAGATAGACGACAATATGGTGGAGAACAGCATCAGGCCTCTGGCCGTCGGGCGTCAGCAAGAATCTCCGTGCAAAGGTTCACCCATATTATACTGAGTATCGCCCACTCCAGACGCTCTGCCTCCAGATTCTCAGAATGGAAGAGGTTAAATATGGTGACAGCAGCGACGAAATCTGCGGAATCCTCTTTGATGGAGCGTGGCTTTGGGAAGAATATGTCAACACCATCTTGAGTAATCATGGTTTCAAGCACCCCGAGAATAAGTTGCATAAGGGCGGAATCTACCTGTTCGACGACCATAATGGCATTCGCTATCCTGACTTCTATAAGGACGATATGGTGCTTGATGCCAAATATAAGCGGCTTGGCAGTTATGACAAGGTCTCAAAGTTGGATCGTAATGATGTCCATCAGGTCATTACATATATGACTGCACTCAAAGCTGATAGAGGGGGAGACTGTCTTAAAAGTCGTCGTCCCCGACTCCTATGATCCAACAACGGCTGGTCTTCCATGCCCCGCAAGAAAGTCAAAATAATCCATTGTCAATCCAATGATTATTTGTAACTTACTATCTGTTAAACAGATGAAGGAAAATGGCTTTTAAGAGAGGGACAGACAGAAAGCAGACGGTGCTTTTCCCTGAGAGTCTGGACGAGTATGTCGCCGCGGACAGCCCGGTGCGGCTGATTGACGCCTTCGCCGACAGTCTTGACATGATCGCCCTTGGATTCCACAGAGTCGAACCAGATGACATGGGGAGGCCGGCCTATGACCCGAGGGTCCTGCTCAAGGTCTTGATTTACGGCTACTTCTACGGTGCGAGGTCTTCCAGGCGGATGGAGCGCGAATGCAAGGTCAACGTGGAGGTCATGTGGCTGACCGGCAAGCTCACCCCGGACCACAACACCCTGTCGGAGTTCCGCAAGGGCAACATCCGCTGCATGAAGCCGATGTTCCGCGAGTTCAACAGGTTCTGCCTGAGGATGGACATGTTCAGGCTGGACTACGTGTCCATAGACGGGAGCAAGTTCAGGGCGGTGAACTCAAAGGACAGGAACTTCACCCTCAGCAAGCTGGACGACCGCCTCAAGAGGCTGGACGCGCATATTGACGAATATCTCGTGGCGCTGGAGGAAAGCGACGGGGATGACGTACGCAAGTTGTCCAGGCGGGAGGTGGAGGAGAAGCTTGCCGCGCTCCAGGAGCGCAAGACCCGTTACGAGGGATACCTAAGGCAGCTGGAGGAGGGCGGAGAGAGCCAGATGTCGCTCACCGATCCTGACGCCAGGCTGATGAAGGAGAACAACGGGTTCGGTGTCGGCTACTACGTCCAGACCGCGGTGGACGCGGAGAGCCACCTGATCGCAGGCTTCGTCGTGACGAACCACCCCACGGACCACGGCCTCATCACGGAGGTCGCGGTCGAGGTGAAGGACGACATGGGACTCGAGACCCTGGAAGCCACGGCGGACAAAGGCTACCACGACCCCGACGACATGGCGTCGGCATTGGAGAACGGCGTTGTCCCGAGCGTCATCCAGAACGGCGGCGCTTCCGTGGTGGATGTCGAGTATGGATACGAGGGGGCGGAGCCGACCGAGGGACAGCGGCTCGGGACGAACCCCGAAGACATCAAGGCCTGCCTTCACGCTGGAGTGGTGCCGTACTGCCTTAAGGGCGTCCTCACGGACGCATCCGTCGAAGAGGTCACGTTGCGCCACAGGGAACAGACCGACGCCGAGGCCTCCAGAATGACATTGGAGCAGATGATCGCCAAGGCACACGAAGGGTACTTCGTCAGGGACGCCGGGCGAAACCTGGTCATCTGCCCGCAGGGCGAGACACTGCGGCCGAAGTCCTTGAAGAGAAACGGAGACATCAGGTACTGCAACAGGCTGGCTTGCAGGCGCTGCAAGTCAAAGTGCACCACGTCCAAGTTCAAGGAGGCGGACTTCTCGAAGGACTGTCTGATCAAGAAAGTCGGAGGGAGGAAAGAAGACGACAGGCGCGGAGACAACGCCCCGCAATCGAAGTTGGTGACAGAAAAGAGAACGGTCGCCCGGTTCAAGCTCCACATGAACGAGAGGAAGATGGACAACCGCAAATGCCTTTCGGAACATCCGTTCGGAACCATCAAGCGGACAATCGGCAAGGGCTTCTTCCTGCTGCGCAGGATGTTCAAGACAGAGGGCGAGATGGCCCTGTACTGCCTTGCGTACAACATGCGGAGGGCAATGAATATGCGGACGATGGGCGAGCTGGTGGCCGGGATGGCAGAATGATGGTGCGGAAGCCCCGCTCGCGGGCCAGATGACACTGCCGGACGGACTCAACCCGCCGAGAATCGAGAATTTGGAAGCCACAACTATATTCACGACAACCCTCCAGATATTGCAATGTCAGGAACTTTAAAAGCGACTTTTCAGACAGTCTGGGGGGGGGTGTCGCTCCATTGGAGCAGAAACAGTCTAAAGTTCAAACCTCTCACCTTCAAGGGAGCATGGCTACCCTATCAATTTTCGGCATTGAAATATGCAAGTCTGCCACTTCCTATGCGGAATTCTGCGAGAAGATGGGTGAAATGGAGGCAGAATTTGTGGACTCTTTGAAACAGTTCTGAGTGGATAAATGATAATTTACCGATGCTTGACCGTTCAGCAAGAGGGGCAAGAGTTCGTCGCGTTGCTTAGTGAGAGCATTTATTTCTTCTATATTATTATCAATTTGCTCGTATATAACTTTTACTCGTTCAAAGAACAAGTCTAACAAGGCTGTAGGAACATCTAACCACTTATTAGCCAAGAAAGTATCAGTCATAAAATTCTTAATGCCAGAAGTCTTACCCTCAAAATTGAACATATTATTATTGTCGTAGAACATACGCCACATAAAATTGAAATACGCAGATGCCTTGTAGTCCTTCATTGTAAAAGCATGACAAAAGTTTGAGCAAGTCAAATTTCCGCCATTTCGTTTCAATACACCAGGCGTTACAAACGCACTTCTACCTGTTGCTTGGGTTGGACTGCCACCAGATACTTCTATGACAATATCCCATGCGCCCTGGCGGCGATGCCTATAACCAGAGCGGCAGCAGTAAGGATGATTGTCTTTGCGTTCATTGCTTTTCCTTGAGTTTTGCTTACGCAAAAATATCCGGGAAAAGTTTTACACGATATGGTATAACACGAAAATATCAGCCTGTATGTAGCTGATACTCAATATGAGATGTAATATTTTCGTCCCGTAAGACTTTGGAAAGTTTTACATCAGTGTTCTAGGTCCAGAAGAAGGTCTCTCAGATAGATGCTGATGTTGGTATCGTGCTCGTCCAGGCCGAGTTTCTGGCGGATCTCGTGGCTGATGATATAGTGCCGTTTCTTCTGGATAAACTCGCCGATGTCCTTACCCTTCAGGCCCAGGGTATAGAGGCAGCAGTAACCGATTTCCCAGTCCGTAAGTCCCTTGTCCTGCAGATATGCGATGAACTTGGGATGGCTTTCCTCAAAGACAATCTTGGTGGACCGAAGGAACTCTTCCCGGTCAGCCATCAGTACGTCAATCTCTTCTTCCGAGCTTCGGTAGAACTTGTCATCGGAGGAAATGTGGGAGGCAATTACCTTGTCCAGGACGGCGAGCCGCTGCCGAATAACCGCCATCGCCTTCTCGTCCGGGCGGGACTTTATCTTCCGGATGACATAGCGGATAATCAGCACCATAATGGCCAGAAGCAGCAGAGAGAGGATGACAATCTCACGGATGCGGTTATCCTTCTCGATGAGCGTCATCTTGTCCATATAACGCTCCTCGATGATGCGGGCGTTCTGGATCTTTAGCGTGTCCGACGGCGCCAGCATACTGGCATTCTCGTTGATTCTTTCCAGGCAATCCCTCGCCTTCTGTGTATTCTCGCTATCCCCGACGGAAGAATAATAATCCAGGGCGATATGGATGATGCTGTCGTTATACACCTCTATGCCCACCTTCTCCAGCGCCTGCGAATACAGCAGCGCATGACGGGCCTGCAGTTCTTTGGTGTTAAGTAAGCTTCTATCCAGTGAATCCAGCGCAACAAAAGCACTGTCAGGCGCAGTTGTCAAATACATCTCCGCCCGGTCCAGCATCTTGCCCACATTGCTTGTGTGGGAGCACGAGCATAGGCAAAGCGCCAGGATAAGGCCGAATATGTAGTTCTCGAAACTGCGCATTCTTAGTACAAAAGTAGCGAAGAAAAGCTATTGAAACAATAAACAAGTACATACAAGCTTAGTAACTCATCATTCCATCGCTTCATTCATCTTGATCGAATGATAGATGATATCAACTGAGATTACCTACAGCTGAATAAACGATACGATTCCCCTTGAGTAATACTTATCAAACGTGTCTTCCTATAACAGTATTCATCTTTATCTTATTATAAATGGGGCCTCATTGAACAATTGACCATTATATACACAGGAGTATATACTTTTAGTCCCCACGATAATCATTACCAGAAACGGGAAGGCTAATTCTGAAGTCTGATAATTATGAATAATTGATCTGTAATCCGTCCCTGATGGTGTAGGATGATATTCCGGATGTGTATGCCACTCACCGATATAGGCCCTGGTTCTTTCTGAATCACCATAGTCTTTTTTGATGAAAGCATTGGCTTTTGCTGCATCTCGTTCACATCCGCAACGTGAATTTTTGGCCACACAGGGTGGCGAGACTTTACTGATACGATAGACATTCTCACCTATTTGCGACCCTGTCAAAACACCGCACAGTTCATTGCCCTCATGTTGTGCATAAGTTGTGAGGTGCTCTATTACTTCTGATTTAATCTCGAAACAGCATCCTTGAACGATCAAACTGACAGTTCTTGGACGCTGTGCTTTTCTAAGCTTGCAGCATCTGGAATCAGTTGAATTCCCCTTTTCCTTGCGATTTCTATGTTCCCTACCCATCGGAAAGCCTTTGTTACTGTTTGGTTGTTTAATAATTGATTGATATACGGGAACAAGGTGGACAAGAAAAGTGTCACATCGTTAGCAGAGTATGGTGCATAATGCCCATTACAACCAACATCCCGCTTTATTAGTTTTTCTCCGTTGATATACTCGTGCTCCTCAATAAGACAGTATTCCATAAAACCATTCCCGGCCTTTTCTTCAGCCCTTGCTATACTTTCTTTGTCTTCCGGGTTCACATATACCATGATGCCTGATATACCGTATGGTTCAAGCCAAAGAATGAACGCTGGAATTCGGATTAATCCTTCTGCCATTTGACGCAGCAACCACCTTTCCGACATCACATCACCAGTGCAAATGAAGATAGCGCTGGCCATACTAAATGTGTCGGCAGAAACATCCTGAACATACTTGTTCAGTGCAATAACCTTGCGGTCAGGACGGTAGGACTCTAAATAGTGTGCAACTCCATGAACTTTCCTCTGGTTCAGATACTCATATCCCAGAAGATGCCGCCCGATATTATCATTATTGAGTCTGTCTCGGTCAAGCAGGAAAAAATCCGAATTGTTGTACCCATTAAGGTAATAACACAAGTTGCTCCCAACACTCCCAAGGCCTGCAATTACAAACTTATGCTTTGGCATCAGTTCCCCAGCAGTTCTTTCTGCAATACGTGAGCTGTTAAATGTGCTTATTATAAGCCTTTGCAGGTGCCGAGACTTGTTCTCGAAGTTTGTCAGGACATAGTAGGGAGTAATCTTCCCTTTGCGGAACCCCTTGCGATTGGTGTTTAACTTTTCAATGAATACGCCTCCCAACACAAAACTCAAACCAATGGAAAACAAGATATGTCCTTTCCCGTGCTGATTAATGAAACTCTTGAACGCCTGCTTGTCTCCATTATCCGTTATCCATTGAATCAACTGCTCTGCTGTTAATGAGTATGGTGGGGTTGCAGGAATCTTCAAAGAGGAAAGATACAAAGCAGAACAATCAACGGTCTTGTGTCTCCTTTTGATATATCTCTCCTTTGGGGTATCATTGCTTTCAAAGAATACCCGCTGCAAGAAACTATCATCTTCATCGAGGTCGAGTTTCGAATATGCAAATCCATGAAGCTCGCATGTCTTATCCGGCAATACTCCGAAAAGCACGGCACAATCATCAACGCCCTCTTCCCCATCGTAGCTCTCGCGCCAGTAGTTTTTTATCTCCTTGGCGTATTCATCAGTGTTGTCTTGGTTAGCATATGTCTCAATCCATAGCCTTGACTTTCTGAGGTTATCACGGATGATACCCCAAATGTTCTCCGCATCGTATGTCACCCCGTCTTCATACAGGCACAACTTTCGGTCGTCAAACGAAATATGGGGCAGGTAGCGGAGCCTGTCATCAGGAATGATCACGCATGGCATTTCGTATGGAAAGCCCTTAGGGAAGGCCATGAATACTTCAACATCAGCGACTTCTCCTCCTGTTTCAGCTGGCATCATTATTCGCCAAACAGGAACTTCAACATGCGTCTTCTTGCCACCCCTGGGAACATAGTCAACTAGTTCTATCTCAAATTCCAAAGACAACTCCCTAAAACACTTGTCAAGGATGGCATTCAGGTCAGGCATACTGGCTGTTATTCTTTACAGAACCCGAGAAATCTTTCTGCTTCGCATCCTCATCAACGTCCTTTGCTGTCGAACAGCTAAAGCGTGTCCCAAAATACTTCTGCCATTTTTCGCATCCCTCTTTCTGATTCTTGGAATAGACTGCACGCTCGGCATCCTCACGGAATGACTTCAAGCGCGATAGGAATGTATCACGTTTGGTGTCTGAATAGTTTTCAAACAAATCCTCGTAAGGCGAGACTGGACGTTTGCACTTGAAGTGGCCGTCCTTGCTTAGTTCGTCATGTATTGATACAAGAGTGTCCTTCATAATGACATCAAAACGGGTAACCTCATTCTCCGTATAATGATTTGCTACAAGTATTGTTAAGATAAAGCCACAGGGCAGTTCAACACTTTTCTCATGCTTCATATAGTCTCGCCAAGCCTTAAGAAATCGAACCATCTCACGAAGATAGGTTTTCTCCTCACACTGTTCCTCAAACCATTTTTCAAAGTCCTCGGCATCTTGTTTCACCCATGGTTTCTTTTTGTGAGCCAACTGGGGATGATCATCACTCTCCACATTAAAGTAGATGGGCAAATCTATGTGGTGGCCGTCAGAATAGTTCACACGCACACAGGACTTTTTGTCATTTGGCTTCTGGTCGGTATGTCCATCTACTGCTGCAAATACCTTATCGTGATACCACTGTATTTCGTGTTTCTCTCCCTCCGTCTCCCCGATGAAATACACTCCATCGTCAAGGTCATATGCCGCAAGGCCATCGACATCCTTGATTGGGTTCAGTATGGTATCCAACGCAAAAGAGCCTTGGCTGTGGAACTTTGGCTGAATCTCTTCGGGTAAGTTATCCATAAAGTAATTCCTTATCCTTTTACGAAGAGACTTTCGGTTGTCTTTCAACTTATCTTTACGCACATCCGTTGCTTTGATTGCATCGTGAAATGCTACAAATTGCTCGTGATTATTTGCCATATTCTAAATTTATTATCCTTCTTTAGTTAACTCTATGGTTCCGACACACTCACGGTCATTCCAATATGAGCCTGTTAAGTGGTATAAATCTTCGAAGTCAATATCCAACTTAGTAGTACCGTAATGTATATTCAAACCACCCTCTTCTCCTTTCTCGGCTTTGTTGCGGTAAATAAGTTTCGGGTCATTCTGATAGGAGTATACAAGACAAGTCCTATCTATGGTATCGTAATAAATGAACACTGAACTAAACGAGTCACTTTGACTTTTGTCGAAATATGCATGGATATGTGTCTCAAGGTACGTTTGTCTGATTTTTAACGTCATATTATACTCCTCGTTGTTTCTTTCTGACTCGCCTCTTCCTTTTCCCTTCCATACTCCTCTCAAATCAGGGGTATGTGACCACCTGCCGATGAACGGTAGCCTCCATAACCAGAAGTTGAAAGCAGTCGCAAAAAAACCAACGATACCTGTGGTAAAACCAATGTCCCCAAAGAATGTCTCAAGTGTATATTCTTCATTTCCAACCCGGAAGATTAAGAATATGCCCACAAACACAACCACTGCACTTATCGCTATCCACTTTACGAAAGCATTATAATTCTTCTGCATATTATCTACCTATTTAACAGTTTCTCCGGCTCCTCCAACTCTTTCACTAACATATCGACCAACGTGCATGGCTTGTGGGTGGCATAGTTGACCCCATGATACAACTTACGGAGTTGCACCGCAAAGCGTTTGGCCAAATCTTCCCGCCCGTATGTCTGCATCAACCGGTAGTTGTCGCGACTGCCTTTCTCGTATTTGAAACTCGCATCTCCAGTTCTCCTTCTGAAGGCTTCCTCCAACTTTTCTATATAAGCGGCACGACTGATGCCGGTATCTAGATACTCAAAGTGCAGGTAATACCATAGCTCAAAGGCCTCATTCGTCCATGCGCTCTTGAATCCGTAACGTCTCGCTAAGGCAATGGCCTCATTAAAGTCCATGAAGTCATCTTTGTCAAATACCACCCACACGCGATCGAAGGTCATGGCATTTTGGCGTTCTAATGTCTTCTTTATCTCCATAGTTTTCTTTACAAGTGCCACTGTCGCACGCCCCTCTCCTTCTATTGTGACCTCCCTGACTGTTGAGGTATAGTTTGCCACCAACGCCTCGAAATAATGAGGCTCGGTCTTAGTCCCTTCGCATACAATAAGGAAACGTACCTGGCGGTCACGCACATTCTCCTGCCGCTTTTTCGCAGCCTTTGCCTCTTTGCGTTCCTTCCTCAAGCGGGCAATCTCGTCTTTTCTCGAATATTCCATAGACTTACAGATTATCTTCCAATGAATGGAATTGCGCCATAGCGACCACGGATGTAGTCGCGTTTGATATCACGGTCATTGCGGACCTTCTTGCCATCCTCATCCTTAAACTCTACCAGTGAGTAGATATCGGTCGATTCCACCTTGTCTTTTTCGGCAAACCATATCTGGTCACGACGCACTACATCAAGATCAAGCAAGTTAGTGTCGTGGGTGGCGAAGATAAGCTGAGCACCGTTGGGATTGCGATGAGGATCCATAAACAACAGCACGATATTTCGGGTCAAGATGGGATGGAGCTTTGCGTCAAGTTCATCTACAATAAGGGTCTTACCATCCTTTAACGTGTAGAATATCGGGCCGGACATTTCTATTACCTTCTTGGTGCCCTCACTCTCCATCTTGTTCTTCTGGAAGTCACGCTCACCAATGACCACACCATCTTCATCATAGATGTTATGCGTGGTTATTGGTTCCAGGAAACTGCCTGATAAGGAATCCTTTTCCAGCATTGACTTGATAGAGTTTGGAGCCTTTTCTATCATCTCCTTGGGAAGGTCAACCTCCTTTACGGAGAAGCGGGTAAAACCCAGCTGAAGGTCTTTGAAAAACTCTTGCGCTTGTTCGGCCTCAGCCTGATGCGTTAAGAACATTCTCAGCGTAAATCCCTCATAGTCTTCGCTGTTAATGCCGGACACCACATTGCAGGTACGGAACCAGCTCATCACAGCATTGGCCTTTTCGCCTTTCAGTTGGGCAACGAGCGAGAGAAACAGACGGTTAGAATTTGTCAGTTCTTCTTTTCCAATCCCCTCAGCAAAACGTTTCTCGGACACCTCGATAAACTCGCGCGAACGCACAAACAGTTCATACTCTTTCTCTCCAAAACATTTCTCGTAAAGCCACTCGGAGATAATCTGATCCTTATCGTACTCGAAGCCATACCGATAAAGTACTTCTCCTTTGATGAACTGAATCTCAAAAAAGGTAGGATGCTTCTCAGAACTAATATCCAGGGCAAAAGGATCGTATGGCAACTTGTCCCCTTCATTAAGTCGAACAGAACTGATCACAACGCTTCGCATTGTGGCTATTGCCGCTATTAGGTTACTTTTGCCACCAGAGTTGGCTCCATAAAAAACAGCCAGTGGCAGCATTCTATATTTGCCCCTACCAACAACCGATTCTTTGTGCTCCTTGATAGAACTTGCCTCCATGCTGAAGGTGCGTTCCATTTTAAAAGACCTAAAATTCTTGACTGTGAAATTTACTAACATATCTCATTATTTTGGGCAAATATACAAAATTAACCCGAGGTGGCCACGCTAGTGTGAGAATATTTCTCATTTTTAACAATTGGTTATGCGGCACAATGTGTAAAATCCTGACCTTCCCTAAGAATGGTTGTTCTTCCGCAATTTAGTTGAAGCACAGGTCGCTGAAGACCATTTTTCGTTTGAGCAGGTCAAGAGATGCTCGCCCAAACATTACTCGCTTTACAGCTTTTA
>ENA-UOOD01000402-UOOD01000402.1-human-gut-metagenome-genome-assembly--contig:-CS67-NODE-402-length-53595-cov-13.768341_pt1 | contig 53595 bp, 49 predicted proteins | sample MGYA00242464_ERZ724011 | MGnify/ENA metagenome assembly ERZ724011 | reverse complement strand
CAGAAGCCCCCACTCGAAAGAGTGGGGGCCTTTTTTGTTGTATTCAAGCGGGTTTGCGGGCATTATCCCTGCCGCATAAGCCCCAGCACTTCCTGCTCCTCCGGGACGCTGTTGATGCCGCCGTGATGGCGGGTGGAGAGGCTGGCGGCGCAGCAGGCGAAGCGGGTGATGGCGGACATCTCCTCTGCTGACAGCGCTTCCGGGGCTTTGTCAAGCTTCAACATTTGGCTCATGGCGCTGCCGCCGAAGATATCCCCGGCTCCGGTGGTATCCACCACATGGATGCCGGTGGGGCAGGCGGTCGTGCCGCTGCCGCTGTGGTTGGCAAAATAGCAGCCCCGGGGGCCCATGGTGACATAAACAAGGCGGACGCCGTACTCCCGCAGCAGCTTTTGCGCCGCTGTCGCCGGAGTGGTGTGCCACAGGAAATCCACTTCTTCATCGCTGATTTTGACGATATCCGCCTGATGCAGTCCCCACTCCATCTGCGTTGCGGCCGCGGCGTCGTCCGGCCAAAGCGGCTTGCGCAGGTTGGGGTCAAAGCTGATGAGCTTGCCCTGCGCTTTGGCGTATGCCACCGCCCTTTGGGTCGCGGTTCGCGCGGGCTCATCGGTCAAACTTAACGTGCCGAAATGGAACACCCGGCAGTCATCGATCAGGCTGTAATCCACCTCGTGCTCGGTCAGGCAGGTATCGGCGCCGGGCTTGCGGGCAAAGCTGAATTCCCGGTTTCCCTCGGCATCCAGCGTGACGAACGCCATGGTGGTAAAGGCAGCGGCGTCTTTTATGATGCCACAGGTCTCAATGCCGCAATCGGCGGCGGTTTGAATGAGCAGGCGGCCAAAGCGGTCGTCCCCGACCTTCCCGATCATTGCAGTGGAGCAGCCGTATTTTTGCAATGCAGCGAGAAAATTGCAGGGCGCGCCGCCCGGCTGGGCCTTTAGCGTGGGGTATCCGGCGGCGTCGGCAGCCACCGGGGCAAAGTCAATGAGCATTTCGCCCAGGGCAACAATGGTGGGCACGAGAACTCCCCTTTCTATTTTACACAGTAGTGCTATGCGAATGATTGCGCTTCACAAGAACGGCCTCGATGTCTTTTCCGCCCTGTGCTATTTCTTTGCAATGATTTTACCCGCTTTGCAGGCCATCGTGGAGCAGCAGCTTTTTTACAGCAAAGTTGTCACACCATGCTGTGCTTCGATAAATAGTCGCGCATTCTGTATGTTTTCTCCTTATATTCCAGTACCTTTTGCAGGATCATTCGTTTGCTTTTTGCCCGGATGAGTACCATATCCCCATTTTGGAGCACGAAACTGTCATTGGCCTCGCTGACATAATTCATATTGACCAGGTAGCTTTGGTGGCAGCGCAAAAACCGTGCGTCATTAAGCTCTGCCTCTATTTCATTCAGCTTTTTATACACATGGTAGGTGCGGCCATCCGCCCGGTGCAGGATGCACTTTGTATTGCTGCTTTCTACATACATGATCTCATTGACCGGGATAAATTTGATCGAGGATTTTTGCACAAGCCCATAGCTACCGCTTTGGTATTCCTGCAGAAGCCAATCCAGCGTGTGCCGGATATCCTTAATCCGGTACGGCTTTACGATATATCCGGAGGCATAGACGCTGTAGCTTTCCAGTGCATAATCGGCGCTGGCGGTGCAGAATACGATTCTGCCACGGTAGAAGAGCTCCCGCAGACTTTTCGCGATTGTCAGGCCAAAGGAATCCTCCATGAACAGGTCGAGGAAGATGATATCAAACTCCATTCCATCCATAATATCATAGTAAAGTGTTGTTCCGTGGTCATATAAGGTGAATTCGCAGCTGATGGATGCTTCGGAAAAGTATTTTTTAAGCAGGCTGTGCAAGATTCTCCGTTCCAGCTCATTGTCATCACAAATTGCCAAACGCATAAAAACAGGTCCTTCCCGGATGAGAGGGCACAGTCAATGCGCCCTCATGTACAGTTCATCCGCTATAATATCGCCGAGATGCACCGGGTCCACCTCGCCGTCATTCAGTTTACCCCGCAGCGTCTTTAGCCAGGCCAGATCACCGGATATGCCGTAGATGCAGTTCTGCACTTCCATAACGCCATCGTGCAGGGTGCAGGCACATACCCCGTACAGGGTTTCTCCGCCCTGACCGACCGCTTCCTCGTTCTTGCTGATCACATAATAGTTTACCATAGTTCTTTCCTCCTCAATACTCTCTTAAAAAACACCTGGTTCGGTGCTTTCTGCTTTGGTGTCTTGATTGTAGCAGAATAAGGAGAGAAAATGGGCCAAACATTGATTTTGGCGCGCTTTACCGAGAAATTGGAAGAGAAAACCCTTGATCATTTGAATTACTACTTAAATTTCGCTTTTCAGCTCATGGATCGCATCGATCACACAGCAGTATTCCTCTGTCAACTGCCGCAGTAATTCCGGTGCGGGGACGCTCCCAGTATGCAGTACTTCGCAAAGGGCTGCTGCGCGGTCTCCCAGCCGGTTCAGGCCCAAATTATAACCGATGCCCTTTAGTGTGTGCGCCGCACGGAAGGCGCTTTGCAGGTCACCATTCTTCAGGCTCTGCATCAGCCCCTCGTAGGAGGGATCATTCTCAAATTCCGGTAAATAAAATTTGACAATGTCTAGATCCTCCAGCCGCTCCAGCACATCGGAAAGGTCTCCCCCGACTGCCGCGTAGAATTTCGACATTGTCATTTCTTCAGTATTTGGTTCGCGCACAAAAATTACCCTTTCTATATAAGATTTATTGTTAATTCTGTAATATAGCATTTTTGGCTGAAAATCAAGAAATCTTTGTCGAAAAATAACGCTTTATGATGAATAATCTGAATGGAAAATTATTAAATTATTTTCTTTTGTAATATCAGGGCGTATAAGAGTCTCATTAGGGACACCAATGATTGAATGCCTAATGCAAGCAGTCCCCGGCCATGACGGCCGGGGACTGCTGTGCTGTATAGAGGTTATTTGAGGAGGTCAGAAGGGAAGATCAAATTATACGAGGTCGGCCTTGAGACCGGGGATGCGGGCAGAAGCTTTAGTGAGCAGTTCACGGCCCACAGCGGCAGCGTAGTCCCGTTTTTCTTCCTCGTTCACTTTGGTCAGGCGACCGTTCTTTACAACGGTTTCGCCATTGACCACGACGGTTTCGATCATGCGGGCATCACCGCTGAGAACGATGCAGTCTACGGGGTCATTGCAACCGCCGGCATACTGCAGCTGGTTCCAGTTCATCAGGGTGAAATCCGCCGCCATGCCGGGCGCCAGATGACCGATATCGTTACGGCCCAGGGCGGCAGCGCCGCCGGCAGTGGCCAGGTACAGGATATCCTCGCAGCCGATGGAGTCATCGCCCCAGCTGAGACGATTGAGCAGGTAGCTGACACGGATCTCCTCCATCATGCTGGCAGAGTTGCTGCTGGCTGCGCCATCCACGCCAATGCCGAAGCGCTTGACACCGGCACGCAGCAGGTCGGGGATCCGGCAGGAGCCGGAGCTGAGGTACATATTGGAGATGGGGCAGGTGGAAATACCGGTGTTGGTATCCGCCATCAGCTGTACCTCCTCATCGTTAAGGTGGATGCAGTGGGCGTAGTAGAAGCGGTCGCCCAAAAGATCGTGACGACGGAACCATTCGGCGGGACGGCAGCCGTAGTGCTCCTCCACAAAAGCCACCTCGCCGCGGCTTTCCGCCAGGTGTCCATGCACTTTGATGTCCAGCTTTTCGGCCAGATCGATGGTAGCACGGACGATTTCTTCCGTTTCATAATAGGCGATGCTGGGGCCGATGCCGACCTGACACATCGAGAAACGGGAAGGATCGTGGTACTTCTTTACCAGGCGCTCGGCATCGCCCATAACGCCTTCGATGCTGTCCACCACCTCGGGAGGGACAATATCGCTGGTGACGGAGTGATAACTGCGCACCGGATGGAAGCGGATGCCCAGTTCCTTGGCCGCTTCAATCTCGGCATCCACCAGGCAGGTAACGCCGACGGGGTGGGGATACCACAGGTCATTGGAGGTGGTGATACCGGTTTTCAGTCCCTCGCCCAGCGCCACATAAACACCGGCACGGGCTACATCAGTGTTCAGGTCCTTATAGATCTCGTACATGGTGGTGAGCCATGGCTCCAGGCGCAGGCCTTGAGTGGCCTTGATATTGCGGATAAGAGTCTGCCAGGTGTGATGATGTGTATTGACAAAGCCGGGCAGGATAACGCGGCCGCTGGCATCTACTACTTCATCGATGGTGACGGTATCGCCAAGGGTGTCCTTGAGGTTTTTGCCGATGGCCTTGATCTCTTTGCCGCTGATGAGCAGATCCGCATGACGGTAGCGGCGGCGCTCCTCATCCATGGTGATGATCCAATCGGCATTCTGATACAGTACGGTTTTCATAATGATTTCTCTCCTTTCGCCGGATCAGGCAGCCTTTTCTTCCTTTTTCTCAGGCAGGATAAGGCTGAGAACAACAGCGGTGATGGCGGTGCCGGGTACGCCGCTGAGCAGGCTGGAGGCCCAGAAGGGCAGCGCTGCCAAAGCATCGGGAGCCGCGCTGAAGCCAACGCCGACAGCCAGAGAAATGGCCACGATGGTGGTGGTACGGGCCGTGAGCGGGCCGCCATTATGGATGACATTCATACCGGAAACCAGGATGGTGCCGAAAGCGGAGAGGGCCACGCCGCCCAGAACAGCGGAGGGAATGCAGGAGAACACGGCGCACAGTTTGGGGCAGAGACCGCAGAGACCTACTACACCGCCGGCGATGGCAGTGACATAGCGGCTGGTAACACCGGAAAGACCGCACAGACCGATATTGGCGCTGCCGCTGATGACGGGAACCATATTGAACATGGAAGAGATAACGCTGCCAACGCCCTGGGCCAGTACGCCGCCCTTGGTCTCATGGCTGGTGGGCAGGCTGTTCTTTGCCAGCATGGAAGCGGTGGTCTGGTCGCCCATCAGTTCAACCAGGGCAATGAAGCACAGGATGGAGATGGAGATGATCGGGCCAAGCTCAAACTTGATGCCGAAGTGCAGGGGCTGGGGGATACGGATCCATGCCTCCTCGCCAATGGGGGAAAGATCCAGCTTGCCAAAGGCGGCGGCTGCGGCGCTCATGACCAGAATGGCGATGAGGGGAGAAGCCTTGGAAAGGAAGTTCTTGCTGCAGAAGTAGTTGAGCAGGACCATGATAATGATGGTGCCGGCAGCCAGCAGCAGGTTAATGGGATCGCCGTAATCAGCGGAGCCTACACCGCCCGCACAGTAGCCAATGCCAACGCTGCAAAGGCTGAGGCCCAGGGCCATAACGACCGCGCCGGTGATATAGGGCTTGAACAGGATAGAGAGCTGCTTATGCAGGCCGGTCCACAGAATGGTGGTGATAATGCTGCCGACGAGGCAGGCACCAGTGAACGCCGCCAAACCGTACTGGGCGCCCAGCGCAATGCCGGGGGCAACGAAGACGAAGCTGCACTCCAGCGGGATGGGCAGGCGCGCGCCAATGGGGCCAACGCCGATTGTCTGCAGCAGGGTGGCGATGCCGGTGACGAGCAGACAGCCGGCCACCAAAATGGTGATCTCGCTGGCGGAAAGGCCGATGCCGGCGCCAATAAGCAGCGGAACGGGCAGAACATTAAAAACGAGAACGACGATTTGCTGGATACTCAGCGGGACCGTTTCTTTGATGGGTGGGCAGTCATTCAGACTGTAGCCGACGGGGATCTTTGACATAGGGGACAACTCCTTCCAAAACATCAGATCTTTTTGTAACATCAAGCGCTTGCTTCTTAATGTAACATTGATTATCTGTTACATCTGCATCTTAGCAAGGATTCGTCAAGATTTCAACAGTTTTTTGCGTTTCCGCCAATATTTCAGCGGAATGGACAACATTTTGATGTAACATTTGTTCATTGTTACATTCATATCAAACAAAAGCCGGAGAGCTGCGGCCCTCCGGCTGGAATTTACTTCATAATGAAGAGCTTTTTGGGGCAGAGGGAGACGCATAGGCCGCAGCCGCTGCAGGCGGCGGCATCGACGGTGATGCCCTCCGTCCCCTGAGAAATGGCATCGTACAGGCAGGCGCCGACACAGCGTGCTCGGCAGCCATCGGGGCAGGTGCCATCGCAGGGAGCGGCCATTTTGGCCCGCAGCAGGCGCTCTGGCAGCTCCTCAAAAGCGGTAAGAGAGGCGAGTGCGTTGCCGCGCAGCTCATCTAGGGAAGAATAGCCCTTTTCCTGCAGCCAATCCTCCAGCTTGCGCAGTGTTTCGGTGATGTGCCCATAGCCCCGCAGCATGATGGCGGAGCCCATCTCCACCGCAGTGGCGCCCATCATCAGGAACTCGATGACGCTGTGCCAGTCCTCCACACCGCACATCGCGGCGATCTCACAATCGGCCAGCTGATGCAGTACCGCCGTTGCCGCCAGCGAGAGCGGACGCAGATGGCTGCCGGTGCAGCCGCCGATGGCCGCCATTTCGCAGCGGGCGTTTTCAATATCCACGCCGTTGATGCCCTCCAGCGATTCAATGGCACTGATGGCACGGGCGCCATTTTGGGTGATCTGGCGGGCAAAGGCAGGATTGAGCGCCGCATGATGTGGCAGTCGCACCATAACGGGGATTTCCACCGCCGAGGTGACGCTGCGCACCATTTCCCCGACCTCCTCCGGCCGAATACTGATATCCTCCAGCTTGGTGCCGATGGGGGTAAAGCAGCACAGCTCCAGCGCATCTGCACCTAGGCGCTGCATGCGGCTGGCCAGGTACCGCAGCTCGGAAGGGGTCGTTCCCCGAATATTGCAGATGAGGAAGGCGTTGCCCTTTTGCAGGCGCTCTACCTCCTACTCCACATCCTCCAGCGTCATGGTGCTGTACAGGGTGGTATTGTAAACTTCGCCCTGACGGTAAAAAATACGCGGGCTGACGATATGGCTTTTTTCCAGGGCGATGGTCTCGGTAACAACGGCCGCCGCACCGGCGTCAATGGCCTTCTGCATGGCGGCGGCATCACGGCACCAGGGACCGGCTGCCGCTATAATAGGATTTTTGAGCGGCAGGCCCATAAAATTGACGGATAACAACGACATTTTGTACCCTCCTTACTCAAACAACTCGTAGATCTCTTTGCGGTTGCCGCAGCTGCGGCGGATCTTGAGCTTGGATTTCAATACGATCTCGTGGGTCTCCACCTGGTACAGCGCGCTGTCCTCGATGAGCTCGATGAGGCGGCGGGCTGCCACCGCACCCAAACGCTCCAGCGGGTGCTCCATGGTGGTCAGCGCCGGGGTAATGACAGCGGCAGCCTCACTGCCGGTAAAACCAGCAACAGCCAGTCCCTCTGGCAGGGGAATATTTTCCTCCCGTGCAGCCTTGATGACACCCATGGCCAGCTCATCACTGACAGCGAAGACGGCCTGCGGCGGCTCCTTGGTCAGTATTTCCTCGCGGCAGATGCGGTAGCCGCCCACTACGCTGTCCTCCGCCTCCAGCACACGGCACTGGCGGTCGGTCAGCCCCAGCGCGGCCGCCGCCTGCCGGTAACCGGCGGTGATGGCGGCCTTTTCGGGGGATTCTCCGCTGCTTTGCAGCAGCCAAATGGAGCGGTGGCCCATAGTATGGAGATGTGAAACCATCTTTTCTGCGGCGTCCCGGTAATGGATACCGCAGATATTGCAGTTTTCCAATCGATCATAGCTGCCCAGCAGCACTACCGGCAGCTCGGCAGGCAGCGCCTCCGGTGGTAGAGAGGGCTCCCCAGCGATCAGCATTCCGAGGGGCTTTGCCGCGGCGGCAGCCTGAATACAGGCTGCTATTCCTCCCGAAAGGGGAGAGAACTCCACCAGGTTGACCAGAATCCCCTTGGGCGCCAGTACCGACTGCACCCCCGAAAGCAGGGTTTGTGCCCGCTTGGCCGCGGGAACGATGAGGGTGACGGCCCGCCGCCCGCGGTTGACTGGCTTGGGGTTGTAGTTGTATTTTTCGATGATGGTCTGCACCCGTTCGCGGGTCTCCGGCAGCACCGCCTCCGGGTGGTTGATGACACGAGAGATGGTGGCAACCGAAACACCGGCTTCCTTGGCCAGTTCGCGGATATTCACGGGCAGTCCTCCTCTCTGTATGCTTCTTTTTTTATTGTAACATATTTCGGTATGGCAAGTAAACTGTGGATTAAAGGGGCAGGAGAAAAGGGATTTTGTATTTGTTCATTCTTCCACCGGCAGCACTAGCCGGGAGCAATATCGTTGGGGATCAATCTCCCGCCCGGTGTAGGGTGCCACAATGCCAAGGATGCGCGGGGCCCCGGTGGGGGGCAGCTCCCTGGCCTTTACCTCACGGCTCAGGGTCAGCCACGCTTCATCCTCACCGGCGTAATCGCCGCAGTACAGCACTGAGAGCACCCGGCACTCCGGCAGGGTCGCCGCGATTGGTCAATCCACTACGAGCCAGCGCTATAATGGAATTACAGCTATCGATGGATTTACCATTGTGTTACCGCCACAGGGACCTCCTATGGCATTTATGCGAATAGTTATAATAACTGTGATATCCGTGGCAAGGATACCGTGATAAAGGCAACCTCTACGGGCGGTGAACTGGCTGTTTACTCGCAATACCCCGTAGCCTATTATCCTTATTATGGGAGTATCAACCTATATGATGATCTGTGCGTTACTGTTTCTCTTCATAGTTAGCAAAAGCTAACTGGTTGGATTTAGAAAAGCCGTCCTCCGGCAGCATCAATGGACAGACCTATTGCAGCGCAGCGGCTCACAAAATGCAATAGAATCAGCAACTCCCCCGACCAAATGATCGGGGGAGAGATTTTATTCTTTCACCAGCGGCAGCGTAAGGGTGGCCTGCGGCATATACAGCACCTTGGGGTGGTCATATTCCGCCAAAACGGTGCGGATTACCTCATTGAGCTGTTCCTTGGGGTAGCACTCCACATTTACTTCAGCCATGCGCTTTTGGCCCAGCGCGGTGATGAGGATCAGCCGGCAGTGGGCCTGGCATTCTCGGACCTTGTAGCAATTCAGCCCGCCCATATTCACCTTGCGCTTCAGCTCCGCCACCACGGAGTCCTTATCGGGATAGCGGCCCAGCCATTCCTCAAAGGGATCGTCCATCTCTTTGCTGCATCCCTCGGGACACTCCGCCAGGCAGATGATGACGCCGCCCTTTTTCACGGCACGGCTGGCATTGTAGAAGCCCTTTTTGCTCTGCCGCAGGTCGATGTCTTTAGGAAATCCGCCGCAGGAGGCAATGACGATATCGGGCCGTTCCGGGATGGGATAGAGATAGAAATCCTTGGCCAATTCAGCGCCGTGCAGGTAGGCTTCCCGCCAGTGGCCGGCCACCGCCTGGTAGATCATCCCGTGGTCATCGCAGATGACATTCAGCAGATAGGCGGGGTGGGTAAAGGCGCATGCCTCCATAAAGTCCAGATGAACGGGGTTGTTTTCCAGCACACCGGCCTGGGCATTGGGGTCAATGACCATCTTGTGGTTGCTGAGGATGGTATCCTTGCGGGCACAGCCGGGGATGATATCCTTGCGTCCATCGCCAAACCCGGCCATGTGGTGCACCAGGATACCGCCGGTAAGGATGAGCTTATCGGCAGCCATGGCGATTTTATTGGCCCACACCTCATGGCCGTAGCTGGTGGTGCCCACCAGCTGGCAGGGGGATTCCTCACAGTCGTGCTGCACCACGGTTACACGGCGGTAAATATCCTCGGTGATGAGGCTGCACATCTGCTCCTCGGTCATGGCGCTGTGCATCCCGTTGGCAAACAGAATGGTGATATCCCCGTCCGGCACGCCGGCCTTATTCAGCTCCCGCACCAGGATGGGGATATAAATGTGGCTGCGGGTCAGGCGGGTGATGTCATTGGTGAGGATACATACGGTATCCCCGGCATGGATCTCCTCGGCCAGCAGCCCGGCCCCAATGGGATGGGCCAGCGCGTCCTCCACGATCTCCTCCTCCGAGCGAACGCCGGTGGGGTGCTGCTTGGGCAGCAGGATGCTGAGGTCAGTCCCTTCGGGGATCTCGATATCCAGCAGCTCGTGGCCGTACTTTACCTTATCTTTCATGGTGTGTCCTCCCTGTCTTAGCGGTGAATATGTTCAGCGGTCAGGCGGCCCATTTCCTCGGTAGTCACCTTGGTCAGCCCACGGCCCTCCAGGTAGATATCCGGGGTGCGGTAGCCCAGGTGCAGCACCTCATTGATGGCCCGGTCGATGGCGGCGGCTTCTTCCTTCAGCCCCAGTCCGATCTCCAGCAGCATACCTGCCGAGGCAATAGCGGCCAGGGGATTGGCAATGCCCAGCCCGGCAATATCGGGCGCCGTGCCATGGATGGGCTCAAAGAGCCCGAAGCCATTTTCATTGATGGCCGCGGAGGCCAGCATCCCCACCGAGCCGGTGGCCACCCCCGCCTCATCCGAGAGGATATCACCGAAGATGCTGGTGGTCAGCATCACATCAAAGCGGGAGGGATTGCAGGTCAGCTCCATAGCGGCCTTATCCACCAGCAGGTTGGTCAGCTGCACATCAGGGTAATCCTGCGCTACGCGGGCCACCGTTTCCCGCCACAGCCGGGAGCTTTCCAGCGCATTGGATTTATCAATGCTGGTGACGCTCTTGCGGCGGCCCTGCGCCAGTCGGAAGGCATGGCGGGCTACCCGCTCCACCTCAAATTCGCTGTAACATTCCACATCGTAGCCTTCCCGACCACGGGCGCCCTCCCGGGTGCCCTTTTCGCCAAAGTAGATACCGCCGATGAGATCCCGCACCAGCAGCAGGTCCAGTCCGCGGTCCAGCACCTCGTTTTTCAGCGGGGAATTTTCCCGCAGATCGGGGTAGAGCTTGGCCGGGCGCAGGTTGCAGAACAGATTAAAGCCACGGCGCAGGGCGGCCAGGCCGCTTTCCGGGCGCTGGGCCTGGGGAAGGTGGTCCCACTTGGGCCCGCCGGCCGCACCAAACAGAATGGCGTCGCATTCCCGGCAGAGCTCCAGTGTTTCCGGCTGGATGGGCACGCCGTAGGCATCAATGCAGCAGCCGCCTACCAGGCGCTCCACCTTGTGGAACTGATGTCCGTAAACCTCGCCGATCTTATCCAGCGAACGAACCGCTTCCCGGATGACATCTACGCCGATGCCGTCGCCGGGGATCACAGCAATTTTATACTCCATGATGATTCCTCCTTGCAATATCAGTCCGCAGTCACGGTGCGGGGATCGGTGATGACACCGGTAAGGGCACTGGCGGCCGCCGTGGCGGGGCTGCTAAGATAGATAAGAGATTTTGTGGTGCCCATCCGTCCGATGAAATTGCGGTTATTGGTACCCAGTATCACCTCGCCATCGCTCATCAGGCCATAGGGCTGGCCGCAGCACAGGCCGCAGCAGGGATGCGCCACCATGGCGCCGGCCTCCACAAAGGCACGGATGTACCCCAGCCGCATGCACTGGCGATAGATGCCGATGGAGGCGGGAATGATGATAAGCTTGAGATAGGGGGCCACATGGTGCCCCTGCAAAATGCGGGCGGCTACCGCCATATCCTCCAGGCTGCCATTGGTACAGCTGCCAATGTAGACCTCATTGAGTGGGGTGCCCTGCACCTCCTCTATGGAGTGAACATTATCAACGCCCTGCGGGCAGGAAAGATAGGGTACCAGCTCCTCTGCCCGGTAGTACAGTTCCCGGATATAGTGGGCATCCGGATCGGGATGGATCCAGGAGATCTTCTCCAGCGGCAGGTCAAAGTAATCGGCGGTTTTCTGGTCAGCGGCAAAAAGTGCGGTTTTGCAGCCCGCCTCCAGCGACATATTGGCAATGGTGTACCGGCCGGACATATCCAGCGCGTCAATGGTGCTGCCCACATATTCCAGCGATTTATAGGTGCCGCCGTCGGAGCGCAGATCCTTCAGCACCTGCAGGACAATATCCTTGGCGTACACCCCGGCAGGCAGCTCCCCTTCCACCGTAATGCGGATAGCTTCCGGGACCTTCATCCACATCTCACCGCTGCCCAGGGTGGCGGCCATTTCGGTATAGCCTATCCCGGTGCAGAAGCACCCGCCCCCGCCATAAGTGGGAGTGTGGCTGTCGGTAGCTACCACCACCGTACCGGGCAGGGCATAGCGGTATTCGTGCATCAGGGTGTGAGAGATCCCCTCCCCGGCATGCAGCTTGCGGATACCAAAGCGATCGGAAAGCTCATGCCCCTTGTGGTAGTGGCGGGGGTCGCCGGTGGCCTGGTTGGTGGGGCACAGGTGGTCCAGGAAGATCACAGCCTTTTCCGGGTCGGCCAGGCGGCGGAATTTCATCTCATCCAGCTTCTGCACCACAAAAGGGGTGTAGATATCATGTACCATGCACATATCCGGCCGGGTCATGATCAGATCGCCGGGTGCCAGGTGAGAAAGCCCGGTATTTTTCATCAGGATCTTTTCAGCCATGGTGTAGCCCATCTCAGTGCACCTCCTTTTGGACGGCTTCGGCGGCTTCGGCCGCTTCATTCAGGGCGCGGTAGCGGGGTACCAGCCCCCCGGCCTTGATGATCTCAAACAGATTATCGGGAATTTGCCGGATGGGAATGACCTGCCCGTTTACCTTCAGGCAGCGGTTTACCTCCACGGTGAGAAGATCCCCTTCCTCGCAGCGGTCATACAGGTCATCCGTCTCAATGAGCAGCATCCCGTTATTGATGCCGTTGCGGTAAAAAATGCGGGCAAAGGATTTGGCCACAATGCATCGCACACCCAGCGCCGCGATGCAGGCTGGGGCAAATTCCCGCGAGGAGCCGCAGCCAAAGTTCTTCCCGGCCACAAAGATATCTCCCGGCCGGGCCGCGGCGGCCAGCTCCGGGCGCAGCGGCTCCAGGCAGTGGCGGCTCATCTCCTCCGCGGAGGGCAGCACACCGTACCGCCCCGGGATAATAGTATCGGTATCCACATCATCGGGCAGCTTCCATATCCGGCCCGTAAAAACAGTATCCATAGTTATGCCCTCCTGTTACGCTTGATAAAGATATCCGCTGAGCGCCGCCTGGGCGGCAGTCCGCGCAGAAACCAGATAGACCCGGGAAGCGGGGGTGCCGCAGCAGCCGGAGTAGTGGAAGCACCCGGTAGAGGCCATGACCTCCCCATCCCCGATGACGCCGATGGAGGTGGTCAGGCAGGAGGCGCAGCCGGGATTGGTGACCTGCGCTCCGCAGTCCAGGAATACATCGATCAGCCCTTCCTCCATGGCCTGCAGGTAGTCCGTGTTGGAAGCAAAGCCGATCAGTAGCCGCAGCTCCCGCCGGATGTGATGTCCCCGCAGAATTTCAGCTGCTTCGCGCAGTTCCTCTATCCGCCCGGAGGAGCAGCCCCCGATAAAGCAGGCATCCACCCGGATGTCGGACAGAGCGGTAAGGGGCTGGGCCTCCATCGGATCTTCCGGCAGGCTGCCGGGGAGTATAGCACAGGGTGGATAGTCCTCCAGCTGCAGTGTGGTATCGGCCGGGGCGTCTTCCGCTGTAAACAGGGCGCTTACCGCACCGGCTCGCTGGGCCATCAGACAGAGCGTCTGCTTTTCCGCGCGGGTAAGCCCCCGTGCGGTGTGGTCATGCAGGAGCAGCAGGCGGCCTTCGGCTCCTTTTTTGCCCGCACAGGCCAGCGCAATGTCATAGGCTGTGGCGCCGGGGGCAAAGTCCCCCTCCAGCCTGATATGCAGCGGCTGCGGTGCCGGCAGGGTCAGCTCTCCACCCTGCAGCCACCGGGCCAGTTCCTCGGGGGAAAAACGCAGCCCCAAAGCACCGATGACACCCACCTGTGCCACATGCTGGCCGCAGGTCACCAGCAGAGAACCAGTTGCCAGCCGCCCCTGCATCAGCAGCTGGTAGCTGATTCCGGCGGACTGGATAAACTCCAGCGAATTGGCCCGGGAAAAATCAATCAGTGCTTCCTGGCGGAAAGCGCTCTGGAAGCTCCCAGCGGGGATATCATGGTCAAGAATGACCACCACCTGCGCGCGGCGCGCCGGACTTACCTGCGGTACCATGGCGGGCAGGTCTCCGGAGGGACCATCGTTGATGAGACACCAATCAGGGGATAGTGTGACCGGGGTGCCGGCCGGGGCCTGTAATAGCTGTTGCAAAGCATTCTGTGGCAAGGAACTCACCCTTTCTTAAAATAACTAAATCGTTTTAGCTAATTCGATTATAGGGGGAGTACAATGAATTGTCAACATAGAATTTCAAGACAGCAAAAACGATTAAGCATTTCGGGAGGAATTGACTTTCCGGGCAAATTTGGGTAAGATGGAGCTATCACAAAGAAAGGGGGCTTCGCTATGGCAACCATCAAGGACATCGCCCGCATCGCCAATGTATCTCCCTCCACGGTTTCCTTTGTCCTCAATGGCAAAGCGCGGGAGATGAAGGTCTCTCCGGTCACGGAACAGCGCATCCTGGAGATCGTGGCGGCCACCGGCTACCGCCCCAGTAATGTGGCCCGGCGGCTGCGCGCCAGCGAAGCGGAACGCCCGGTATTGGCACTGTATTGGCCGCTGGATCGCAGAGCCTCCTATGTGGGGCGGCTGTTGGGGGCCTTTCAGCAGGAGCGCCTGCGCCAGGAGCTGGACTACGATTTGGTGGTCAATACCTTCCGGGAGGGGCATCTGTGCGAGGAAAAGGGCCTGCACTCCCATAGCCCATACAGCTGCGCTATTTTAGGCGGTCTTTCCCCGGCGGATATGGACGCCCTGGCCCAGCTGGAGACGGATCTGCCGTTGGTGCTGTATAACCGCCGCCAGGCGGGCTTTGGTGCGGTGTATACCGATTATGCCAAGGCGGTGCGGCAGGTGATGGAATTGGCCCGTGCCAAGGGCTGCCGCAGCATCGGCTTTTTGAAGAACCGTTCCAACTTTATGGCGGATAGCAGCCGCATCCGCGATGCCATAACAGCAGCGGGGGAGTATGGTCTGCGGGTACCGCCCCACGCGGTGGTGGAAGCGGAGGATACCTACGAAGGCGGTGCGGTGGGCATCAAAACCATGATGACCGGCGGCTCGCTGCCGGAGCTTTTGGTATTTGCATCCGATATTATGGCTATTGGGGCGGCTCACCAGATGCAAAAGGAAGGCATCCGCATCCCGCAGGAGGTGGGGCTTATCTGCTTTGGCTTGGGAGAGCGCCAGCAGGCGCAGTACTGTACCCCACCGCTTTCGGTCATCGAAATGCCTACCGAGGCGATGACGGCCGGTGCCGTTCAAATGGCCGCAGAGATGATCCGCAAGGGCGCAAATGCCGCCGTGGTGCGCTCCTACGAGCCGGTGGTCATCTTCCGGGAATCTTTCTCCCTGTGAAAAACATGCGGTCGAAAAGACCAATGCCAATAGCATATTCATAAAAGAGAGCCGTAACGGAAAGACGATCCGTTGCGGCTCTGTAATTATTTATTTTAATACTTTCGATTGACAAGAGCACATACGGCTTTTGCGGGCATAAATACCGCCCGACATTGCGCGTCGCGTTGATAGGCGCCTGCCTGCCGCTTCGTGCTTCCTCGGATGCCATTTTCTCCTGCGCGAAAACCGGATGATGACAAGGAAGAGGACGCCGGCATACTGGCGTATGTCAAGGACGATGACGCAGTCAGCGCCGATTTTCACTTGGGGTCCCTGCAAAATCGTAAGACCTTGCAGGGAAAGGAGGACGCACCGCAGCGGGGAGGACTGCCCGAAGCAAAGCGCAGGGTCAGCACGACAGGAGCGCAGGCTGCGTCCGATGCAAAAGCGTGGGTGTCCTTGTTAAGCGAAGGGAAGAAAGTCCGCAATAAAGTAAACATCCCCCGGCTGGGGGATGTTTACTTACGAGATGGGAAAAGCTAGGAGCTGAGAAGTCAAACGCGAACAAATGTTTCACGTGAAACATTTTTACTGGCTGTCCGCAGGGGCATTTTCCGGCGGGGTAAAGGATTCCCGAAGCTGGACCTGTGGCTCCATTTCCACATGCAAGGGGGCAGCTGGCAGCTCCCGGATGAGGCGGAGCAGCAGGGCAACGGCCTGCCGGTCCACCGTCTGCGGGATGGTGATGCAGCTGAGGGCTGGATTCAGGCAGTGGTTCATTTCCGGTTTGCGCAGCCCAATGCAGAGCACCTCGGTATCCTGTGGGACACGGATGCCGCTGCGAGCCAGGGTATACAGGCCACCTTGGGCCATGCTGTCATTCTCGTAGTAGATGACACGGGGGCGCTGGCGGAGAACGCAGTATTCCTCGGTGGCGGCGGCCCCGCCCGCAATGGTGGGCGCGGCCTGGAAGGTCCATTCCGGCTGGATGCGGATGCCCAGCTGCCGGCAGGAATTGAGGAAAGCCTTGGTGCGCTGGCTGGTGCCATCATAATGGTCGCCGCCCCGGATGACCGCGCATTCCCGGTAACCCTTTTGGTGGATGAGGGCAGCGGCCTGGGAGCCGGTTTGGGCGTGGTTTACCCCGGCGGTGGAATACTTTCGGCTTTCGGCATTGATGAGAACAAGAGGGGTGGAAATATCCGCATTTTCCAGCTGAATGAGATCCTGCTCGCCGGCCCCGCCGATGATGACGCCATCGTAGCGGCCCTGCAGGATGGGGGAGAGCATCTCTCCCAGGCGGCCGCTGAAATAGGTTTGGATGAGCAGCTCGTAGGGGTCGGCGGGTTCCTGCTCCTGCTGGAGGATACTGTAGAAATTATACAGTCTATCGCCCAGTAGAGTGGTGCGGTGATCCAGCGGCCAGTACAGCGCGATGGTGAGACGGCGCCGGCCGGCCCGCAGCAGCTGCGCCCCGCGGTCCGGGCGGTACTGAAGCTGCTGGATAGCTTCGGCAACGCGCTGCTGGGTGGCGGGGGAGATGTGCATTTCATCCCCGCGGCCGTTGGCAACGATGGAAGCGGTGGTGAGGGAACATTGCGCCAGCGCGGCGACATCTTTGAGGGTGGACATGGGCAGGCTCCTTTCGGGGGGTCTTTCTTTTAAGTATAGGGCAGAAAACTAAAATATCAAGTAAAAGTAATAATTTTAGTAAAATTACATTGGACTAAAGTAAAGAACTGTGGGAGCGGCATTTGTGAAAGCCGCTGAAATTAGTGGGAATGGCTTGCAAAATAGGTCAAAAGATGATTCAATAAAATTACATTAACGATTTAGCAAGCTTCTCGACACTCTAAAACGACAAAGGATGTATGCAGAGGATGCTACTACAAGGGATAAAGAGGGCGCTCCGCAGCGGGGAGGGCCCTCCGGAATAAAGTGGAGGATCAGCCCGACAAAAGCGGAGGGGCGCCCGATATATGGCACGCAGCTTAAATAAAGCCAAGAAAACAAAGAAAGAAGGCAGAAACAGCATGGCAGAGAATATTGTATTTCAGATCCTGCGCTCCCACCTGATGGAGGGTGAGCTGACGCCAGGGACCCCCATTGCCATCCGGGTGGACCAGACCCTGGGACATGACCTGACCGGTATTATGGCGGGGCAGACCTTCCTGGCGGTGGGCGCCGACCGGGTGCAGACTGAGGCCAGCGTATTTTACTGCGACCACAACACCCTGTGCGTCAGCGGAGAAAACGCGGATGACCACCTGTTCCTCAAGACCGCGGCGGCCCGCTTTGGGGTGTATTTCTCCAAACCCGGCAATGGGATTTGTCACTTTTTGCACTGCCAGCGCTTTGCCAGGCCCGGTAAGGTGATGCTGGGCGCCGACAGCCATACCCCGACCTCCGGGGCGCTGGGGATGCTGGCCATTGGCAGCGGCGGCTTGACGGTGGCAGAGGCGGCACTGGGGCAGGGCTTTAGGATGAATGTCCCCAAGGTGATGGGGGTAAAGTTGGCCGGCCGGCTGCATCCTGGCGTGACCGCCAAGGATATCGCGCTGGAGCTGCTGCGGCAGGTAAGCGTCAAGGGTGGCATTGGATACATTGTGGAATACTGCGGCGACGGAGTGAAGGAGCTTTCCATCAGCGAGCGTCAGACCATTGCCAATATGAGCATCGAGATCGGTGCGACGACCGGCATTTTTCCCAGTGATGAGCGGACGAGGGAGTTCCTAAAGGCCCAGCGGCGAGAGAGCGACTATGTGCCGCTGCAGCCGGAGGAGGGTGCAACCTACGACAAGGTGGTGGAAATCGATTTGGACCGGCTGGAGCCGCTGGTGGCGGAGCCCTCCATGCCGGATAAGGTGTGTACGGCCCGCAAGGCAGAAGGTGTGAAGCCGGGTTCAGTATTTATCGGCAGCTGTACCAATGCTTCCTATTCCGATATTGCCCGGGCGGCGTGCATCCTGAAGGGGCATAAGGTGCATAAGGATATTGACTGCACAGTGGCGCCCGGCTCCCGGCAGGTGCTGGCGCAGCTTATTAAGGACGGGGTGTTGGCGGATTTGGTGGAATCCGGCTGCCGCATCCTGGAGTGTGCCTGCGGACCCTGCATCGGGGTGGGACAGGTGCCGCCCCATAATGGCATTTCGGTACGGACCTCCAACCGGAACTTCCCCGGCCGGTGCGGCAGCAACGATGCCTATGTTTACCTGGCCAGCCCGGAGACCGCGGCGGCCACAGCAGTGACTGGGCATATCACTGACCCGCGCGACCTGATGGATGTCAGCGTATTGGCAAAGATCCAGGAGCCGGAGGCGTATATTATCGATGATTCTTCGCTGATCGCGCCCGAAGAAACCGCCGACCGCCACGCAGTAGAGGTCATCAAGGGACCAAATATCTCCGAGCTGCCGATGCGTGGCCCGGTGCGGGAAACCATTGATGCCGGGATTGCGCTGAAGCTGGGGGATAACATCACCACCGATGATATTATCCCGGCCGGGGCCTCCATCCTAAAGTACATCTCCAACATTCCGGAATTTGCAAAGTATACCTTCTGCTATACCGATCCGGACTTTGTGGACCGGGCCCGCCGTATGGGGCACAGCGTCATCGTGGGCGGGGAGAACTACGGACAGGGTTCCAGCCGGGAGCATGCGGCCATGCTGCCGATGTGTCTGGGTGTGGAGGCGGTCATCGCCAAATCCTATGCACGGATCCATAAGGAGAACCTGTTCAATTACGGCATTCTGCCGCTGATTTTTGAAGACCCGGCGGACTATGAAAAGCTGCAGCAGGGTGACCGGCTGGTGCTGGAAAATGTGCCGGAGGGTATCCAGGCGGGACGGCTGACGGTAACCGTACCGGAGCGTGGCCTGACGCTGACGGCGGTGCTGGAGGCTTCTGACTACGATAAGAACCTGCTGCTGGAGGGCGGCGCGCTGAACCACCTGGCCAAATTGCAGAAACGCTAAGCGAAAAAAGAAGCTCCCGGCCGGAAAGCTGGGAGCCTTTGTACTGCTTCATTTTGGCGCAGTATTGGGATGCTTTGATAAAGCAAGCCCCCGGCTTATGAACCGGGGGCTTTTCATTTTAACAGACTCGGTAATCGCTGGCGGCAAGGGGGATATCCCCGCCGTGTCGGCGAAAATATTCCAGCAGCAGCTCGGACATTTCGTGGGGGATCTCCCGCACGACCGGACAGCCGACATAGCAACCGTAGCCGCCGGTGCCGCTGGCGCGGTAGCTGTTCAGGCAGATGGTGAATTCATCGGTATCGGCGACCGGGTGGCCATCGACCAGGAGAGAAACGACCCGCTGACCGACTGGCCGAGAGATATCATAGGCATAGGATACCCCGGCATAGTAATCGTAATTGTAGTGCTCCACCTTGGGCTCCAGGAAGCAATCCGAGACCCGCAGGGTATTATCCTCTCCACGGGTGAAGTAAGCGGCGCTGCGCTCCATAGCCTGGCGCAGCACAGCCCCGGTGATGCGCAGCACGGTGAGGGTATTGGTATAGGGGTAGGCGATGAGAAGATCCCGACGGCGCACGACCTGCGGCAGGCCGGCCACATCATTGGCCAGGCTGGCGGCGGAAAGCTGTGCCCCGCTGACCTCCAGCTGAACGGCATTGAACAGGTCGGCCAGGCCGCTGCCCTCCGCGGCCATTTTTAGGGGAGCATCCGGCAGCAGCGGGTGGGGCAGGTGACCGACCACCTGATCCAACCAATCCTGCGCGCCATGTTCCATCTGAGCAAACTGCCGCAGCCACTGGGGATGGCAGGCTCCGCCGGCGGGGATGGTGTGGCTGGAAAGCCGCTTTTCCGTACCGGAGACGACGGCCTCGATCCGCAAAAATTCCTGGCCGCGGTCGGAGGGCTGCACCACAAAGGTGCCGGAGACCATCTGCCCGGGGACCGACATGTGCTGGTGCCCGGTAAGCAGAATATCAAAATCAAGCTCTTGACAGATGCGGTAGGCGACATTTTCGTGGGTGGAGGAAAGCACCCGGCCGGTGGTAAGATCCCGCTCGAACCCACCGTGATAGACGCAGAGGTTGAGGTCGGTTTTGCCGCGGAGCTCTTCCAGTGCCGCGGCGGCTGCTGGAATGGGATCGGAGATGGTGATGCCGGAAAGATGCTCCGGCCGTTCCCAAATGTTCACATAGTCGGTGACGATGCCGACGATACCGATGCGCAGACCGTTTTCCAGCGTATGGATGCAAGCCGGGAAGCGCACCCCGGCGCCGTCCCAGCGGATATTCTGACAGACGCAGCGGGCCCGCAGGGCGTTTAGGTAGCTTTCCAGGTAGGGCATGCCGTAGTTAAAATCGTGGTTGCCCAGTGTGACATAATCGTAGCCGCAGCAGTTCATCATCTCGGCAAAGGGGGCGGCATTTTGCAGGGTATCGTGGCAGAAGGCCCCCAAAGGAGAGCCCTGCAGCAGGTCGCCGCCATCAATGATGAGAGTGTTGCCATCGCGGGTGAAACGACTGGCGCACTTGAACAGGCCGATGTCACGCTCCTCCCGGCTGCGGTAATCGGTGGGGTAGATATAGGCGTGAAGATCGGAAGTGAAAAAGATGGTGAGTTTTTTACTTTCCATAGTTACCCCCGTGCCAGCCGGACGCGGATCTTGGCGGAAATGGCCTCGATGATGAGCACCAGGATGATAAGCCCCAGCAGGATGGCACCGACCTCATTCCAGCGGTAGCTGCTCATGGCAAAGATAAGCGGTGCGCCGATACCGCCGGCCCCGACAAGGCCCAGTACGGTGGCATCGCGCAGGTTCATATCAAAGCGGTAGATGATGGTGGAGGTGAAATCGGCGGTGAGCTGTGGCAGGATGCCGTAGCGGATCTTCTGGAAGGTGGTGCAGCCGGCGGCATCCAGAGATTCCAGGATGCGCTTATCCAGGTCCTCGATGCTCTCGATGAACATTTTGGAGACCATGCCGATGGAGCACAGCGACATGGTGAGCAGGCCAGCAAAGGGCCCGGGACCGGTGACGCGGATAAACATAAGCCCATAAACAAAGGCGGGAACGGTGCGGATGGCGGCAATGATCATGCGGCCGATGAGCGCAATGGGCCGGGGGACCAGGTTGCTGGCGGAAAGAAAGGAAAGCGGCAGCGAGATGACAGCGCCGACGATGGTGCCGAGAAACGCGATGCAGAAGGTTTCCAGTAGCAGGTAGGGAACGCCATTGGTGCCCAGGGTGAACAGCAGCTTGGGGGAGGGGTGGAAGATGCCGGAGAGGATGTTCTTGGCGACCTCCAGCCCGTTGCCGGTGGGATTGCTGACCCGGACAGCTGAAGCGGACCACGCCAGCAGACAGGCCACAATAAAGGCGGCCAGCAGCTGCCAGATCCAGGTTTTGGGCGCGGAGGCATAGGCTTTTTGAATTTTATTCACAGCGGTACCTCCTTTTAAGTCAGGCGCTTGCGCAGGGCATGGCTGATCCCCTCGATGATAAGCACGGTGATAAAGAGGACAATGAGGATCATGCCAAGGCTGTCATATTCGCGCCAGCCGATTTTTTCATTCATGATAAGTCCCAGACCGCCGGCGCCCACATAGCCCAGAATGGAGGCATAGCGGACATTGCCCTCCAGGCAGAAGAGCGAAACGGAGAGATAGGTGGGCAGTACCTGCGGGAATACCGAGGTGACAAAAGCCCGGATACGGGTAGCGCCCAGAGCTTCCATGGCCTCGAAGGGGCCCATATCCACTGTTTCGATGACCTCGAAGAGCTGTTTGCCCACATAGGCAAAGGTAAACACGGCAATGGCACAGGTACCGGCCATGGTGCCGAGACCGAAGATATAGGTAGCGATAAGGGCGCAGACCAGTGTGGGCAGGGTGCGTACCAGGCTGAGGAACAGCCGGACGATGGAAACCACAATGCGGTTGGTGACGATATTGCTGGCGGCGGCGATGGCAAAGGGAACGGCCAACACCGCGCCGATGAAGGAGCCGAGGAAGGACATCTTGATGGTATCCCACAGGGGAGTCCAGATCTTGGAGAGATAGGCGGTATTGGGCGGGAACATGGCCACCAGAATATCAAAGAACTTGCTGCCTTTTTTTACGAGGACGGTGAAATTGAAGCCGGTGATATGGACAGAAACCGCCCCCAGCAGCAGGATGATGAGGAGCACGAGCCATGCACGGCTGCGCTTTTCCTCCACCACAGCGCCGCTGGGCAGGGTGTAACGGCGGGGCTTAAAGATACGGTCGTAAAAGCTCATGCGGTCGCCTCCGTTTCGGCGTCATCCCCGTAGATGGCATTCAGAACGGCCTGATCCACCTGCTTGGAGGGACCATCGTAGACGATGCGCCCGGCCCGGATGCCAATGATGCGGTCGGCGTACTCGATGGCGAGCTCCACATGGTGGATATTGAGCAGAATGGAGATGCCCATTTCCTTATTGATGCGGACAAAATCCTGCATGACCTGACGGGCGGTGACGGGATCCAGCGCAGCGACCGGTTCATCGGCCAGGATGATCTGCGGGTCTTGGGTGAGGGTGCGGGCCAATGCCACACGCTGCTGCTGGCCGCCGGAGAGCTGGTCGGCACGAATATAGGCCTTATCTAGGATGCCGACCTTATCGAGGGACTCCAAGGCTTTCATTTTATCCTCCCGGCGGAAAATACCCAGCAGTACCCGCCAGAATGGCATATCCGGTACGCAGGCGGAGAGAACATTTTTGATGACGGTGGTGCGGGTGACCAGATTGAAAGACTGGAACACCATGCCGATGCCCCGGCGGAAACGGCGCAGGCTTTTGCCGGAAAGGGTGCTGACATTGATGCCATTTACCATAAGGGTGCCGGAGGTGATGCGGTGCATCCGGTTGACGGAGCGCAGCAGGGTGGATTTACCGGCACCGGAACGGCCGATGATGGCGACAAATTCACCATCCTGGATGGTCAGGTTTACATCGTCCAGCCCCACGGTGCCATTGGGGTATACCTTGGATACATGGTCAAATTGAATCATACGGTCTCCTCTTCTGCGGTTAGAATACAGGTCTCATTCATAAACCGGGATACACACGCTGGGGGATGTATTCCGGTTTGGGAACGAGAATGGGGAGGACCGCACAGAGGAAAGCAGTAATCTGTGCATGTCCTCCCCGCATATGGGATGGAAATGAGAAACCGAAAGGTTAGTTGGCGGCGCTCAGCTCCTGGATGAGCTTCTGAGCGGCGCGCTCGCTGTCATAATCGGAAGGCTGGGCCTTCTGATAGCCATTGTGGCTGTAGATAGCGATAACTTCCTTGCCGGCATCGGTATTGCCGATATTGATGAAAGCGTTCTGCAGAGCAGCGATGAACTCATCGGTCATGATCTCGGAGTTCTTGCTGACGGAGATGGTGTCATTGTAGATGGGGGCGGTAACACCGATGACGCCGGTCTCCTCCCAGATGGAAGCCTCACGGCTGAACTCAGTGTTCCAACGCTCGGCATAGTCGCGGCGGGCATCGGCATAGGTCACCAGGACATCGACCTGACCGGAAGCCAGACGAGCAAAGGCGCTGGCATAGGAATCGGACTGAACGGCACTGGCGAGATCAGAGATGCCCTTGCCGTAGTGATCCTGCAGCCACAGGGCGGGATAGATGTAACCGGCGGGGGAAGAGGTGCCCATGACGCTCCAGTTGGCGCTGTTCAGGTCTTCCCAAGTCAGCTCTTCGCCGTTATTAACCTTGGCGAGCAGCTCCTGACCCTTATCGGAGGGGCCGGCGATCATGAGAGCACGATAGGAAACAGCCTGCTTTTCGGAAGCTTCGGTGGGCTGGCCATCGTTCCAATCCTTGGCGTTATCGGAATCCTTGCTGAGGCCGTTACGGGTGGCAGTGAGGATGACCTCGGCGCCGTCATCGTACAGAACATAGGTGCCGCCGGGGATGAGGCCAACATCGATGGTGCCGGCTTCCAGACCTTCGCCGACTGCCTCGTAGGTGGTGCCGACGGTGATCTCAACTTCGCCGACCTCGTAGCCTTCTTTGGCCAGCTCTTCCTTGAGCATTGCCTTCAGGGGCTCGGTGACGGTGATGATCTCGGCGGGCTCACGGGAAGGAACGAAAGCGACCTTGAGGGTTTCGATCTTCTTGGTATCCGTGTCATTGCCGGGGGTGGTGTTGTTGCCGCAGCCGACCATCATGCTGAGGATCATGACGACTACCAGCAAAAACGCAAACAGCTTTTTCATTTGTTTTTCCTCCATAATGATTCTTCATTATCCTTTTTGCCCGCGGTGTGCGGGCAACTGGCGGTGCAGCAAACTGGGCAGCCTGCTACACTATCTAAAGTATAACATGCTGCCCCGCGAAAATTTTTTCTGTTTTCGTAAAAAAAGTATTATCTTACGGCCGGCGGTCACGGTCAAAGTAGATGGCGATGAGATCCTCAAAGGCCAGAATAACATGGCCAAAGAAGGGATTGGGAAGGCTGCCGACCAGCGTCTGTTTGGAGCCGTCAATGACAAAAACAATATCAGCAAGCCGGGCCAGGGCGGAATCCCCGCGCTTGGTAAAGGCCATGATCTTGTGACCGTGCTGCTGGGCATGACGCACATCATTAAGCACCGGTTCGGTCTCGCCGCTTTGGCTGACGGCAAACATCACCGAGGGTTCGCTGCCGCCGGGCAGGTGATGAGCATCCTGGAAGAGCATATAATCGTAGAAATGGACATTATTGAACACCATAAAGCCGCAGATGGAAAGCCGCTGCGCGATGTAGGAGCCGACGATATTGGAGAAACCGGCACCGGTGGTGAACATTTTCTCCTGGCGGGAGGCTTTGAGCAGTCCGCAGAAATCATCAATGAGGGCATCAGAGTAATTATCAATGAGGTTTTTGAGATTTTCGGCATTGCGGCGTTCATCCCGGCCATTCAGCTGACGGCTGAGATAATAATACAGCTCGCTGTACCCCTCAAAGCCCAGCCGCTTGCACATTTTTACGATGGTGGCGGTGGAGACAAAATTTTCGGTGGCGACCTGCTGAATGCCGACCCGTTTTTCCCCGCGTTCCAGGTGCGCGGCTATACTGGTGATGATCTTCTGCTCGTCTTCCGAAAGCAGATTGGTAAGTAAGAAATAATTATCGCCCATGCGCTGGCATCCTTTCCACGGTTGATTTTATACATTATAACACCTTGTTCGGCAGAGTTCTACCGGTATATTGTAAAATCGAACGGTGCAAAGGGGGGAAAATCCCATGAACTTTATGTGAATTTTACGGATGAGGGCTTGCCTTAAAGTTAGCTTTAGGTTGTAAAATACAATTATATTAGACTCTCCCGAAAGGAGCAAGGCAATGAAAACCCCCAAGATAAAATATAGGATAGCGGCGTTGCTGTTGGCACTGATGCTGCTGGTACTGGGAGGCTGCGGCGCCGCGCCGGAACAGACCATGACACCGACTGCCGAAACGGAAACACAGGAAGAAGCAAAGGTCCCCGGGAGCGTGACGGTGACCGGAGAAGCCGCGGCGGGGCTGACCGAAGGGCAGCAGGCGGTAATAGTGGCCTTTATGGAAAGGGACAAAGCCGCCCATAGAGGTAGGGTACAGCACCGTGGAGGAGCAGCGTACTTTGGCGGAGGAAAATCTTGCGGCCCGGCTGGCACAGCAGGGGCAGCAGGCGGAGCCGATGCCGGTCCGGAATGCCTATGACCGGGAGGCGGCAGTGGCCTATGCCCGGCGCTGGGCTGGGGAGCGCAACAGCGAGTGGCCGGAATACGACCGCTACGGCGGCAACTGTATGAACTTTGTTTCTCAGACTATAAATGCAGGCGGGGTGCCAATGGACACCACCGGCAGCGCATGGTACTGGTTTGGGAACGGCAACCGTACCGCTTCCTGGTCCGGGGTCAATTATTTTGTGAGCTATGTGCAGGCGAATACCGGCAGCGGGCTGGTGGGCGACGCGGCGGCCCCCTACTACACAGGGGAACCGGGGGATGTTATCGCCATGGGCAACGACCACTTCCGCCACATCGTGATGATAAGCGAAGTGCTGACGGATGAAAGCGGTAATACCGCGGATTATCTCATTTGCTCCAATACCGGTGATCTGTGCGATTTCCCGGCCGGGGCGTACTTTTACACCTATCAGCAGCTTATCAAAATCCATGGCTGGAACTGAATATCGCCAGGGTTTCCGTTTTACCAAACGGGAGCCTTTTGCGCGCCGGGCGATTCTTTACATTCCGGGCAGTCAATGCTATAATTATCTTTTAACGATAGACTGGAAAGGAGGCGGCGCTGTATGGGACTTCCCGCCCGTTTGGTACGCTCGCAGCTCAATTTTTTTAAGCCTTTTGTGGCGAATTGCTCGCTAGAGGTGACCCGCAAGGGACAGGATAAATTGGGCGAGCTGATGGAAGCGATCCACAAAAAAGATGTCATTGTGAGGGATTATTCGTTTGAGCGCTTTGAAGGCGCCTGGCTGATCCCGCGGGATGAGCGCCGCAGCGGGGTGATCCTATACCTGCATGGCGGCGGCTATACCTGCGGCGACCTGGACTACGCTAAGGGCTTCGGCGCGACGCTGGCTGATGAATGCGGGATCAGAGTATTCTGCGCCGCCTACCGCCTGGCCCCGGAAAGCCCCTACCCAGCCGCTGTGGAGGATGCTCTGGAGGCCTACCGCTACCTGCTGGAGAAAGGCTATGCGCCGGAGCAGATTGTGCTGTGCGGGGAAAGCGCCGGAGGCGGGCTCATTTGCGCGCTGTGCCTGCGGCTGAAGGAGATGAACATGACAATGCCTGCGGGCCTTATTGCCATTTCACCTTGGACGGATTTGACCTGCTCCGGAAAAACCTATGAGGAAAACCGCGAAGCGGACCCATCCTTGACCGAAGAGCTGCTGCGCTTTTATGCCGATTGTTACACCGGTGGGCTGACCTCCAAGGAGGAACCGCTGGTTTCACCGCTCTTCGGTGATCTGACCGGTTTTCCGCCAGTGCTGCTTTTTGTGGGCGGGGATGAGATATTGCTGGATGATACCCGCCGCCTGCATCAAAAGCTGGTGGACGCCGGCTGCGAGAGCAAAATGATCGTAGCACCGGAACGCTGGCATGCCTATGTGCTATATTACCTCAATGAGAATATGTCCGACTTTGAGGAGATGGGCAAGTTCCTAAACCGGGTGATGGGCGGGGAGCGCAAGCTGCGATGGATGCAGCTGGATAACGCCGCGAAAATCTATCCCGCCGCCCGCCGCCGTAACTGGAACAACCTGTTTCGGCTCTCGGCTACCCTTACTGAAACAGTGGATGTGCCGACCCTGCAAACCGCGCTGGATGTGACTGTACGGCGGTTTCCCTCCATTGCCGTTCGGCTGCGCCGGGGAATGTTCTGGTACTACTTGGAGCAGATCCCGGCGGCGCCGACCATCCAGCCGGAAAAGAGCTATCCATTGGTGCATATGCCCTTTGATGATATTCGCAAGTGCGCGTTCCGGGTGCTGGTGTACCGGGACCGCATCGCGGTGGAATTTTTCCATGCGCTGACCGATGGCACCGGGGGGACCATCTTCCTAAAGACGCTGCTGGCAGAGTACCTGTGCCGCCGGTATGGAATAGAGATCCCTGCGACCAATGGTGTGCTGCGCCGTCTGGACCCGCCCCGTGAGGAGGAGCTGGAGGACAGCTTCCAGAAATATGCGGGCAGGGTAGAGGCAAGCCGCAAGGAAGCGACCGCCTACCACCTGAGTGGGACACCGGAACCGGATGGCTACCTGGACCTGACCACGCTGATGGTGCCAGCCGCCGAACTGAAAGCAAAGGCCAAGGAATACGGTGTGACGGTAACGGAGCTACTGTGCGCCGCCATGATGAAGGCGATCCTGAACCTGCAGGCTAAAAAAGTACCGAGCCGCCGGCGCCGTCGTCCGGTAAAGGTGCTGGTGCCGGTAAACCTGCGCGGGCTATTCCCCAGCCAGTCGCTGCGGAATTTTGCCCAATATGTTACGCCAGAGGCGGATTCCCGCCTGGGGGATTACACCCTGGAGGAGCTGTGCCGCATTGTACATCATCGCATGGGGTTGGAGGTCACCCGTAAGAATATGAGTGCCCGCATTGCCACCAATGTAAACAGTGAGCGCATTCCCATCCTCAAGGTGATGCCCCTGTTTATCAAAAATTTTGCGATGAAGATGGTATTTGATACCGTAGGCGAGTGCAAGAGCTGCCTGTGCATGTCCAATCTGGGTGTGGTACAGGTGCCGGATGCCATGCGGCCGTATATCCGCCGGATGGATTTTATCATTGGTGTGCAGGCCAAGGCACCGCACAACTGTGGGATCATCACCTGGGGCGATACAGTTTATATCAATATGATCCGCAATATCCGGGAGCCGGAGCTGGAGCGGCATTTCTATGAGGTGCTGCACTGGATGGGCCTGCCGGTGAAGGCGGAAAGCAACGGGCGCTGAAGGCGCCAAGGGGGGAACAGCTATGTATTGTGTTAAATGCGGTGTGGAGCTGGGCGACAGTGAGAAAAAATGCCCGCTGTGCGGCACCACGGTCTTTCACCCGGAGATGGAGCCGCCCAAAGGGGACGGGCCTTACCCGCCGGAGGAACACATCCACAAGGAAGTGAGCCGCAGCGGCGCACTCTTTGTAGTGACGGTGCTGACGGTACTGCCTATTGTTATCTGCCTGCTGTGCGATTGGCGTATCAATGGTGGAATCGTATGGTCGGGTTATGTGACGGGTGCGCTGCTGATGTGCTACATTGTCATCGTACTGCCGCTGTGGTTCCGCAGGGGGAATCCCGTTATTTTTGTCCCGGTCGATTTTGTGGCGCTGGGGGGTTACCTGCTGTATATCGATCTGGCTACCGGTGGGCGTTGGTTCCTTTCCTTTGCTTTTCCGGTGGTGGGGGCGGCAGGTATTATTGTCACGGCAATGGTCATCCTGCTGCGCTACCTGCACGGTGGACACCTGTTTGTATTCGGTGGGGCGTTTATTCTTTCCGGCGGGCTGATGGTGCTGGTGGAATTTCTTATCAACCTGACCTTTAAGCTCCATGATGTTCTGCTGTGGTCCATTTATCCGCTGGCGGCCGGCATCATTTTAGGGCTGACGCTCATCATTATCGGCTGCTGCCGCCCGCTGCGGGAATCACTGCAGAAAAAGTTTTTCCTGTAAGCCATAAAGCAGTACAGTGCCTGAAAAGGGCAGGAGGGATCCTATGAATCTTCAGCACATGAAATATGCCGTGGCTGTGGCGGAGACCGGCTCCATCAATAAAGCGGCGGACCGCTTGTTTGTGGGCCAGTCCAATCTCAGCCGGGCCATCAAGGAGCTGGAAAACAGCCTGGGTGTTGCTATCTTTGAGCGCAGCGCCCACGGGATGGAGCTGACCCCGGAGGGCGGGGTGTTCCTGCGGTATGCCAAGGCGATCCTGCAGCAGGTGGATGAGGTGGAGCATATGTTTACCGAAGGCTCCGCCAAGAAAAAGCACTTTTCCATCTCGGTGCCGCGCTCCAGCTATATCTCGGAGGCCTTTGCCCGTTTTTCCTGCGAGCTTTCCGCCGATGAGGAGTTTGAAGTCTTCTACAAGGAAACCAACGCTATGCGTACCCTGAAGAATGTTCTTCAGGACGACTATAAGCTGGGCATCCTGCGGTATGCCGAAAACTACGACCGCTACTATAAGGAATTGGTGGAAGAAAAGGGTCTGCGGTGTGAGCTGGTGGCGGAATTCCGCTATGCCCTGCTGATGAGCAAGGACTGCCCGCTGGTGCAGCAGGAGAGCATCACCTATGAGGACTTGAAAAACTATATCCGCGTGGCCTATGCCGATCCGTATGTCCCCTCGCTGCCGGCTTCCGAAGTGCGGCGGGAAGAGCTGCCGGATGATATCAACCGGCGCATCTATGTCTTTGAGCGGGCCAGCCGCTTTGAACTGCTTTCCCGCAACCCGCAAGCTTTTATGTGGGTTTCACCGGTTTCGCAGGAACTGCTGGAGAGGTATTCGCTGGTACACCGCCCCTGTGTGGATAGCCGCCGCCGGTATAAGGATGTGCTCATCTACCGGCAGGACTACACACTATCTCCATTGGATAAGCAGTTCATCGCGCAGCTTATTGCTACCAAGCGGGAGCTACCGGATAATTGGGATCAGTAAGGGCACCCCTGCCATTATTGCCGGAAGGTATTTGATGTATAAAGTGATTGAACGGAAGGCGTCTGCTGTGACAGGCGCTTTTTGTATACAATTTTCGCCTGCGGTATATCGATAAAAGCAATACCGATATTACAGAAAAGCAATTCCCATGGCGAATGGGATGTGATAGAATAGCCTTGGAAAGGTACCACTTATTATCGATATCACATCAACGGATTGACAAGAAGGGGAAGAATACTATGAATACCAAAGAGATCAAAAGAGCCACGATAGGTCGCCTGCCGCAATATCTGCGGTATATCAGCTCCCTGCCGCAGGAGATTACGACCGTTTCCGCTACCGGCATTGCCAAGGCGCTGGACCTGGGCGAGGTGCAGGTGCGAAAGGACCTGGGCGCTGTATGCGGCGCGGGGCGCCCCCGTGTGGGCTACGACCGTGCTGAGCTGACCACCTGCCTGGAGGACTGCCTGGGCGGCCGCCCGGTGGCAGCGGTAATAGTGGGTGCAGGCAAGCTGGGCCGCGCACTGCTGGATTACGCCGGTTTTTCGGAATATGGTACCAACATCCTGGCGGCATTTGATTTGAATGTCCCGGCAGAGGGCGACCGCAGTGAGCTGAAGCCGGTGCTGCCCATGTCGGCGCTGGCGGATTTCTGCGCCGCGAATAATGTCAGCATCGGCATTGTTACGGTGCCTAAGGAAGCTGCGCAGGCGGTGACCGATGTCTTGTACCGCAGCGGCGTGCGGGCATTCTGGTGCTTTGCGCCCTGCCGGCTGCAGCTCCCGCCCGATGCCGTCATCCAGTACGAGAATCTGGCGCTTTCTTTGGCGCACCTGAAGGCACGCCTGTAACCGGAAGGAGGTCGAGCGATGAATCTGGATCGTATCATTTCGGTGCAGAACAGCATCACCGTTTTTCGGGATGGCGACCGCTGCCTAAAGGTTTTTAATGAGGACTGCGCCAAGGCGGATGTCATCAATGAGGCGCTGAACCAGGCCCGAATGGAGGAAACGACCGTCACTGTCCCCAAAATTCTGGAGGTGACCGAGGTAAATGGCAAGTGGGCCATTGTTTCGGAGTACATCAAGGGTGAAAATCTGGAACAGTTGATGGAGCGCTATCCCGAAAAGGCGGGGGAGTATATGGATCTTTTCGCCTCTCTGCACTGCCACATCCACCAGCAGTCCTGCCCAATGTTCAAAAAGCTCAAGGATGAGCTTCAGCGCAATATCAACAGCTCGGAGCTTTCCGCCACCGACCGGTATGACCTTTATTCCCGGCTGGAGCGGATCCCAAAATATAACGAGGTCTGCCACGGCAACTTTGTGCCGTCCAAGGTCATCATCAGCGCCGCGACAGGAGAACCATATATCATCGATTGGTTCCATGCCACGCAAGGCAATGCCGCCGCAGATGCCGCGTTGACCTATTTGCTGCTGCGGATGCGCGGCCGCAGGGAGGAAGCCGAGCAGTACCTTGCCTTGTTCTGTGAAAAAAGCGGAATCGAACCGCATTATATCCGCCGCTGGATGCCGCTGGTGGCGGCTTCCCAAACGGTAGTAGCCAATGCCCGCAGCCGTGCCGTGCTGCAGCGGTGGATCGATGACCCCGCAGGGGCGCAAGAGATGGAAACAGAGGTGAATGAAGCATGAAAGTTACAGTTTGTATCGGGTCTTCCTGTCATGTGCGCGGCTCCCGCCAGGTGGTGGAGCAGCTGCAGGATCTCATCCGGGATCATAACCTCAGCGATGAGGTGGAGCTGTGCGGGTCCTTTTGCATGGGCCAGTGCCAGCTGGGTGTCTGCGTAAAGGTGGATGATGAGTTCTGCTCCGTCACGCCGGAGGGCACCCGCGCGTTCTTTGAGGAAAAGGTGCTGAAGCCCCTGAATAAGCAATAAACCGCCGCGGCGGGGAGGAAGCTTCTATGGAATGTCTGACCCTGAAAAAAGCCAATTGCAAAAACTGCTATAAATGCATCCGCCACTGCCCGGTCAAGGCTATTCGCTTTTCCGGCAACCAGGCGTATATTATCCAGGATGAATGCATCATGTGCGGTCAGTGCTTTGTGGTCTGTCCGCAGGATGCCAAGCAGATCGTCAGCGAGGTAGGCAAGGTGCGGGTAATGCTGCAAAGCGGCGCGCCGGTGGTAGCCAGCCTGGCCCCCTCCTTCATTGCCAATTACGCCGGCAGCGGCATAGAGGAGATGCGGGAGGCCTTGAAAAAGCTGGGCTTCTATGATGCAGAGGAAACGGCCCTGGGCGCTACTATGGTCAAGCGGGAATATGACCGTATGGTGGCAGAGGAAAACCGGGATATTATCATTTCCTCCTGCTGCCCATCAGTCAATTTGCTTATCCGCCGGTATTACCCGGCGCTGCTGGGATATTTGGCACCAGTTATGTCCCCTATGCAGGCCCACTGTGCTGATATCAAGCGCCGCATTCCCGGCGCTAAAACCGTATTCATTGGACCTTGTGTGGCCAAAAAAGAAGAAGCCCAGGAATGCGGCGAAGTGGATGCCGTACTGACCTTTGATGAGCTGACCGAATGGCTAAACCAGGAGAATATCACTGTGCAGCCGGCCAGCGAACTGAAAAAGGGCGGCCGGGCGAGGCTGTTCCCCACGGCAGGGGGTATTCTGCGCTGCATGGAAAAGCCCAACGCAGGCTATACCTACATGGCGGTGGATGGTGCCCAAAACTGTCTGGAGGTGCTGGAGGATCTGCTGCATGGCGGGCTGCACCACTGCTTTATTGAAATGTCGGTGTGTACCGGCAGCTGTGTGGGCGGGCCGGTCATGGAAAAATTCCATCGTTCCCCGGTGCGGGATTACCAGGCGGTGGACCGTGTGACCGGGCAGCAGGACTTTGACCTGCCCCAGCCTTCCCCTGTCCAGTTGAGCCAGAAACGCCTGCCGCTCATCAAGGAGCGCCATCTGCCATCAGAGCGGGAGCTTGCCGATATCCTGCGTCAGATGGGTAAAAAGAAGCCGGAGGATGAGCTGAACTGCGGCTCCTGCGGCTACAATACCTGCCGGGAAAAGGCCATTGCCGTTTATCAGGGCAAGGCGGAAATCTCCATGTGCCTGCCGTATCTGAAAGAGCGGGCCGAGAGCTTTACCGGAAATATCGTCAATAATTCACCGAACGGCTTTATCCTGCTCAATGAAAAGCTGGAAATCCAGCAGATCAACCGGGCGGCGCTGCAGATGATGAACCTGTCCTCTCCCTCCGATGTGACGGGAGAACCGGTCGTCCGTGTGCTGGATCCGGGGGATTTCTTTACCGTATTGGAAAGTGGGCAGAGCATCGAGAAAAAGCGCATTTATCTTTCGGAATACGACCGCTATGCTGAGGAGACCATCATCCCGGATCACGAGTTCCATCAGATCATTTGTATCCTGCGGGATGTGACCGAGGAGGAACGGGTTCGCCGGCAAAAGGAAGAGCTCAGCCGGCAGACTGCCGAGATTGCGGATGGTGTGGTGGCCAAGCAGATGCGCATTGTGCAGGAAATAGCTTCCCTGCTGGGCGAAACGGCCGCTGAGACCAAAATTGCCCTGTATAAATTGAAAGGTTCGGTATCCGATGAATGACCTGTGTGTAGAGATTGGCTACAATAGCATCAACCATGTGGGTGAGGAATTGTGCGGCGACCATGTGGAAGCGGTAGGACAGGGAGAGGATTCCTCGGTGCTGGTACTGGCCGACGGCTTGGGCAGCGGGGTAAAAGCTAATATCCTCTCTATTCTTACTTCCCGCATCATTTCTACCATGATTGCCGAGGGCCTGCCGTTGGAAGAGTGCGTCAAGGCCATTGCGGCCACGCTTCCCATCTGCTCAGTGCGCAAGGTGGCCTATTCCACCTTTACCATCATTCGCCTTATCAATAATGAGGTAGCGGAGATTATCTGTTACGATAATCCCCCGGTCATTCTTATCCGGAACGGTGTACCCACCGATCTGCCCGGCCGGGATATGATCGTGGGGGAAGATAAAAAAGTGCATAAATCCGAGCTGCGCCTGCAGGAAGGAGATATCCTGGTGGCGGTGAGCGATGGCTGCCCCCACGCCGGTATTGGGGTGGCATATAACTTTGGCTGGCAGCTAAAGGACATTGCTGACTTTATAGCGACCGCTTCGGTGGCCGGTTACAATGCCAAGACGCTTTCCACCATGCTGGTGGAGGAGTGTGACCGCTTGTATGGCGGCAAACCCGGCGATGATGCCACCGCCTGCGTGGTGCGGGTGCGCCGCCGCGCACCGGTCAATATTCTGTTTGGCCCGCCCCGCAACCGGGATGACGACGCCCGCATGATGACGCTGTTCTTTTCCAAGGGCGGCAAGCGCATTATCTGTGGCGGCACCACGGCATCCATTGCTTCGCAGTATCTGGGGTCGCCCATCACCACCGAGTTGCACTACCAAAGCAGCGGCCTGCCGCCCATTGCCCACATGGAGGGTGTGGACCTGGTGACAGAGGGCATTATCACCATCAGCCGGGTCATTGAGTACGCCAAGGATGTGCTGGATCAGAACGAACGCCATGAGGAATGGGGCTATGGTCACGATGGTGCCTGTCTCATCAGCCGGATGCTGTTTGAGGAAGCGACGGATGTCAATTTCTTCGTTGGCCGGGCGGTAAACCCCGCCCATCAGGATCCAAACCTGCCCATCAGCTTCAATATCAAAATGAAGCTGGTGGAGGAGCTCTCCGAGCTGCTGCGTAAAATGGGCAAGAGGGTCAAGGTCATGTATTTCTAAAAAATAAGGGGGAGCCCATGAGAAAGTTTGATACCAAGGTGCAATACCTGAAATACAAGGTGCTGCGGGAGGTGGCCCGGCAGGCCTGGAATGATACCCTGCTGGATAATGTCATGTCCATTCCGCGGGAGCTGGCGCCCCGCAATGCCGAGACCATCTACTGCTGTGTCTACAAGGAGCGTGCCATCCTGAGCGAACGGGTACGCATGGCCATGGGCGGCAATAAGCAGAACCCCAATGTCATCGAGGTCATTGATATCGCCTGCGATGAGTGTCCCATGGGCGGCTATGAGGTCACCAATTCCTGCCGTGGCTGCCTAGCCCGCCGGTGCGAGGATGCCTGCCCCAAGGGAGCCATCACATTCCACAACCATGTGGCGCACATCGATAAGGCCAAGTGTGTGGACTGCGGTGCCTGTGCCCGGGTCTGCCCTTATTCCGCCATTGTAGACCGCAAGCGTCCCTGCGAGAACGCCTGCAAGATCAAGGCCATCACCATGAATGAGAATAAGGCCGCCGCTATTGATAACAATACCTGCATTTCCTGCGGTGCCTGCGTCTATCAGTGCCCCTTTGGCGCCATCACCGATAAATCCTATATCCTCAATGTTATTGATATGATAAAAAAGAGCGGGGACAATGAGAAATACCATGTCTATGCGGTCATTGCCCCCTCCATCTCCAGCCAATTCACCTACGCCAAGCTGGGACAGGTTGTCACCGGGCTGCATCGGTTGGGGTTTTACTCGGTGGCGGAGGCCGCCCTGGGTGCCGATATGGTGGCCGATGCCGAAAGCCGCGAACTGGTGGAAAAGGGCTTTCTGACCAGCTCCTGCTGCCCCGGATTTGTCAGCTATATTGAAAAGGCCTTCCCGGAATTGAAACCTTATATCTCTCACAATCTCTCCCCCATGGCCACCATTGCCCGCTATCTGAAGGAGCATGATGCAACGGCCAAGGTTGTCTTTATCGGTCCCTGCACGGCCAAAAAGGGGGAGGCCGCCAAGCAGGAAGTCCGCCCCTATGTGGATGCCGCAATGACCTTTGAGGAGTTACAGGCGCTTTTTGACAGCCGGGAAATCGATATCACTGCGCTGGAGGAAGGAATGCTGGATGAGGCCTCCTACTTCGGACGCATTTTTGCCCGCTGCGGCGGTTTGGCGGAAGCGGTGGCCCAAGGGATCAAGGAGCATGGCCACACCGATTTTGAGCTGAAAGCAACCTCCTGTGACGGTATTGAACAGTGTCGCATTGCCCTGTTCAAGAAGAGCAAAAAGCTGCTGGATGCCAATTTCATTGAAGGAATGGCCTGCACCGGTGGGTGCATCGGTGGGGCAGGATGCCTGACCCACGGTCCCCGCAGCCGTGCCGAGGTAGATAAATACGGGATGGAAGCCAACGATAAAACCATTACCGAGGCGTTGGCAGCTCTGGAGCCTAAGCCCTAAACATAAAACAGAAACAGTGCGTACCGCAGGCTGGCAGTGCGCACTGTTTTAGGTTTGTACAGGGGGCAGGTTTGGGGCCCGCAGGGCCGCCCAAAGCCGCCTGCGGCGGCTTGCTCTGCGGGCCCCGCCATTCGCACAAGCTTTCCCTATGAAAAAGCCGCCCCTGTCGGGGCGGCTCTGTTTTTATGCAGCTAAGGCTGTCTTTGCAGCGATGCCGCAATGGCCCTGGCGGCTTCTACCGTCAGATGTGCGGCAGTTGAAAATTCCTCCGAATGGACCCGGCGGAACATGCCCACCACGCCAATGGTATACCGTACTCGCCCTTCGGCATCGGCTATAGGCGCTGCAATGGCGCGCAGGCCAATCCGGTGCTCGCCATCTTCAATGGCATAACCGCGTTCCCGCGTAGCAGCCACATCAGCCTGGATTTGCTCCGGGGTGGTGTGGGTATGGGGGGTGTAGGCGACCGGCTCGCCGCGGCACACCTGCCGCATAGCATTCTCATTCCACGCCAGGAACACCTTGCCCTGGGCGGTGCAATGCAGCGGCATACGGGTGCCGGGCGCTAATGCGACACGCAGCGGGTTGGGGGCTTCGGTGACCTCCAGCAGCAGGGCATCGGTGCCATCCAGTGCCGCCAAGAATGCGGTCTCGCCTGCCCGATTGGCCAGGCTTTGCAGGAAGGGCCGACTGATGGCGGTAATGTTCCGGCTGCCGCTGGCCGCACACCCCAGTTCAAACAGGTGTAGCCCCAGTCCGTAGCAGCCATCCTCAGCGGATTGTTCTACCAACCCGGTTTCCCGCAGGGTGGAGATAATGCCGTGCAGGGTGCTTTTGGGCAGCTCCGTGCGCCGCGCAATCTCCCGCAGCGGCATGGGCGTGCCAGCCTCCGCCAGGATCTCCAGGATTCTGACCGCTTTTTCAATTGATTGTACCCGTCCGCCTGCTTCCAGCATGTGTGTGTTCGCCCTCCCGTTTATCTTATAAGAGAATAATGCTTAGCTTATATTATACTGCTTTTTCGCATAGGTTACAAGTCGGTTTGCACGGAAATGGGCAAAAAATATTTGATAATGCAGCATCGAAGCATAGAAGCATCCGGCCATCGCAAAATGGCCGGATGCTTCTATCAAAGTTTTGTTTACGCGGCAGCCTTTACTTCTACGGTGCCAATGGAGTTGGCTGCCAGAGCATTGTAGGCATCCTTGCTCAGGGTGGTGTGGTAGAACAGCCGGAAGTACTCGCTTACCTCAGCATACAGATCATAGTCAGCAGTTTCGGGATACAGGAGTTTTGCCATCCACATCATGCCCAGCATACGCTGAACAGAGGGAGGAAAGCCCATCCAGTTGTAGGGACCGATGGGCACTTCGTAGTAGGTGCCGTTCTTGATGGCGTTGACGCCCTGCCAGGCGGGATCCTCACCAACGGTAGCGTATACGCTGCCGGGGGCAAACAGAATCACATCAGGATTCCACTTCAGGATCTGCTCAATATCAACCTCGTTGCCGGTGCCCTTGGAGGAGGGGGACTCTATGACTGCCAGGTTGTTGGAAAGCAGGTCAATGATCTCGGCATGGTAGCTGCCCTTGGCGATGACATTTTCGCCCTTATCACCCAGGCAGTACAGCAGGTTTACCTTCTTTACACTCGCGGCGATCTCATTGGTGCGGTTATAAATCTTGTCGCAGTACTCACCCAGGGTGTTGCCCTCGGTCTCCTTGCCCAGCAGGGTGCCCAGGGTGCGGTAGGTATCCCCCATGCTGTCGGTGTAGCAGTCAATGTGAACGAAAGGAATCCCGGTCTGCTCCTGCAGAGCGTTCAGGTCATCGGCCATGCCGTCCTTCTGCTCGCCTACATCAATAACCACCTCAGCACCGGATTGCAGCAGGGTTTCCAGGTTCAGCTCTCCCTTGCCGCCGTACAGCTGGCCCAGCAGAGGCAGATTGTAGTACTCATCGGGGATCAGCCCCTTGGCCTCATCCGCCCAGCCGTTGGCGATACCGACCATCATATCGGGAGCGATGGCGAATACCACGATCTGGGCCAAAGGGCCGGAAATGGCGATCTTACTAAGATTGGCGGGCAGGGTCACTTCGCGGCCCAGAGAGTCGGTGAAGGTACGGGTGGTCGGCTCGGGATCGGGGGTCGGGGCGGGATCATTGTTCTGTCCGCAGCCGGTCAGCGCCAGGGTGGCGATCATCATGACTGCCAGCAGAATGCTAAGCATTTTTTTCATGTCTTTTTCTCCTTCTGTTCATTCTTTTTTGAATTTTATAACTCAGGGATATCCCTGCTATCCAACTGGATAATGCCCATTACCTTAGGCTGTGGCAGGTACCACGGGAATTCGTCATCCCCGGTGGCGGTCAGCCGCGCGCGTACGGCTTCTTCGGTTACGGCAGCGCCGCTCCGCTCGTAGATCTCAAAAAAACGACAGGCGTCGTCCAGACTCCGGAAAGGCTGTCCCATTTCCAGCGTCAATGTTTCGCCGGTATGGGGGATGCCGTATCCATCCAGAAGCGCCATGGTGTCGGTGTAGCTTTCGTGGCCCATCTTCTGCTTGCCCAGCGAGAAGCGATGCTCGCTCCAGCCCTTTTTGATGATGATAACGGGTCCACAGCACTGCTCCTTAGCGATGCGCAGCGCTTCGTTCCCAGTGCCAAAGAAGCAGAATACCATGGCATCATAGGGCTCATCGGGCGGCAGCTCCGCTATCTCACCGCAGCGGATATCTACATTCTTGATTTTTTCTTTATCGCAATTTGCGGCCAGAACCGCCAGTGCCTCCGGGCTTACATCTACCGCCGTTACTTGTCGGCAGTAGGGGGCCAGCTGCAGGCTGAGGTACCCCAACCCACAGCCCGCATCACACACATGGGCGTTTTCGGGCAATCGCTTGGCAAGGTATTCCACCAGCAAATGGTGGTAGTCGCTGTGTTCGCTGGCATCCCGCAAAAAGCGGATCATATCTTCATTCCAAATAAACATCAGTCATCCTCCTTCAGCAGCGGAATGATCAACCGTCCTTCTTCCGCTTCCGCCAGGCGGGTTTTGATGCTATAAAGCGTCTCCAGCAGTTCAGTGGTTATCACCTTCTCCGGAGTACCGTCAGCGCAAATCACGCCATCGTGCAGCGCCAGGATGCGGTCCGAAAAAAGCAGCGCCTGCTGCGGATTGTGGCTGGAAAGCAGGATGGTATACCCCTGCCGGGCCAACGCCCTTACCCGCTGCATCACCCGCAGCTGGTTGCCGTAGTCCAGGCTGCTGGTCGGCTCATCCATGATGAGCAGCTCAGTCTGTTGGGCTAGTGCCCGGGCAATCAGCACCAGCTGCTGCTCGCCGCCGGAAAGTCTGCCGTAGCTGCGGTTCTCCATGTCCGCAATCCCAACCTGTGCCAGGGCTTCTCGTGCTATGGCCACTTCCTTGGCGCCGGGGCTTTGCAGGCCCCGTACCCGGTGTGTGGTGCCCATTAGCACCATCTCCAGCACAGTATAGTGGAAGGTAGGGGTATGGGTCTGCGGGATATAGGCCACCTTGGCCGCAATCTCCCGCGGCTGCATGTTTTTTACCTCTCGGCCCTCTATGGTGATGCTGCCCTGGTAGCTGTGGTACAGCCCCAACAGGCAGCGGAACAGCGTACTTTTTCCGGCGCCGTTGGGTCCCAGCACCGCGATCAGCTGCCCTTTTTGGGCAGCAAAATCCATCCCATGCAGAATTTCATTTTTTCCGTAGGAGAAGCGCACGCCCTTGGCTTCTATGGCAGGGTAGCTCATACGCCGCCTCCTTTCTGATGCATCAGGTAGATAAAGAACGGCGCACCGATAAAGGCGGTCAGAATACCGATGGGGATCTCCACCGCCAGCAGGTTCCGGCTGATGTTATCCACCAGCAGCAGGAAAGTGGCCCCGAACAGCATCGAAGCCGGGAGCAGCTTGCGGTAGTCATTGCCGATATACCGGCGGCACAGGTGGGGGATGACCAAACCCACCCAGCCGATCAGACCGCTGACCGAAACCGAAGCGGCGGTGACCAGCGTGGCGCATACCACTACAATCAGCCGCAGCAGGGCGGTATTGATCCCCAGCGCGCGGGCTTCTTCTTCGCCCAGGGTCAGCAGGTTCAGCCGCCAACGGATCAGCAGCAGCGGGATAAGCCCCAGCGCCATCGGCAGGATTGCAAAGCGGATATCCACCCCGCGGGTGCCGGAAAGACTGCCCATCAGCCAGTAGGTGATTTCCGGAAGCTTACTGCCGGGGTCCGCCACCAGCTTGATGTAGGAAGTCCCTGCCGAAAAGAGCGAGCTGACCATAATACCGGCCAAAATCAAGTTAACAGTTTTCTGCCCCGGGGCACGCTGACCGATCACAAAGACCAGCAGCACCGTAAGCAGGCTGAAAAAGAAAGCGTACAGGGTGATCATAGCGGAGGAACGCCCATGCAGAATGGCCAGTGCCGCGCCAAAGCAGGCACCGGTGGAAGCACCCAGCAGATCGGGGGCTGCCATCGGGTTCTGGAAAACGCCCTGGTAGCATGCACCGGCGGAAGCCAGGCAGCAGCCCACCAGACAGGCCATAATAATACGGGGCATCCGGATATTCAGCACGATGGTCTCCATTACGGAGGGCCAGGTCACAGGCACGGCAAACAGCCGCTCGGTAGCAAAGCCAAACGGCTTACCTGCCCAGTTTACCAGGGCGGTCAGCACCCGCTGCAGTCCCTCGGCCATCAGCCCCAGGAACTGCCCCAGTGTAAGGGATACCCCATACCGCCCCAAAAAGAAGGACCCCAAAAAGACCGCCAGCAGCAGGGCGGCCAAGGCCCACAGCCGGGCAGCGCCGCCTGTGGAACGATCCTTTTTCAGTTGTTTGGCGGGGGTGGTCATATAGTTGCTCTCCTTGCGGGCTATCTTTTACCTTAGCTATAAAATATCCGAACTAATTTTGCAATGAAAAATTATAATTTCATAATTTAATAAGATGCGATCATCTCATTACAGAATAATGGTACTGATAATTATAGCCCCCGCATGTGACGGGGGCAATGATTGTTATTCGGCAATGACGAAATATTATTCGCCATATCAGAATTATATGCTTTTCCTCCGAATATCTTATTTCGTCGCCGGCCGGAATTCCTTTTTTCCGTAGAAGAACAGCGCCAAAGCGCCGGGCCCTACATGGGCGCCGGTCATCGGCTCGTAGCAGGCATTAATGATGTTCTTCGGCGGGTGGTTGCGGTTCAGCAGTGCAATCAGCGCTTCCGCGTCCTCGGGGCAGTCGCCGTGTGCAATGCCGATGGTTTCGCATTCGGCGTGTTCCACATAGCGGTCATATTGCTCTGCCATCAGTTCAATGGATTTCTTCCGACCCCGCACCTGCGCAAAGCATACAATTTTCCCTTCCGGGTCCCCCTTCAGCAGCGGCTTTATCTGCAAAACGGTGCCCACGGCAGCCTTCAGGTTGCTGATGCGCCCGCCTTTTTTCAGGTATTTCAGGTTATCCACGGTAAAGACCTGGCACATATTATGGCGGCCTTCCAGCAGCCGGTCGGCGGCGGTATCGATATCCACCCCTTCGGCACGGTATTCCACCGCCTTTAGCACCTGCAGCCCCTCTCCCAGCGAAGCCGAAAGGGTATCCACCAGCCGTATTTTCCGTTCCGGGAATTCCTCCCGCAGTGTGGCGGCGGCCACCTCGGCGGAAGCATAGCTGCCGCTGATGCCGCTGGACATCCCCACAAACAGAATATCCCGTCCCTCCCGCAGCAGTGGGGTAAAACCGTCAATATACCGCTGCGGCTCCACCAGCGAGGTGGTCACATCGGTTCCGGCCCGAATCATATCATAGTAGGCGTGCCCATCAAATTGCTCCAGGCTGGTCACCCGGTGCTCCTCCCCATTATAATAGAAGGAAAAGGGAATCAATTCCACCCCCAGTTCCTCCAGCAGGGAGCAATCTAAATTGGCGGCAGTATCGGTAAAGATTTCGTACAAGATGTAAAACCCTCTTTCATCTAATGTGCTTCATTAGATTACAACATTTTTATAATCATGTCAAGCTGTAATATTCATCACAAATTCTTGCGGGCACCTTTCCTATGTGGTATAATATCGCCAAAAGAGAGGTGTGCTGCCGTGAACTTTGATAAAGATCTGGTAGCGGGCAAGCTGCGTCGCTGGGACCGCTACCTCAACCGCTATCATCTTCCCGCTTGGGAGGAGATCCCGGATATCGGGCTGTATATGGAGCAGGTCGTTACCCTGCTGCGCGGCTATCTTGATTATCTTCCCCCTGAGCTCAAGGAGGAGGAGGCTGTCACTGCCGCTGCCATCAATAACTATGTGCGCACGCGCGCCATGCCCGGCCCCGTCAAAAAGCGCTATTACCGACTGCACCTGGCCTACCTCATTATGATTTGCACCCTCAAGCAGGGGCTCGGTATCTCACTGGTGCAGCGGCTCATCCCGTCAGAGCTCACCGAGGAGGAACTGCGTCCCATCTACACCGAGTACATCGGGCGTCACAGCCTGGCCGCCGTTTATTTCACCCGGGAGGTGCGCGCCGCCTGCGCTACCATTCTCAAGCATGAGGACGAGGAGCCGTCCATGCTGGATACCGATCGGGTGGAGGACATCATCGCCACGGCTGCGATCATTGGTGGTTTCTCCCGCCTGCTGGCGGAGAAGCTCCTGCTGCTGGAAGGCCACACCGTAGAAGATGGCGGCAGCCTGGAACTTCTCCCGTAAAACCGGGCACAATATACCCCATAAAGAAACCCGCAGCAGCCCCATGACTCCTGCGGGTATTCTCGCCCAAAGATCAATTTCAGATTTTTCAAAAAAAATTTGCTCTCCGGCGCAACCAAACCTTCTCACTTGTTGTCTATATGGGTGAGGGCACCGATCCGGGAGCGGGAAAGGAGCGCCCGATGGAGGACGAAAAGATCATCGAGCTTTATTGGCAGCGCAGCCCGCAGGCCATCGATGAAACTTCCCGTAAATACGGGGCATACTGTATGCGGCTCTCCATGAATATTCTGATGAACCGGGAAGACAGCGAGGAAAATGTCAATGACACCTACCTGCGTGTCTGGAATGCCATCCCGCCGCAGCGCCCGCAGTTTTTCGCGGCGTTTCTCGGGCGCATTGCCCGCAACCTGGCCCTGAACCGCTATAAAGCCCGCGCGGCCGAAAAACGGGGCGGGGGAGAAGCGGCCCTTTCGCTGGAGGAACTGGCGGAATGCCTGCCATCCGGCAGCGAGCCGCAGGATGAGGCCGAAGCCGCTGCGTTTTCCCACCTTCTCAGCGAATTTTTGCGCACCGAAAGCGAGGAGGCCCGCCGGGTGTTCCTGCAGCGATATTTCATGTGCTGCCCAGTCGCGCACATCGCCGACCACTTTGGATTTTCCGAAAGCCGTGTCAAATCCATGCTGCTGCGTACCCGCACCCGTCTGGCAAAATATCTTGAAAGCGAGGGATGGACCAAATGAAGCATGAAGCACTGGCGTCCGCCGTCACCGCCATTGGTGACGACCTGCTGCAGGATGCTATAACGGTACCGCCCGTTCCTCGCCGTCCGGCCTTTGGCCGCTGGGGCGCCATAGCGGCAGCCCTGCTGCTGGTATTTGGCATCTCGGTGCTGTGGCAGCAGTCCGGCACGCTCCGCCTTTCGGTGGGGGAGACCATCATCGGCAGCCAGCCGGTGCAGGTCATAACGGAAGCCGTCCCACGCACCGCCGCGGAGCCCGCGCTCTATACCCTTGGCAGCCTGGAAGTCCCCCTGACCCTTTCCGGCCGCGGGGAATGGCAGCTTTCCACAGCCGATGGCGAATTGCGGATCACCCAGGGAGATGCCGTTTCCGGCTGGAGCGGCACCCAACAGGGCCGCGGGGCCTGTACCGTTCTTTGGGCCATCCCGCAGCCCATGGCGGGGGAAACCTACCGCCTTACCCTCAATGCGCAGACAATGACCCTTTCTCAAAATGAGCAGGGCGTCTGGATGATACAAAAAGCTTTATAAAAGAAGGAGAAATTGTACCATGAAAAAGATCATTTCCATTCTGCTGGCAGCCGCAATGGTGCTGGCCTTCGCCGCTTGCGGCAACAATTCCGGCAATAATGGCGGCAATGACGCGGCCGTCACCGATCCGCTGGAGGTTCTCAGCAAGACCTGGAGCAGCCTGCCCGAGGAGGATAAATTCCCGGCCGCCGGCGGCGATAACGGCAGCCCCGTGGATGACAAGCCCGGCAAATTCGATATTTCCGATACCGATAATCTGGATTATATGCTGTCTTTCCCAGCCGGCAGCGTCGACCTCATTGACAGCGCCGCCTCTCTCACCCACATGATGAACATGAACACCTTCACCTGCGGCGCCTACCATGTCAAGAATGCCGCCGATGCCAAGACGCTGGCCCAGTCCCTGCGTGACAGCATCCAGTCCCGCCAGTGGATGTGCGGATTCCCCGATAAGCTGGTTGTCATCACCATAAATGAGGTCGTTGTGGCCATGTACGGTGATGAGGAGCTCATCAACAGCTTCCGTGATACCCTCACCGCTTCCTATCCCGCCGCCGTCATCGATTTTGACGAAGCCATCCAGTAATCGTTTCGGGGGGATCAGCTTATGCTGTTTTCAAGCATCCCGTTTCTCTACTACTTTCTGCCGCTCACGCTGCTGTGCTATTTTTTGGCGCCGCGCCGGGCAAAAAATGCCGTTCTGCTCCTCTTTTCCCTTGTGTTCTATGCGTGGGGCGAGCCGAAATATGTCCTATTCATGGTCGTATCCATTCTGCAGGGCTATTTCTTTGGGCGGCTGGTAGAAAAATATCGTATCAGCAATCCCCGGCGGTCAAAGCTTTTTTTGACCGCCTCGGTCCTTTTCAGCCTGCTGCTTTTGGGCTACTGCAAGTACGCCGATTTCTTCATCCGCAGCTTCAATGCCGTGGCCGGCCTTTCGGTGCCGCTTCTGCGGGTGGCGCTGCCCATTGGCATCAGCTTCTACACCTTCCAGATCCTCAGTTATGTGGTGGATGTCCACCGGGGCACCGTGGCCGCCCAGCGCAATCTCATCGACCTCGGCACCTATATCGCCATGTTCCCGCAGCTCATCGCGGGGCCCATCGTCCGCTATGCCGATATCGAACCCCAGCTTAAGGAACGCCGCTCCACCCCGGCCATGGTCGCCGCAGGCGCGCAGCGCTTTGTGCTGGGCCTGGGTAAAAAGGTCCTCATCGCCAATGTGCTTTATCAGCTTATCACGGTGTATAAGGCTACCACCCAGCCCTCGGTGCTGTACAGCTGGATGTACGCCGCGGCCTATATGCTGCACATCTATTTCGATTTTTCCGGTTACAGCGATATGGCCATCGGCCTGGGGAAAATTTTCGGCTTCACCTTTGCCGAAAACTTCAATTATCCCTATATCTCCCGCAGCGTCACCGAATTTTGGCGGCGCTGGCACATGAGCCTTGGCTCCTGGTTCCGGGATTATGTCTATATCCCCATGGGCGGCAATCGGGTGGCCCCGGCCCGCCGCTACCTCAATATCCTCGTGGTATGGATGTTGACCGGTCTTTGGCATGGCGCCGATTGGAACTTTGTCCTGTGGGGCCTGTTCTTCGCTGTGTTCCTCATCCTGGAAAAAGGTTTCCTCTTAAAGCCCCTGCAAAGGCTCCCCGTCCTCAGCCATCTTTATACCCTGCTGCTGGTCGCGGTCAGCTTTGTCATCTTCGATAGCGCCGGCCTTTCGGAAGCCGCCGCCCACCTGGGCCGCATGTTTGGGGCGGGCGGGGTGCCGCTTGCCACCGGCGAAGCGCTTTACTACCTCGGCAGCTATGCCGTCACCTTCATCATCGCCGTCATCGGCGCTACGCCCTATCCCACCCGCTGGATGAATCGCCTTTCCGAAGGCCCCAAAACCGGCCGGGTGCTGGCGGTCGCGGCCCCTGTGGCCCTGATGGCCCTGTTGGCGGTCGTCACTGCCTACCTGGTGGATGGCTCATTCAATCCGTTCCTCTATTTCCGCTTTTAAGGAGGTGCCGCTGTGGAAAACAATAAGACCCGTACCATTCTCACCATTGCGGTGTTGGGGGTATTTTTGGCGGCGTTCACCCTTTGGACTGTTTTTAAGCCCGCCGATGCCGCCTCCGATGCGGAGCGCCGCTCCCTGGCGCAGCTGCCTGCCCTCACCGGCCAGTCGCTGCTTTCCGGCACCTTTGCCGATCGCTTTGAGGACTACGCCACCGATCAGTTCCCGCTGCGGGATGAATTCCGCACGCTCAAGGCACTTACCGCCACAGGGCTGCTGCGCCAGCGGGATAATAACGGTCTGTACCGGGTGGGAGATCATCTGGCCAAGCTGGAATACCCCATGAATACTGCTTCCCTTGACCATGCGGCGGAGCGCTTCCGGTATCTCTACGAAGCTTACCTGAAGGACGCCGGCAGTCGGGTGTATCTGTCCCTCATCCCGGATAAAAACTACTTTATGGCCGCGCCCAATGGCTACCCCTCCATCGATTACGAGCAGTTTGCTGAGGAGCTGCAAAGCCGCACCGGCTATATGCAGTATATCGATATCTTCGATCTGCTGGAGTTGGAGGACTACTACCGCACCGATGCCCACTGGCGGCAGGAGAAGATCCTGGATGTAGCGGCCCGGCTGGCGGGTGGCATGGGCGTGGAGCTTACCGGCAGCTACACCAGAAAAACGCTGGAAAAGCCTTTCTATGGTGTTTACTACGGCCAGGCCGCGCTGCCCATCGCCCCGGAGGAGATGAACTATCTCACCGGCGGCGCCATCGATACCGCCGCGGTCTATAATTACGAAACCGATACCGAGGGCGGTATCTACGATGCGGAAAAGGCCGCGGGCCGTGATCCGTATGAGATGTTCCTTTCTGGCTCCGTGTCGCTCCTGCGCATCGAAAATCCGCAGAACACCTCCGGCCGCCGGCTGGTGATCTTCCGGGATTCCTTTGGCAGCAGCATCGCACCGCTGCTGGTGGAGGGCTATTCCTCCGTTACGCTGGTGGATATCCGGTATCTCGCCTCCAGCCGGCTGGGCGGCTTTGTCGATTTTACAGGCTGCGATGTGCTGTTCCTGTATAGTGCCGGCGTCCTCAATAACAGCTCCACCCTAAAATAAGCCAAAGAGCCGCTCCTTTTGGGAACGGCTCTTTTCAATTTTTGTATTTATGCGCTCTTTTTCTCCCGTCGGGCCCGGTAAATGGCCCGGACCGTCAGCAGCACCACAGCCGCCGCCAGCAGATTGATAAGGCCGGAGACCACCGGATAGTACCAGCTGGCGGCTTCTGCACCGCCCAGCACCTGCCACAGCGGGGCCAGCCAGCCATGCAGCCCCAATACCACTGTCCACCCCAGTGCCAGCGGGGTGTATTTCTGCCAGCGGGTGTGCCGCAGGGCCAGCACCACATACAAGATAAGAACCGCCCACAATGCCCAGGAGATCAATAGCCCAATTCCGAAATACTCCGACTGGTAGGCAATCGGGTTGATCACGCTCCCCAGTCTTACACCGCCAAACCAGCGCTGCGCGGGCAGCAGGATTGCCAGCAGCGTCCCGCCTATAATGATCCGCCCGGCATACCGCCGCAGCGTCAGGCACAGCACCGCGCAGATCAGAAAGTACACCGCCGGGATCAGCAGTGCCAAATTGAGCACCAGTGCCAGCGCCGCGCACAGCAGCCCCACCCCCAGTAGGATATACCCAATGGTTTTCTGCCCGCTGGGGGCTGCTGGCTTCGCAATGACCGCATCCACCGGTATCTCCTCCGGGGCTTCGGCCGTTTCCTCCGGGGACTCTCCCTTTACCAGTTCATCCAGTGTGATACGGTACAGCCGGGAAAGCGCGATCAGCCGTTCCAGATCCGGCAGTCCGGCATCGGTCTCCCACTTGCTTACGGCCTGCCGGCTTACGCCCAGCCGCTCCGCCAGCTCCCCCTGGGAAAGCCCCAGCTTCCCCCTGTAATATGCGATCCGTTCACCCAGTGTCATTTCAGCATCCGCCTTTCATGTTTTGTACCGCAAGAGTATCATGGAATGGGGGTGCTGTCGACCAACCCCTCATGGATTTTTAGCAACCTTCCGTTGCCCCCCTCTGTTTGGAGGGCTTTCGCGCGTTTTCTTACCTATATTATATAGGAAACGCTCCGCTGGCTACTGCGGCCTTCACCAGGCAGTAGAAGAGCGGCGTGGATAGGACACAGAACAGCGTGGAAAGCAGACACACCCGTGCGGCCATATCCGCTTCCTCCTGGTAGGTGATGAAGAAGGTGCACAGCACCGCAGAAAGCGGCGCAGCAAAGCACATCACCACCGTCATCAGCGTCACCTCGGTAAAGTGGGTCCATCCGATCTGCTGGAGCAGGCACAGCACCGCCAGGGTATACAGCGGGGCGATAAACATCCGCAGAAAGGAGATGAACCACGCCTTGCCGTCCCGCAGCGCGTCGCCCAGCCGGGACTCTCCCAGTGTCGAGCCGATCAGCAGCATCGCCAGGGGGTTCACCAGGGTGGCCATCTGCGGTACCACCGCGTACAGTGCCGGGAATCGCAGGTCCAGCCGCAGCAGCGGTATGCCGCCGGGGCAGGGAAGCAGTCCCTGTGTCAGCCAGATGAAGAACCCCGCGAACATAGCCAGCATTACCGGCGTCAGGAACGCTTTTTTCAGATTTTGCTACAGGCTGCCACCGGTCACCGCTGCCCCGCTGATGGAATAAAAGGCGTAGAGGTACAGCATCACCCGGAAGGCGATGGCTACCATGCTGGCGGAAAGCATCGATTCCGACGGATTTTCCCGGTAAATAGCCCGTAGAATAGGCATGGCGTATAGTGTCTGCTGCCCTATGGCAAAGCAGATGCCATATAGGTTGGCCTTCCGCCGGCCGTATTTAATAAAAATAAGCTGCGACAGCGCGATCATCGAAAGATACAGCGCAAAGGAGATCAGCAGGATCTGCACATTGCGCCGCAGCTCCCCGCGGGCAAAATCGGTCATAAAGGCATCAAAGGCCAGGCACGGCACCGTCAGCTTCAGCAGCAGGGCATTCAGTACCGGACGGCTTTCCGCTTTCAGGATATTTTTCTTCCGCAGCCCCCAGCCGATCCCGATGGTCAGCATGGCGGCGCAAAATACGCTCAAAAAGGATTGATCGGTCAGCAGCCCGGCCGCAGAGGATAACATAGGATCTCCACTCTCCCGTCACTTGGTATACCTTATTATAATAGGATCCCCTGGGCCGGGTGTCAATATTGCATTTCCGCAGGTTTCTGCCAGCTGCTGGCCCGGGGCGCAGCCCGCCCGCCTCCGGCGGGCTCCACGCGCTACGCGCGTGGCTTTCGGCTCCGCCGAAAGGGGCTGCGCCCGCTCGTCATCTCCCGTTCTTTCCCGCAAAAATCACACAAATTTCACATCAAAACCCCTTGCATTCCGCCATGGGAATGGGTATAATAAGCTTTCAACGATGGAGCGTCCGCCCCAGTCGATGAACCTTTTGAAACCCGTATTACGGAATACTTTAATTACAGGAGGAACATCTGACATGAATCTCGAAAAATACCTTGATATTACCCCCGAGCTGCAGGAAGCCATCAAAAACGGCGAGCCCGTTGTCGCCCTGGAAAGCACCATCCTCAGCCACGGTATGCCCTATCCGGAAAACCTCTCCTTTGCCGCAGAGGTGGAAAAAGAGATCCGGGCTTGCGGCGCTCACCCCGCCACTATGGCGCTCATCGGCGGCAAGATCAAAGTCGGTCTCTCCCCGGAAGAGCTGGAGCTGATGTGCCGCGGCGAAAATGTCGGCAAGGTCTCCCGCCGCGACTTTGCCACCTACCTCGCCACCGGTAAGACCGGTGCTACCACCGTTGCTTCCACCATGATGTGCGCGGCTCTGGCTGGCATCCATGTATTCGCCACCGGCGGCATCGGCGGCGTTCATCGCCATGGTGAGGTCACCATGGATGTCTCTGCCGACCTGCAGGAGCTGGCCCGCACCCCCGTCGCCGTCATCTGCGCCGGCGCCAAGCAGATCCTCGATATCGGCCGCACGCTGGAGTACCTCGAGACCATGGGCGTCCCCGTCATCGGCAATGGCACCAGCGATTTCCCCGCCTTCTTCTGCAAAAAGAGCGGCTTCGGTGTGGATTACGCCGCCCAGAGCGAGGAGGAGATCGCTCGCATCATCAAGACCAAGCTGGAGCTGGAAATGCCCGGCGGCGTCCTCATCGGCAATCCCATCCCGGATGAATACGCCATGGATTTCGATTACATGGAGGGCATCATCACCAAGGCCCTGGAGCTGGCCGATGCCCAGCACATCCACGGCAAGGAGATCACCCCCTTCCTGCTGGCCCACATCAAGGAGTTGACCGGCGGCGAGTCCTTCGCCTCCAATGTCCAGCTGGCGCTCAATAATGCCCGCTGCGCGGCCCGTATCGCTGTTTCCCTGGCTAAAATGTAAAATAAGCGCGAAATCCCCCGGTAGCTTGCTGCCGGGGGAATTTTTTGCCAAATACCACCCCCGCATTTTGTGCGAGTCACCAAAAATTCTCAAAAAGGTTGACACCCCTGCCCAAAAGTGGTAGTTTATTCTTGCTATTCATATCCCCATGGGGATATTGTTGTGTTTGCGGAGCAAACACAACCCCACCTGCGGGAAAAATAAAAAAGAAGAGAGGTTTATTCTAATGAAAAAGTTTTTAAGCGTCGCGTTGGCATTCCTCATGCTGGCCGTCATGCTGCCGGTCACTGCGTTGGCGGCGAATGACTATGTCACCGTATCAGGTATTAATGGTTTTGAGAACCGCCAGTTTGCGTCTTTTAAAGAAGCATACAACGAAATTAACCAAAAGTTGATGGATCTTTGTGATTCTGACGCTATGGGTGAGGGTGCAACAACAGCGGAAAAGTTTAATGATCTGTTTACCAATCGCGATGGAAATGGGAACGCTACGCTGACATATACTATTTGTGGAAATATAACCTATGATGAGTTAAACCTTCCAAATTTATTAACCTTTGGTCGCAGAGCATCCCATTACGGAAATGACCGCCACCTCATCAACTTCAAGTTTGTTGGTGCGATCGGAAGAGACAGCGATACCCTGACTGTAAATTCCGATATCACACTTCCCTATGAGTGGTGGGGGGAGAAAACCACAACATCCATTTCTTTCGAAAACTTGACCATTACGGGCACCGCACCCAATGGTCTGTATCCCACACAGAAATTCTTCGAGGGCATTAACTTTAAGGTTGATAATTGCAAACTCGAAGGCATTAAAATCTACCATTATAACAATGTCAAGGGCAATATTACTTTCACGAACAACATCTTCGACGGTACCGGAACGGCAGATGCTTATGCTGTGCATTTGCAGGGCAGCGCAACTGAACCGTTGACCATCAATATCAGCAATAATATTATTTCCAACTATGCCCGTGGAATCAATATTGATCAAAAAACCGCTGAAGCTACGATTAAGAACAATACAATCAAAGACTTGTGCGGGATAACCAAAGAGGGTAATACTTATGGTTCTGCTATTCAGCTTACCCAGGGTACTTCCATTACCGTAACCGATAATACGATCAGCACAGAAAATGTAAATGCACTTCATTTCTATAAAGGTTTGGGAGCTGACGTGACTATCAGCAACAACAATATCAAGGCGCCATATCTCCTTTGGAACGAAGCTAATCTCGACCAAAGCAAGATTACCTCTTCCGGCAATACCCTTGATATTGCCAACCGCGACAAGGCAATGACCAAAACTGGTGCGATTGATTCCACCACTACCATTAATGGTACCGTAGTGGAGCATCCCATCGTCATTATCACCCCCACCGGGGACACCCCCAAGACCGAGCCCGAGAAGAACCCCTCCACCGGCGCCAATGATGTCGTCGCCGCGGCCGTGGCCCTCATGGCCGTTTCCGCCCTCGGCATGGCCGTCCTCACCCGCAAAAAATAACACATTCCCCTCTTTCGGGGGCCCCTTCGGGGGCTCCTTTTTCCTGCCATTTTACTGCAAATAAAAACCAACATTTAGTCAAATCACACCCATATTTTCCCGCATTCGTAAATTTTCCGTGAAAAAAAGTGAATTATTAACCTTTCACCTGCAAAGAAGGGCCGTTTTTGCCGTATTAGTGGAGGGACTTTCGCCCCCGGCCCCTCCGGCATAAAATATCTTACACCCCACGAAAGGAGATCCCCCCATGAAAAAAATCTACCTCTCCCCGGAGCGCCGTCCCGCTCCCCACGGCCCCTACTTCGGCTATCCCACCCTCTTCGAGCACGATGTCACCACCTCCATCGCGCAAAAAACCGCCGCGGCCCTTACCCGCTGCAATTTTATGGTAAAAATCGCTTCCCCCGCGGATGACCTGCGTGCCCGCGTAAGGGAAGCCATTTCCTGGCAGGCTGATTACTACCTCCCCATCCACACCAATGCCAGCTCCGCCACCCCCAGGGAGGGCTCCGCCCGCGGCCCGGAGGTCCTGGCCTATGGCCAGCCCGGCGGCATCAGCTGGCGCGCCTGCCAAATGACCTACGAGGAACTCATGGCCATTTACCCGGCGGCTACCACCCGCGGCGTCCGCCAGAATACCACCTTCTACGAGATCAACAGCACCCCCATGCTTTCGGTCTATCCGGAGCTTGCCTTCCACGATAATGGCGCCGATGCCCGGTGGCTGGTGGAAAACCAGGGCGCAATCGCCGAAGCCCTGTGCCGTGGGGTTTGCCGCTGGTTTGGGGTAAATTACACCGCCCCCACCGGGGAGGACTGGCAGCAGCGCTACCTTTCCCTGCGGCAGTCCCTGCAGG
>ENA-UOOD01000401-UOOD01000401.1-human-gut-metagenome-genome-assembly--contig:-CS67-NODE-401-length-53688-cov-48.577648_pt1 | contig 53688 bp, 40 predicted proteins | sample MGYA00242464_ERZ724011 | MGnify/ENA metagenome assembly ERZ724011 | reverse complement strand
CAAGCAACCTCCTCTCAAACGGAGCTGCCCCAAAAGATGTGCAGGAACTGTTAGGACACTCTGATGTCAGTACCACAATGAATGTCTATGCCCACTCTACAAGAAAAGCAAAACGGAACTCCGCCAGACTTCTTGATAAAGTAGCAGGCAACGACTAAATAAAAATTCCCTTATTTCCCTTGCGGATTCCTCATAAGGGCAAAAATAAGGGAAAATACATATCATTTCACTATCTAATGGGCTGGAAAGCTCGTAAAATAAGGAAAGTTCAGGAAATCTCTCCACAAATTCCGATTTAACTTTCTACTCAACTACACGCCAACTTCTTTAAAAGATTAACATAATATTTAAGCTCATTCAAGGAACTCAAATAAACACACAAGTGGAATACCTCAAATTAAGTTTGTTTATTTGAAATTGCAATATAACTGCATATAGAAATCAGGAAACTTATACAGTACAAAACAACCGCTCCAAAACTAAACATTACTTCTTCCAAATAAGTTAGTCCTGGCATAAATCCATATCCAGGAAGATTATTATAGTAAATCATCAGTCCTATGGATATAAGCAGCGGAATTAGTTCTGCCGAAAACAATATCCGCCAAAGTTTTTTTGTTTTCTTGCGAATGGTTATCACAAATAATATTATAGGAAATCGCAATAATAACAATTTTTTCAAAGAGTATTTTCATCAACACCGGTAATACTAATACAGGAAATATATCGGAAATTGTATTGGAGGTTTTTATCATGAGAAATTTTATCTTATCGTGTGAATCGACAACGGATCTGTCATATTCTTATCTGAATGAACGGGAAATTGCGGTCATTCCTTATACTTACATCATTCATGAACATGTATACGAGGATAACATGGAACGAAATCCAGATCTGATGCCGAAGTATTATAAGATGTTGGAAAAAGGGCTGCTGCCTACAACCTCCCAGATCAACGAAGCTTCCTATTATGATTTCTTTGAAGGACTGATACGGAATGGTGATGTGCTTCATATCACATTCAGCTCCGCCTTAAGCGGATCGGCCAATAATGCCTATCGTGCGGCGGCAGCAATAAAAAAGAACTATCCGGGAAAGCAGCTGCAGGTCATTGATTCTCTCTGCGGTGCAGGAGGGTATGGATTGTTAACGGACTACGTTGCCGATATGCGGGATGAAGGTCTTTCATTGGCAACAGCTGCCGACTGGATCATGAAGCATCGTACCTGTATCCATCATCAGTTTTTTACAACCGATCTCACCTTTCTGCACCATAGCGGACGGATCAGCGGCGCTGCTTCCCATATCGCATCGATCCTGAACATTCATCCTCTGATCCGGCTGGATCAGAACGGAATGGCAGATGCCTATACAAAAGTCCGTGGCAAGAAGCGCGCCGTAAGAGAGGTGATCTCTGAGATGGAATACTACGCAGAAAACGGGACAGACTACAATGGAAAATGCTTCATCTCCCATGCTGCCTGCCCCGAGCTTGCTTATCTGTTAAAGAACTCCGTCCTACAGACATTTCCGAATGTCACCCATCCGGTACGCATCTTAAATGCCGGTACAATTACCGCATCCCACTGCGGTCCCGGCGCTGCCGGACTGTTCTTTCTCGGGCGCGAACGCCCGTATTAATTTAATATTCATCCGGTACAAGTACCTTTTCAATCTCTGCGATATAGTATCTGTGATAATCCTTATCCGGATATACCTTTGCTCCTTCCTCAGGATCAGCAAAGGTAGCAGGATCAATATCTCCTTCGCACATTTTTCTGCAAATGAGTGTAATGCCTGCCTCCTTGATAACCGGAACATCACCACAGAAATCAAGGGTGATCCCTGCTCCTGCAAATTTATCCGCTACATCCTTACCGGATGTTCTTCCGCAATAAGTCAGTGCCTTTCTGTACTCTTCCGGAAGCACACAAACGGAAAATTCCTTCTGTTCATCGATAAACTGCTTTGTATATCTCTGTGGGCGGATATAAATCGTTATAACAGGCTTTGACCAGAATTCACCAAAGGAACCCCAGCTTACTGTCATCGTATTTGCCTTTTCATGATCTCCTGCAGTTACAAGTGCCCACTTTTTGTTGATCATTTCGATCAGATTTCCTTTTAATTCCTCTGCATTAATTTCTTTCATCTTGATAATACCTCACTTTTCTGATTACTCAATTCCTGAAGTGTTTACTGTAACAGAAATACATCCTGATACAATAATGAGGCACTGATCATTCTCAATGCCTCATTGCAAAATCGTATGGTACACTGGTATTACCAGCTGGTTTTTGGCTCATTATACCATCCGCTTTTGTTTTGTCAACCAACAGCTTTTCAGAAACAAATCGTTTTTTATTACTTTTTAACACAGGTTTTATAATATATGAAATTATTGTCAACCTTATGCTTTTCTTTTTTTATTTTATTCAGATATCAAATACTATAACTTTATTTTTTTATAGTGATCGGTCTGTTTTCAGATCAAACACACCCTGTCCATATCGTTTAAACTGCATCATCATCTCATGTGTCAGACTCAGATGTTCTCCATAGTCCGGGATCTGCTCGCGCTCTACCCATTCACCGCTTGCAAGTTCTTCATGATCGATGGTCAATTCCGGTCCATGCTCATCTGACTTTTTTCTGTCTGCCTGACAGAAGAATCCCATCAGCAGATTGCTGTCAAATCCCCACGGTTGTGATTTGTAATACCGGATATTCTTAACCGGTATTCCGACTTCCTCCATCACCTCACGCCGAACCGTTTCCTCTACCGTCTCACCTATTTCCGTAAAGCCGGCGATCAGGGCGTATCGTTTATACTCTCTTGCAGCGTAAGTTGTAAGAATGATGCGATTGCCATCTGTCGCTCCGACAATTACTGCCGGTGCGATCACTGGGAAGATCAGATGTCCGCATGACGGACAACGGAGCATCCGTTCTTTCTCATCCGGGAGCACAGGCATTCCGCAGGCTCCACAATAGCGGTTCATCGAATACCACAGATACAGATGCCATCCGGTTGCCGCCGCAAGCACTTCTGCCTTTGGCTTGCAGCTTCTGGTCTTATACATGCTCCGGTATTCATAACCCGGAATCTCCAGACGCTCTCCCCAATTTACATCAGTTGCTCCATTCGCTGATCTTTCAGCATAATAAGGCTCTGTTGTCCGGACAAGATCCTGCGGTCGATACAAAAAATACTGTCTGTCATCGATCACAAACAGGTATGTCAGATTATCCTGCCATGATGCATCCTGCGTGACCGTATCATTTATTCCTATATAGCTTTTATATTCCGAGACAGTGAGCCAGACCAGCTCATGCTCATCCTCTACCTTTTTGGCAAGGATCAGTTTCTCGGAAAATGCAAGGATCGCATCATCATTCTTCGGCGGTTTTCGATATGCATATTCATTATGAAACCGTTTTGGTTCTATATCCTGTATCATCTTCCTATACCAGACAGGCTGTCTGATACGATATGAAAACATCTGTATTATCAGTGCTTTTATATGCGGATCAGCCAGCCTGTTTCTTTCTTTTTGAATTTATACCATGAATCATTTCTGTCGACACTGTCGTTTTGATTCATGTATGGACACAGCTTTGCGTCTCTGTTATTACTTCTTTAACTGAGCCAGACGTTCTTCAACCTGGGCTTTCATTTCTGTATATTTTGCAAGCTTGGCTTTTTCTTCTTCTACCTTAGCAGCCGGTGCTTTATCTACAAATTTAGGATTTGCAAGCATACCGGATGCACGCTTGATCTCGCCGGTCAGACGACCGGATTCTTTCTCCAGACGCTCGATCTCTTTGTCGATATCAACCAGCTCTGCAAGCGGAATATAGAGTGCGGCATCATGTATCAGGGTAGATACTGCATTCTCATCAATACCATTCTTGCTATCCTGAATGAATACCTCACTTGCATATCCAAGTGTTGCAAAGAAATTCTTTGATGCTTCAAATATATCACGGATCTCACTCTTAGCAGATACAACATATACAGTTGCTTTCTTGCTTGGCGGTACATTCATACCGGTACGCAGATTACGGATTGCACGAACCGCAGCCTTGATCGTATCAACTGCATTTTCATCCTGCTTGAAGCTCCACTCCTCTTTATATACAGGCCAGTCAGAGATCATAATAGATTCTTCCTCATCCTGAATGTTACAGAAGATCTCCTCCGTGATAAACGGCATATATGGATGTAATAATTTCAGTGCCTGGATCAGAACGGTCTTTAATGTCCAGAGGGCTGCTGCCTTTGTCTCGTCTGCATCATTGTAAAGTCTTGGCTTAACCATTTCGATATACCAGTCACAGAATTCTTCCCATATGAAGTCATATACCTTGGAAACTGCGATACCCAACTCGTATTTCTCCATGTTATCTGTCATCTCAACTGCCAGATCATTGACCTTGGATAAGATCCAACGGTCAGCGATCGTAAGATCAGATAATTTTACATTTGAGAAATCAGCCTTTTCCATATTCATCATAATGAATCTGGATGCATTCCAGATCTTATTTGCAAAGTTTCTGGAATTCTCTACACGCTCCCAATAGAAACGCATATCATTTCCCGGTGCATTACCTGTGATCAGTGTCAGACGAAGGGCATCTGCACCATATTTATCAATAACCTCAAGCGGATCGATACCATTTCCAAGAGACTTACTCATCTTCCGTCCCTGATCGTCACGAACCAATCCGTGGATCAGAACATGCTTAAATGGGCTCTTTCCTGTCTGCTCCAGTGCTGAGAATACCATACGGATAACCCAGAAGAAGATGATATCGTATCCGGTTACAAGTACGTCAGTCGGATAGAAATATTCATATTCCGGTGTCTTCTTTGGCCAGCCAAGTGTTGAGAATGGCCAGAGTGCGGATGAGAACCATGTATCCAGTGTATCTTCATCCTGTGTCAGATGTGTGCATCCACATTTCGGACATACCGTCGGAACTTCTCTGGAAACGATCGTCTCATGACACTCATCACAGTAATAAGCCGGAATTCTGTGTCCCCACCAAAGCTGACGGGAGATACACCAGTCGCGGATATTTTCAAGCCAGTGGATGTATGTCTTATCAAACTGCTCCGGTACAAATTCCAGCTCATCTGTCTTGATCAGATCAAGAGCTGCCTGGCCCATTTCCTTCATACGGACAAACCACTGTGGCTTGATCATTGGCTCTACCGTTGTCTTACATCTGTCATGTGTTCCTACGTTATGTGTGTGTGGTACAACCTTTACAAGAAGACCTTCTTTTTCCAGATCTGCTACCATTGCTTTTCTTGCTTCATAACGATCCATGCCTGCGTATTTGCCGCCCTTCTCGTTGATCGTAGCATCATCGTTTAAAATATTGATCTCTTCCAGATTGTGTCTCTTACCTACTTCGAAGTCGTTCGGATCATGTGCAGGTGTAATCTTTACACAGCCTGTTCCGAATTCCATATCTACATATTCATCTGCGATAACAGGAATCTCTCTGTCTGTTAAAGGAAGCTTCAGCATCTTACCGATGATATCCTTATAACGCTCATCCTTTGGATTTACAGCAACTGCCGTATCACCAAGCAGGGTTTCCGGTCTGGTCGTTGCAATCTCTACATATCTTCCTTCTTCTCCAACGATCGGATAATTGATATGCCAGAAATGTCCTTCCTGTTCTACATGCTCTACCTCTGCGTCCGAAATGGATGTCTTACATACAGGACACCAGTTGATGATTCTGGATCCTTTGTAGATATATCCCTTTTCATAGAGATTGACAAATACTTCCTTAACTGCTTCTGAACATCCCTCGTCCATTGTAAAACGCTCTCTGTCCCAGTCAGCAGATGAACCCAGCTTCTTTAACTGATTTACGATTCTTCCGCCGTATTCTTCTTTCCATTTCCAGGCATGCTGTAAGAAAGCCTCTCTGCCGATCTCCTTCTTATCAATGCCTTCTGCCTTTAATTTCTCTGTTACCTTTACCTCTGTAGCGATCGCTGCATGGTCTGTACCCGGCTGCCATAATGCACTGTAGCCCTGCATTCTTTTGAAACGAATGAGGATATCCTGCATCGTATTGTCCAGGGCATGACCCATATGAAGCTGTCCGGTTACATTTGGAGGCGGCATAACGATCGTGAATGGTTTCTTACTGCGATCTACCTCTGCATGAAAATATTTCTTATCTTCCCATTTTCTGTACAGCCTGTCTTCTATGTCGGCCGGATTGTATGTCTTTTCCAGTTCTTTCATCTGTTCCATCCTTTCTGTTTTTATAGCATCTTTAGTGGAGCGTTTTTCCTTTACAGAATCAATCTTCTTACATAGAAAAAGCCCTTTGAAACATCTCTGTTCCAAAGGGCGTATCTTACGCGTTACCACCTTAATTTATCACTCATCTTATTCTGTAACGGGAACGACCCGGCGCATCCTACTGAACATTTCGGATGTGCTGCTCCAAAGCTACCTTCCCACAAATTTCCTCGAAAGACCTTTCAGCCTGTGGATCTTCCTCTCTGGCAGTTCTTTTATGGTACTCCTCTTTTTCCTTGCATTTATGCTGTTAAACTAAATCTCATAGTACAACAGAAGTCTTTCCAGTGTCAAGCGGTTTTAAACGTAATCTTGCTATTTTTCATACATCAATACTCTTTCCCACGGCATAAGTGTCGCTCCATCATCCTCCGGGAAACATGCACTCATCTGATCCGATATCACCTTTAACTTTTTCCGTATTCTTTCATAGCTAAAGAATCCATTATCATTCTGCTGATCCGTCATGGCATATTCAAATACTCTCGCACGGTCTTCATTTGGAAAGCTTTTTGAGTAGGTGTCAATAAATGCAATCTCTGACGCATCACCGGATGAAAATGCAACATAGGTATTGTCATTGCTATTTTCATTTGCAATATAATCGTAATCATAATCGAATCCATCCGGGTTGCACTCCGACCAAATTCCTTCATCAAACCAACAGCCGGTGTAATTCATATGGTTCTCGATCGCATGGAAGATCTCGTGGTGGATCGTGCTGATATAGGAGGACTGATCATTGATATCAATAACCAGAAATGTGTCATTCTCCAGAGTATTCTGAACTCCGGCAGCTGTTGTAAGTGCCGTTTCATCTGTTCCTATGATCGCACCTGCCAGATAGATCTTTAATATGCTTCCATATCCATCATCCAGATTTTTCAACATCTGATCCGGATATTTCTTCAACTCATTCTTCAGAACTTCCAATGACTGAGCAGTCAGAAGTGCATTGTCTGATGCCTCATACCGGTAGATATCCTTGCTGCACTCCGTCACTTCATCAAATATATGTATCTCTACACCATTTTGATCTCCGATATCCTTTGCCTGCTGCCGCAGCTCCTGCTTCAGCTCATCGGACGGATGATCCAGATAACTCCATGGATAACGGTAAACTCTGGAATCACCGGAAATGCTGCGCGCATCGTTAAGATCCCATATGTATATTTTCGGTGTGAGTCCGCTCGTTGAAAATACAAAGAAGTTGTATATATCTATATAAGTACCTTGATCGATATAGATATAATTTGTTTCATCAAACGGAAATGTTACTGCAAGTCTGCTTTCACATTTACCGGTATCCACATTATAGATCCGGAACTGCAGCTTCTGTGTATTCGTCTCCTGCGACTGGCTGGCACTGCCATACATAGCCAGACCATGTTCTACATCGCAGCCAACCTGAAAATCACCTGTATTATCCGGGAACAAAATACCCGGTTCTTCCCCGGACGTTTCTCCATACACCTGATAGACCTGACCATCGACATATACGGATGCGTAATATTTATCCCCACTTCCTTCAAATTGCACGATATCATAATCACCGGTTTCTTTTATATCTTCACCGGTCACACTATAACATCTGACCTCCACACGTTCTGCCATATTATCATATGCCGACACCACCAGATACTCCGGTTCTTCCGCATATCCTAGCAGCGTTGTATCTTTTCCTTCTCCTGAATATGCCGGACACACCTCTGACTCTTCCCCTGACCGCAGATCATATTCATAGATCTGTCTATCCTCTGCATTTGTATAGAAGAAGCCGGTGAGATCCTTTGACATCAGATAACTGTCCGGTGTCCCTTTTTCGATTGGCATAACAGACTCATTATCCAACAAGGATCCATAACGGATCAGCTCTTTGTTGCCTTTATCATAGAGAACCACCTCATCGGTTCCATTTGAAAATACATCTGATGCATATGTATCCTTCGGGCAGCTTACAACCGCTTTCTGCCTGAGATCCGCCAGATCATATAGTGCCAGATAACCGTCTTCTCCTACGCAATACTGGATTCCAAGAGCATCCCCAAAAGCAAACATCTTATTGATGTAAATATTATCTTCCTCTACTTTCATATCCAGTTGATACAGATTCGTATATCCGGATACCTTTGCCTGCTTGTAATATTCCCCCGAGACGATCGATTTCCACTCTTCTTCCGTGGTCGGTGCTTCGGTTGTCGTCTGTGAGCCATCTGCCCTGTCAGTATTTTCTTCTGTCAGATACCCGGAAGTTGTTCCCCCATTCTGATCCCCACCTGTCACCTGACAGCCTGTTATCTGTCCAAGTGTCATGCTGATAACCAGCACTCCTGCCAGCCATCTGCCGATACCTTCCCTGTAATTCCTTCTCATATATGCACCCCATTTCTATGCCATTATAATACCCCTAATTTATTTCCACTTTTTAACAGAATATCATATATTAATTTCCTTGTAACTAATAAAAACCATTAAAATGATGGTTTTTAAGTACTGTTTTGCCATCATTTTAATGGTTTTGTATGTTGATCAATTATCCACAGTCATTATCCAAGGATCACTGCCTGCCCGGAGCTTAACCGTATACGGTTGCCATTTAAGCATACGTCATTCTTATTATCCAACAGAACCTGAAGCTTCGGCTGCTCATTTGCAGTCAACAGGTCAACTGTGATATCTTCTCTGCTGTAATTCGTTATGATGTAAACGGTCTGGTCTTCCGTCTTTCTTGCATATGCAAATATTCCATCCTTCTCTACGAACATCGGAACGACCTTACCATAAGTAAATACTTCTTTGTAGTCCTCGGACTTACGAAGTGCGATCAGCTTCTGATAATAGTGCCATACTGAATCTTCCCTGCCAAGCTGCTCCTTTACATTGATCTCTTTATGATTTGGATTTACAAAGAGCCATGGGGTTCCGGTCGTAAATCCTGCCTGTGCAGAATCATCCCACTGCATCGGTGTTCTGGCATTATCCCTGCTGTTCTCATAGCAGGCTTCCATCGCTTCTTCTACCGTACAGCCAGCATCAATTGCAACTGCATATTCATTCTTTGTACTGATATCGTTGTAATCGTCGATCGAAGCCACATGACAGTTACGCATGCCGATCTCCTGTCCCTGATAGATAAACGGAATACCACGCAGCATAACACTGATCGTTCCCAGTAATTTGATTCCGTCTTCATTCTGAAGGTAATCTGGCAGATAACGGCTCGCACCTCTCGGTTCATCGTGATTCTCTATGATATTTGCAAGGAAGCCGACATCTTCGCATTCCTTCTGTGCATGGAAGATCACCTTTTTCAAGTCGTCAAATCCGACCTTCTTCGCATCGTACCAGCCATGATCGCCAAATGTCATCTCATGCGCTGAGAAATCAAACATCGTTGAAAAATGTCCGTCGTCACCGATAAATTCTTCCAGCTCATCCTTCTTCATATTGAATACTTCAGCAACTGTAAATGCATCGTACTTTTCAAATGTATGCTTCTTCAGATCCTCTAACAGCTCACCAACGCCATCGACACCCTCAACCATACGGAAGATTCCTGTCATGCCATCCGGTCCGTCCGGCTCATAATTCGGAAAACTCAGATCTTTCTTGATATTGATGATCGCATCGATACGGAAGCCCGCAACGCCCTTATCCAGCCACCAGTTGATCATGGTATATAATTCATTTAATACCTCAGGATTATTCCAGTTCAGATCCGGCTGTTCCTTGGCAAACATATGAAGATAATAATAGTCCGTTCCTTCTACCTTCTCCCATGCGCTTCCACCAAAATAAGACCGGTAGTTGCTTGGCGGATTGCCGTCTTTTCCCTTACGGAAATAAAAATAATCGCCATATTTACCTTCCGGATCTTTTAATGCTTTCTGGAACCATTCATGCTGATCGGAACAGTGATTAATAACAAGATCCATAATGATATACATATCCCGCTTCTTCGCTTCTGCTAACAGCTCATCGAATTCTTCCATCGTTCCAAATATTTCATCGATCTTATAATAATCTGAAATATCATAACCCTGATCGACAAATGGAGACTGATAGATCGGAGATAACCAGATAATATCGATTCCCAGACTTTTCAGATAATCTAAATGATCGATCACACCACGAAGATCACCGATTCCATCTCCATTTGTATCCTGAAAACTCTTTGGATATATCTGATATGCTACTTTGCCATGCCACCATTTTCTTTTCATTATAAAAACCTCCTGTGTTCCTTTTATACTGTCTGTATCTGTTCCATACCATTTGTTTCCACCAGGTACAGATACTCGTTCTTTTTTACACTTTAATTACAGTATACGGAATACATATAGGTTTTCTATCTTTAAATTGACTATTTTATTGTACTATTTTGACTTTTTGCGATATTCAGAAGGTGTCATGCCCTTCTCCTTTTTAAAGCGTCTGATAAAATATCCGGTATTGTCAAATCCACAGGCAGCTGCAATATCTATGATCTTATCCTCTGTCTCCGCAAGCGCCGTCGCCGCTTTCTCCACACGGATCACATTGATATATTCTGTGATCGTCTTTCCGATATTCTTCTTAAAATACCGGCAAAAATACTGTTCATTCATATTGACCAGCTCCGCCAGTTCGGACAGGCGGATCGGTGAACCGTAATGCTCCCCGATATACTGCAGCACCTTTTTCAGATTCTCTACCGTTCCTGATTCTTCCCTGTCTTCCCTGACCTGTCTTGTAAACAGGTCATACTTATATGCAACTGCGATCAATTCTAACATCTTTGCCTTGATATTCAAATAGAGCATATTTTTCTGTAGATTCTGTTTCGGTTCTCCTGGCATGTTCTCACGCGTTATTGAAGAATCCTGATGCTGCGCTTTCTTCGTATCATATTCTTCCATCTGCCTGAGCATCTGTTCGATCTCTTTATAACAAGCACTTAATTCTTCAAATGCCGCATCCCCGCTCTGGCACAGAACCGGCATCCGAAGCTTTCCTTCTGCAAGCGGGCCAAGCACCTTCGCCTCCGCCGCATCATACCGTTCAAAGCACAGGATATCAAGAGGGAACACAACCGCACTTTCTATACCATCCTTTTCCAGGATCAGTGCATGCAGTTCTTCCGGATGGATGCACATAAATGCCGGTGCATGAACCTGATACTCCTTTGTATTTATCCATACCGGGAAATCGCCTTTTTGAAAATAGAGCCATTCCATTTCCTCATGCCAATGCGGAACCACATGCCACTCATTTTCTCCGTTCCATTCGTACAAAGCAATCGGATACTGCACCGTTCCATGTGTTCTATTCTCTTTTAACGATGTATTTGCCGTTTCCTGCTTTTTCATGCTTTGGTCCTTTCTTATTTTATGCTGAACATCTTCTATATTTCATTATACACTTTTCCTATATGGGACAAATGGTTTTATATCGTACATTGCATTTATTTTCTTATAATTTCCCCCATATTACCCAATGATCAAATTTTTAACAGGAGAAAAAGAATGGATATACTCCCACCAATATCAAATATCAAACGAAATCATCCGGTCTCACTGCCGGATGCCACTCTGTTCCCTAAAAGCATCGGCGTTCTGGCAGCAGGAATTCTGTCTGCCTCTGTATACACCTGCGAGATCGATCGTACGCCAAGATTTATTTTCCTTGGAATCGGCATCGTACTGATCATAATTGCCGTTATATTACTGATACGCTATATAAAACAGGTGACCGCATTTAAGAAATACAAACCTTCATGGGAAAAACACAAAAGCATTTATGATGATTTTGCCATAGAGTTGAATCACTGGTATGATTCCGGCCTTCCGCCAAAGAGCTGTGACGGTGATACCTCCTACGCCCTCCACCTGCAGAAGGAACGTCTGAATCGCAAAGGTATCCAAATGATCCACTACACAACGCCTGCCAAAGACACCAATGGCACCTCTTATCTTACAAGAAACACGGTCTGGTATTCCGTTGATACCATGGACGAAAGGATCAACCGGCATCTGCGATTTGAAAATACATCCGGCACCATATATGACCGGAAATCAGATGATATCATGTATGAGGTGGTTGTGCATACACCAAATGAAGCAGAGCTTCATCATATGACCATGACCTGTCCGAACTGTGGCGCTGTCAATCCGGTTGCTGCCCTGACACAGGGTTGCCCATACTGCAGCACCGTTTTCCAGATAAAGGATCTGTTCCCGCGTGTCACGAATACCTATTTTATCCGGAATAATGCTTCCATGAAAAATGTAAACAAACGAGGCTCCACCATATGGATCACTATTCTGGTTGTATTTCTATTTACTTTTATTTCCTTTCTTTCAGACTGGGAGAATCCGATTCCTGCCAGCCTGATCATGTCCTATTTTGTCACACTGATCTTCGGCGGCATCACCGGACTTATGCTTTCATCCATTCTTTTGATCATTAAGCAGTTCAATCGTGACGGTCGAAAACGTATTCCATTCTGGTCTTATGTGACAGCAAAGGGAAAGATCTCACGAGCATTTGCGCCTTATGATCCTGTTTTTTCTTTCGAGAAATTTGAAGGCCAGATCATCTCCCTGATCCGCATGACCGTTCTGGCAGATCACCCGGAAAACCTTGCTTTCTATCGTGGTTCTTCTTTTGATCCATATTTTCAGGATATCATCGAGATGACCTACATGCAGGCTTTAACTGTCAATGATATCCACATGGAGGGAAGTGAACTGTGCCTGAATCTTCGTACCTGGTGGATCAACTACAGTGAACATGATGGCGCCATAAACCGTCGGGGCGACTGTATCGACGTATCCCTCCGACGTAATACCGCCTACATGGAACCGCCCGGTTTCTCCATTACTTCCGTCCACTGCCCTGCCTGTGGCGCAAGCTTCGATTCCGTACGCCAGCGCATCTGCCCTTACTGTGGCAATGACTACCATATGGAAAATGCAGGCTTTGTCATTGAAAAGCTGGAGCTGTCTTAATGCCTTCGTCCACATACAATACGAACCCCTCTATAATGACATGCCGGATTTTCTATTCTCTGCACATGCCTGATTCGTAAATACTCCTGTGCTAACTCGTCTTCGGCTCAGACAAGCACTCGTATTTACTGGCAATGTGCAGTTCATAACGAAAATCCGTCAATGTCATGTATAGGGGGATTCATATTATATGTTAGCGGATGCCATTAGGACAGCTCCAGCTTTTATTCAATCCTATTCTTCTCCAATGATATGGCGGGCAACATAGACACCGCTGGCGGAGGCATGGGACAACGAATGCGTTACGCCACTGCCATCTCCGATCACATATAAGCCCTTGTGGCAGCTTTCCAGATTCTCATCCAACTCCACTTCCATGTTGTAGAACTTAACCTCTACACCATATAACAGAGTATCATCATTTGCTGTTCCCGGTGCTACCTTATCCAGTGCATAGATCATTTCCATGATTCCATCTAAGATACGCTTTGGAAGAACAAGACTCAGATCACCCGGTGTTGCCGTTAAGGTCGGTGTTACCAGCCCTTCTTCAATACGCTTCACGGTACTTCTTCTGCCTCGAACCAGATCTCCAAATCTCTGTACAATTACACCACCGCCCAGCATATTAGATAATCTTGCGATACTCTCACCATATCCGTTACTGTCTTTAAACGGTTCTGAAAAATGCTTGGAAACCAGAAGTGCAAAGTTTGTATTCTCTGTCTTCTTCTCATCACCCTCATAGCTGTGTCCGTTTACAGTGATGATACCATTCGTATTCTCATTTACCACAATTCCATTTGGATTCATACAGAAGGTTCTGACATTATCTTCGAATTTCTCCGTACGATATACAATCTTGCTTTCATATAATTCATCCGTCAGATGTGAGAAGATAACTGCCGGGAGCTCCACACGGACTCCGATATCGACGCGGTTGGATTTTGTAGGGATCTCAAGCTCCTTACATACCTTTTCCATCCATTTGCTTCCGCTTCGTCCAACGGATACGATACATTTATCACAGTCGAATTCACCCTTATCGCAGATGATACGATAACCACCATCAATAACCTGTACTGTATCAACCGGTGTATCAAAATAAAAGTCTATATGATCCTTCATCTGATCATACAGATTCTGAAGAACAACATAGTTGATATCAGTTCCCAGATGGCGAACCGACGCATCCAAAAGCTTCAGCTTGTTCTGAAGACAAAGCTTCTTGAACTTCGTTCCGGCGGTTGAATAAAGCTTTGTTCCCTCGCCGCCATTTTCCATGTTAATCTCATCTACATACTTCATCAGATCAACAGCTTTCTGCTTACCGATATATTCATACAGTGTTCCACCGAAATCATTTGTGATATTGTATTTTCCATCTGAGAATGCACCTGCTCCGCCAAATCCACACATGATCGAGCAATGCTTACAGTTAATACAATTCTTGATCTTATCGCCATCGATCGGACATTTTCTCTTTTTTAAGGTATATCCTTCCTCGAATACAGCAATCTTATACTCCTGTTTCTTCTTCATCAGTTCATATGCCGCAAAGATTCCTCCCGGTCCTGCACCGATAATAATCACATCATACTTCATACACAACTTTACCTTTCATTTATCAGACAAGCTGATCCCGGAATTCGTCTTTTAATTCCGACAGGATCGTATCCATACGTCTGTCATAATCTTCAATATGTCCATGAAGTCGGTTATAAACCGCTTTCTGGACTTTATTGTAGATTGGAAGCTCCCGCACATCTTCTTTAGAATCGCCAACTTCACTCATCAGATCCTCTAAGAAGTTCGCAGGAAGTCCCCGCTTCTTAATCTCTTTTTCAAGTGTCGCGGTATCCACCGTAACTGCCAGCACACAGAAATATTCGATCAGGGATTCCTCGTTCTTATTTAACGAATATGCCTTAATAAAACAGCTCTTTGCTTCATCAAGCTGAAGATTTCCGGCCAGAGCAACTGCTTTATTATGATATACATTTCCGAGGAATTCATCCTCCTGTTTTTCTTTTTCCAGATAGCAGATAACCTCATCATAGATCGCACCCGCTTTTATATAATGCTTGTACCGCAGATATCCATCCGCCCGCAGCTTCTCGACTTCGTATGATTTTAACGTACGAAGCTTCTGGCATTCCGCCATAAACTGCCGTACTTCTTCACTGCTGTAATATCCGCCATACACTAGGATCTCCACCATGATATCCTGAACAAATGCATGCTTGTCAAGTAATGTATCGATCTTGTCTGCAAGCTCTGTGAGATCAAGCTCTCTTCTGATCCATGCCGACAATCTCGCCGATACATCTTCTTCCCCCACCAGCACCATATTATTATACAGGTAGTAACACAATTCCTCGTAGGAATATACAGATACCTTGGTATTCAGGAACGTATATGGATTCTGTGCAGTTTTTGTATTACATACAATTATTTTTCCCATTTCAGGTCAAATTCCTTCCTATATATCTTATTTGTGGTCGGGAACATCGTTCCAAATCCTTCATCCCTGATAACAACCGCTCCCTTTTCCGCACTGTAGAATTCCGCTTCCAGTGAGATCTTGGTCGTCTTCGGCGGACGCTTCGGCAGTCCGTGGATCTCGATATGCTCCTTATCATAATCTCCTGTCAATATGTTGCGATAGATCAGCTCCACCTGATTTGATTCGTCCGGAAAGATATATAATTTTCCCTTTGTGTGGAACCATTCCTGTCCTCCTCTGGTGATCGGCACAAATGTCTTGCTGTCATCATTTAAACTGATACCTATATCAAAGCCAACTGTATATTCCGACCGGATCAGATAACGGTCAAGCACCTTGCTGTGCCGGTCGCCAAATGCCCGGTAGCAGGCTCCCTTTGTATAGATATTCTGACCGACAAATACCCGTCTTCCCTGACAGAGGATCGTCGCCGACTCCTTCAGCCAGTTATCTGCAAAGCCAATTCCGGTCAGGAACACCGAGGACACATAAGTCTCTGCCAGAAGCTCCTGACAGATTGCTGCGAACTGCTCATCCAACTCCTCATCGTCCTTCTTAAACGCTGAAAATGTCAAGCGGTCTTTCAGGTTCTGATGAAATACATCTACGATCTCCGGTGATTTGTTATGCGTAATATCGAATCTGTAATAATCAAGTCCGCTGCTGTTAAAATCAAACAGCACCACACTGTTATTTCTTAATGACTCCGGCTGATTAAAGATGTAATAAATTCCACTGTCTATATGGCTTGTAATCTCAAACTGTTCATCACTCAGATGAAGTGCTTTCTGTAACTCCTGCACTGCCTTGATGATATGAATATCTGCATCTGCGATCGTTACTACCAGCCGCCTGATCTCATAGCTTTCAAACTGTTTTGTAAATTCCCGGATATGAAGCAGCAGCATTTTGACCAGAAGGTCTTTTGCTTTATAACTTGTTCCATAGATCTCCGTGTCCTCGTTGATGATCGTCTTCTGGTAAATACGGTCAACCACCACGCCATCTTCCTTGAACCGTTTTCCTGCAGCCACCGCTCCGACACTCCAACCGGATTCATCCTTTGCTCCGGTTCCGTCTTTATATTTATCTGTATAAAACATAATATTTGGAAGCAGATATGTATCTTTGGAATCGCTGTGACAGATTGATTCCGGTACTCCTTCATCCAGCTTATAATAACTTAACTGTGTATACTCCGGACTCAGATCCAATCCCAGATATAATGGATGTTCCGTCATGTTATCTCCTCCTGTTTCTGCTGTCTTATAACAATATCAGATTCTCCTCAAAGAAATGTGTGTTATTCAGATAGGTATCCATCGCCTGGATCAGCTCCTGATCATTTCTTGTCTCCTGACTGATCAGCATACTGTTGATCAGCTCAAATCGATTACTGTTCTTCTTATGACATGTTGTATTCTTTAAAATATCACTCTCAACGATGGATGAATTACCGCTCTCCGCACCATCAATGGAATATAACAGCGTCTCTCCGTGGAACACAACAAATTCCTTGATATAGATTCCCGGTATGATCTCATTCATTCGCTCCGATTTGTAATGTGCCATACTGTTGCTTTCCTGTCCGAAGCTGTAGCTTACCCAGATCTGTCTGCCGCTCTCGCCCTTAAAGATCAGATAGGTCTTAAACTTCATATCATCCGGCAACGTTACAAAGGATGCAAATTCTTTAAAGAACGGCAGGATCTTACTGCTGTCTATAAAATGACGAACTGTATTCCGGATCCATTCCTTCTGTTCTGCCGAGAACCGTCCACCGCAGCCTGCAAAATAAGAAAGCAGCGCCATCTCTGAAATCTCATCTGTAATGTTCTTCTTCTCCACCTCTTTATACAGACATTCCATGATATCCGCAGGAATCTTCAGATCCTTGATAATATACTGGTATGCACAGAACCGTAAAAATGCCTTGACTACCATGCCCCTGCTTCTGCCTGCGTAATAAAGCGCAAAGATATCAAAGATTGCCTCTGTATAAGCATCTGCAAACATCATCTGTGCCAAGATATTCTCTGCAAGCATATCAATATCACGATAATTTGTGTTAACTGCCTTAAACAGCTCTGCCATTTCCTCTAACGATCCATTATAGTTATTGATCAAAAATGCTAGAACCTTCTGTGTCGCATACCCCCTCCGGTACAGATATACACAAATGGATAATAACGTCCTGTCATCATCATAGCGCTTATCGGATATTCCGAATTCCGCGATCCGTATCAGTTCATCCACATCCACATCTACATATCCAAACCGATGTATTCCGTTAAATGCCTGCTCATACATCCGTAAAGAAATGTAATATGTAATGATCCGGGAAGCGTCCTCCACTTCCACATAATCCAGATCAATTCGTGACAGATATTTATATAAAATGTCCGCATCATAATTCTCATGATAATACTCAACCATATGGCGGAGTGCTCTCTGCCGGATCAGATAACTGATATTCGGACAGTTAGAGATATCACGCGCCAGATTGATCTCGGATGCATCCTTATATGAAAAGCTGTCTATATCGTTATACTCAAATAATAACAGACGGTAATCCTTCGGATTATACTCTTTACAGATATCCAGATAATTTTCTTCTCCGACAACCGGCTCAAGCCGGTATGGTACCGTATTGATATATCTGCAGCCCCGACTGTCAAGTAATGTAATGATAGCGGATTCTGACACGATCTCTACATAAGCTTCTCCATCAATCACATCCACCTGTTCACTCTTTTCCAGTTCCTCATGTGTTACAACCACTGATACAATATTCTTATTCCGACAGGTCAGCTTCTGCTTGAATATGATATTAATTAACTTTGATGCAAATTCCGGCTTCACGCTCTCCGGCTCCAGAAATTCTTCATAGATAACCGTCAGATCATCACTCACTTCTCCGTCGATGATCTTCTTCTCCATGAAGTTCTCGATCGCCGGAATATACTCATGGAACACATTCATATTCTGTGCCTTATTCATGATGACATTTGCATAGAGATACGCCAGCTCTTCATCATCTAACGTATTCTTGTAATTGAAATAACGGAGAATGGATTCCGGTATCGGCTGATACGTCTTCTTATCCATGCTCTTTAAGAAGCCCTCATACAAACCAACATATTTAATTCCTGCATTTGCCGCATCCTGATAATATACATGATACTCTTTATCACATTTTTTAAATCTGAGAAGAATTTCACATATCGTATCCAGTGTCATACGATCATGCTTTGCTGCATAGATATTCTCCAGCATCTTGAATGCGTGAATATCAAAGAGCTTCATTCTTGCAGCCGTCTTTACGAATTCCATAATGACATCTTCGGATACAAACTCATGCCGCATACCCCATCGGATAGCTGAGATCTCAAGCGGTGCGATCCGTTTCATCATAAGCGGCTGCTTATTGAACATATCACATATTTCAAAGTAAATAACCGGGCTGTTTACACCCTCATTATATAATTTCCGGATATCCTCATAGAGATTCCATTTATCCTCTGTATAACTGTAGTCCACAAATAACAGCAGCCAGAAATAAAACAGCTTGTCCTTCTCCTGTTCCAGTCGTCCGCGGACAAGTCTTGCCGTGCTGTCGATCATATCCTTATCCTTTGTCAGAAGTGCTTTCAGATAACTGTAATAACACTTCTCCATGCTGCCTGCCTCGTTCAGATCGGCATCTGCATCGATACGGACAAATTCCTGTTTTACATATTCTGTCTTGCCCTCTAACAGCTTCATATGAAGCAGACCCAGACGGTAGATATTATCCTCCGGTCTGTATTTGACCAGTGTTTCCAGTGCCTCTGTCGAACGTTTCGTGTAATCAGCAAGTGCCATCTTATCCGTACGGAAATCAATGTATGCTTTTGCCAGTGCCTCATGGCCTTTCTTGATCATGAAATTCACATGACGGTTCTTCGGCTCGGTTCGCTGAACCTCCGGCTTCTTGATGCTGACTTTCACGCTGATATTCTGCAGGGTATTATTAAAATGGATATAACCTGCCGATACTCCTTCCGGGATCTTCGTCGGATCGATCAGGAAGTTCAGTTCATAATTATTTCCGGTGAAATCCTGACCTGTGATCCTGGTTGCTTCCGGGATCAGGAAATCGCTGTCTGATGTAATATAGGTATGGGTATAACCCCAGGTATTCTTATTTACGGAGATCGTTGCACGAACCAGCTCGTCCGGCATCTCGATCAATAACTCACGCTGCTTTGCTGTCAGGGTGAGCACACGTTTCTTATGAGTATATACAAGGAATTCTTCCATCGCCTGATTGATGGATAACGATTTCTTCAGGCTCTCATAGACACCCTTTATGATCGCATCATCCCCTAAAAAGGTACGCACGAATTCCGGGCTGTCAAAGATCTGGACTGCTACATCCCAGTGCTCCTCTGCAAAGGTCGCGAACTGAAACAGATCCTCGATCCGTTTGTCTTCGACCAGAACATAAGGCGGTACAACCTCCACGCTGTATGGGATCTTATATTCGCCGCCATCCGTTATGATGTTGATATGTCCTTTGAAGCTCTTGCCTTCTTCGATTCCGCGGGCATCAAAAGAAAAGGCAACCGTATTCCGTCTGCCTACAAATGTATGACTCTTGAAATCGAACAGGTATCTGCTGTCATATACCATCAATTTGATCGGCACATCATTTTTTGATACCACCTTAAAGGTTCCCTGAAATACGGAGCCGGCTTCCACAGCCAGTTCCAGCTTTGCAATGGAAATATCAATATCCGGTCTTTCTACATTGAATTCTCCTCTGGCGTACTGTTCTACGATCCCTTTCATCTGGTTCTCCTTGCTTTCGTAATCATTTTATTAAAACTCATGTATTTTTCTTGTAATTAAATCCCCGAATCGGTATAATTATATAAAAACATATATTTTGATTATAGCAAAATAAATAGTTTTTTGAAACATTATATATGGAAAAAGAGGAATTTTTTATGGGAAAAAGTACGTCACATCTTTCTGGAAGCAATCTGCTCTCCCAGAATGAATCTGTAAGATTTGACCTGAACATGAATCCGCTCGGGGTTCCGGATTCTGTCAAAAATGTCATTCTTAACAGCATCGAAGATCTGAAGCGTTACCCGGATGGCTCATATACAAGATTAAAGGAAAGTATCGCAGGCTATTCAGGTGCGGATCCGGACGATATCATTGTCGGAAGCTGCTCATATGAATTTATCAAACTCCTGATCGAATTCAACAGTCCAAAACATGCTGTTCTTCTTTCACCGGGAGCACACAACTATGAGAAGGTCCTGAAAATGAACGGCTGTGATATCACATACTACCAGTTATCCGAAGAAGAAAACTACGAACTGGATATTGCGGATTTCATCTCTACGTTAAATGAATCCATCGATATGGTGTTCATTTCCAATCCAAATGGAACAACATCACAGGTCATCGACCGCGAATCTCTGGAATTCATTGCAAAGATCTGCGCAGGAAATGATATTGCACTGGTCGTTGATGAGGAGTATATGGATTTCGTTCAGGATAAGGGCAATTGCACCGCTATTCCGCTGGTTAAGGAATATGACAATCTCTACGTTCTCAGAAACACAAGTAAATTCTTTGCAGTACCCGGTCTTCGATTAGCCTATGCGATCACATCAAATCCGGTTTTTAAAAAGACAATGTCAATCACCGGTTTTCCTTATGCGATCAACGCACTTGCCGAGGCAGCCGGCATTGATATGTTCAAGGATGCTTCCTACATAGGTAAGACACAGACACTGATGAAGACGGAACGGAATCTCGTCTATTCTGCACTGGCAAGCCGCAAGACGATCAAACTCTATAAGCCGGATGCAAATTTTATTCTGGTTAAATTATTAAAGAACGATATTACTGCTCTGACAGTTGTGGAACATTGCCAGAGTAAGGGATTGTATATCAGAAGCTGTGCCGACATCACAGGATTGGATAATTCTTATATCCGCTTCTGCTTCATGAATCCGGAACAGAACGATCTGGTCGTTAACACTATTTTAGAGATTGTATAACAAATTATATATGTTATTTAAATGAAAGGATGGTACATACATATGAAACATGAATCAATGAAATTAACATCTTCTTACAATAATCAGTTATATATCAAAGTGATGAATGGTCACTTTGCTACAAACCATTCTCATATCAACCAGTATATCGATATGACAACCTTGAAGGTCAGAGGCACTATGGCTGCTGCCGCTGCCAAATCCATGGGAACCGAATATATGGCATCAACCATCGTTGACACGATCGTCTGCATGGACGGAACTGAAGTGATCGGTGCTTATCTGGCAGAAACCTTAAGTCAGAACGGTATCACTTCCATGAACCAGCACAAATCCATCTACGTTGTTACACCTGAGGTTCACAGCTCCGGTCAGTTGATCTTCCGTGACAACCTCCAGCCAATGATCGAAGGCAAGCATGTGCTTCTTCTGATCGCATCTGCTACAACCGGTAAAACGATCAAAAAGAGTCTGGAATGTATCAAATACTATGGAGGTTCTATCGCAGGTATCTCTGCTATCTTCTCTGTTGCAACAGAGGTTGACGGCTATCCGGTACATGCACTGTTTACCGAAAAGGATCTCCCTGATTACAAGACTTATCCTCATGATCAGTGTCCAATGTGTCAGGCCGGAAACCGCATTGAAGCTATTGTAAACAGCTATGGTTATTCTGAATTATAATTTATAGTATCCAAAATAGAAGCCTGGGAGAAATTTCTCCCAGGCTTCTATTATTATCATTATCTTTATTACTCCTCCAAATATTTTTTTACCTCACCAATAACCAGCTTCGCTGTCTGAAACTGTTCTTCCGCTTTTTCTCGCGACGCAATATAGAAATCATCATAATCACTTTTTTCACGTACTCTTTGTAGCGTTCCAAGCTTTCTTCCTATTTCACGCGGAAATATTTCTTTAGCCACATATTCTTTATTAAAGTATCCCATAACATCTTTATGACGCTTAAAATCAACTGTACTCAACGCCAATATAGCTTTTACTGCATAAAATGCAGCATAGTAAGACCGATTAATCGAATCCTTATACAAACCTTCTTTTAAACAATGTGCTGCTACTTTCAAACTATCTTCAGCTTCAGCAATTCGATAATTACTTAAATTCTTTTGTCTCTCATCCAATTACTATCCCCTCCTTCTCTACATTATCAAAAAACGGCAATGCCCCCAACCAATATTTATAATGTTCCTCATTTTCCAGAACAGGATTAATCACAATGCCTGATTCCAATTCTAATTCAAAAGCAAGATCAAAAATTTTGTTCTCGACTTGTTCTATTTCTTCTTTTGAAAAGGGGGTTAATATCATAACATCAATATCTGAATTTTCCTTATAATCACCACGAGCATAAGAACCATAGACAATAATTTTAGAGAAATTATTTTCCAATATTTTTTTAGTACCCTGTGCAAAGGTCATTAAAACTTCCTGTCTTGTCATAAAATTTTCCTCCTGTTCCTGATTATTTTTATTCATATATTATGTAGTTATAATAACATTTTTTATTTATTAATGCCATTTAAATCTATTATAATCCCAAAATTCCTCAAATATCACTGAAAAATTATTTCATCTTATTATTCATGCTTTGGACAGCTTTCATTCGTCCATTTCTTCGGATTCGTGTCATCCGGTATCAACCCGGTCAGAAAATATCCGTGATAATTTTGCATTATTTGATTTCGCACTGACCTGGTAACGCCCACAAAAAAGAGGAACCCTTCATATCTTGTTCCACAAAAGTCAAATAAAAAACTAACGATTGTGTGTTCAAAACATAAAAGATTCCTATTTTTATTCTTTAAACTTTCTGTCAATCACCGGCACTATACTTGCAACTTACTATTAACTATGGTAATGAGAACGCTTATAATGCACGATGAGCCCTGCTGCCGCAAGGATCAATATTACTACAATCACCCACACCTGCGGAGTTACATCCTTAATGTTATAGCAGCGGACATTGATCCACATCTGATTGATCCGTTTGCTGGCATCTGCATCAAAGTACTGCATGATCGCACTTCGCTCGATCGCCGCTTCGTCCGGATACTGGGCATAGAGCTGACGTCTTGTCTGCTCCTCCGGAGCTGTTATGATGTAATCAGGATCCGAATTATCACCACTGAAGAAATAACCAAGCGGATATTCTGTTGTATCTTCTTCTCCATCTTCCGCACCATAATTCCAGTTCAGATAATCAAATACTGTATTATCATCTTCGCCTCCTGCAATAACAGAAGTATATCCGATGTAGTACATATTTCTGACTGCATTGTCCGGTCTTGAAAGAAAGTTCACAAAGCTTTCTGCTACCTGTTGTTTTCTGGCATCTTCATCGATACCATCCTTTAACATCACCCAGCCATCAAACCAGAGATTAGTAGATTCCTTCGGCACGGCGAAATCAAGATAAAGATCATCTTCTTCTGCCTGATCCATCGCATAAACCGCATCACCGGACCACTGATAATTTGCAAGTACCTTGCCGGATACCATATCTGCCTTACCACTGTCTGTCTCAAAGGAATATACATTGTCCTTCATATCCTGAAGCAGATCCTGTACTTCCTGTATCGTTTCCGGGCTGACATCATTCATTACCCGAAGCAGATCATCATGATAAGTATCTGCATTTGTGAATTCCTCTGATGTCAGTTCGTCCTGCTTTAAAATACCAAGTGCCGCAAAATAAGAATCACGCACATTATCCTTGATCGTAACCTGACGTGCAAACTTCGGATTATCCAAGATATTCCATGTACCTGCTTCTTCCTCCGTTATCTCCTCCGGATTATATAAGATACCGGTTACACCCCACATATATCCGGCTGCATATTTGCTCCAGCTCTCACCATTGATCTCATTTTCATCAAAGGTCTGTCTGATATATGGAGATACTCCCTTTGCATAATAATTTTCCTCTATACTCGTGTCATAAAACGAATCCGAAAACGGAACTACTTTTTCTTCTGCCATCAGCTTCATGATCATGTAGTCGGATGGACAAACCAGATCGTATTTATCACCAAGAGTAAGCATGTTATAAAGGTCTTCATTTGTTCCAAAACAGGAATATTCCACCTTTACCTTCTGACCATATGTCTCATAGTACCAGTTCTCAAAATCCGTCACCATGGAATTCTCACCGAAGATCTCGGTTCCATCTTCCAGGTCGATTACTTCGTCCTCATCCCATTCTCCAAGGTCGATATATTCTTCCCAGTTGGATACTCGAAGCACGATCGTATCATCCGACTTCTGTACATCGGCAGCATCTGTCTTTGCTGCATCACTTCCTGTATTATCTGATATGGCAGATGCTTCTGTCTGATCCTGCACATTATTATCTGCCTCCGCATGTACCAGATAAGCCGCAGGTGTAAGCATCATAAGTCCGGCACAGAAGCCGGCAAATCCTTTGAATAACTTCTTCTTATTCATATCTGCCACCTGCCTTTCCGGCTCTCGCCTTTGCCTTTGATGTCATATTCATACCAACAACGATCAGTATAACGATCACGAAGATCACTGTTGATAACGCCCATAAAGCAGTCTTGATCTCTGTCTGAGATCCTTTCGTCGCATTTACGACATAAGTACTGATCGTATCAAAGGTCGCAGGCTTCGTATAGCTTGCAATGAAATAATCGTCTAATGACAGGGTAATTGCCAGTGCAAATCCTGAAATCACCCCCGGCAGGATCTGTGGAAGGACTACTTTTACCAGTGCGGTAAATGGTGATGCACCCAGATCCATAGCTGCCTCATACAGGCTTCCATCCATCTGCTTTAGCTTCGGTACAACTGACAGATAGACAAACGGGGCAGACAGCACAACATGTCCAACGACCAGCGGCACATAGGATTCCTTACTGACACCAAATACTACGATCAGCAGGATACAGATTGAAAAACCGGTTACAACATCTGCATTTACAACCGGAACCTGATTCATCGCAGATACGATCCCCGATGCAAGTTTCTTGGAATAAAATGCACCGATCGCACCCAATGTTCCAAGCAGAGTGGCAATCAATGCAGATCCAACCGCAAGAAGAACCGTACCCCAGATCATATCTGCAAGCTCAGGCTTTGTAAATAACGTAATATAATTCTGAACGGAAAATCCGTGTATTGTTCCGATATTTGCCGAATCCGTAAAACTATAAACTGCAAGGATCAGAATCGGCAGATAGAGGATCACCAACATCAATATAATAAAAACAACCCGAAATCCTTTTTTCATTATAACAATGCACCTCCTCTGTTGTTGTCTTCTCCCTCATATTTATTTGTAAAGAGAGTAAAGATTAATATGATCAACAGAAGCACCAGTGCGATCATGGATCCATTGTGCCAATCGTATGCAGCAAAATAGCTGCCTATCAGGCTACCCATAACATAAGTGCTGTTATACAACATATCCAATACAACATAGTTCGTCATAGACGGAAGGAATACCATCACGATACCACTGATGATACCCGGAACAGATAACGGAAGCGTCACCTTTAAAAATGTCTGAACAGAACTTGCGCCCAGATCATTTGCTGCTTCTAACAGACTGTTATCTAACTTCATCAATGTTGTATAGATCGGCAGGATCATAAATGGAAGAAAGTCATATACCATACCGATCACGGAATTCAAAAACGGATAATATGCCAGATTATGCTCGATCAACGTCAGGACTTCCTTTAAAGCAGTCAGTCTTAACGTAAAATTGATCCACATCGGAAGAACGAAGATCATAACAATGATCGACTTTTTCTTCCATTCACTTCTGGCAAGTATATAGGCGATCGGGTACGCCAGCAACAAAGCTGCTGCCGTCGATACACAGGCGATCGCAAAGCTGTAGGCAAGGGTTCCGATCGTGTTCGGACTGGTGAAGAATCCTGTCAGGTTCTCCAGTGAGAACTGCCCCTCTCCATTTGTAAATGCATAATATATAATGACTATAAGCGGTGCAACCACAAAGCATATCAGGAACAATGCATATGGCACACACAGTTGTTTTCTGGAAAAACGTAATGTACTCATCTCTGTCTCCTTTTGCTTTCGGTTATTTCTTAAGTTCAAAGTGGATCTTATCCTTTGGAATCACAAGGCTGACAAAGTCATCCATATTCCAGAGATATTCATCGTGAACAATGAAGTCTTCCTCATTCTCCGTACGGACTACATAGCTGTAGTGGTCTCCTTTATAGATCAGGTTAATGATATGACCGGATATGATACCTTCCTCCTGATCATCACTCATCGTAATATCATCCGGCTTGATCGTTAAGATCACCTTGAGCCGCTCATAATCGATGACATCTCCGGACGCATCCATTAATACACCATCCTCATAATGAGACGACGGAACGATCTTACTCAGATCACACTCAAGCTCACCATCTAAGAATTCCAGCTTATAATATTTGTCAACTCCTGTCTCGATGCGGTTCAGTGCTTTCTCCGCAGGCATAACATGAATACCATCCGGTTCTACATTCAGTCCAACCATGTCGCCTACCTTTGCAGACTTTGTGGACTGTATCACGATCTCATTTTTACCGGACTGTACTGTGATCTCATAATGAACACCTTTAAATACCACAGAGATAACCGTTCCTTTTACTGCTCCCTGCTCCGGTGGCACGATCAGGATATCCTCCGGACGTACTACGACATCCACCTGTGTTCCATGTTCTACATCATCCAGACATTCGAATTCCGCACCGCAGAAACGAACCTTTAATTTGTCTGTCATGATTCCATTAAAAATGTTGCTTTCTCCGATAAAGTCGGCAACAAATGCGTTCTTCGGCTCATTGTAAATATCCTCCGGCGTACCGATCTGCTGGATACGGCCTTCTGACATTACAACGATCTTATCTGACATTGTAAGCGCTTCTTCCTGATCATGGGTTACATAGATAAAGGTGATTCCCAGTCTCTCATGCATTTCCTTTAATTCGAGCTGCATCTCTTTTCTCATCTTCAGATCCAACGCACCGAGCGGCTCATCAAGCAAAAGAATCTCCGGCTCATTTACCAGTGAACGTGCGATCGCAATTCTCTGCTGCTGTCCACCGGACAATGTCTGAACGCGTCTATCTTCAAATCCCTCAAGATCTACCATCTCAAGGGCCTTTTTTACTTTCTTTTCAATCTCAGCCTTTGGAAGCTTTTTCAGCTTCAGACCAAATGCAATATTGTCATAAATATTTAAATGTGGAAACAATGCGTATCTCTGAAATACCGTATTGATCGGGCGCTTATTTGGTGGTAACTTGCTGATGTCCTTACCATTTAATAAGATCTCCCCCTCTGTTGGCATCTCAAAACCGGCTATCATTCGAAGTGTGGTCGTCTTACCACAACCGGACGGCCCTAAAAAGGTTACAAACTCCCCACGCTGTACCTCCAGATTAAAGTCATCCACAGCCGTAAAGTTATCATCAAAATTTTTTGTGATATGCTTTAACTCAATAATGTTTTCCAATTATTTATACACTCTCCTTTTCAAGTTATTTGTAATTTTTATCATTAGACAAAAATCAACTAATTCTAACATATCCGGGAGAAAATTAATATATATTTCGTGTTATTTTTCTTAGGTTTTGTGTAAATTTTACATCTGAAATTTCATCGTCTGAGAACTGATGCATACAACCTGACCAGATCTGTCTTATCGCCGAATTGAAGATGAACCGACCCGTAATCCGTCTCCTGAAGCCGGACATTTTTATTTGCTGTCAGATTACTCAGATGCACGCTGGAATTCAGCCGCCCATACCAGCCATCCGGAGTCTGCGTAAGCCCTGTGACCGGAAGCTCAGCCAGCAATTTTTCTAATAATGTGTCCTTCCCTGATGGCTGCTCGGACAAGTCTGTATCTGATATATTTTTCATTTCTGCCGAATGCGTCTTCTTCTGCTGCATCACACTTTCTGCTGTCTGCAAAGAAAGATCTGCTTCGACGCTCACTGTCTCATCAATATTCAGATCATTATAAAACGTATGAATCCGGTCAACTGCTTCTATATTGTCCGTATGAAAGATCAGATAACTCTGACCGATATTAGAATCAACAAGGAAAGTAATCATCCAGAACTCACTTTCCCCGTTACTTTGAAATGTTGTTATAGCATCATCCTGTCCGGTGATTGTCAGTTCACCAGAAGTTAAGCCAAAATATTCAGCCGTATTTAACAGGAGATTTTTTATTGCTGTCGGCGCCAGATGAGAATGAGCCACCTGATACACACCCCATGCACTCACATCCGCATCGATCTGCCTCTGTGCATCTGCCTCCTGCACTTCGGCAAATACTTCTTCAATGTCCATTTTCTCATTTATAAAAAATTGCAATGCTGCTGCGATCCAGACAAGCAGCACCATGTAAATCTTCGCCGATCTTTTCATGTACACATCCACCACCCTTTTTCTATATTCTGGACAGTATCATATATTTTTATGCTCAGCGAAATATTTTTACCTTACAGGTCATTTCTTTCTTATAAAAGAAAATGCTGTCAGACATATAAATGCCTGACAGCTCATCGACTACAGAAATCTCCAGCTCTCTATTTTATCTTCATCTTCTTTGTAATTCCCTTTTTTAACAGGAACTTCTTATATGTCGTCTTCTTTCCTTTTGGAACCTTGATCGTAGCCTTTGCCTGAATCTTTGTAAATGCCTTCGATCCTACTGAAGATGCTTTTAACTTTGTTGACTTGATCGTAACTGTCTTCAGACTCTTACAGCCGGAAAATGCATAACTGCCGATCTTTGTTACGTTTGCGCCGATCGTAACCTTTTTTAACTTCGTTCTATTTGCACAGGCACGGGATGCGATCGCTGTTACCTGATAGGTCTTCTTGCCAAGCTTTACGGTCTTAGGAATCGATAGTGTCGTAACTGAATTCGTGGTTACTCCACCAAAGGCAACCGTCTTTGAAGAAGTGATCTTATAGATCATCTTATTTTTGATCACGACATCACCTTTCCGGTATCCTGTCTTTACTGTATTATCAAATGATAAAGTATTATCCTTCTTGAAAGTTTTCACGCGCTTGGACTTTGTCTGTACCTTGGATAACTGGTATGGATTGATCTCTACAAATACAGGAGAACCATTATTTGTGACATACCATACAACCATACCGGATTTTGTAACAACCGGTTCACACATGGCAAGTGCAAGTGGTGATGAGCAGATTGCTGATGCTTTATTTCCGGCTTCGTCTAACAGCACCATCTTTGTCGTATATGTATTTTTCTTTGTATTCTTTTCTTCCCATAACAGAAGAAACTGGGAACCACTGATCTTCACAAGCTTTGGGTTCATAACTGTGATCTTATCCTTGGCTGTATAGTTTGTGATCCATGTAGCATCATTTTGTAATTTTGTCTTGGAACCTACATTGATGTAGACATTCTTTACTGACGTCTTTTCACTCTTAATACCGGTTCCCGTCAGAATATAATTATTATCTCCAAGCTCCAGGTCATTCAGCGTATAACCAGTATAATTGTTTCCTCCATATCCCGGTATAGAAATAACGGTTCCATACATAGATGGTTCGCCAACCTTTTTACTTACCTTCGTTGCTGTAAGTGCTATTCCTCTCGGATATGCATCACCCAGATCTGCACGGTAAATATAGGTTCCATCCGTAGCGATCTGCTGTGCAAAGGAATGGCTGACATAACCTTCTGACAGATTCATTACACCATAATACGAATCTACCAGCTTCATGCTGTTCTCATTTACTACAAAGGTGCAGTTTGCCTGATGATGATATCCGTCGTCACTGGCAAACATCGTATGACAGGTATGTATATATAATTTACCAGCCGTCTCCGTCATCGAAAGTCCGCCTGCATTAAACGGAGTATAGGTATTGGCTCCCTTAATCTTACAATTGCCCAGCCTTTTCCAGTTCTTATCATATTTAACGACACGGATTACTTCCTTCTTCTTGCTCTCTTTTGGATTTGACTGGCCAAATACAAGATAGTTGTATTTCTCACCGCTATAATATCCACCAAATAGCGGGAGTTCGCATTTAATCTTTTTCTGGCTCTTTAACCGATAGGATGAATCATAAACTTCACGAATAACAGAGCCACGGATGTACTCTATACGTTCAAAGGTTCCATCCGCTCTGGCATTCAGATAGGCCGTCTGGACATTTCCATATGTATATCCTGAATTGATACTCTGGTGCATCGTAGCTGATACTGCTCCTACCGCCCCCGTCGATTTATATGCATTTCCGCTCTTTGACAATGTCGAGTCTGTTACTTTGACCGTGATCGTCTTCTTCACATTGATCGGCGATGCACTGATCGTGATCTTAGCAGTTCCTTTTTTCCATGCATTCAGATTTCCTTTCTGATCTACACTTACAACCTTTGGATCCGAACTCTTATAAGTGTAATCCAGAGAAAATCCTCCATTTGTACTGCAGACCACAGTACCTGATGCTCCAACCTTCATATTTGCAGGTGCATTTACATTAAAGCTAGTCGGATATGTCCAGTCAAAGGTTTCGAGATAATAATTATTATCCTTTTTTTCTATCACAACACAGTTGTTATTCTTATCCATAAAAAACGTGTATACAGGATATGTAGTCTGCATACGGATCTTTTCTTTGTTCGTTGCAATATCATATTCTGTCAGTACTTTTTTATCTGTTTTTGCAATCAAAGAGGTTCCGGCACTATTTAATACACATCTTGGTCCGATACTGGAAAGATCAAAATTTTCATCATCGCCATAGTCAGAATCAGCTGTATAAAATGCCATCTTTAAAGCATTTTTATTTGCAATATTGATTGGTGATACTGATACGCTACTGTCGATCAGGCTGATACTGGTCGAACTCTCTGTGACATCATTGATATCATATTGATTGGAATCCACCAGTGCACAGATCTCTCCATTAAATGTAGATAATGTAGCAAGATATCGTCCATTCAGCATCCGTACCGGTGTCTTATGCGTAAACCAGCCAAACTGATACAGATACATCATGTTCGCACCCTTGATCGTGATGGAATTATCACGGTTCACTTTTCCTGCTTTCAGGCTCGCCATGCTGTGATCGAAGCCCCAGTATCTCCAGTTCTCTTGCCCCAGATAGTAAAAGTTTCCATTCGTCTGATCGAAGCCCAGGAATTCATATATATCCTCTGCTCCGCCTTTCTGGCTCAACAGCTTACCATCCGGACTGAACAAATATAATTCATCCTCGTGTGTTGCTATATAATATCTGCCCGCTCCATCTACACCGAGCGCTGATATAAGATTTGCCCAATATCCATTTACATTAAATGTATCAAAATTCTGCTGTTTTTCTGCTCCTGTCTTAAAATTATAACTGTCAATCTCTACCTGACAGGCATAGCTGTATGAATCCGATGAAGCATCTGTATTTCTCTTATAATCTGTGGTCGCAAAATAAACGGTATCTTCATTCATATATGCATCTTCTATATAATATCTGCTGGTATATACTGTTGTATATGTTTCATTTGTCATATCATAAAAGACGATCTCATACTGCTTTGAATTGTCGTATACTTCTTCCCCTATCGTATGCAAAAAAAACATACCATTCTTTTCTGGTACATACACCATGTCATTATACGAAGATGTCTCCCCGATCTTGTCCGCATCCAGCTTCACTGCAGCTGACGCGGCTAACTCTGCTGTATCAGGTTCCGTCTGCTGTATCTCGTTGACAGGCGTCTGTGTTGTTGTCCCGGTCTCCTCACTCGCCTGTACGCCGACCGGTGCCACGAGCAGCCCAAGACCAATCACAACCCCTGCAAGAGCAGTTGTAATTCTGTTCCATTTTCTCATACTCACATACTCCCTTTCATTTTTAACTTATACATAGTATACATTTTATCACGGCTTCCATACTTTACACAATCATAAATATAGAAGAACCACAGACAAAAATCAGGCAGCTCCAAGCTGTATAAATATATCCATTCTTCCGGATGTATATCCATACGAAATACCTGTAACTGCCTGTTTTTTATATTATTAATTATTCTCCGTCAGAACATATTTCTCCTGATAGTCTATCATCTCTTTATAGATTCTCTCACAGTTATTATGATCTCTGTAATAGAAGAAGTCATCGGCACGTTTTACATACTCCGGCTTCATCTTGCAGTCGTTCTGCATATACTCGATCAATGTATGGATCAGCTCATCGTTATCATGGCAGATCTCACCGAATGCCATCGTATCATAATGGAATGTTCCTTCCTCATAATGTTGTGGAATATCTTTATGATGCAGATATACCAACGGCTTTCTCATATAAGCAAAATCGAACTGGATTCCTGAGAAGTCCGTTACCATCAGACTGGACTCACAGAACATATCCTCATAACTCATATCACCAACTGCCGGAACGATATCTACGAAATCATTCTTATCAAAATCCTCCACCTGAGAACTTACGATCGGATGTAATACATATTTGATCCGGTATCCGTATTTCTCTGCAGCATCGATCAGACGCTTATCATTAATAAGTGCATTAAATACCTTGAAATATTCGGACTCCTTAAACAACGGATTATAATCACGCTGTTCGCTCTCACTGGTACGAACCGGCATAGCAGCCTGCATTCTCCATGTCGGACTTATCATGATCTGCTTCTTCGCGCGATCCTTCAGTCCGTCATAACGCGGCACACCGGTAAGCTTCAAGGCATCATAGCCAACGTAATCATATACCGGTCTTGACAGGTTATCGATCTCATACTTCGATGCACAGAAATACAATCTGGTATTATCTCGAAGTCTGTTCTGTGCGATCGCGATCTTCTGAACTGACATGCCATGCTGAACGCAACAAACATGGAAATGCGTCAGATCTCTGATATAAGATGAATTTGTAAGTGTATATCCGTTAAATGCATATACTGTTGAGTTCGATATAACCATCATATCCGCATACAGGAATATAAGTCTGTGCTTTAAAGAGTCACGAACCAACGGCTTGTAGCCCTCTTTCTTCAAACGCTTATAATCCGTACTCTTCTTATCGACCAGATAATAATGCTTGATCTTCTTATTCTGCGCACTTGCATATTTGTACAGATACTCGGAAGAATCTCCGCCCTTATAGATCTTATCAATATACATCCATATCGGCTTTCCGGTCATAAATGGTCTGCAGATAAAATACAGGACTCTAAGTAATGCATATTTTCTGGTGTAGTTATTCTTCATCAGCATGTCTTTTAACAGCTTAAGTTCCTTGATAAACTTCTGACGCTTATTGACTTTACGGATGATGATACCCTTTCGTTCAGCAGTCATCATATATTCTCTGTTATCACCAAATACCCAATGGCTGCTTCCAAAGGCATTGCAGACACGGCTGAAATGCGATGGATAGCGAATATTGATCGGCTCTAACTGACTTCCGATCGCAGCCTCACAGAATAACTCAGATTCAGACTTATCCTTAACCGGAATCGACAAATGGAATGAGTGCCTCTTACAGATTGCCGCACCAAATGCCTTTGTCAGGCCATATCTCTCATTATACTGGATCTTATATTTCTTATTGTCATACCGGAAATACACTTCATCCACCATTGAATAAAGGATCGGATGAACCGTACCGTCAATCTCCAGCTTACCATCTCTGTAATTTATAAATAATATATTTGTGGAAAGGCTCATCAGAGAGTTAAATAATGTATCTCCAATTCCGTAATAGATCTTTCCTGCGAGGAAGAAACGTTCAAACTTATAGTCTTTTCCGTTTCGAAGGATTCCATATACCCATTTCATCGTATCACCAGTGATACAATCTACAACCTTATTTCGGTTCAACATGATATTTTCCTCGATCAAACGAAATGCCTGTCCGATCAATTCCAGATATTCTTCACCATGTCCCTCTTCGATCACATGTTTATTCTTATTATCCATGTTTCCATTAAATCTCGCCATAATGGAATACATGAAATTATACTGGATAAATACAGGAATACTTCCATATGTCACCTTCATTTCCTGTAAAAACGGCATCCAAAAATCAGTAATGGATTCAAAATACCACTCTCTCATATACAGTCCGCGATAGAAAGTATTATCGTGTTCTTCATACTCATACGCTGTTAATGTCGCATATGGCAGAAAACATGTCTTCATCGTCTTCGCCATCAATCGAAGCATAAAATCCCGTTCTGCCTCCAGTCCAAGAGCCGGATCAACCGACTGCTTTTTGAATGCTTCTGCACGGATGATCACGCCACCAAATCCAAATGGAAAACAGTCATACTTACTTTTCAGATCAATAATGTAAAAGGATTTGATATCCTCTCCATCCGTAACCTTTTTATAATTACGAAACGCTCCAAATGTCTCATCATGAAACGCCTTTGTTATCATATATGTGTCCATGTCATAGCAGTGAACATTTCCTTTTACAAATACTTCTGCCAGATTCGACGAGATATCATCACCTGCATGTATGATCATAATATAATCACCGGAAGCCTTCTCTGCCATCTTCTGGTGTGCGTCCTGCTCGGATACATACGTTTCTTTATTTACTTTACTTGTAAATGCATGATTGCCGATTCTGGTAATAACATTTTCATACCACGAACGATCGTCCTGTACACGATCTGTATTTAAAATAACCTCCACCTCATAGGAAGCTGTTACCGAGTCTTTTTTACCATTATTATATTTCTTATCAACATGCTTTCCTGCGACTGTAACCTGATTGTCATGCTCCAGACTATAGGATGCCATTTTCTCAAGTGCTTCCACTGTTGTCTGATTTAATTTCTTATCATCCGACAAATAGCAAATAATCGATAATTTCATTTTCATTTCTCCTGCACTTTTCTATTACTTCATACGCATTTAGACTTATGTCAACTTACAAATAGACATACAGCAATATTGTACATAAATTTTACATATAACGCAAGTGCAAGATATTGGCTGTATTCAGCGTTTTAATCTTATATTCATTATTCTCTTGATTTCATTTATGATCTGTGCTATAAAGTAAACAGTGTTTACCATTTGAACAAAAAGGAGTGAGAACAATCCGAGAAAGTACAAAAGCAACAAGAGAAGCCATCCTTACAAGTGCCAGAGAAATCTTTTTGGAATATGGTTATCAGGATGCTTCAATGCGAAAAATTGCAGCACGGGCAGGTATAACCCCGGGAGCGATCTATAAGCACTTCTCCGGTAAGGAGGATATGTTTGAAGAGATTTTTGCTGAAAGTGGCAATAAACTTATGCAACTCACAGAATCCATGTTAAATATAGATTTTTCTGCCATGTCTGATGACCAGCTGATTCAGATCTTATATTCACGAATATCGGTCCGCACCTTCGAACTGTTAGAAGGTGACATGCAGTTATTTCATATGCTGCTGAAAAATGATTCAGGTACATATCTGAACCGTTTTCGTAAAATCTATATCGACCGCTGCGTCCCATTCAGCCTGCAGTATTATTCAGAATTATACAGACGCGGGCTGGCATCAAATATGTTATCGGAGAAAACGATATACATGCTCTCATCTTCCGAATTCTCTATGGTCTGCGATTTAATCGCAGATGATGACTGTAAGAACGGAATCACATCTGAGAGCAAACAGGCATTTTTAGAGGCAATGAATATTCTGCTTCACGGACTGGAAGCGGAACTTGGAATAAGAAAACAGGAGGACCCAGAACATGGAAAAAATTAAGATTGAAAAAGGAACCGTACAGGAAACACTGTTGATTCCTCTGTATGGAAGAAAATATGCTATGGATCTCTATCCGGATCTCTTCATGGATCATGACTGCCAGGCGCTTTTCGATAGAATTGATTTTACAGTTCCGGACAATATGAAAGGTATGCTGGGAAATATCGGCTGCATTATGGGTGCGACCAGACAATATGATATGGCAAGCGCCTGTCGTGCTTATCTGAAAGCACACCCAAATGCCTGTGTTGTAAACCTCGGCTGTGGCCTTGACACCACATTCCACCAGATCGATAACGGAAAGGCCAAAGGCTACAATCTGGATTTTCCGGATACCATTGCGATCCGGAACGAGCTGCTCGGCAACCATGAACGGGAGTTCAACATTGCCTGTGATCTGAACGATATATCCTGGTTCGATCAGATCGATTTCCACCCTGAAGATGGCATCGTATTCTTTGCATCCGGCGTATTCTACTACTTTAAAAAGACCGATGTGGAAAAGCTGTTTACCGCCATGGCAGAACATTTCACCGGTGGAAAACTGGTCTTTGATGCAACGAAGAAAAAAGGGCTGAAAAGTATGCTGAAGACCTGGTTAAAGGGCTTTGAAATGAAAGATATCAATGTGTATTTCAGCGTAGACGATGTACATACTTTAAAGGAATGGAGCGGTCATATCTCATCTGCAGTGAGCAACCCATATCTGACAGGTTACCGTCCGCTGAACAAGCGCTATGGTTTTATTACAAATATAGTTTTCCGTTATCTGGATCGATCAAAAATGTGCCAGATCATCGAATTGGAATTTGATTAATATGGAGGCAGCTTAAAATGGAATATGGATTTACGCAGAAATTATTTGGATATTTCTATCACAACTCCTGTATGAAGCAGGCAGCAAAACAACAACTGGATATTGATAAAGAAGCAATCAAGCAGGAATATGTATCTATTATCAAAAATGCAAAGGACATCGGCAAATCCAGACTTATGAGCTCCTATTGCATGGGCGCATATTTTATTGCCTTGAATCGTAAGACATCCCTGTCACCGGAAGTCTGCTATGAGCTGTACAAGAACGGCTTATCCGCCAACAAGCTGTTTCATATAGCGGTTGGAAATGCCGACAGCTATCTTGATAAAAAGAAGATGCCGGGCAGACTGAAATGGTCAGCAGATTCTCATTTGCGCCGATATGAAAATGACTGGGTCGTTGATATCATTGAGGGAACTCCTCAAGATGATTTTGAACTTGGCTACGACTATCATACCTGCGGTATCTGTAATCTCTGTCGGGATGAAGGATGCTTTGAACTGGCGAAATATCTCTGTCGGATGGACTATGTTCTCGCAGATATGATGCAAATGAAGCTCACCCGGACGAAGACGATCGCTGAGGGCGCAGATCTCTGCAATTTCAGATACAGTAGAAAATAAATCAAAAAACGATATGTACAAATTAGCATAATCTGTCAAAAAATACAGTCGGTCATCCGTGCAAAAAGGATGCAGAATTGATTCATTTCTTATGCTTTTTTGAGTGTCTTTCTATGCAGTGCAGTTATAGACTTAACAGCAGTTACAAAGGAGGACACATTATGTTACATATATTCGGAAGTACGGTAAAGAAAAGAACTGTCATATCACTTGCAGTCCTTTACATAGTATTATTAATGATTGTAATCATCGCAGGAAAGATTAAGAAAATGAAATTGTCTTCAGAAAATATATCTGCTCCCACTACCGGTAGCGATGAAGTCACCGAACTGTCAGCACAGGCAGTACAAACTTCAACCCGGAGATCAGATAATAATTCAGAATCATCCGATCTTGATACCCGGGCAGTTCTTCAAACACTTGCTTCTGCTACAGAGGCGGAAAATAATGGGCTCTTAACTCTGGTCAATATGTCTCACACATTACCATCTGACTGGAGCGTAGATCTGGTACAGCTTCGAAACGGTCAATCCATTGACCGCCGTGCATATGATGGCTTACAGGCTATGATGGATGATGCCAGAGCCGAAGGTCTTGATCCACTTATCTGTTCGTCTTACCGGACACAGGAAAAGCAGGAGCAGCTCTACACGAATAAATATAATTCTTATATCGAACAGGGCTATAGCAGTGATGATGCAAAAGCCTATGCCGCTACCTGGGTCGCCTATCCGGGAACCAGCGAACACCAACTCGGACTTACCGTTGATATCTGTTCTGTCAGCAACCAGAATCTGGATGATTCACAGGAAGACACCACTACCCAACAATGGCTCATGGCAAACTGCTACAAATACGGTTTCATTCTCCGCTATCCTTCTGATAAATCCGATATTACAGGAATCTCTTATGAGCCATGGCACTACCGCTATGTTGGTAAAAATGTGGCACAGGAAATCCACGATAAAGGAATTTGCCTGGAGGAATATCTGGAAATACAGCAATAAATATAAAAAACTGTTCCTTGGTTTTACATTTATATTAGAAAATCCAGATACGGCATTTCTGCCATATCTGGATTTTCTACTAAAATATACATGTTACCTGTTCTGCCTATGTCTTTATTCTATGATTGCCTTAATCTCAGCTTCACTCATTTCGGTTACATCCATGATCTGCTCTAAGGAATAGCCTTTCTTATGCATTTTCAGGATAATATCAGCTCTTTCTTCAGATTTTCCTTCTAATCTTCCTTCTAATCTTCCTTCTAATCTTCCTTCAGACCTTCCAATGGCCTTGCCTCGTGCCTCGCCTATTTTTTCGCCTTCTGCTCTGCCAGCAATCATTCCCGCGGCTTCGCCCTTTACATATCCCATTTCTTCTACGCCTTCACTCAGATTGCACATGATCTTCACCTCTTCCCTTATACTGTGTCTGTCTACCGGTATGTCATACTCCTGTTTTATAAGCTTCAATTTTTGTTCTGCCGTCATTGTCTGCGACGCTTCCAGATTGATGATCATCTTTGCCAGTCCGTCCCGCATCCGTACATAGAAAATGATGTCAAAATACACCTTTCCCTCATCGATCTCGGAACTTTCTGTATTCAGCCCGACAATCCGTTCACCGGTTCCGGAATCCACTGTTTCTTTGTTCGTTAATCCGGGTTCTACCGGAACCTGGCTGATATACGGTTCGCCCTCGATCAGCGAAGCGACCGTCTCTGCATCCATGCCTTTAAATTCGTCTACTATTCTTATCAGTATATGCGCCAGTATGATCTTCTGACCCAGCAGCCGTTTGGCACTGGCATCATACTGTGCTTTCTGATATGTCGCATCAGCGGAATATATTAATTCGTTATCCATGTCCCATCTCCTTTCCTGACAGAACAGAATAACATGCATATCTTAATATATTGCCGCCGTCTCTCCATGTTTGATTGTAACGGATATCCGAGGGGAAAACAAGTTTAACCATAAAAAATCCGGATACAACATCTCATATCATATAAAATATAACAAAACCCCTGCCTGCTATAGATTCATATATTTCTCATATCCATAACAGGCAAGGGGTTTATAAATTCAGTTCCTTATTATTTTATCTTCCATGTCTTTACATATCCGATGGATTTCTTTTTCAACTGTTTCTTTAAAGCAATCTTTGCTTTCTTTGTGCCTTTCACAGTAATGGTTGCTTTCTTATTAATGCCCTTGAATGCATTCTTACTGATGGTCTTCAGCTTTCCAGCCGTAACGGTGATCTTCTTCAGGTTCTTGCAACCAGAGAATGCTTCTTTACCGATCTTCGTTACATTGCTTCCGATTGTAACTGTTGTCAGCTTCTTATTGCCCTTGAATGCTTTATCAGAAACCGCAGTTACTTTATAAGTAACGTCTTTCACTTTTACAGTTGCAGGAATGGTAAGTTTCTTGGCTTTCTTGTCGACAAAAAAGGCGCCGGAAATTAAGAGGAAACAAATTTGTGTACAATGAAAATAAAAACAATAATATCATGACCACATCAGAATGTAACAGACCAAAGTCTTCTATTACAAATATTAAACAGCTTTTCCCATCTCGAACCAAAGATGAATGTCTAATGGAACTGAAAAAGAATCCATCCGTTTATCGGACATATCTGAACTGGCCTGACAAATGGAAATCGCGCTTTCTCGAATTCATGGAAGGGAAGAAAAGTCTGCCATTAACCTATGATCCATTTTTTAAGAAACTATCAGAGTAAAAGGGGAAAAGGGAAGTACATTCACCTATCAGGATCTGAAAACCGTTTATACGATCGTAATGTTTGAAAACAGCCCGAAAGAATGTAAAACTGCCGACCTGGCTGACATTTATCTGCATCACGGAAAAGCAGCATTTGATACCGGGATCGACCTTCGTCTTCTACAGGAATACTATGTCGTTGCCCTTGACGTCTTCCGAAAAAGTAAGTATTCTAAAGATATCAACGAACTTAACGCATGGTTATCCCTGTTAACGGCAACTACCATGGATGACCTTGCAGCACTGATATCCGACTATCCATGGATGGAGACTATCTGCATGGATATGTCAGAATATCTGTATCACCCGGAGGAGGTTGTTACCATGTTTTCTGAAGCATTACGAAAATTGGATGAGAATACCGTCAACTACATGATCGATGAGCTGAAAAAAGAACGGGATGAAGCCATCGCTGAAAAAAATGCAGCAGTATCTAAAATGAATGCTACCTTATCTGAAAAAAATGATGAGATTGCAAGATTAAAGGCTCAACTTGCTGAACGAAACAAATAAAATCTTATTTATATATAATAACAAGCAGAAAACTCCTGATATTATACTTGTTATGTAGCAAACCTATCCGAGTGCCGGTTCTTAAGCAGCGTCCCTTGCTGCCTTACGTACCGTTGCACCGAGGATAGAGCGCAAGCGTTTTGCGTAATAACAATGTATAATATCAGGAGTTTTCGTCCGTCTGCATCACTCAAATTGATGCTCTTTATAGTGATGGGCTTCCTCCAGCATCATATCCTTGACCTTCATGAGTCGCACCTGCGTGCTTCGCTCATTCTCATCAAGCTTCATGCTGATATATCGGATGCCCTCCTTTGTCTCAGGAATGATAACATGCTCCAGCGCATTTACACGTCGTCTGGTCTTCTCGATCTCCGATGCCAGAAGCTGACAGGATTTCTCGATCTCCGCCAGTTTCAGCATATCCGGAAGGATGTCAGCAAGTGACTTTACTGCATCATCCAGATCACCGGAGGTAAATGCAAAACCGTAAGAATAGATATCATTCTCATCCGCACTTTTTGTTGTATATTCAAATACCGGAATATCTACACTCATAACATTTCGATCCTTGCAGGTAAGCTGGACTTCCTGTTTCGGTGCCATCAGTGCCGTATGAAGGATCTGTTCAGACATGCCGGCTTTTGCTATGACAAAATTCGTATTGGCGGCCTTGATACCGGCCTCAACCTTCTCACGAAGCGCCATATTCTCTCTTGCCATATCAAGAAACTGCCGCATCAGCTCATCTCGTTTATCTTTTAACAGCTTATGGCCTCTGGTTGCCGTAACAAGCTTCTTCTTTAAACGGGTCAGTTCCATTCTGGTAGGATTTACCTGTGTAGCTGCCATTTTTGCCTCCTTATAAAGTCAACTCGAAGCGCTCCACCTCGCCTAACGGCTCGTAGCGCTCTTCCGTTTATTAACTCAAAGCGCTCCACCTCGCCTAACGGCTCGTAGCGCTCTTCCGTTTATTAACTCGAAGCGCTCCACCTCGCCTGTCGGCTCTAGCGCTCTTCCGTTTATTAACTCGAAGCGCTCCACCTCGCCTGTCGGCTCGGTGGGTTCTGTCGAACCATGCTCGTATCCTTGCAAATCGTCTGCTATGAGCAAGCTCAAGCATCCCATTTGCAAGTCTACTCACGCGCTTCTCGTTACTTTCCATAATACATATCTAACCACTTATCATCGATACGTTTCAGTTCTGCACGAGGCAGGATCGATAACAGCTTCCAGCCGATGTTTAATGTCTCTTCGATACTTCTGTCTGTCTCATAACCCTGAGATACATATTCCTTTTCAAATGCTTCTGCAAACTTTGCATATAAAATATCGATATCCGACAATGCTGATTCACCAAGGATCGTCATAAGCTCCTTCGCATCCTTACCACGGGAATATGCCGCAAATAACTGGTTCATGGTGCTGGAATGATCTCCTCTTGTCTTTCCCTCACCGGTACCCTTATCCTTCAGACGTGACAGGGATGGAAGTACATCGATCGGTGGTGTTATGCCCTTTCTGTAAAGCTCACGGCTTAAAATGATCTGTCCCTCTGTGATATATCCTGTTAAGTCAGGAATTGGATGTGTCTTATCATCCTCAGGCATGGTAAGGATCGGGATCATTGTGATACTACCGTTCTTGCCACGCTGTCTTCCTGCTCTTTCATATAAGGTTGCAAGGTCTGTATACATGTATCCGGGATATCCACGACGACCCGGAACCTCTTTTCGGGCTGCAGATACTTCTCGTAACGCATCTGCATAGTTTGTGATATCCGTCAGGATAACCAGTACATGCATGTTCTTTTCAAATGCAAGATATTCCGCAGCGGTCAGTGCCATACGAGGGGTAGCGATACGCTCAACCGCAGGGTCATTTGCAAGGTTGATGAACAGTACAGTTCTGTCGATCGCGCCTGTCTCCTTGAAGCTCTCCGTGAAGAAGTTCGCTTCTTCGAAGGTGATACCCATAGCTGCAAATACTACGGCGAATGGTTCATCTGTTCCACGTACCTTAGCCTGTCTTGCGATCTGGGCTGCTAGCTTCGAATGTGGAAGTCCTGATGCTGAGAAGATCGGCAGCTTCTGTCCTCTTACCAGTGTATTTAATCCATCAATAGCAGAGATACCTGTCTGGATAAATTCCGATGGGTAATTTCTGGCTGCCGGATTCATTGGCAGACCATTGATATCTCTTCTCTCCTCTGGAAGGATATCCGGTCCTTTATCGATTGGTCTTCCCAGTCCGTCAAATACACGGCCAAGCATATCTTCTGATACGCCAAGCTCCATGCTTCGTCCAAGGAATCTTACTTTACTGTTTGAAAGGTTAATACCTGTTGAATTCTCAAATAACTGTACCAGTGCATCTTCACCATTGATCTCAAGAACCTTGCATCGTCTGACTTCGCCGCTTGCAAGCTCGATCTCACCAAGTTCATCATAGGTGACATTTTCTACACCATGTACCAGCATCAGAGGTCCTGCAACTTCCTGTATGGTTCTATATTCTTTTGGCATGTGCTTAGTCCTCCTTTGCTATGGCTGCTTCCAGTTCCTGATGAAGTGCCTTTATGATCTTGTCATATTCTGCTTCCACATCTTCCGGATGTGTATATTTGAAACGTCCGATCTTCTCACGAACCTCCATGTTCAGAATATTCTTTATAGTTGCACCACTCTTCAAGGCCTCTGATGATTCCTCATAGAATGCCAGCACAAGTTCCATCATGCGGAACTGCTTATCCAGTGGTGTGTAGGTGTCGATCTCATGGAATGAGTTCTGATGCAGGAAGTCCTCACGGATAGATCTGGCTGCTTCCATCTTCAGACGGTCGCCTGCAGATAAGGCATCCATACCAACCATCTTAACGATCTCATCCAGCTCTGCTTCTTCCTGTAATAATGTCATAAGCTTCTGACGATCTTCCATCCAGTGCTCATTGACATTTTCCTCAAACCATTTTCCCATGTTATCTACATACAACGAATAACTGGTCAGCCAGTTGATCGCCGGGAAATGTCTCTTGTAAGCCAGTGCGGAATCCAGTCCCCAGAATACCTTAACGATACGAAGGGTTGCCTGTGATACCGGCTCTGAAATATCACCACCGGGAGGTGATACGGCTCCGATTACGGATAAGGCTCCGGTTCTTCCTTCCGAACCAAGTGTCTTAACCATACCGGCACGCTCATAGAACTGTGCCAGACGGCTTCCTAGATATGCAGGATAACCTTCCTCACCGGGCATCTCCTGTAAACGTCCTGACATTTCTCGAAGTGCTTCTGCCCATCTGGAAGTAGAGTCAGCCATCAGCGCAACGGAATATCCCATATCACGGAAATATTCTGCGATCGTAATACCGGTGTAAATAGAAGCCTCTCTGGCTGCAACCGGCATATCCGATGTATTTGCGATCAGAACGGTTCTCTCCATCAGGGAGTATCCTGTCTTCGGATCCTTCAGTTCAGGGAACTCGTTTAATACATCTGTCATCTCGTTTCCACGTTCACCACATCCGATGTATACAACGATATCGGCTTCTGCCCATTTTGCAAGCTGATGCTGGATAACGGTCTTTCCACTACCGAATGGTCCGGGAACTGCTGCTACACCACCCTTTGCGATTGGGAAGAATGCATCGACAACTCGCTGTCCTGTGATAAGCGGCATAACCGGCGGAATCTTCTCTGCATAAGGACGACCCTTACGAACCGGCCATTTCTGCATCAGTGTCAGTTCCTTATCACCCTTTGCTGTCTCAATCACACATACAGTCTCTTCTACTGTGAAATCTCCGCTCTTGATCTCTTTTACAGTTCCTTCTATACCATATGGAACCATGATCTTCTGAGTTACGACAACTGTCTCCTGTACGGTTCCGATCACATCTCCGGCCTCTACCTTGTCCCCTGCCTTAACGCATGGAACAAATGGCCATTTGATATCTCTCTTTAATGATGGAACTTCAACGCCTCGCTGCAAATTATTTCCACAGATTTTCATGATATCATCCAGAGGTCTCTGGATACCGTCATAGATACTGCTGATCAGTCCCGGTCCAAGTTCTACGGACAGCGGCATTCCGGTTGACTCTACCGGTGCACCCGGTCCAAGTCCTGATGTCTCTTCGTAAACCTGAACAGATGCCTGATCTCCATGCATCTCTATGATCTCGCCGATCAGTCGGCTCTCACTTACTCTGACAACGTCATACATATTCGCGTCACGCATTCCCTCTGCGATAACAAGAGGTCCTGCAACTTTTTTTATCTTACCTGTTGCCACGTTTTCTGGTCACGCTCCTTCCTAGTTTCCACTGAACAGAATGTCCGAACCGACTGCCTGTTCTACGGATTTCTTTACTCCATTTATACCCGCGGATGTATTACCGGAAACTCCTGGGATCAGGATGATCGCCGGAAGCATCTGCGTCTTATATCTCTCTATCTCTTTCTTGATCTGCTCTGCCATGCTCTCTGTTACATAGATAACGGCATATCCACTTTCTGCCAGTCTTCTGAGCTGTGTACTGCCCTGTTCTGCATCGGATACCGGGAAGGTCTCAAGTCCCAGAGTCGCAAAGCCATAGATGCTGTCATATTCACCTAATACTGCAATTCTATACATACATTTCCCTTACCCTTTCCCTGATTGCATCATCCGGCAGATGATTTAACTTTCCGGTCAGGATGATCCTGACTGTCTTAATCTCATTCTGCCTTGCAAGTACATAAGCAACAAGTGGTCCAATCGTAAATGAATTATATTTCTGTGGCCGGATCGCCTCTATGATCCGGTTGTCGCACCAACGTTCAAATGCGGATGAACTGTCTGATAATGCCGCAGCTCCACCGGAATACGGTGTTTCTTCCAGATATTTGATCACATCCGGCATGCCGGAAAGTGCTGCCCGCATCAGCCGTTCCACATTGAGCGTCTGACATTCCTCCATCGCACGTCTCATAAAATCCAGTCCTTTTTCTGTCTTTACAGAACGGACTGCGATCTTGATATTTGCAACTGCCACAACTGTCTCTGCATATTCTTTTAATAATGCATCTCCATTCTTCTCCGCTGCCGCAAGCATTGCTCGCATGGCTGCCCGATCGATGATAACATCACACATCTGACCATCTCCGGTATGCACCAGACACTCATATGCCTCTAACGCGCATTCCCGCATAGATTCCGGTAATGACTGGAAATCTTTATTTTTAATGATCTCGACTAATGCTTCACCCGAAACAGATGCATTGTCATAAAATACATTTGCCTGAACTTCTCCGTCTACAACGGTTTTGATCGCTGCCTTCAGATTATGAAAACTATCCTGGATCAACAATACGTCAAATACTGTCTGATCGGATACCATCTCCTTGACCAGTGTCCATGTTTTTTCCAGTTCCCTGTTCAAAATGGTCTCTGCATCCTGCACTCCGGCTTCTGTATCACCCCAGCCTTTTTCACCTAAGAACTGAAGGCAGTCCGCATATGTTTTCTGGGCGATCAACTGCTCGATCACAGCCTGTGAAAACAGGGACATCTCAAGTGCCCGGATCCTGGCAACAGCATATATATATTTGTCTGCCATTTTTCTACCTCCCTTATGTGAATAACAGGGAATTTAATTTGTCTGCCATTTCTTCTTTCTGCGCATGGAACATGGCAGCTAATGAACAATTCTCCTCGATACCGCCATAGATCAGGATAAATCCTCCGTCTATATCACTGGCTTTATCTGCGAGCGTCAAATCTCCTCCATGTGCTTTTGCTATCTCTGATACCCGTTTTGCAAATCCTGCCGGAAGCCGCTCCATATCTTTGGCTGAGAAGCTGATCTGTCCACTCTTCGGCTGTACTGCATTTCCGATCATACGCTCCATCATATGGAAATATCTGTCAACTTCCATATCGATCATTCCGTTATAGGCTTTACCTATCACTTCATTGATGATCTCCTGCTTTGCCTTTAAGACTGTCTGGCGTTTCTTCAGGTCGGCAGAGGATTTTGCCCTTGCCTTTCCGTCCGATTTTACATGGCTGACCTTTTCAGCCGAACCCGCCTTGATCTTATCTGCTTCCACCTTTGCATCTTCTATAATCTGATCTGCCTTTTTCTGTGCATCTTCAAGGATCATATCGGATTGAGTGTTTGCTTCTTCCAGAATCTGTTCAACGATCTTCTCTAATCCTGTCATACAAATCCTCCTGTACTACTTGTTCAATCATGTTTCAAATCTGCGCCTGTTTTATACCGGTACACCATTAATTGCAAGAATTGATACGAGCAGAGCAAGGATCGCATATGTCTCTACCATTGCAGGGAAAAGCATTGCTTTACCGAACTGATCCGGTTTCTTTGCTACAATACCAACTGCTGATACAGCGGTTTTTCCCTGATGCATAGCGGATACAAGACCAACTAATGCGATTGGAAGACATGCTGCAAGGATCAGTAATCCGGTCGCTGTTGAAAGCTCTGCAGGAGCACCATTTAAAATACCGATCTTTGATAAAGCGATGAATCCTACCAGCAGTCCATAGATACCCTGTGTACCGGGAAGAAGCTGGATGATAAGAACCTTTGCGAATTTGCTTGGATCTTCACTTACTACACCTGATGCAGCCTGACCTGCGATACCTACACCATAAGCAGATCCCATACCTGCCAAAATAACTGCTAATGCAGCTCCTGTTAAAGCTAAAACTGTACCCATTGTCATATTGATTATTCCTCCTTAATTTCCGTTTTACAGGTTTTCATGCCTGCATTCCCTATATCTATATATTTTGTATTTTCTTTAAATGGATGGAACGCTTCTCCGCCACCCTCATAAAACTTACCAAAGAATTCTACATACTGAAGTCGGCATGTATGAACATAAGCACCTAACATATTGATCGCAAGGTTAAATGTATGTCCGATGATGAATACCAGAATGAATACGATCGCGCCCAATATTCCATCTCCTACCATACTTCCCATCTGGTTGATAACCTGTGCGATAACACCGGTCGCAAGTCCCAGTGCAAGCAGTCTGGAATAAGATAACAGATCAGACAGCCAGCCTGTGATATTGTAAATATCATACAAACCAAGTGCCAGTCGGAGCACCGGATTCTTATGACTTCTGCCGGACATCACAACGATGATCGCTGCACCTAAGATCGTAATGACATAGCTGAAGGTCTTAAGTCCATCTGAAAAATGGAAGCTTACCTGTGCGATCGATGCAAATAAACTGGTTGGCATCAGCATCAGTACCAGACCGATGATGAGCAGATACCAGGATATAACATCTGAGAAGAAGCCTACAAAATCTTTCTTCTTTAAACACATATAACCTTTTAACGCCAAACCGCCGAACAGATGGATCAATCCAAATAACAGGGAGAAGATCAGCATCTTCATCGGGTTGTCAAGCGGTGCAAACCATACCGGTGCGATCGTGATCTCATGATGGAAGAAGGTTCGTGATACGACTGCTACCACATCTCCAAAATATCCTCCAAACAAGATACCCCATATCAATGTCGATATACCGCAATATTCAAATAATGTCAGCGACTTCTTCATGCCATCTCCCATCTTCGGGAACTTCCGAAGCAGGATGAAACATGCAAGGAATATAATAAGTCCATATGCCGCATCCGATAACATCAATCCGAAAAAGAATACATAGAATAAACTCATCGGTGTCGTCGGATCCATCTCGCCTCTGGCAGGAAGTCCATAGGATTCCAGGATTCCTTCTGCCGATGCAAATGGCATCTTATTACTTAACTGTACCGGTGCCGGTTCATCCTCAGGTATCTCGCCGGTCTCCACCATCAGCACGAAATTCTGATTCAGTTCTTCTTTTACCTTTTCCTCATCCCGTTCCAGCACATAACCGGTTATGATAAATGTACTGTTCGACTGAAGCAAGGTTCCAAGCACCTGATATTTCTCAGCTCTGATCTTGTAATAATCGGATAAGGTCTTAAGTGCCTGCCTGTTTTCTGCAAATCCGGCAATCTGTTTTTTCAGATCCTCGATCTCATCCTCATACCCCTCTATCGTGAGTCGGTATTTCTTGATCTTATTCTCCGGCGTCCGTTTTGAAAAATACGACATCCGGGTAAATCCTTCTGCCCTTAAGGCTTCTTCCAGTCTTTCCGTCTCTGTTTTCAAACATACCACAAATATACATGTCTGATCTTTATCAGAAGATATCACCGTGATCTCATGAGCTGATAACTCCGGCTGCCTTTTTGCAACCAGTTCTTCTATCATATTCTCTGTAAGACCGGGTCCTAAGCTTCCCATGATCACATCTGTATGTTCGGTTCCGGTCGTATTGATCGGAACATCCATATTGATCCACGGTTTCAGTCCATCGATCGCAAGCTGACATTTGGCAATCTCTGCTTTGCAGTTTCCAATCTTCTTATCCTTTTCCCGGATCTTCTGCACAATCATATTATAATCATGCCGATTCTCAACAATATCTTTATATACAGAATCGTCTACATCAGCTTTGCCTGCAAGTGCCTGCAGCATCGATGTCTTTTCCGGTGCATATCTGCCAAGGATCTCTAAAGCTTCGTCGGTATTCTGGACTCGTTTTTCATATTTGGAACGCTGACTGGTTGTGTTGATCTTCTTAAATACATCCGTCTCATCCCCACCGGCCCGGATCTCCAAAGCTCCCATGGACTGGAGTTTCTCCAATATGGCTTTTCTGTCTTTCTTCATGGCGCATATGTCAATCTTTTTTATAGCCAATACCGCCATAATGATTACCTCCCTTCTGCATCCTGATATTCAAGCATTTACAATAGCTGCTTGATCACAAGCTCTACGGCTTCACCCTCTCGCTCGGATGCACGTTTTTTTAAGGAAGCAATCTCGTCGGATGCTTCTTTCAAAGCTTTTTCTGCAAGATCAGTTTCCAGTTTCTTCTGGTCGACCGCGATAGCCGCCATATCTGTTTTAGAACCTGCATTTGCATCTACGATCATCGCATTTGCCTTTTCCTTTGCTTCCGCCTGAATTGCTTCTGCTTTTTTACCGGCTTCTTTTACGATCTCGGCTGCCTTTGCTTCTGCATCTTCTAATGTCTTCATGGCTTCCTGTAGCATAATTTCTCCCTCCGTAATTATTAATCTCGGCATGAAATGCCGCTCTGCTAATATTTTATTATGTTAGTGTGCTCTTTTCAAGCAATATTTATCTTCTTTTATAGATTTTTCATCAAAAGGTCATGAAATTTTACGGGTTTTTAAGGCATTTTTGACAAACAATACAAACTGTCAAATTTAGTTTAACCATTTTTCACGTCATTTTGCACAATTTTAAGGTAAAAATACAAAGACCGGATGAGGGCATCTATATCTTTATTTCGCAGAACACTCTCGCTCTGTTTTACACGTAGCGGTTCTAAGCTCACTGCTTACGCAGTTCACTAAGTACCGACGTGTAAAAATGTCTGCTACATAAAATATAGATGCCCTCATCCGGTCTTTTGTATTTTTATTCTACCACATTACCAGTATCAACTCGCCTGTCGGCTCAAACAAGCACTCACATTTGCTGGTATATGCAGTTCATATCGAAATCCTCGATAATATCTTCTGACTGCGGTCTTATTATATGGTTGTTGTTATTTTACATACATTAAATCCCAATGCAAAAAACATCATCTATCAGGGCAGGATATATATACCTTTATTTCGCAGAACACTTTCGTTCTGTTTCACACGTAACGGTTCTAAGCTCACTGCTTACACAGTTCACTAAGTACCGACGTGTGAAAAGGTCTGCTACATAAAGTATATACATTCCACCCTGATAGATGATGTTTTTCTTACTACTTATAATCTTCTATAAATTACATATTCCTTATCCACAAATGTCCCAGTGCTAACTCGCCTGTCGACTCAGACCGGCACTCACATTTGCTGGCATATGCAGTTTATAGTGTTTTTCCTTACTCTTCAATCATCTTGATTCTTCTGATATGACGTTCGTCATTTGAGAATGGTGTGTCAAGGAAGGTGTCAACAATCTTGAGTGCCAGTCCCGGTCCGGTTACACGGGCACCCATTGCAAGGATATTGGCATCGTTATGCTCTCTTGTCGCCTGTGCACTGAAGCAATCGCCACAAAGTGCCGCACGGATTCCCGGTACTTTATTTGCTGTAATAGAGATTCCGATTCCTGTTCCGCAGATCAGGATTCCTCGCTCACATTCTCCGTCTGCTACTGCATGTGCAACTTTCTTTGCATATACCGGATAATCAACGGATTCCTCGCTGTAGCATCCGTAATTCTTGTATTCCAGTCCTCTTTCTTCCAGATGCTTGATCACATCCTGCATTAATCCGTATCCACCATGGTCACATCCAAGTGCTATCATATTCTTTGTCCTGCCTTTCTTGTTTTCAAAATCTTTTCGGGTGGTTGTCACCCAACCCGTTTTTTCTATGTTAACTTTTTTCATTATATCATGATTCGCACCTTTGGTGCTTACCGTTGCTTCGCAACTATCATGATCCAATTCGTCGTTCACCAATCATGCAAGCATGTTGGTTCTCTTGCACTCATTATATCGTGAGCATAGCTCACTCAATGCATTCCGTAAAATCAGCATCCTTGCAAGCAAATAATTTTGCATTCATTATATCATGTGCTTCGCACATTCTATGCATTCCGCAAAATCAACATCCTTGCGAGCAAATAATTTTGCGTTCATTATATCATGTGCTTCGCACATTCTATGCATTCCGCAAAATCAGCATCCTTGCGAGCAAATAATTTTGCGTTCATTATATCACACCGATATAATTCTATGTCCTGCTGCTTTGATCAGTCGGTTCATGATCGCATATCCCATATCACCTTCCCGGAAGGATTCACTGTAAATATAGTCTGCGCCGATATCATCACACAAACGAAGCAGCCGGTACAGGGATGAAGATACCGTAATTTCATTCTTTTTGCTTCCCGCATCAAGGACATTTTCACAGGAATATAAATCCGTATTTTCTGTATCACACAGAACTGCCGTCTTATATCCTTCTGCCTGCTTACAAGCAACCAGCTCTGCAATCTTTGCGGCAACCTTTTCCCGCTCACCCTCTACGATCGTGAGTTTTCCCTTCGGTGCATAATGTGTGTATTTCATACCCGGAGCTTTTGGTCTGACCTTCATATCCACGCTTTCCAGTGCCGGATCGATCATGACATCTCCTAAGATATTCTTGATCATATCCGCTGAGATATAACCCGGACGTAAAATTGTCGGACGATCGCCTGTCACATCTACGATCGTGGACTCAATTCCGATTCCAACCGGTCCGCCATCTAAGATCATATCAATCCTGCCGGACAGATCTTCCTCTACATGTGCTGCTGTTGTCGGTGATGGTCTTCCGGACAGATTTGCACTCGGTGCTGCAATATACACGCCTGAATCTTTGATCAGCTTCATAGCTGCCGGATGTGATGGCATACGGATCGCTACCGTTTCCAAACCGCCGGTTGTCTCATGCGGTACAATGTCTTTCTTTTTGAAAATGATCGTCAGTGGCCCCGGCCAGAACGCTTCCATCAGCATCTGTGCCTGTGTGGATACCTCTGCCGCCAACTCCCATACACTTGCCGTATCAGCAATATGTACGATCAACGGATTATCCGATGGTCTTCCCTTGGCACTGTAAATTTTTTCGGATGCCTTTGGATTTAACGCATCTCCACCTAGTCCATATACGGTTTCTGTTGGAAATGCAACCAGTCCACCACTTTTTAATATATCCGAAGCTTTCCGGAATAATTCTTCGTTTTCCAGATCAGCTTTCGCTACTATGGTTTTCATTTTAATTACCAGCCTTACCTGTATAGTCAGGCACATCGCCTGCCAGTCTCATTTTAGCCTTATCCCCTCACAGTGTCAACCTGTGAAAAAGAGCTTCCCGAATCATGGGTATAATCTCTATATTCTCACACTTATACCCTCTATTATATGCTACCATTGGGTATCGCACCTGTTTTTTCGTCTTCATACCAAATTTATTTAGCTTCGTCGGGTATTTTCCCCCAACATTCTTCCTAATACCCGCATCAGACTTGTCCTTGTGGGTATCGTGCGCTCATTTTCCATTCCACACCCATATCTAGCCTGCCTTGTGGGTATCGTGCGCTTATTTTCCATTCCATACCCTCATCTAGCCTGCCTTGTGGGTATCGTGCGCTTATTTTCCATTCCATACCCATATCT
>ENA-UOOD01000397-UOOD01000397.1-human-gut-metagenome-genome-assembly--contig:-CS67-NODE-397-length-53890-cov-26.077886_pt1 | contig 53890 bp, 43 predicted proteins | sample MGYA00242464_ERZ724011 | MGnify/ENA metagenome assembly ERZ724011 | reverse complement strand
ACGCAAAGTGGTGTCAAAAATGAATATTCTGTCTGAACTCATCTGAAAAACGGTAATTACACTAACTGATAGCTAAATTCGTTTTTTGTTTTGTGAAAAACAACATTATGGCCTATTTATGCCTCTTCTCAAGTTCCTTTTCCAGATCGGCGATGCCGTAGCCTTTGCTGACCAAAAGCACGAGAAGGTGATAGACCAAATCCGAGGCCTCGTAGATCATACGTTCATCGTCCCCTTTCACGGCCTCGATTACGGTCTCGACGGCTTCCTCGCCGACTTTCTGTGCCATTCTCGGAGTCCCTGCCTTGAACAGGGATGTGGTGTAGGACTTCTCCGGCATCCGCTCGTGACGGCCTTTGATCACACTTTCAAGCTCGCGGATGAAGCCCGTGCTTGCCGGTACCGCGTCTCCCCAACAGGTCTTCGTGCCTTTGTGGCAGGCCGGTCCGTCAGGTATCGCGCGGACAAGAAGGGTGTCCGAATCGCAGTCTACCGCAATGGAGACAAGATGAAGGAAGTTGCCGCTGGTCTCCCCTTTTGTCCATAGGGTCTGGCGGGAGCGGCTGAAGAATGTCACCAGACCGCTTGCCTGGGTCTTTTCGAGAGCCTCGGCGTTCATATAGCCGAGCATCAGAACCTGAAGGGTGTTCCGGTCCTGGACGATGGCCGGCACGAGTCCGTCCGCGCCGACATTAAGAGTCTTAAAATCAATCATATTCATAAAGTTCCTTTTATATTCTTACATTCACTCCGTGGGTGCGGAGGGTTCTTTTCAAATCGGGGATGGAGATTTCGCCGTAATGGAATATGCTTGCGGCGAGGGCGGCATCGGCTCGGCCGGTGGTCAGGACTTCCTCGATGTCAGCGACGCTTCCCGCCCCACCGGAGGCTATCACAGGGATGGTAAGTTCCTCAGCAAGATGGGAATATGCCTGCACGGCATAGCCGTTCTTGGTGCCGTCATTATCCATTGAGGTAAAGAGGATCTCGCCGGCGCCGAGGTTCTGGACTTGCTTGGCCCAGGAATATAGTTCCTTGTCGGTCGGCCTTTTTCCGCCGTGGGTCATCACCTGCCAGTAAGCATTGCCGTACAGGGATGTAGCTTCGACAGGCTCAGCGGCCGTTCCAGAAGCGACCATCCTCGCGTCAGTCGCCACGACAACAAACTGGGAGCCGTAGCGGGAAGCGATCCTGGTGATGATCTCCGGCTGAAGCACAGCCGCCGTGTTGATCGTGATCTTGTCAGCCCCGGCATCCAGGAGCCTGGCCGCATCCTCGAACGAAGATATTCCCCCACCCACAGTGAACGGAATGTCAATCCGTTCCGCTATCCGGGAAACCAGACCAGTGAAAGTCTTCCGCCCTTCGGAAGACGCGCTGATGTCCAGATAGACGAGCTCGTCAGCCCCCTGCTCAGAGTAGAAAGCTCCCATCTCCACAGGATCACCCACCTCACGCAAGCCCTCGAAATTGATCCCTTTCACTACCTGTCCCTTCTTCACGTCCAGACAAGGTATAATTCTCTTCGCCAACATATTACCTGAACAAATCCTCAAGTTTCACTCGTCCTTCATAAATAGCTTTTCCGACAATGGCCGAGCGAAGTCCGGATCTTCTCAATTCCTCCAGATCCTCGTAATTGGACACGCCCCCGCTCACGATGATCTCCACGTCCGGGAACTGTTGCTGAAGGCCGGCGTAAAACTCAAGATTCACGCCCTGCAACATCCCGTCCCTCGAAACCTCGGTCACAATAGCCTGACGCACAAGTCCTTCAAAAGACTCCAAAGCCTGCACGGCTGACATCGGGACAGTCTCCTTCCAACCGTGCGTCGCGACCAAACCATTCTTCAAATCCAACCCAAGGATGATTTTTTCCCCATAGCGGCCAAGCCATTTCTTGAATATGTCCGGTTCGGTAAAGGCCACGCTTCCGCAGATGACATATTCAGCCCCGGCATCCAGAACAGCGTTCAAAGACTCCTCCGACTTCACTCCGCCGCCAAACTCAACTTTCAGACCGGTCGCTTTGGTTATATTCCTTAGCACATCCAGGTTCTTCGGACAGGCGGCCTTTGCACCTTCCAGATCCACAAGATGCAGCCTTGTCGCGCCAGCCTGCTCGAATCCCTTCGCCATACTGACTGGGTCGTCAGAGTAAACCTTCTCCCTTGAATAGTCTCCCTGCGTGAGACGCACGCACCGGCCTCCGATTATGTCTATGGCCGGAATTATGTTAAAATTCTTCATATTCAATAAAATTCTTTAATATCTCAGCCCCGACCGAACCGCTCTTCTCCGGATGAAACTGCGTCCCGAAGAAATTGTCCCGCTGGAGCGCCCCGCTGAAACGGACACCGGCATATTCAGTCGCGGCGACAGTCTGATCCGGGAATATTCCCGCGCTGTACGAATGCACATAATAGACGAACGAATCTTCGGGAATATTCCTGAAAAGCGGGCCGCGCAGCCCGGAGATTGTATCCCACCCGGTGTGAGGGATCTTGACACCGGGAGTTTCCGGGAAGCGGGTGACTTTCGGGGTGAATATTCCAAGACATTCCGTGTCGCCCTCCTCGCTTGAGGCGCACATCAGCTGCAGGCCGATGCATATTCCCAAAACAGGTTGGGTCAATGACTTTATGACTGGTGCCAAGCCTGTGGACTCCAAGGCTTTCATAGCGGAGGAAGCCTCCCCAACTCCCGGCAGGATCACGTGGTCGGCGCGGCGGATCATCTCCGGATCAGCGGTCAGCACATATTCCGCTCCAAACCTTTTCAGAGCGTTTTCGACCGAGCGTATGTTGCCGGCTTTGTAGTCAATTATCGCTATCATAGGATGCCTTTGCTTGATGGTAGTTCGTAAGGGAACGGGGTCTTGGCGACCGCCATTCTTAAAGCCCTGGCGAAGGCTTTGAAGATTGCCTCGGCCTTGTGATGCTCGTTCACGCCCTCCGCCCAGATGTGCAGGTTGCATTTCGCTCCGGCGCAGACAGACTGGAAGAAATGGCTGAACATCTCGGTCGGGACACCGCCGACCTTCTCACGTTTGAACTCCGCGTTCCATTTGAAATCAATACGCCCTCCGAAGTCCATCAGGACAGCGGCGTCACAGTCGTCCATCGGGAGGACGAAGCCGTAGCGGGCCATGCCGAGTTTCGAGCCGAGCGCGGCGTTGATCGCTTCTCCGAAGACGATTCCGACATCCTCAATCGTGTGATGTTCATCCACTTGCAGATCGCCTTTCACATTGATTGAAAGTGCCACGCCGCCGTGGTTCGGGATCTGATCAAGCATGTGGTCGAAGAAAGGGAGACCGGTGGAAATGTGTCCGGAGCCTCCAATGAAATCCAGATCCAATTCAAGGGCAATCTTTGTCTCTTTGGTATTACGGACAATTCGGATATGTCTTTCGCCTAATATTTCCATACCGGGGGTGGCCGTTTCGACAGGCTCAGCGACCGAAGAGGACAGCAGCCGAAGCAGTCTGTCATTCTCCACCGGAGTGCCGACTGTGATGCGAAGGCACCCCTCGCAACCTGAGACCTTGGAACGATTCCGCACAATGACTCCTCCCGCAAGCAGCCTCTCGTAAACCTCATCCGGATTCTCAAACCTAACCAACAAAAAGTTAGCGTCACTTGAATATATTCCCTTGACCTCCGGGCATTTGGCCAATTCTTTTTCCAAGCGGAACCGCTGCCCCACAATCTCGGCCACAGCCTTGTCCTTGGCCGCCTCGTCAAGTTTCATCAATGCCATCTTCTGAGCCAGAACATTGATGTTGTACGGATATTTGACTTTGGACATCAAAGCGATGACAGCAGGATCCGCGATCGCCAATCCAATTCTGAGACCTGCCATACCCCAAGCCTTTGAAAGCGTCTGGAGCACAATCAGGTTAGGGTATCTCTTGACCAAAGATGTCAGCGAAGGCCTGACCGAAAAGTCGATGTAAGCCTCATCCAGCACCACCACGCCGCCGAACCTTTCAAGAATATCCTCGATCTGTTCCACCGGGAACGAGTTTCCTGTCGGGTTGTTCGGCGAGCAGATGAACATCAGCCTTGTCTTGGAGTCCGCCGAGGAAAGCATCGCCTCTGTGTCCATTGAGAAATCCGGCCTCAGCTGGACTTTCCGGAATTCAATGTCGTTCATCGCGGCTGCCACCTCGTACATCCCGTAACTCGGAGCGATGGACACGGCATTGCTTGCCCCCGGTACGCAGAACACACGGTAAACAAGGTCAATCGCCTCGTCGCTCCCGTTGCCGATGAACAGGCTATCCGCAGAAATTCCTTTGATTTCCGCGACCTTGGCCTTCAAGGCTTTCTGATGTGGGTCCGGATACCGATTGATGCCATTGTTGTAAGGATTCTCGTTGGCATCCAGAAATATTTCCGGCTGGTTCGAGCCACAGTCGTCCCGGGCGGTCGAATATGCCTCAAGACCTAAGATGTTTGGCCTTACGAGTTTAAGAACGTCTTCTATATTCATTACTGATTATTTTTCAAGTCTTACTTCAACCGCGGCGGCGTGAGCGTCAAGCCCTTCGGCCAAAGCCATTGTACGGATTGTATCACCAAGTCCAGACAAACCCTCACGCGAAATCTCCTGAATCGTCATCTTCCTCATAAACGCATCCAGATTCAACCCGCTGAACGAACGCGCCCAACCACTCGTCGGCAAAGTATGATTCGTTCCTGAAGCATAATCACCGGCGCTTTCAGGAGAATAATTTCCAATGAATATGCTCCCGGCGGCTACCACCTTATCCGCCACGCTCCAAGGATCACGCATAGATATGATGAGATGTTCAGGAGCATATTCATTGGCGAAATCGATGATGTCCTCACGGTTCGTAAGAACGACCATCCGACTGTGATCCAACGCTTTGGCAATGATACTTCCCCGACTCAGCCTTGCGGTCTGTCTTGCGACTGCATCCACCACGGATTTTGCGATAGCCTCCGATGTGCAGACCAGAATCGACTGGCTGTCCGGCCCATGCTCCGACTGGGAGAGGAAGTCAGCTGCGACGAACTCAGGATCAGCGGTCCCGTCAGCCAGCACCATAACCTCTGACGGACCGGCCGGCATATCGATCGCTGCGACCGACAGCCCGACCATCTGCTTGGCCTTCATCACATAACGGTTGCCAGGGCCGAAAATCTTGTCGCATTCGGCGAGCGTCTCCGTTCCATAAGCCATAGCCGCAATGGCCTGAGCGCCACCGATTTTGAATATATTTCTGACTCCACAGACCGAAGCCGCATAGACTATGACAGGATTGGCTTTCCCATCCTTGTCAGGAGGTGTGCAGAGAACGATTTCAGGGCAGCCAGCCACGGAGGCAGGGACGGCCAGCATCAGAACCGTCGAGAACAAAGGCGCGCGCCCGCCAGGAATATACAGTCCGACCCTACGGAGCGGAACGGCCTTCTGGTAGCAGACGACACCGGGTGAAGTCTCAACCTTAACTGTTTGCGGCATCTGCGCGCTATGAAATTTCCTGATGTTTGAATATGCCTGTGCGATGGCCGCCTTTAACTCTGGTGAAACGGAAGCGGTGGCTTCCGCGATTTCCTTGTCGCTGACTTTCAAGGCTTCAACAGAAGTGAAAACTATGTTGTCATAGCGGGACTCCAGATCCAGAACAGCCTTGTCGCCTTGTGTCCGGACATATTCAATGGTGGCTCTTACGCTTGCATCGATGTCGGAATCGCTTTCAGCGGCCCTTGAGATCAGTTTCGGCCATTCGATCCGGGGAGGGTTATTGTATATTGGGGTCACTGAGCTTGTCGAAGTGACCGTACAATCAAAATTCCGCATAAAATAACGAATAAATATTCAACACCTACAAAACCATCTTCTCAACCGAGAGCACAAGAATCCCTTCCGCGCCAATCTCCTTCAAACTTTCGATCTTCTCCCACAAAACGCTCTCATCCACAACGGAATGCAGTGAAGACCACCCGCTTTGCGCAAGCGGCAGCACAGTCGGGCTCCTCATCGCCGGAACAATCTGGATGGCATCCTCGATCCGGTCGTCGGGGATATTCATCAACAGGTATTTCTTTCCACGGCTGTCCCGGACAGCGTTAAAGCGGAACTTTATCTGTTCCAGAAGTTTAGTCTTTTCATCCGAAAGATTGCCACCCGAAATCAGCACCGCCTCCGAGAACACCACCTTCTCAACCTCCTTGAGCCCGTTGCTCACAAGCGTCCCGCCGGAAGATACGATGTCGAAAATGGCATCGCTCATGCCCACGGTCGGCGCGATCTCGACAGAACCGGCGATGACATTGATCCTGGCGCTTACACCGTTCTTCTCCAAAAAACCTCTAAGAATGTTAGGATAGGACGTGGCGATCCGTTTCCCGTTGAAATAGTCCAGTCCCGGATAGTCCTCTGCCTTGGGGATGGCAAGGGAGATCCGGCATGCGCCAAAGCCAAGGCGATCCACGACTTTGACATTACCGCCTCTTTCACAAACCTCGTTGTAGCCGACGATTCCCAGATCGGCCACCCCCTGCTCCACGGCCTGCGGAATGTCATCATCCCTGAGGTAGAGTATCTCGACAGGGAAACTGCTGGATCGTGAAAGGAATTTTCGTTTGGTGTCATCCACCTCGATACCGGCCTCACGCAACAGCGCGAGGCTTTCTTCACTCAGACGGCCTTTGGCCTGAATAGCGATTCTTAACATTTCGTTCGTTTTATAATACAATAATAATCTCAATCAACCGCCCCGATGGCCGATGGGCTTGGCCGGGCTGTGCCGACCTGGGGAAAAGCCCACAAACCAAAAAGACCCGCCACCTAACGGAAGCGAGCCTCGACAAGAATATCCCTCATAAACAGATACCCACGACAACTCACCCCCGTTTCATGCGGTGGTGATGATGGTGGATATGAAAAAAACCTTTCATTATACGTTTACTGCGGCAAATTTCGTAAATTATTTCGAATTTGCAAGAGATTTTCAAGAAATCAGAACGAGTACCTTACAACGCCGACAACGCGGTGGTTGATGATCAGATGGGATCCGCTTGAGGCTAGTCCGTGTGAATCAAGGGCTTTGATGTCACCGTAGTCCACGTAGGTCCCGTTGTACTCTACCGCGACCGTGAGACGGTCAAGATTATAGGCCACAGCCGGCGTGACGCGCATGATGTGGCGGATGTTCTTGAAGCCGCCGTCAAAATAGTATATGTTCTTAGGATCCGAAATGCCGGTCTCCGAATTGACAGGAATAGGTCGGGATGTTCCCAGCGCCTTCATGAAGCCTGCCATGCAGATGAACTGCCAAGTGTCTCCATAGCTTGCCGAGACAAAGGATGTGGAGGAGCGCAGAGGCGTGTACTTGTAGTGATAGACATCGCTGGCGTCACAGAGCGCATAGCCGCCCATGAGACGCAGATGGTCTCCTCCAGAGGCCAGTACGGACTTGGCGTTGATCTTGAAAAGTCCTTTCGAGAATTCCAGATAGACCATAGGGCTGACCATCGAGATCCTGTCCTTGACAGGGGTGCCTTTGTCGTATGTGTAGCCATCGGTGGCGGTCGTGCGCCAACGTGGCCTGAGACTGATAAAGTCAGCGCCGGCTTTGGCCTTGAAGTGAGACGAGGTGAATGACAATCCGGCGTAGAATTCCGGAATCACCCCGTACTTCACATAGTCGGATGACGGCCCCTGCGGACCTGTTGGCTTGAACTCCACAGGATAAAGCGCGCCGACCGTCAGCGAGAAACACTTGAGAAACGATGTCTCGAACATCAGCTGAGGACTTCTCGAATAGGGATTGAAAGGCGCGCCGACCTCGTAGCCGACACTCATCGGCATGTCAACCGACATCGGATGCCAGGCCTGCCCCACCCTGAGGACAGCCGAGTTCACAACCCGTCCCAAGCCTGACCAGTTGAGATCAAGATACGCCTGACGGAGCCGCAAGGAGGCTGTACTCTCATTGAAGAGATAGAAATCAGCCTCCAGCTTGCCCGTGACATTGAAGGACCCGTACTGGAAACCCTTAAGGTCGAATCCGACGCGGGTCGTGACAGCGGAGAGCTTGAAGGACGGGTTGGACCAGATGTCCTTGCCCTCAAGGTTGTTCTCCTTGTCATAAGGAAGATAGTAAAACAAGTCATCGGTGTCGGTCTTGGACTGACGGGCGTCAAAGATGGCGCTCGTCCTGAAAAAACCGTATGGTTCCAGATGATTTGTGAGCTTGACCAAATGGTTCTGAGCGTCAGAAGGTAAAGAGAACATGGACAATACGACAAGCGATGCCATCATTGGGATTATCTTCTTCATATCATCGAATGGTTTAGATGTCTCGTCCAAGACCGGACCTGTCAAAAACTAGAATGTGAACTTGACCAGCGCCTGGACGCGGTTGTTGGTGATCCAGTGGAGGTTGTCCTCGGCGATGCCGTTGGCACCGATGCACTTCACGCCGTCGATGGTCCTATACTCTCCGTACTGGACGCTTGTGAGCTCATATTCAAGACCAATCGCGAACTTGCCGATGTTGCGGATAACAGTCGGAGTGAGCCTCCACATCTGGTTCATGTTCGAGAAGCTGTTCTTGCTGAAATAGAGGTTGGCCGCCGGGGCATAGCCGTTCTTGGCGCCCAAGAGGTCATCCTTGGTACCGAAGTTCTTCACATAGCCGCCGAAGAGGATCCACTGCGTCTTCTTTCCGTACATAAGGCTCACCCAGGTCGATGAGTTGCGCGTAGGGGTATAATCATAACTTACCTTGTCATCCTTGACACCTGAGATTCCGTAGCCACCGTTGAGGTTGAAGTGCTCGCCGGCCTCGGCGAAGATGGTCTTCACCTTTGCGGAGAACAGTCCGTTCTTGTAATGGGCGAAGACGAACGGGGTGACGGTGGTGATGCGGTCGGTGACCTTGACGGTGCCGTTGTTGTTCCTTGGCTTGATCGAGAGCATGTCCACTCCGGCCCTGAGGAGGAGATTGTCGTTCTTGTAGTTCAGGCCGAGGTAGATCTCCGGGGTGCAGCTGTACTTGATGTAGTTGGCGGAGGCACCGTTAGGGCCTGCCGAATTGTACTGCATCTGCCAGATGGCCGATCCCGTGAGGGAGAACGCGTCGTTGAGCCTGTAGTCAAGTTTCACCTGCGGAGTACGGCTGAAAGGTCCGAAAGGAGCTCCTGTGTTGAGGGAGAACACGTCCGGCATGTCAGCGGCCATAGGATGCCAGGCCTGGCCTGCCGTCACCAGCCAATCATTCCTGCCGACGGTGACATAAGCCTGACGAAGACGAAGCACCGCGGTTCCGGAAACTCCGGAAAGACCATTGTAAAAGTCAGTCTCGATCTTTGCTCCGAATTTCAAGCCATTATATTCATAACCAGTGACATTGAGTCCGATTCTGGAAGTGATGGCGGCGTAGCGGAGGGAACTCTGCTCGTTCAGATCGACATCGCCCTTCTTGTTCTCGTCTTTCGGAAGATAGTAGAAGAAGTCTTCTGTTCCGGCCACACTCTCGCGTGTGTCAAAAGCATAAAAGTTGCGGATGAAACCGTAAAGGCTGACCTGCGGTTTGGTCTCCTGGGCGCCAAGAGTGACGCACATTGCCAAAGCGGCAAGTGAAGTGACAATTTTGTTCATTTTGATTACTACTAACATTAAATTTTGAGAAGCTGCCTGGGAATAATCCCAGAACAGCTTCTCTTAGATTATTTACAGACTACTGCGCGAACGGGAAGATCTTTGTGAGCCAGAAGAATCCGAAGATGAATCCAACCACACCGATGATGATACCGATCTTTGCCATGTCCTTGGTCTCGACAAGTCCGGTTGAGGCCGCGATGGCGTTCGGAGGAGTGGAGATAGGGAACAGCATGGCGATGGAGGCGCACACGGCGATGAATATGATCATGGCCTGGGTTCCGCCCATGGCGATGAAGGCTGCGTTGTTGGCGGCTGCCGGATCGGCCATGCCCTCAGCCACTACGATAAGGATAGGGATGAGAAGCGCCGCGGTGGCGGAGTTGCTGATGAAGTTCGAGAGGAAGTAGCAGACAAGACCGGCAACTACCAGCACAAGGATGACAGACATCGAGCCGAACGGTATCGCCGTAATGAGAACCTTCGCCAGACCGGTGTCCTGAAGGAGGTAGCCCAACGCGAAGCCTCCGGCAACGAGCCAGAGTACCGACCAGTTGATTTCCTTGATCTCCTCCTTGCCGAAGAGTCCTGTGGCCGTGAAGACGGCGAGAGGAATCAGAGCCACGACGTTGGAGCTGATGTGATGGAGTTGCTCCGTGGCCCAGAGAAGGATCGTGATGATGAAGGTAGCCCATACGAGCTTGCTCTTCCAGTCCTTCTTCTTGTCGTTGGCAGGGATCTCAAGCACAAGTTTCTTGGTCTTGAACGGGAAGAACACCAGAAGGAGAATCCACGCGAGGAGGATCATGATGATCACGTAAGGAATCATGTGGACGCACCAGTCTCCGAAAGAGACATCGATGCCGGCCTGCTCAAGGTAACCTTTCGCTGTCGCGTTAGGAGGGGTTCCGATAGGAGTTCCGATACCACCGAGGTTGGCGGCGACCGGAATCGAGAGCGCGAGGCCGATCTTTCCCTTGTCGTCGCTCGGCAGCTTGTGAAGCACCGGGGCGAGGAAGGCAAGCATCATGGCGGCGGTGGCGGTGTTGCTCATGAACATCGAGAACACGGAGATGATGATGAGGAATCCCAGCAGCACCATCTTAGGCTTTGTACCGAACACGCTGAGGAGGGACTTGGCAAGTGTGACATCAAGCCCGAACCTCTCGGCCATGATGGCCAGCACGAATCCGCCGAGGAACAGCATGACAACCGGGTCGGCGAAAGAGGACATTATCTTTTTGTAGCTTACCAGCTGACCGAACTCAGGGTTGCAGAAGAACCCGAGTCCCTTGTCGGAGACGGTCAGCAAAGCCACAACGATGATCAGGACAGAAGTCGCCCAGTTAGGGATGATCTCAAACATCCACATCAACGCGGCGAACACGAAGAGGGCGATCACACGCTGCTGGACAACTGTCAGAGCGTCGATGCCGAAGAATGAGACAGGCACACACCACAAGAAGAGTGTGACCAAAAGAACAATTGGCAGAAGTACACCGTACTTCACATTGAATTTCTTTTCAGCCATTTCAGTAGTATTGATTATTAATTTTTATTATTTCTGGAACTCGAACCTGAGGTCAATCGGAATGTTCTCAAGACGGATGTTGACAAGGTCGGCCTTAAAGTCCTCTGACATAACGCAGTACTGGTTTTCGAACTGCTCGGCGAACTCATAGTCACCGGTGGCCTGTGTCTTGAGGACAATGCCTGCGAACTCCGCCACAAGCGAGAGGGTCTTCTCGTAGTTGATTGAATATTTACCGCTGTCACCGCGCTTGAACGCACCGTTCTGGTTCAGGTAGTTAAACAGCATCACATAGGCTCTTCCAAGCTGGGAGGCCTCTCCGAAACGCTCCGAGCGGATCAGGTTGGCCACGAATGTGGTGATGGCGTCCTCCTTGGTGATGAGCGCCGGGATCTTATGCTCGTCCAGCAGCTTGCAGACAAAGTACAGACCAAGGGCGTTGGCCTTGGCGTCCTCCCAGGTGAGAGCCTTGTTGCCAAGCGCGTCGTTCACGCTTCCCTTGCCGTTGATGGTCTCCTTGACTCCGAGTCCGTGGGAGATCTCGCGGAACGCGATGTTCCAGTAGAATGCCTCCTCGTCAAGACGATCCTGCTGGTCAGGACTCAGGACAACGATGCCCACAGGACTTACCACACGGTTGAATTTCTCCATCATGATGTTGCGCAGCAGGGCTGTACGGGTGCCGGCCTTCGCCTGGACCTCCTCGTTGTAAGGAAGGTTGAGGGCGATCAGCTTGATGCCCGCGTTGGCGTGTCCGGCGCAGTAGATAGCGTCATAGGCATAGATGTCCGATTCGTCGCCAGGCACGAAGTTCCTGTACTGCTCATCGCACGGGATCTGCTTCTGGAGCTCCGGAAGCATCGAGGTGAACTGGTCGAGAACCTCGGTGCGCTTCAAGTCCTTCAGAAGCACGTAGGCCTCGTAGGAAGTCTTCATACCGTACAGACGGTCATCGTTCACCTCGTTAGGGCCGATGATGAGGTCCATCTTGCTGTCCGTCATCTCCAGCCAGGCGAGGTCACTGTCATAATAATAGTCAGTCTTCAGCGCGTCGATCTTCTTGAGAAGATAATTGCGCACGCTTGGCTTGATGGTGATGTCAGCGGCAGCCTTGAGGTAATTGCAGATCTTGTCGATGTTGTACTCGAAAGCGTCATGATACCAGACAGAAGTGAGTTTCCCGTCGGCACCGCGCCTGATGAGTGAATATGGACTCGTCTTCACCGGATCCGCCAACGAATCAAACTCGGCGGCAGTCATGTCGGCCGGATAGAAGTTGGCACCAAGAGGAAGCTCTCCGAAACCTTCTATGAATGTGGATCCGTCAAGGCGATCCCAAGGTCCGTAATTGATTTTGGCATAGTCCCTAAGATCGGCATCCTTCAGGTTCTCGATCAAGGTCTTGTCACCAAAATACTGTTTCCAGTAGATACTGTCAGCCTGGTCGGCGGCGAATTTGTAGAGGTTGAGGACTTCTTTACCGTTGTCTGTGATACCGGAAAGGTCTGGCGACTCGATCTTTACGAGCGCATACGAATCGACCTTCTTCTGGACAGCGGTCTTGGGCTCTGTGTTACAGGAGACCACAAGTGCTAGTAGCATTAATGCCAGAGCGGTTCTTTTCATTTGAAAAAAGTGTTATTAAGTAATTATTTCTTCTTCGGTGCTATTCCTATAAATATCTTGCAAATTTAATGAATATAAATGAAAAAAAGCACATCAACAGACGTTGATGTGCTCATATTCGTCAGAAAAACCTTCGATTAGATGGTTCCCTGCTCAAGCATAGCCTGCGCCACCTTCATGAAGCCGGCGATGTTGGCGCCCTTCACGTAGTCAACGCTGCCGTCCGGACGTGTGCCGTACTTGACGCACTGCTCGTGGATGCTCTGCATGATCCAGTGGAGTTTGTCGTCAACCTCCTGAGCCGACCAGCTGAGGTGGGCGGCGTTCTGGGTCATCTCAAGACCTGAGGTGGCGACTCCACCGGCGTTCACAGCCTTGCCAGGAGCGAAGAGGACTCCGTTGTTCTGGAAGAAGTGGATGGCACCCGGCTGGCAACCCATATTGGAAACCTCGCAGCAGCACCAGCAACCGTTGGCCTTAAGCTCCTTGGCGTCATCCTCGCTGAGCTCGTTCTGGAAAGCGCAAGGGAGGGCGATGTCGCAAGGGATGCTCCAAGCCTTCTTGCCGGCTGTGAACTGAACCTTTCCAGGGAACTTGGTGGCGAGATCCTCGACCATATTCCTGTTGGAGGCACGCATATCAAGCATATATTCATTCATCTCAGGAGTCATTCCCTCAGGAATATGGCATACTCCGTCCGGGCCGGAGATGGCGACAACCTTGGCACCGAGCTGGGTAGCCTTCTTCACAGCGCCCCAAGCCACGTTACCGAAGCCGGAGATGCAGACCTTCTGGCCGGCGATGTCCTTGCCAGCCTTGTGGAGAAGGTGCTGGGTGAAATAGAGGGCACCGAAACCGGTGGCCTCAGGACGAAGGATGGATCCTCCCCATGTGGCACCCTTTCCGGTAAGGACCCCGGTGTGGTACTGACGGGCGAGTTTCTGGTACATTCCGTTCAGGTAGCCGATCTCACGTCCGCCTACACCCACGTCACCGGCAGGGATGTCCTGGTCAGGACCGATGCAGCGCCAGAGCTCAAGCATGAACGCCTGGCAGAAACGCATTATCTCAGCGTTTGACTTGCCGACCGGGTCGAAGTCGGAACCACCCTTCGCACCACCCATAGGAAGGGTTGTGAGGGCGTTCTTGAATGTCTGCTCGAAACCGAGGAACTTAAGCATTGAAGGGGTCACGGCCTTGTGGAAGCGAAGTCCTCCCTTGTAAGGTCCGATGGCGCTGTTGAACTGCACGCGGTAGCCGATGTTCGTCTGAACCTCGCCGTTGTCGTCAATCCAGGTCACGCGGAAGGTGAAGATCCTGTCAGGCTCGACGAGTCTCTCGACAATCTTAGCCTTCTCGAACTCAGGATGCTGGTTGTAGACTTCCTCGATTGATTCGAGAACCTCCTGTACGGCCTGGAGATATTCTTTCTCAATAGGGTACTTGGCCTGGAGACGGGCCATGATTTCTGTTGTTTTCATAACTTGACTGTGTTATTAATTAAGTTAAAAAATGTGTTGCTATTCAAGTTCCCAGGTGGAGCCGCTGTGAAGCAGTTCGTCAACGCTGTGGATCCTCGCCTTGGATGTCACCTGCTCGACCTGCTTGGCGACCTCCTCGTCGTAGGTGATGTCGGACACCTCCCTGATCACGCCAAGAGCTACCGGGAACTCCGGCCACTTCATGTCGGCGATCATCATCTGGAGGCCGAGGTTGTCGGAATGGCTGTCGTGCGTGAGAACGTCGTCCTCCGTCACACCGTCCTCTCCGATGGTGACCACCTTCAGCTTCCAACCGTCAAGGGCGATACCCTTGTCGCGGTTCTTGCCGAAGATCATCTTCTCGCCGTCGCGAAGGATCAGCGTCCTGTCCGCCTTGTGTTCCCTGTCGGAGATCTCGGCGTGGGATCCGTTGTTGAAGATGACGCAGTTCGTCAGGAACTCCATGACAGAGGTTCCCTTATGCCTTGAGGCGGCAAGCATGATCTCCTGGTTGAGCGCAAGCTCGGTGTCCATTCCCCGGGCAAAGAATGTTCCCTTGGCTCCAAGCACGAGGCTGCCCGGATTGAACGGATGCTCGACAGTGCCGTAAGGAGAGGTCTTGGTGACAGTGCCCAGCTTCGATGTCGGCGAGTACTGTCCCTTGGTCATTCCGTAGATCCTGTTGTTGAAAAGCATCAGGTTGATGTCGATGTTCCTTCTGATGGCGTGGATGAAATGATTTCCACCGATGGCCAGGGCATCACCGTCGCCGCTGACCTGCCAGATGCATAACTCCGGATTGGCGACCTTCATGCCGGTGGCGACGGCGGTGGCACGTCCGTGGATGCTATGGAATCCGTAGGTGTCAACGTAGTACGGAAGCCTTGACGAGCATCCGATACCTGAGACCACCACGATCTTTTCCTTATCTATTCCCTTCTCCTCACAAACCAATGGAAGAGTCCTCTGCAGAGCCGCGAGCACGGAATAGTCCCCGCATCCCGGACACCATCTGATCTCCTGGTCGCTCTTGAAATCCTTCAATGTGTATTTTGGCATTGCGCTGTCCTCCTATAATTCGCTTAAAGCGGCGTCAACAATCTCCTTCACAAGGAAAGTCTGTCCCTGGACTTTATTGCAGCTCAGATAGTTGAACTGCGGGAACAGGGTCTTGAGGTACCCGGCGAACTGTCCGAGATTAAGCTCGCAGACGATTATCTTACGGAAACCAGACAGTACCTTCTCCGTGTTCTTAGGCAGCGGATCGATGAAATCGAAATGCACACGGCTTACAGTCTTACCGGCGGCGCGGAGTTCCTCCGTGGCCGAAAGAATATGTCCGTAAGTGCCACCCCATCCCACCAGCAGGACATCACCGCTCTCCGGACCGTCGATGACAAGATCCGGGATGTCAGCGGCCACACGGGCGACTTTCTCCGCACGCTCCTTTACCATCAGCTCATGATTGGCGGCATTTGTGGAAAGTACTCCGCTGTGTGTCTTCTCAAGACCGCCCACACGATGCTCAAGGCCTGGAGTTCCGGCCGGAGCCCATTTTCTGGCAAGGGTCTCGGCATCCCTCTCGAACGGATGGAACCTACCTCCGTCCGCAACGGCGAGGCGAGGCTTGATGTCAGGATATTCACTCATGGAAGGGATCTTCCACGGCTCCGAACCGTTGCCGAGGAAACCTTCCGAAAGGAGCAGGACAGGTGTCATGTGCTCCATAGCGATCTTGGCCGCCGTGAACGCCGCGTCAAAGCAATGCGCCGGCGAGTGTGAGGCCATCACGACCATAGGGCTTTCGCCGTTGCGTCCGTAAAGAGCCTCGTTGAGGTCAGCCTGCTCGGTCTTGGTAGGAAGGCCGGTGCAAGGGCCGCCACGCTGCACATCCACAACAACGAGCGGAAGCTCGGTCATCACCGCGAGGCCAAGCGCCTCGGACTTGAGCGAGAGACCCGGGCCGGATGTCGTCGTCACGGCCAGGTTACCGGCAAACGACGCGCCGATGGCGCAGCAGATTCCCGCGATCTCGTCCTCAGTCTGCATAGTCTTGACACCAAGGTTCTTGTGGATGGCGAGTTCCTCAAGGATCGCCGTCGCCGGCGTGATCGGATAGGAGCCGCAGAAAAGAGGCCGGCCGGATTTCTCCGAAGCGGCGATGAGACCCCAGGCCAAAGCCTGGTTACCGGTTATATTCCTGTATATTCCTTTTTCCTGAATGTCCGGGACGACGGTGTAGGTGTCGGCGACCGCCTGGATGTTCGCGGCATAGTTGTAGCCGTCATTCACCACCTTGCGGTTCGGCTCGATCATCTCAGGATGCTTCTTGGCGAAGCGTCCCTCAAGATAGGTATAGACATAGTCCAGCGGACGGCTGTAGATAAAGCAGGCCATTCCGAGGGTGAACATATTCCTACATTTGTGGATGGAGACCATGTCAAGCCCGCTGTCCTTGAGGCTTTCCTCTGTCAGCTTTGTGATAGGGGCGATGATGATGTTCCTGTCCTCGATGCGAAGCTCTTCGAAAGGATTGCCCGTGAAGCCGGCCTTCTTCAGGCCGAAGTCATCGAAGGCATCCTCGTTGACGAGCACAGTGGCGTTTCTCTTAAGCCATTTCGCATTCGCTTTGAGAGCCGCCGGATTCATGGCTACAAGCATGTCACAGAAATCACCCGGGGTGTTCACCTTGTGACTGCCGATGTGAACTTGGAATCCGGAGACACCGGCGACCGTCCCCTTAGGGGCTCTGATCTCAGCCGGATAGTCCGGAAATGTTGAAAGGCCGTTACCATAGACTGCCGAAAGGTTCGCGAACAATGTTCCCGTTAGCTGCATGCCGTCTCCGGAATCACCGGCGAACCTGATTACAACATCCTTAGCATCAATAACCTTATGTTGCATTTCTATTTTAAGAATATTAGTGTTATCTAAAAATATGTTACAAATTAAAGCATAAAAAGCAGAATAACCAACCTTTTCCCCTAAAAAAGATATTAACACCACAAACAGCCACACACAAAGTCATAAAAACATAAATAACACTCCACAAAAAACACGTCACCTCGGAGCGAAGCGACGCAAGGGGTTTGGGGAATACGGTCCCCAATGCCCCACCGGGGCTGTCGCGAAGCGACTGGGGGTGAATAAAAAGCGCACGCAGTGCGAAGCGACGCAAGGGGTTTGGGGAATACGGTCCCCAATGCCCCACCGGGGCTGTCGCGAAGCGACTGGGGGTGAATAAAAAGCGCACGCAGTGCGAAGCGACGCAAGGGGTTTGGGGAATACGGTCCCCAATGCCCCACCGGGGCTGTCGCGAAGCGACTGGGGGTGAATAAAAAGCGCACGCAGTGCGAAGCGACGCAAGGGGTTTGGGGAATACGGTCCCCAATGCCCCACCGGGGCTGTCGCGAAGCGACTGGGGGTGAAAAAAGGGCCAGCAGTTATTGCCGACCCTCATTTATTGACTATCAGACTACTACTGCTGCTGTTGCGCCTGCTGGGTCTGAAGCTCTTTCTGGAGATCCTCAAGAGTCCTGCCCTCAGGAATGTTCATCGCCTTTCTTGCCTCAGGAGTAAGATCCTTGCACTGAGCCTTGTCTACATAGAGGTACTGTGATGTCTCAAAGACGAACAGGTAGCCGCCCGCCTTGGCGAGTTTCTCCACAGCCTCCTGGGCCTTCTTGTAGATAGGATCCATAAGCTGCTGTTGCTGCTGCTGGAGCTCAGCCTGGATGGACTGCTGGAATTCCTGAATCCTGTTCTGGATCTCACCGAGTTCCTTTTCCTTGCTGGACTTGATGGCTGGAGTCCATGTGGACTGCTTCTGCTGGTACTCGTTATACTTGGTCTGAGCCTCTTCCATCATGCTCTGAAGGGTTTCCTGAGCCTCTTTCTGAGCAGCCTGCATCTGTGATCTGGCAGCGTCAGCCTCAGGGGCGAGCATCACCAGTTCATTGAAGTCAACATAGGCGAACTTCGCCTGTGCCGAAGCTGTCAGAGTAAACAATGCCATAGCGGCAATCAAAAGAATCTTTTTCATTTTTATAGAATTTTATCAGTTTTCGTGTACTATTCCGGTGCAAATGTAAGAATAATATTTAGAATTGTTGTCCTATCAGGAAGTGGAACTGGCTCCTGTTCTTCTTTTCAGGAGTGTCGAAGCCGTAGCCCCAGTCGATACCGAGCAGACCGATCATCGGGAGGAACACCCTCACGCCGACACCTGCCGAACGCTTGATCTGGAACGGATTGAACTTCTTGATGTCAGACCAGCAGTTACCTCCCTCAAGGAAGCCCAGCACGAAGATCGTGGACTGAGGCTGGAGGATGACAGGGTAACGGAACTCCATCGTGAACTTGTCATAGACATTGCCGGCATAGTAGCCGTTGGAGTTGTACGGTGTCACGTCCCAAGGCGTAAGGGAGTAGTTCTCGTAGCCACGGAGGGCGATGACATCGGCTCCGTAGGTGTCGTAGCCCGACATGCCGTCTCCTCCGACCCTGAAGCCCTCGAACGGAGAGTAACCCCATCTGCGGTTGTAGTAGCCAAGGTAGCCGAACTGCGCGCGTGTCATGATCACGAAGTCACCGATGACCTTGGTGTAGAGTTCGCCGCTGACCTTCCACTTGTGGTACTCGATCCACTTGTAACGGTCGGCCGAGGCCCATTTGTCGTAGTTGATGTCCTTGTAGCTCGACACCCTGACAGGATTGCCACCGGCGTCAAGGTTGCCTAGATCCTTCTTTCTGAACAATGAATATGGCGGTGTCAGCTGAAGGCTGGCGCTGAAGTTGGATCCCATACGAGGATAGATCATCTGGTCGGTGGAGTTTCTGCTCAGGCTGACGGTGTAGCTCAGGTTGTGGGATCTTCCGTCATTGAACATGAAGTAGCCGCTGATCCAGTTCTTCAGGTCGTAGATCTGCCAGTTGAGGCCGTTATACAGCACGAAGTAGTTGTCAGGCCACTTGAGCCTGGTGCCGATGCCGGCGGAGAAGCCGTACACCTGCATGACCTTGTCATTGGAGAGGAGTCCGATGGCCAGATAGGAGTCGGTCTGCCTCGTGTAGTAGGCCTGTAGATTCAGCGAGGTCGGTTTCTTTCCGAAGAGCCAAGGCTCGGAGAATCCGAACACGAGGGACGTGTAGTAGGTTCCGTTGGTCTGGAAACGCAGGGACAGGTTCTGCGCGTCGCCGAGAGGAACCGGCCTCCAGGCGTTCTTGTCAAAGAGACGCTTGGTGGAGAAGTTGTTGAAGTTCACACCGACGGTGGCCACGAATGTGTTGGCTCCCCAACCTCCGGAAAGTTCCAGCTGGCTGGAAGGCTTCTCCGTCACGTTGTAGACAAGATCCACCGTGTTGTTCAACTGGTTAGGGATGATTGAATATCCTTTCGAAGCATCCGCGATGGCCTCCGGATCAAACTGTCCCAACGATGCGATCTCCCTGATGGAGCGCTCGAAGTCCGTCTGGCTGAAAAGATAGCCAGGCCTGGTGGCGACCTGCCTGCGGACAACCCTCTCGTTGGTCAGGGTGTTGCCGTTGATGATGATGTTGTTGAGCGTGGCCTGCTTTCCTTCCGAGATCCTCATCTCCACATCCACGGAATCCCCCTGGATGTTCAGTTCCACAGGCGTGACGGAGAAGAAGAGATAGCCGTTGTCACGGTAGACCTTGGAGACATCCTGGTCTCCCTGCTTTCCGCCTCCGTTAAGCCTCTTCTGCATGGTGACCACGTCATAAGGCTCGCCCTTGCGGATCTTGAGGATCTCATTGAGCTGGTCGGTGGAGTAGACGGAATTACCCGTCCAGGTTATGTTCCTGAAATAGTATTTCTTGCCCTGATCGATCTTGAAATCGATGCCGAGCCTGTCAGGTGTCACATAATAGATGGAGTCCTTCAGGATCCTGGCGTCACGGTAGCCGGCCTCGTTCAGCTTGCTGATCAGGCCGATCTTGTCATTAGGATATTCCTTCTGATTGAATTTCTTGGAATTGAAGAAGTTATACCATTTCTTCGCCTTGGTCTTCTTCATCGAGCGGGAGAGCTTGTAGTCGGTAAACCCTTCCGTGCCTATGAAATGGATGTCCTTGATCTTCACCTTGGATCCGCGGTCAACCGCGAAATTCACCTTGATGGCGTTCCTGATGATCGAGTCCTTCCTTGTCTGGACATCCACCTTGCAGTTGAGGAAGCCCTTGTCGGCGTAGTAGCGCTTGATGATGTCCGTGGAGGTCTTTGCGACATATTCGGAGAACTCCCCTCCCCTGCGGAGGTTCAGCCTCTCATTCAGATCCTTCTGCTCGCCCTTCCTCACGCCGGAGAACAGCCACGAGGACACCCTTGGGCGCTCCTGGATCCGTATCTTGAAATACGCCGAGTCCTTGTTCTCACTCAGATGATCGATCTCAAGACCGACATCCTCGAAATACCTCTGCATCCACAGCCTGGAGACTATAGACGAAATGTCATCGCTCGGGACAGTCACACGCATGCCCTTCTGCAATCCGGTCAGGGAGATAATCTGCTGGCTGGAGAACTGATGGTTCCCCTCCACGGTAATGCCTCCGACATAGTAAGTCTTCGGATGGTCGAAATCGACCTCTACAGACTCAACAGATTTCCCCGCTTCCTGTCCGAAAACCGGCACCGCGGCGACGGACAAAGCGAGAAGGCAAAAAAAGCGATATACTTTCATCGAATCAGATTTCATTTAATCAAGCTACAAATATACGCAAGTTATTTAACTTTTCCATACCTACGGTTCCTATGGGAATATTCTTCCAGAGCCGCAAGGAACTCCTCACGCCTGAAATCAGGCCACAGGGTGTCCACAAAGACAAATTCGGAATAGGCCGCCTGCCACAGAAGGTAGTTACTGAGGCGTTTCTCCCCTGATGTACGGATAATGAGATCAGGATCAGGAATCCCGGCGGTCGCAAGATAAGGGTCAAAGTCCTTGATGTCAAGAGATTCCAGCGCAGCTAAGTTGCCGGAGAAGTCTTCCGCCATCCGCTTCGCGGCCTGCAGGATGTCCCATTTGCCGCTATAGCTCATGAAGACTATGAGCGTCAGTGCCGGTTCCTTGCCCGGAGCCGGCGCGGTCCTGGCCTCGGACTGCCTGATCGCCTCCTGAAGCTCGGACCCCAGGCGGGAAATGTTACCTATGACCTTAAAGGACACCCCCTGGGCGGCCAGAGAGGAGATCTCGTTGACCATCGACCTCATCATAAGCTCCATGAGCGTCCGTACCTCGCCTTCAGGCCGTCCCCAGTTCTCTTCGGAGAACGCGAAGACGGAAAGGTACCTCACTCCGACCTCGACTGCGGTCTCGACGCAGACCCGGACACTCTCCACGCCCTCGAAATGGCCTGCCACCCTCTCCTTCCCATGCAATCCGGCCCATCTGCCGTTGCCGTCCATGATGATGGACACATGAGTCGGTATGTTCTTGTTATCGTTCATGTTCAAAACAAGTTATTCGCCGCTGTTACGGATGTCCTCGCCCCAGAACAGCTTCGTCGTCAACGCTTTTATGAAACTGGTGTTTTTAAGACGAACCCTCTTAAGCGAAAACTGTGCCACCTTGACGGCAAGAGTGGCCGAAGGCTGGATCAGATGGTTCCGGTTGTCCATTGACAGCATGACGCTCTCGTCACGGGATCTCATCGAAATGCTTACCTTTGTCGTGTCCGGCACCACCAACGGCCTGGCGTTCAGGTTGTGCGGCGCGATCGGCGCGATGATCAAGACCTTGGCCTCCGGAGCGCAGATCGGCCCGCCGACGCTCAATGAATAGGCCGTCGAACCAGAACTGGTCGCCACAAGCAGCCCGTCAGCCCAATAGGTCGGAAGAGGATGACCGTCAATCGTCACGTCAACCCCCAGAAGAGCCGCGCCGGAACGGTGGACCGAGACCTCGTTGAGGGTGAAAGGGCAGAAAGACTCGGCGGAGGCTGACAACGCCGGGTTCTCCGACAGGGAACCATCCACTTCCGTCTCAAGCAACTCCCTGTCCTCCAGGTACCAGGCTCCTGACAAAAGAGCTCCGCAAGCCTCTTCGGGGCTATATTCAGAAAGGAATCCCAAGCGTCCGAGATTGACTCCGAGGATCGGGACACCCGACGCGCCCACGCATCGGGCCGCGGAAAGGAAGGTTCCGTCCCCGCCGACACTCATGACAAGATCAGTCCCCGGCAGAAGATCCTCTCCGCCGCTGGTCTCGTAGATCATAAATAACTCTTTTTCAAGCTTGTCCAACATCGAGGAAAGCCTCGGATCGGTCATGGCTCCACCGTCCCTGGAGTACAATGCTATCTTCATCAGCTATTGCCTTCAATCTGTTTGCAACTCAAAAATAGTACAATTCTGCATAAAACTGAACATAATTCATTATTTTTGTAATATTATGGTCTCGCCGGCTGGACAGACGCCAGCGAGGATTTACAATCTGACATGACTAGACTTAGTGTAAACATCAACAAGATCGCCACCCTCCGCAACGCACGCGGCGGGAACATGCCTGACGTGGAGAAGGCTGCCGTTGACTGCGAGAGATTCGGTGCGGAGGGCATCACCGTCCATCCAAGGCCGGACGAGAGACACATCAGGTACTCCGACGTAAGGGCCATCCGCCCCGGAGTCAAGACAGAGTTCAACATCGAGGGCAACCCCATACCGAGCTTCGTGAACCTTGTACTGGAAGTAGTTCCGGATCAGGTCACGCTGGTACCGGACGCCCACGACACGATCACCTCGAACGCCGGATGGGACACCATCGCCAACAAGGCCTTCCTGACGGACATCTGCGCCGTATTCAAAGAGAAAGGGATCCGCACCTCCATATTCATCGACCCCTCTCCGGCGATGGCGGAAGGAGCGAAAGCCTGCGGGGTAGACCGTGTGGAACTCTACACGGCGGACTATGCCCTCAACTACCCTTCCGACCGCGAGAAGGCGATAGCCCCCTACCTTGAGACGGCCAAGGCGGTCAGGGAACTGGGACTGGGACTGAACGCGGGGCATGACCTGAGCCTTGAGAACCTTGAGTATTTCATCAGGACGATCCCGTGGACGGACGAGGTCTCCATCGGACACGCCATCATCTGCGACGCTCTCTACATGGGACTTGAGAAAACAATCCAGGCGTATCTGTCAAAGATTAAGTTTTTTTAACTACATTTGTAAGCTTGAATATTATTAATTACCAATAAAATGAAACAAACACCACTGATTTTCAGCATCATAGCCCTCGTAGCTGTGGCTGCTCTCGGGATTATCCAACTCACCTCCAACGACAACGGCAAGAAGAAGGCCTCCTCAGGAGAGGCTGTCCAGACCACGGCCCAGGCCGGATCCATCGTATGGTTCGACCTTGACAGGGTCCTTGACGAGTATGACATGGCCAACGACCTCAGGACAGTCGTCGAGACAAAGGTGCAGAGCATCCAGGAGGAGATCAACAGGAGAGGCAACAAGCTTCAGAGCGACGCCAACAAATTCCAGTCCGATCTCAACAAAGGTCTTCTCGTGCGTTCCGTGGCCGAGCAGAGGAACATCAAGCTTCAGGAGCAGCAGAACAATTTCAATAACTACGCCGCCCAGAAGCAGCAGGAGATCGCCGAGGAGCAGCAGGTCATGATGAACCAGATCGGTGACGCGATCAAGACCTTCCTCGACAAGTTCAACGAGGAGCATCAGTACGCGATGATCATCGCCACACAGGGCAGTGTCCTCCCGGCTCCTGTAGCCACAGGTGATCCTGACCTTGACGTGACTGACGCCATCATTTCCGGCCTCAACGACGAGTACGTCCAGAGCAAGGGCAAGGGAAGCAAGCCAGCCGCCACCGACGGGTCTAAAGCCGAGTAAGTTTTGAGGATCGCTCTCCTATCCTGCTTCTACCCTTTCAGAGGAGGGATCTCTCAGTTCAACGCAAGTCTCTACTTGGAACTGGGCAAAAGCCACACTGTCAAGGCTTTCAATTTCACAAGACAGTATCCGGAATTCCTTTTTCCGGGGAAGACGCAATACGTCACAAAGGATGATGACGCCGTACCCATCGAGAGCGATGCTCTGTTGGATACGGCTAATCCTTTCACCTACGGACGGACCTACAGGGCGATAAGGGACTGGGAGCCTGATCTGGTGATCATCAGCTACTGGATGTCCTACTTCGCGCCTTCACTTGGCTACATAGCCAGAAGGCTCAGGAAGAGATGCAAGGTAATCTCCATCCTTCACAACGTGGTTCCGCATGAGCCGAGATTCTTCGACGCGCCTTTGACAAGGTACTTCCTGTCGGGCTGCACCGGCAACGTCACTCTGTGCGACGAGGTCGCCGAAGATCTCAAAAGACTATCACCCAAGGCGCTGAACATCACTTTGTTCCACCCTATCTACGGCCATTTCGGCGAGAAGATGCCTCGGGAGGAGGCGGAGAAGGCCCTCGGCCTGAAGCCGGGCATGAGGAACCTCCTGTTCTTCGGACTGATCAGGGACTACAAGGGTCTGGACATCCTGCTGGACGCATTCGGGAAGCTTGACAGCGGCTACCAGCTCATAGTGGCCGGAGAGCCTTACGGTTCGTTCGAGAAGTACCGGAACATCATTGACAGGTCGCCGGCCAAGGACAGGATCAGGCTATTCACTCGCTACATCAAGGACTCGGAAGTCAAGGTCTTCTTCTCGGCCTCCGACCTGGCGGTCCTTCCTTACAGATCCGCCACGCAAAGCGGCATCAGCGCGATAGCCTACCACTTCGAAGTGCCGATGGTCGTCACTGACGTGGGAGGACTCCGCCAGTCCATCGGAGACTGTGGCACGGGACTTGTCGCGCCAAAGGCCGACGCGGACTGTGTTGTCAGGGAAATCCGGACCTATTTCTCTGACGCCAACCTTAAAACCCTCTGTGTAAATTCGATCAAAGCCGAAAAAGACAGGCTTTCCTGGAGGACATTCAGCAAGCGGCTGCTTGAGTTCTCCGACAATTTGTACAAGAAGATATGAACAGATACTTGACTACATTCGTGGCCTCGCTTTGCCTGGCGGCCACCCTTGGCTCCGGAGCGGCCGCTCAGGACTATGTCACGCCTCAGGTCGTGGTCTCCAATGACAAGGTACGCAGCAACGGGAAGATCTACTACTCACACGTGGTCCAGGAGCGCCAGACCCTGTACTCGATCAGCAAGGCCTACAACGTGACCCTGCAGGAGATCTACGATGCCAACCCCACGCTGAATCTTGAGACGGAAGGTCTTAAGAAAGACCAGATCCTCCTTATCCCCATAAAGGAGGGCACCGCGCGGAATGTGGTCAAGGATTCCAGTGAAGAACAGCCGCAGGCCTCGGAGCAGGCCACTGTCAGTCCCGATGTGGACGACAAGCCGACCGACAAGGACTATTTCATACATCGTGTGAGATGGTTCGAGGATCTGGGATCCATCTCAAGGAAGTACGGTGTCTCCAAGGCGGCGATCATGGGAATCAACGGGATGACATCGGAGAAAGTAAGGAGAAGGGACCAGATAAAGATCCCTATCCATCCTGAAAGATGGGAGAACGTCCCGACCGGCACGCCCCCGCAGACCACCCAGCCTAAGGACACGGCGGACAAGGCCGACAAGCCTGCAGACAGGCTTCTCAACAAGATCTTCTCGAAAGGCAAGAGCGAGACCAGCGTGTCCCTTCTTCTGCCGTTCAACGCGGCGAAGAAGCCCGACGCCCAGATGATGGATTTCTACAGCGGTGTGCTTCTCGCGGCGAAAGACCGTGGGGATGACGGCAGCGGCATCGACCTTAATGTCTACGACGTGGCCGGCGGCACAATGCCGGTTACCGAGGAAAGATTCGCCGCGAGCGACTTCGTCATCGGCCCTGTCACCAACGCCGACCTGGCCAGAACCGTAAACGCGAGCAGAGGCAAGGCATGGATCGTCTCACCTCTGGATCCTAAGGCGGAGGCATTGGCGGACACCATCCCGAACGTCATACAGGCGCCGACACCGACGAAAGCCCAGATCAAGGACATGGCCGAGTGGATCCGCTCCGACATGAAGGCCTCCGACAAGGTCATCCTCATCTCACAGAAAGGGGCTGCTGCCAGCAGTTACTCCGCCAGCGTGGCCGGCGAGGTGAGGAATCACGGTCTGAGCCCGGAGAACATCTCCTTCAACATACTCGAAGGCAGACAGATGATGGGAAGGATCGACGGCGCGATGACCGGCAACGGCACCAACAGGGTTGTCATCGCGTCCGACAGCAAGGCGTTCGTCATCGAGGTGACAAGGCTGCTGTACCTGATCGCAAGCCAGAAAAAGAACATCGTACTCTACGGAACATCCAAGATCAGGACATTCGACGAGATCGATGTGGATCAGCTTCACAGCCTGAACCTTCACTGCAGCGTGTCCTACTATGTGGACTACGACTCGAAGAGTGTCCAGAACTTCCTGATGGAATACAGGGCCCTGTTCAACACCGAGCCAAGCAGATCGGCGTTCCAAGGCTACGACCTGATGACATTCTTCACGAACCTGAATTCTGAATATGGCGGAAGATGGGATGGGGTGAATAACCTGAAAGGGAAAGGCCTTCAGTCCGACTTCCACCTCATCCGGACTGCCCGGGGCGGCTTCGTGAACGAGGCTGTCCGCAGAATAGTCTATAAATCAGATTACACAGTCAGCCTTGTCAGATAGAAAGCAATGACTTGGCGTTTTCGATGGCGGCGGCGGTGATACTGCTGCCGCTAAGCATTCTCGCGATCTCCATCACCCTGTCCTGGCCGGACAGAGGACGGACAGATGTCGTGGCCTTCCCCAGGACATCATATTCCTTTTCAACAACATAGTGGGCGCTGCCTTTAGCGGCCACCTGAGGGAGATGGGTTATGGCGAAGACCTGCATGTCTTTCCCCATGTCGCAGATCATGCGTCCCATCTTGTCGGCGGCGCTGCCGGAGACACCAGTGTCGATCTCGTCGAAGATCAGCGTCGGCATGTTCACAAACTTGGCCATCATTGCCTTAAGGCAGAGCATAAGCCTGGACATCTCACCACCTGAGGCGCATCTGGACACCTCCACAAGTTTGGCTCCCGACGAGGAGAACAGGAACAGTACCGAGTCTGAGCCGGAGGCGGACAGCGGGGTGTCCTTGAGTTCCACCTGGAATCCGGCGTGTTCCATCTCCAGGGAACGGACAGCATCCGTGATGGCCTTGGAGAACGGTGCCAGCGCCTTTTTTCTGGACTCGTGGAGACGCTTGCATATTCCTTCAAGCGACCGCCTCCGCTCCTCAATCATTGATTCGAGTTCGGACTTGCGCTCCCGCAAGGCGGAAGAGTCGGAAAGGGATCCGGACAATGCGTCCCGCTTGGAGATCAGCTCGGAGACCGAGGACGCGGAGTAGCTCTTCAAAAGGTCGTACAGAAGGGAAAGCCGCTCATCCACGGCACTCAGGCGCTCCTGAGAAAGCTCCGTGCGCGAATTGACCGACGATACCTCGTCCAGAATGTCATCCAGCTCGGCGCGGGCGGATTCGATGCGCTCGGCCAATGAATATGCCTGCGGAACGAATCCGCCGACCCTCTCCAGCATCCTTTTCGCCTCCTTTAGCGCGGAGGACATGGACATGGCGTCGGAGTTGGGATCGGAAGGGTTGAAGAGTTCCTCCACGCCGGAAAGACATTCCTTGATCTCCTCGGCGTTGGCGAGCCGCTTCTGCTCCGCCTCCAGAGACTCGATCTCACCTTCCTGCAGACGCGCGTCCTCAAGCCGCTGATAACGAGACCGGATGTAGTCCTGCTCCTCGCTCAGCCCGGTAAGCCTTTCCGTGACAGACGCCAGTTCCTTCTCCAATGACTTGAAAGACTTGAAGGCATCGGAACACTCCTCCAAAAGTTCCTCATTGCCGGCATAGTGGTCAAGCATCGACAGCTGAAAGACCTTGTCCGACAACAGAAGCGTCTGATGCTGGGAGTGAATGTCCACCAGACGGGCGGATATTCCCTGAAGTACCTGGACGCTCACCGGAGCGTCATTGATGAAAGAACGGGAGCGACCTGAACGGTTGACCACCCGGCGGATGATCAGTTCGTCCTCATCAGCCTCCACATCATTCTCCCGCAGGATGTCCCTCAAAAGCGAATCCGACTTCGGAACACCGAAAACGGCCTCGACGACACAACTGTCAGCATCGTTCCCTATCACTGAGGAGTCCGCCTTGGATCCCAGAACCAGAGACAGGGCGCCCAAAAGGATCGACTTTCCTGCTCCGGTCTGGCCGGATATAATGATCAAACCCTCTGGAAAGTCAACATCCAGAGAGTCTATCAAAACATAATTCTTTATTTGAAGGGACTTGAGCATAGCCCCGGAGATTACTCAGCGTCAGCGTCAGAATAATCCTTCCTGGCTGGTTCCACGGAGAATCCGTCCTCGCCGGAGGTGCCGGCCATTCTGTAGTAAAGCTCACCATCCTCAAACTCGGAAATGGCGATCAGATCCGGCTTCGGAAGCTTCTCATAGTACTTGGAGATCTCAATCTGCTCCCTGTTCTCGAACACCTCGTCCATGGTGTCGCGGTCGGTGCGGAAATCCTCCAGCTTCTTGGCAAGCTCCTTCTTCTCGGCGAGGGCTATCTGATTGGCTCTCTTGTAGAGAAGCACAACTGATTCGTAGATGTTGCCTGTCGGCTCCGCAAGATTCTTGATGTCCCTTGTAATGGTGTTTGAAGGGACCTTCTTTTTAATGTCCATATTCTTAAAAAAATCTATTCTAAATATTGTACGTGGCCTATCGATCGGATTGTTTCAATAATTTCTTTCTGTCACGCTCGAAGTCCTTTTCCTTAGCGTCAAGATCCTCATCCGAACCCGTGTAGCGGCCCAGAACCTTCTGCGCCCTACGGTAAAGCACGTCCAGCTCCTTCCTGTAAGGAGAGTCCGGCAACTCGCCGATGAAGTTATAGTAGTCATCCACGAACGTCAGGTAACGCTCCTTCTGCTTGCCCTCCACACTCATGAAGGCATACTTGTAGGAGGACTTGGCGATGTAGAAGAGGATCTCCTCGCGGTAGATGTTCTCCGCGTCATCCTTAAGGATGTTCTTGAACGCCACCCTTGACGCCTTGTAGTCCTCCATCCTGTAGTAGAGTTTGGCGTTCTCATAGGCCTTGCGGTCCAGTCTGTCGTTCAACTCCTTCAGCATCCGGTGGCAGATCGCGCTGTGGGTGTTGCCCGGATTCTCGACCAGGTACTGGCTGATCGCGTTGATGGCGTTGTACGTCGGAACCTGATCCAGCTCATAGCGGAGAGTCGAACGGTAAAGGCAGTCGATCCTCAGGAAAGAGGCCTCTTCCGTGAACGGGCTTGACGGGAAATTATTGATGAACTTCGTGAAATTCGTCTCCGCCGTGTAGTAATCCTTATAGCGATAGTTGCTGAGTCCCCAGTAGTACTGCACGGTGTCGTCCCTGTCCGTACCGCTGGTCAGGACAGACAACGACTCGAAAAGCTGCGAAGCCTTTGTGTACTTACCGTTGTTGAAATAGTCAAACGCGGCCGCGTACTTGGCATCGACATCGTTACCGTTCAGAAGCGCCTCATACTCAGACTTGCACGACTGGAGGGACATGGCCACCGCAATGGCGACGGAAAGGAATCTCAAAGTAGTCTTAAACATGTTCATTCTGTAGATAAATCATCAATGCGTCAAAAGGAATTTCTCAACCTCAAGCGCGGCGCGGCATCCGGACGCGGCGGCGGTAATCGCCTGCCTGAACCTTGGATCCTGAACATCACCCGCCGCGAACACTCCCTCGACATTCGTCTCCGAAGTCTTGCCTCCGGTGATGATGTACCCGTCCTCGTCGGTCTCGACATATTTCTTGAATATGTCCGAGTTCGGATGGTGCCCGATGGCCAGAAAAAATCCGTCGACCTTGACATCAAAAACCTTACCATCCTTGTCCTTGAGGCGAACTCCGTTCACACCGGACTCATCTCCAAGCACTTCCTGTGTGTTGCAGTTCCAGAGGATCTCGATGTTAGGGGTGTTTCTCACCCTTTCCTGCATGGCTACGGAGGCCCTCAGCACATCCCTGCGGACAACCATGTAAACCTTCCTGCAGAGATTCGCGAGATAGGTGGCCTCCTCACAGGCGGTGTCCCCTCCTCCGACCACGGCGACATCCTTCTTCCTGTAGAAGAATCCGTCACATGTGGCGCAGGCACTCACACCCATGCCTCTGAACTTCTGTTCCGACGGCAGGCCGAGGTACCTGGCCGTGGCTCCTGTCGCGATGATAAGGGTGTCGGCCTCCAGTACGGTCTCGCCGTCGATAGTGACACGGAACGGACGCGACGAGAGATCGGCGTCGGTCACAACGCCTCTTCTGATGTCCGCTCCAAGACGCTGTGCCTGGGCACGCATCCCGTCCATCAGCTGATTGGCGTCAACCCCCTCCGGAAAACCAGGGAAATTCTCGACAACGGTGGTGGTGGTCAACTGTCCCCCCGGCTCCATTCCCTCATAGAGGACAGGATTCAGAGCCGCTCTGGAAGCATAGATGGCCGCGGTGTAGCCGGCAGGGCCGCCTCCTATGATCAAGCATCTTATCTTTTCCATATTCTTGCATTTACTAAAACTTACAAATTTAATCAAATTTCGTGACTATTAGGCACTTTTCTCCATTAGATTTGGAATATTCCTTGTTTTTGTCCTCCGCCGATGTTCTTTAGTAAGCGTTAAAAGTTATTTTTACAAGGATTACTTTATTGGAATTTTTATAAATTTGCAATTTAAATGGAAACTTGCGCCTTGAGAAAAGGCAAGACGCTTACTTGAAAACTGACAAATGAACAAAATCAACAAAGCTCCCTCGATAGAGGAATTCAAATCTCTGCTGAAAGGCAACGGACTGAAAGTCACCCCGCAACGCCTGGCCGTTCATGAGGCCATGCTTAGACTGGGCCATGCCTGCACGGACATGGTCACAGCGGAGATTCTGGCGTCCGGGCAGGCAAAGGTCACCGTCGCATCCGTCTACAACATCCTCACCCAGCTTTCCCTTCTGGGAATCTACCATCACAGGATGAGCAACAACAACAAGATGTACTTCGACGTCAACACATTCAAGCACTTCCATCTGTACGACGCCGTCAATCACAAGTTTCAGGATGTGATAGACGACGAGCTCTACACCCTGATAGAGGAAAAACTGCTGTCACGGCGCTTCAAGGGGTACAAGATCAGCGGCATTGACGTACAGATACTCGCGCGGCCGTCCCTTAAAGCCAGGAAGCAGCCATAGATTCGTTTCAAATGAAGCCGGGAATGAATTTTCTCCTGCGGGCGGCGGTCACGACCGTCGCCGTCTTCGTCACAGGCCTGTCCGTCTGCCAGGCGAAAGACCGCGAAGGCGGCTGGTATGCCGAGATGACCGGCTTAGGCTCCACTGGCAGAGGACTTCCATTCTGGAGCCACACGAACAAGGGAGGGATATATCCGGAGACGGTGGGCGGCCTTGTACGAGGAGGCGCGGACGGTTCCGGCACCTTTTCGAACGGGATACGGTTCAGCTGGGGTGTCGGTCTTGCCGGCTATGCGGCGGCAAGGGGGAGCGCCCAAGTTCACAACAGCGACGGGAAAAGCGTCAGAGGCATGGTGCAGAACCTTTACTTCGGTGCGGGCTGGAAGAAACTTGCCCTGGAAGTCGGGATCAAGGAGAGAGAGCAGGATTTCCAAGGCCTCTCCGTCACGGGAGGCAACATGACGCTCACAGGCAATTCGATGAGTTTTCCCGGCTACCGCCTCCACTCGGACTGGATCGAGGCTCCCTTCGCCCGTGACATCCTGTCTTTCAGATTCGATTTCGGAGACTACGGGCTTTGGGACAACAGGTACGTCAAACACACCCTGCTCCACAACCAGGCTCTGTACTTCAAAGTGAACATCACCCGGGGGCTGGTCTTCACCGGCGGACTGGAACTCTGGTCACAGTGGGGAGGAACTTCCCCGGTCTACGGCAGACAGCCACAGAGTTTTGTGGACTACCTAAGGGTCATGGTTGCCGGCAGCGGAGGTGAAGGAGCCACCAAAAGTGATCAGATCAATGCCCTCGGGAACCATCTCGGAAGGGAACTGCTGAGACTGGACTGGGAGCAGGACAGATGGAGGCTTACATTCCAGCACGACATACCGTTCGAGGACGGATCCGGCGTGGGCTTCCAGAATTTTCCCGACGGGGTCAACACCCTGCATTTCTCATTCAAGGACAAAGACCGATGGGTCAGCGACTTGCTCCTGGAATTCATCTACACGAAATGGCAGTCAGGAACGCGCCACGACAGACCCGCGACGGAGGAGGAACTCAAAAAGAATCCTGACAAGGAGATCTACATCGTCGGCGGATGCGACAACTATTTCAACAATGGTGAATATAAATCCGGCTGGACCTACAATGGCCGCACGATAGGTCTGCCGTTGTTCGTCCCGGCGGCGAAGGACACCGACGGCATCACCCGTGGAGTCGTCAACAACAGGATCGTCGCATGGAACGCCGGCATGGCCGGAAAGATGTTCAGAAAAATCCCGTACACTGTCAAGATCACCTACAGCAAGAATTTCGGCAAGTACCGTCAGACGGACAGTTTCTACGATTCCGTCCCGAGGCAAGTCTCGGGAGCATTCGAATTGACTCTTCCTAAACGCATCGCCGGCAACACCACTCTCGTCAGCCTTGGCCTGTACGCCGACAAAGGATCTATCTACCCCGACACCGCCGGGGTCACCATCAGACTTGGCTGGGGCGACTGTTTCCGGAATTGATCAGAGAAGCATCATCACCTGGCCGGAGATCACCCGGAGGAACATCTCCATAGGATAGACGGTGGCGTAGGCGACGGATGGCTCATCGTCGTCTACGGTGGTCAGCGCATAGTTCAAGGCGATGGGATTGGCCATTGAGGCGCAGAGCATTCCGACATTCTCCGAATAGCTCGTCTTGCAGAATTTCGAGGCGACCACGCCGACCAGAAGCACCGGCACGACCGCCAGCAGGACGCTGACACCGATCCACATCAAGCCTTCCGGCCTAAAGACCGTTGCGAAAAAGTCAGGACCCGCGCCGAGTCCAAGGCCGGCCAGGTAGATCGTCAGACCGAACTGCCTGAGCATCAGATTAGCGCTGTGTGTCGTGTAGGTGGTCAGATGGACCCTCGGCCCGAAGGCTCCCATAAGGATGCCAATGAGTATCGGGCCGCCAGCGATCCCAAGCCTGACCGGAACGCTCATCCCTGGGATGGCGATAGGAAGGCTTCCAAGGATCAAGCCGAGCATCAAGCCGATGAATATGAAGAGAAGATTCGGGTTACGAAGCTCTTTCTCCTGATTGCCAAGAACCTCCGCCACCCTGTCAATTGCCTTCTGCTCCCCCACTATCGTCAGTTTGTCACCGATCTGAAGCCTGAGGTCGCGCGACGGAAGCAGGTCGATACCAGCCCTGTTCACCCTCGTGATGTTGATCCGGAAGGCGTTGCGAAGATGCAGGTCGCCGAGTTTGGCGCCATTGAGACTTGATTTGGTTACGAATATGTGGCGTGACACAAGCGAGCCGTCCAGATGGTTCCAGTCAATGTCCTTCTTGTTCCAGTCCTTCACGACCTTCTCGCCGAACAACTGTTCCGCCGCTCCGGCATCCATCTCACGGGTCAGCACAAGCACATGCTCGCCCTCCTCCAGAACAGTGTCGCCGTCAGGGATCAAGACCTGCCCTTGACCGTTGTCGCCGGCATATTTCCAAACCCTTGAGACAACAAGCTTTATGTGTGCGTCCCTCATGATGTCACGGATGTTCTTCCCGAACACGGCAGGATTGCTCACACGGAACTCGGTGATGAAAGTCTGGTTGTCATGCGGAGCCTTGCGGGTTCTGCTCTTACGGAACAGGAGGGAAAGGATGACGATGCTGAGTATCACGCCGATGACGCCAAAAGGATAGCCCACGGCGCAGGCGGTGGCCATCTGATTGGACAAGTCGGTAGCCGAAGGATCCATCTGGAGCAAGGTCTGCTGGGCGGCTCCAAGCATCGGCGTGTTGGTCGCGGCCCCTGTCAGAAGTCCGGTGGCCACAGGAAGGGAAATACCTGCCAACTTACTGATGCCCAACGCCATCAGGGTGCCTGCCATCAGCACGGCGAAGGCAAGGATGTTCAGTTTGATACCACCTTTCTTCAGCGAAGGAAAGAAGCTCGGGCCCACCTGAAGGCCAAGGGTGAAGACAAACAGGACGAGGCCGAAATTCTGCGCCAGCGCGAGCATCCTCGGATCAACGCTCAGTCCGAAATGCCCGGCGACGATCCCTGCGAAAAAGACAAACGTCACCCCGAGACTGACCCCCTTGAATTTTATCTTGTTGCACAGAAGTCCTGCCACACAAATCAACGACAGCACCAGAATTGCCTGAATATAAGTCTGTTCAGTGAATATATCGATGAACCAGTTCATATCTTTCCAATATCAAACTGCAAAGATAGTGAGAAATATTCATTAATTTTGCGTAGCGGTGGCTGTCACCGTGATTCTAATGCCCATGAATATGCCCCAGGCGAAGAGTGGCCACAACATAAACGGACAATCCGGAAAAGCCCAAGGCGGAAGCCGGCCTCGGAAGAGTGCCGCCGGCAAGACAGGGAAAAGCGCCGTGAGACGTACCGTAAGGAAGAAAAGGAAACCCCGCAAGGTGTCTCTCGGGGTCTGGACCACCGTCGGGATCTCCCTTGCTTTAGTCCTGGCGCTCACGTTCATATTCATAAAAAACAACAGTGCCGCAAACTACGAGACCGGGACAAAGGTTCCTCCGGGAGACTGGCGCTTCGGGATCGACATCTCGCATCACAACGGCGGAGAGATCGTCTGGGACTCGCTGTTCGTGATGACCGACCGGCGCGGGAGAACGATCCGGGACCATCATCTTGCCAAGAACATCCGGCCTGTCAGCTTCGTGTTCGTCAAGGCTACGGAAGGAGCCTCGATGGTGGACAGGGACTTCAGGAAGAATTGGAGGAACGCCGGGAAGTCCGGACTAAGGCGCGGAGCCTATCATTTTTTCCGGAGCTCAAAGGACGGGAAGATCCAGGCCGAACTGTTCATCAAGACTGTCGGCGACCTGAGGTTCAAGGATCTGCCTCCTGTTCTGGACATCGAGACCATCCACCGGGGAGGGTCGATGAAGAAACTGAACGAAGAGGCCCTCAAATGGCTGGAAACCATTGAGGGTCACTACGGTAAAAAGCCTATTGTCTACACGGGGTCTTCCTTTGCCCGTGACTGGCTCAGCAAGAGGATCACGGACAACTATCCTGTTTGGATAGCCCACTACGAGAAGGACAGGCCGGACTTCGATGACTGGACCTTCTGGCAGTTCACCGACAAGGCCGTCGTGAAAGGCGTTCCGGGGCCTGTGGATCTAAGCGTCATGAAACGCTGATCCCCGTCACTCCGACAGGCCTTGTCGCCGACGGCTCCGAGGTTGACCGCAGTGGCGGCATCATCCTCTTTGCTCAGAATCTGCTTGCTGTCTGTGGAATTGTACTTGGTGTAGTTCCCATCCTTGTACCATTTGTAGTTGTCCAGGGAATACGTGGCCTTCGGTGTCGTCTTGCCCCAGGCGAAAAGCGTCCCGACTTCCTCAGGCTTGTCCGCACCCACGTTACAGGTGGCCCATTTCAGGCCGTCGCCCATCTCGACATACACATGACCGTTGATCATGTCCGGCTCCAAAGCGCCATCCACGGTTTTAAGAGGAATGATGTCGAAGTTGTTTATTCATCAAAGTGTTGCTCTCAACCGCTCATTCAGCCATCCTCAAAGGAATATATTCAGACGACAGATTCCAGCCCATCGTCTCGTTCTCGATGTGGACTCTGGCGAAGGCTGCCATCTCGCCCCGCACAAACGAATCAGAGATGTAGGTGGCGTTCACCTTGATGACAATATAACCGCCATACACCTTAAAGTCATTGTCATTATTTATGTAAAGATCCTTCTGTTCATTATTCGGATAATGCGCCGTTATCTTAATGTTATCCTTTTTCAGATAGTACAGCGCGGAGGAAGGCCGTACCTCGAATTCCAACGTCACGAATTTCACAATGGAACCCGAGCCATATCTTGTCACTACAGCTACTCCATCCTCGGTATAAGGGACATAAACCAAAGACTGTATTCTGTACAGCACCTTGTTGACAGCATTCTGAGCCTGTGTTATCTTATTCTCCATCTTCCGGATTTCCGAACTCATTCGATCAATCTCGCCCTGAACCTTACTGTCCGCATCATTGATCGCGGCCGTGATGTCCGCAGACAACTCATTTCGCAGGGAGGCTATCGCATCTCTGATGGCTCTCTCATACGCCTCTTTGACCTCTGCCTTGACCTCATCCAAATCCGACTTCAAGCCTTCGACCTCCTTCGCGTTGTCCTCAATCGCCTTATTGGTCACGGCCAAGGCCGCCTTCAGATCCTCGATGTCTTTCGAATTTGCCTTGATCATTTCCTCCAAAGCGGTTTTCTGCACAAGCAATTGACCTTCAAGAGCCTTTTTCTGAGTCTCAAGGGCCGCCTTCGTTTCCTCAATCGTCCAGTAAGCCTTAATTTTATCATTCACCCAAGACTCAAGGGATGACTTCAAATCATTCACCGAATCCTTAAGGTTCTTTTCCCAGGCTGCCTCAGTCTCGTTCCGGGCTTTTAAGAGGGCTTCGGTGAAAGCGTTTGTCAGATCAGCAACCTCTTTTGAGATTCTGTCATTCAACCCGGCGACCTCGTCAGCGACAGCTGATTCCAGATCGCTGACAGTCTTGTTCAACGACTCTGTGAAGTTCTTTGTCAGACGCACCTCAAGATCAGTCATTGAGGTCTTCAATCCGGCGATTTCGATATCAATGCCAGCGATTTGCTCCACGATGTCATTGTACTGTTCCAAAGTCGCGAAAGTGGCCTTGACCCAATCTTCAGTGCCTTTCAATTCTTTTCCGGCATACGATTTCAAATCCGAGATCTTGCCTTCCAAATCCGCATCTTTCTTTTTCAGGTCGGAGATCGCGCCGCCTATGTCTGACAATTTCACGTTCATCTCAGACTTCATTGTCTCAAGAGTCACAAGAACCTCTTTTTCGGCTTGTTCTATTGCCCTGATAAGTTCTTCCTTGTTGGCATTGTCGCTTTTCCTCAATTCTTCCACCGCTTTCTCAAGGTCGGACTTCACTGCTGAAATCCGTTTCCCATTCTCCGTGATAGCTTTCCTGAGATCGCCGGCGGTCTCCTCCAGGGAACCAATCATGTCCTTCATGTCCTTGTCGGTCTGCTCCAACTTCGGAATGGAAGCGTTGATCTTCTCAATCTGCTGGTTTATGGATGTGACCCACGCATCCTTTCCGTTCAGATCCTCATGAATCTCATCAAGGTCCGGAGCATAGTTCGCGCAGCCGAAAGCTGCGGCAAGACCCACACTCATCAAGACCAGTCTTATTTTTCCAATATATTCTTTCATTTTTCTCTAATGTTAACAGTCATACCAGTCTTTTTCTTAAGGGTTTGTCACCACAACAGGGACAATAGGAATAAAACCGGAAATCATATCCCAACCTTTGGAAGCATCCTTTATTGACACCAGAACGTTGAACTTTCTAGAACCATTTGTAAAGACGAGAGGAAGGTCGGAAGCATCTATGTCCATCAGAACGATGCCGTTCCCGGTGCTTGTGATTCCGTTCAACTTAAGAGGAATAACATCTTTTGGCTCCACGCTTTGAGTGAGGATCGACACATTGCCTACATTCAGAGCCTCGGCGGCAGAGAACGGACGGACCTCGAATTTCAATGTCAGAGACTTCTTGTCACCTTCACAGAAGACCTCAACCGATCCATCTGAATATGTCGGGAAATATACAAACGATGATATCACGTTTCTTATCTTAGTCCGCGCGTCCTCAACATCCTTTATTATCGAAGCCAAGTCATCCTTGCATTTCTCAATCCTTGACTCCAATGCCTCGACTCTCTCGTCAATGCTGTTGTTGAGGCTTTCTATCTCGTCATCAAGCTCATCGTCAAGAATGCCCTCCAACGATGTGATGGCATCCTTTATCACGGCCTCATAAGCAGCCTTGATGTCCTTTTTTGCCTGCTCAAGCTCCGAGAACAAGTCCTCCAGGCTCTTGGCGTTGTCCGCAAGAGCGTTCTCGGTCTCTGTCAGAGCCTCTTTCAGGTCCTTGATCTCTCCCGCATTAGCGTCAATCAATTCTTTCAGATAGGCTTCCTGAGCCTTCAACTGGTTTTCAAGATCCTTTTTCTGAGCCTCAAGAGCCGCTTTTGTCTCCTCAATCGTCCAATAGGCCGTAAGTTTCTCGTTCACCCAGAGTTTAAGGGACTTTTCCAATTCCTCAAGAGAGGTCTTAACCTTTTCCGTCCATGCGCTTTCAATCTCTGCGCGAGTCTTGGCTATAGCCGATGTGTAAGCCTGTGTAAGATTTGATACCTCTTTGTCTATCCTGTCATTAAGACCGGAGACTTCCTCTCCGATTTTTGACTCAAGGTCACTGACCGCCTTTTTCAAATCCTCGTCGAACTTGTTTGTCAGGCGGGTCTCAAGGTCAGACAAAGACTTCTTCAGTTCAGACATCTCCGTGTTGATCCCTCCAATCCGTTCCACAATACCATTATACTGCTCCAACGTCGCGAATGTGGCTGTGGCCCAGTCCCTGATGCCTTTCAATTCATCATCAACATAGGTCTTGAGAACAGAAATCTGTTTCTCCAATTCTTGATCCTTATCTTTCAGATCAGAGGTCATCTCATCTATGTCGGACAGTTTGCCCTGCATTTCCGTCCTCATCGCCTCAAGGTTGGCCAAGACGGTAGCCTTGGATTCATTGATGGCAGTGATCAGTTCCTCCTTGTTGGTCTTGTCACTGTCCTGGAGTTCCTTCACAGCCTTTTCGAGTTCAGAGCGAACTTCGGATACGCGGTTCTCGTTCTCACCGATGTCTTTGCGAAGATCATCGGCGGTCTTGTCCAAGGACTCGATCATCTTCTTGATTTCCAAATCTGTCCGCTCCAACTCCAGAAGTGAAGCGTTTATCTTTTCGAGCTGCTTGTCGATGGACGGGATGCGGTTGTTCTCGATTTCATCGATGCGGTCATCCACACGCTTGAACTCAGCATCGTAGTCAGCGCATCCGGAGGACACCAGCAGGATCACGCTCAGAAGAGCCGGTAATATTCTTCTTAAACTCATTGATTCTTCCATTTTAGGGTTAATTTGTCACGATCGTAGGGTTTATGCCGGCCACCTTAAGATCACGCTTGACCAGATCCTTAGTGGCTTTGCTGCAGCCTACCATTCTGATGGTCTTCAATTTCTTACAACCATAGAACATACAGCGTTCTTCTTTTCCATAATCAGTCACATTGTGCCAGTTCGCTTTCTCCAAATTCCAACCGGACAAATCCAAAGTTTCAAGAGATGAACATCCATTGAACATTCCAGGCACGCTAGTCACCTTATCCATTTTCCATTTGGACAAATCCAAGGAAGTCAACCCTGAGCATCCATAGAATGTATAGTTGGTAAATTCAAGGTTCTGAGGCTTCCAGGATGAGATCTTCAACGATTTTGTAGTCAGCTTCCTACAATTATAAAAGGACTGTTGAAAATTAGTGACCGCCGACACGTCCAATAACTCAAGATCCGCCTCTTCAAGAAGATTACAGCCTCTAAAATATATATAGTAATCAGGCTTTACTTTCTTGAGGAGCTTGATTGTCTTCAAGTCAGCAGATTCCTTATCACTATAACTCCAAAAAAGGTTCACTTTGTCAACCTCTCCGTGAAAGCCGATTTCTCCATACTTGGTGTGCACTATGCCCAACTTATTTTTATTCGCGTCAAAGGCTGATAAATATGAAGAAATCTCAACCATTCTTCCGGACACTGTGGTATATTGGATCAAAGGCGGTCTTATTTTCGCGACTTTCAAAGGAGTGAACCGTGTGGAAACGTCACGGACAACGACCCTGAAACCGGCGGAGACTCGTCCTGCAATAAAGTCATCCAACAGTACCCCGGGCTCAATCCTGACATTCAGGACTCCGTTCTTTGCCTTGGTGATTCTCTGAACTTTCAGAGCGACCTCATCCCCGACCGAAGCCCTCGTCTTTGTGAGCAACGCATACGCCGACACATAAGCGGCTCCTATTGAGGACAGCAGCCGCTCAGGGCGGATCTCCAGAGAGACATCGATGGTCTTTTCCAAAGACTCGACGTTGTAGGAGAGAATCACACTCCCGTCATCGCTCGTCGGGACAAACGCCAGAGACTGCATCACGGAGTCAAAGGAGGAAATAAGGCCAGCGAAATCAAGGGAAGCGAGATCGCTACTGATAGAAGCCATCACCCTCCTCATTTCAGCCTCTTTTGTCGAAAATGCTTTCGTGAAACTGTCATACGCGGCATCAACACGAGCTTTGATCGTAGCCTCAAAAACACCCTTGAAATCAGTGATGGCATCCTCGATTGCTTTCTTGTAGGCAGTGGTAAGATCCTCCTTCGCCTTGTTCAAGTCGGACGTGAAGACCGGGAAACGATCCGCCAACGCCTTAAGGTCATCATTGACTTTCTTCAACCTGTCCTCAAGAGCAGTAATATCCCCCGCGTTTTCACTGATCAAATCATTCAACAGTTTTTTCTGCGCCTCAAGCTGATTCTCAATGTCATCATTAAGCGCCTTGAGGGAATCCTTGGTCCGGGCGATCGTCCAGTAGCCGTCCAAAGTGCTGTTCACCCACGATTTCATAGAGGCCTCGCTGTCATCGATGGCTTTCTTCAGGCTTTCGTTCCACCATTTTTCCATTTCCTCACGGAAAGTGACGATGGCGTCGGTGTAGGCCTTGGTGATGTCAGAGACCACCTTGTCGATCCTGTCATTCAGACCATCGACCTCCTCGCCAAGCCTTGACTTCACTTCATCCGACGCTGTCTTCAGATCCTTTGAATATTTCTCCGTCAGACGGGTCTCAAGGTTAGTCATAGAGGTTTTGAGGCCAGCTATCTCGCCTTCGATCCCGCCGAGCTGGTCCACAATGGCGTTGTACTGGTCCAAAGTCATAAATGTCGCATTAGCCCAGTCCTTGGTCTCCTTCAGTTCCTTGTCGATGTAGATTCTCAAATCCGTAATTTTCTTCTCAAGTTCGGCATCCTTTTTCTGAAGATACGAGATGGTGTTGTTGATTGAAGTCAGTTTGCCATTCATCTCGGTCTTCTCGGACTCCAGCAACGCAAGCAGCACGGCCTTGGCCTTGCCGAGGGAGTCAAGGACATATTCCTTGTCCGCCCTGTCGCTGTTTTTAAGATCCTCGACCGCTTTCTCAAGGCCGGTCTTCAATGCGGAGATGCTTTCCCCGTTCTCCGAGATTGTTTTCTCAAACTTCCCCGCTGTCTTCTGAAGGTTCGCGATCATTTCCTTCAGATCCGCATCGGCCTTCTCAAAATTGGAAATCGAGGAGTTGACCGAGACGATCTGACTCTCGATGGTGGCGATTTGGTTGTCCTCCATGGCGTCAAGCCTCTTGTGGATGTCATCGATGTCCGGGGAGTAGTCCGCACATCCGAAGGACATCAGAAGACACAGGGGCAGAACAATCCCGACGCCGACCCTTTCTAAAAAACTTGTCATAAGGTGTTGTGTTAAAATTCAATCGTAAATTTAGACAACACCTTCCAATGGACAATAAAAGCAGGGTAGTAGATTTCGTCAGACACACGAAATTTACTACCCTGCGATGAAATTTACCAACAAATTTACCGGATCGGCACTTAGATGTTTTGTGGCTTAGGCAGCACTACAATCTCTCAAACGGGGTGTCCGGATCACCGGTCCAACGGTAAAGTCGGGTCCTGGAGTACTGGTTGCCGGTGACGGAACTCTTTCCCGGTTCCGCGAAATAGTACAGCCCGCCGCCCACTGGACAAATACCGGTGGAACCGTACTTGAAGTAAAAGCCGGAAACAGGATTCTCCCGCGAACCGATCACCTTATGCTTCGTCCTGTCGTAGAGGACACCGGCCAACGACTTCTTGACAGGCTTTTCAGCCACGTCAAACACGAACAAGTCATAATTCTTGAATATGCTCTTGCGCCCCTTGTACACAGCCATGAACATCTTCCCCGTCTCCGCGTCGTAAGCCAGGTTCTGCACACCCCAGTTCGTGTTGCCGGTGTAGGCGAAATACTTGTCCAAAGGCTTGTCCGGACCTTCCCCATAGAAATCCCCGAACTTCACCTTCCCTGCATATTCATTAAGCTTCCTGATGTCGTAGCGGAGCAGCACCTGATGGTTGTTATCGTTGCGGCCAAGGTCGCCGTAGATGCCGTAAGCCACATAGAGATAGTTCTTTCCGCCTTTCTTGCCGAGTTTCGGGGCGATCGTCACGCCGTCGATTCCGGAGCAGCCATAGAAATGTTCATATTCCTTGTCGGCGAAACCGGTCATGTGGTAGTCCCTCGTGGCATCCTTCACGCAGACGATCCTGAATGCGTCATTGTCCTCCGAGTCCATGCCGACCTCCGTCACCTTGTCCACATCGATGATGGCGATGTAGAACATCGAGCGTCCCTTGGCGAACGACGAGAGTCCCTTGCCTATGACATCATCCTTACACTCCAAAGAGGCGTAGACCTTCCTGTCCGAAGGATTGAATGTCATCGCTCCAAGATGTCCCTGGATCCTGTCTATTGAACCCACAACCTTTCCTTCCATGTCCGTCTTGATGAAGCTGGTCGTGAAAGAGAAGTACATGTTGCCGGCGGAGCTGTCGTAGGCGATTCCCTGGACATGGTTCTTCGCGCCTTCAACGTAAATTTCCGTCGGCAGCTGTTGCTCTGTCTGCGAATACGCAGCCATGGTTCCGGCCACAATCATCAATGCGATCAATGCTATTCTTTTCATATTCAATGTGTTAATATCCTGTTCTTTGGTCACTTTCTTAATTCTTCAATCATCGCTCTTGCCACAGCAGCCGAAGCGCCCTCCCCTCCAAGGGCATCACGGATCTCCTGATAGCCTGCGAGCATGTCGGAGCGGTAATCCTCGTCCTCGATCATCCTGCGCACCTCGTTCAGCACGTTGCCGGGCGTGAAATAGTACTGCAGGAGCTCACGGAAACAGATCCTGTCAAGGATCAGATTGCCGAGGCTGATGTAACGTATCTTGATGATGGACTTGGCAATCAAGAAGTTGATCTCCGCCCCCTTGTAGGCCACGACCTGCGGGGTCCCGATCAGGGCGCACTCCAGCGAGGCCGTGCCGGAATTCACGACAGCGGCCTTGGCGTGACGCATCACGGCGTAACTCTGGCCGAAGACGACGCTGACATATTCCCTGTCCCCAACGTACCTGGCATAGTCCGCCTCCGACCGTGCCGGCGCGGCGGCGACCACAAAGCGGTAGTCTGAATATTCAGGGATGGCGTGAAGCCTGTCGGCGAATTCCATGAAGGTCGGCATCATCGAGCTGATCTCGCCGTTCCTGGAGCCGGCCAGCAGGGCGATCATCGGCCTGTCAGGAAGTCCGGTCTTGGCAAGGAACTCCTCCCGCGTCTCCCTGAACGCCGCCGAATTGTCGATCGCGTCGATCAACGGATTGCCTTTGTAGACGAAGCCGACACCTTTTTTCGTGAAGTACGGAATCTCGAACGGGAAGACAATGAAGAGCTTGTCCACATAGGCCTTGAGTTTCTTGACACGGCTCTCCCTGGAGGCCCAGACCTTCGGGGCGATGTAGTAGAAGACCTTGAACCCGGCCTTGTGGGCGAACTCGGCAACCCTGAAATTGAAGCCCGGATAGTCAATCAGAATCACCACGTCGGGCTTCCAGGCCAGGATGTCGGACGTGCAGTCCGTGAACCTTTTAGCGAAGGCCCTCGCATGGATCAGTATCTGGGTGAACCCGATGACGGCTCCGTCCTTATAGTCCTTGACAAGACCCGTTCCGTCCTGATGTCCGTGGTACACCTCGTCCATCAGCCCTCCTCCCCAGAAACGGATGTCCGCCTGAGGATCCTCGGCATAGAGCCCCCTCATGAGATTGGATCCGTGCAGATCCCCTGACGCCTCGCCTGCTATGATGTAATAACGCATAATCTATCCCGTAACGCGGACCGTGCCGTCCGCAGACATATTCATAAGACGCTCCCGGCGCCTACGCAATCCTTAAAAATCCTTGTTGAACCCAAGTCCGTCCAGGCGGGCGATCTCCTCCCTGTCGGTATTGTCAATGTTATGGGCGACTACCGAGATGTAGCCCTCCGAAATGATGTGGTGGTCAGCCAGCCTGTCGTCCGCAGGCGAGTCATCCTTGAAGTCCCCCACCATCATGTAGAGTCTCTCCCCTTTCTCCGTAACCGGAGACGAAGTATGCCCCAGATCCTCCGGGCGGAGGCCTCTCGCGGCAAAGGAATCAGCGTTCCAAGGCTTGAACTCCTTTTCCCAATGACCCATTCCCTGATGGCCGACCCGTACGCCCTTGACCGCCGATGCGGGAATATTCGGGAAATTGACATTATAGAATATTCCTCCTCGCGACGGCAGGTTCGCAAGGATGGTCCTGAATATTTCAGGGAAAAATTCCTTGACCACGGAAAAGTCCGCGTCGGGACTCATGGTGTCGAGAGAGACACCGACGCCCAATATTCCGTTAAGGGCCGCCTCTTCCGCCGCGCCGAGGGTTCCCGAATAGTTCGCCGCGGTGGCCGCGTTCGAGCCGTGGTTGATCCCGCAGACCACCACGTCAGGCTTGCCGGGCCAGAAAACCTCGTCCAGTCCGTACTTGACGCAGCTTGCCGGGGTCGCGTCAAGGTAAGACCACCGCGCCCCGTCCTCTGACGGTAATTCCTTGTAGGCGATTGCCTTGCCGCCCATCGACACCGCCATCGACATCCCCGACTGGTGAAATTTTGGCGCGACCGCCGTCACACTGCCAAATTGGCACATTATCTCTGCCAGAACATGTATGCCCGCAGCACGATAGCCATCATCATTTGTCAGCAGTATATTCAGTACTTCAGACATTCTATTAATATTTTAGTCTACAAATATATTAAATTCCGCATTTTTTTAATAATTTTGCACCACTTTTGCAGTGGAAGACTGCGGTTTAGTTTAGTAGTAGATTGTATTAACAACTCATTTAATATCTATTTAAAATGGTAAAACTTGGTATTAACGGATTTGGCCGTATCGGCCGTATGGTATTCCGTGCCGCTGTTGAGAACTTCTCAAACGACATCGAGGTTGTAGGAATCAACGACCTTCTCGATCCAGAGTATCTCGCCTACATGCTCAAATATGACTCTGTTCACGGAGCGTTCAAAGGCGATGTGAAGGTTGAGGACGGACACCTCGTGGTAAACGGCAAGAAGATCCGTGTCACCGCCGAGATGGATCCGGCAAACCTCAAGTGGAACGAGGTTGAGGCTGACGTTGTTGTCGAGTCAACAGGTTTCTTCCTCACAGACGAGACCGCACGCAAGCACATCCAGGCCGGCGCTAAGAAAGTCATCATGTCCGCTCCTTCAAAGGACGCTACCCCTATGTTCGTCTATGGTGTGAACCACAAGACCTACGCAGGCCAGGACATCATCTCCAACGCTTCCTGCACCACCAACTGCCTTGCCCCTATCACCAAGGTGCTCAACGACAAGTTCGGTGTCAAGAGAGGCCTCATGACAACCGTTCACGCCGCTACCGCCACCCAGAAGACCGTTGACGGACCTTCAAAGAAGGACTGGAGAGGTGGTCGTGGAATCCTCGAGAACATCATTCCTTCCTCAACAGGTGCAGCCAAGGCTGTAGGTAAGGTTCTTCCTGAACTCAACGGCAAACTTACCGGTATGTCTCTCCGTGTTCCTACATCAGACGTTTCTTTCGTAGACCTTACCTGCGAGCTCAACACTCCAGCCACCTACGATGAGATCTGCGCCGCCATGAAGGCTGCTTCAGAAGGCGAGCTCAAGGGCGTTCTCGGCTACACCGACGAGGCTCTTGTATCCACCGACTTCCGCAACGATGCCCGCACCTCTATCTTCGACGTGAAGGCCGGTATCCAGCTCGATCCTACATTCGTGAAGGTTTGCGCTTGGTACGACAACGAGTGGGGCTACTCCAACAAGGTGCTTGAGATGGCACGTGTTATCGCAAAATAATTCTTATATTTGCTGATAAGAAAGGCCGGGCCTTTTGGCCTGGCTTTTTTTATCAGCCATTTTACAAGAACATCACAACCCCTGAAGATGAGCCTCCCGGCTCCAGGGCTAGATAAATAGCATTATTATTAAACAAAATGCGCTGATTCAGGCTTATTGGTCCTGACCGCGCGAAAAGGTACCACATCATGAAAAAAGTCGTTTTATCATTCATGTGCGCCGCAATGGTCTTCTCCGGATGCGGCACAATGTCAAAGACAGGACAGGGGACGCTCCTCGGCTCCGGAGCAGGAGCCATCATCGGAGCCGGAATCGGTGCCGCCATCGGTGACGGCAAGGGCGCGGCCATCGGAGCTGCCATCGGAACAGCCGTAGGCGCTGGAACCGGAGCTGTCATCGGCAAGAAGATGGACAAGAAGGCAGCCGAGCTTGAGGCTCTTGAGAACGCCCAGGTAGAGACCGTACAGGATCAGAACGGTCTCCAGGCCATCAAGGTCACCTTCAACAGCGGTATTCTCTTCCCAACCAACGGATCGACCCTGTCACAGACCTCAAAGAACGAACTCTCACAGTTCGCCACAAAGATGAGCGATATGCAGGACACAGACATCACCATCTACGGCCACACCGACAACACCGGTTCCGACGCCGTCAACGAGCGCCTGTCCAACGAGAGGGCCCAGTCCGTGGCCAACTACCTGAAGAACTGCGGCATAGCCTCCTCACGTATGACCACCGAAGGCAAGTCCTACTCCATGCCGGTGGCCGACAACTCCACCAAGGAAGGCCGCGCCCAGAACCGCCGTGTCGAGATCTACATCACCGCCAACAAGACGATGATCGAGAAGGCCGAGAACGGCACGCTGTAGGGAATGACCATTCTTTATGAATATAACAGACGCGATGTCTGATGCCAACTGAATATTACCGTATTCTATGGCAATCAGCAATTACACGTTACTGAATATTCATAAAGACAATGCTGAATGCCGCGGAGCACAGAATCCGCAAAGCGAGTTAGGTTATATCGCACCTGACTCGCTTTTTTGTTTCTCCGCCACACGTATTGACATTAAGAGAGCCATTTTACCGTAAGCCAATAACCACATAGTACATTTATTGGGATGCACCCGGCACAGTATCAAGCTTTCTGAGGCACGAAAACTCTCCCGGCACAATTCGGTACAGGAGAAGGATCTCTGGGGTACAAACCGCACTCCGAAACGTGTTCGGTACAGGAGAAGGGCCTCTGGGGTACGAACCGCACTCCGAAACGTGTTCGGTACAGGAGATGGGCCTCTGGGGTACGAACCGCACTCCGAAACGTGTTCGGTACAGGAGATGGGCCTCTGTGGGGTACGGAAAGGGATGGAGGACACGGTTGGTACACGGGAGGGGCTTCCGAGGTACGGAACGGGGTGAAGGAAGCGGTTGGTACACCACAATGCATTCTGGTGTACGAAATGTGTGGAATGAAGGATTTGTACACAAGATGAAACCAGAGCGAACCCCGCATGCGGTAGGTGAGACCGGCGTGTGGAGAAAAGGCGAGGAGGAAAGTGTTAAGAGTGACAGGGATGACGGGTCAGTACTGTCTCGGGCCGAAGATGGAGGTGCCGATGCGGACTATGGTGGCGCCGTGACGGACGGCCAGGGGCCAGTCGTGGGACATGCCGATGGAAAGTTCCGTGAAGTCGGTCAGTTGAGGATAACGGGCATCCAAACGCTGCTTGAAGGACTGGATGCGGGCGAAATCCGACTCCACGACTGTGGTGTCGTCGGTGTTGGTGGCCATGCCCATGAGGCCGTGTATGCGGACATGGGTGTAGGAACGTCCGGCGGCATATTCATCAAGGATGGACTCTATCTCCTGCTCGGAGAGGCCGCCCTTGGTGAGTTCGGCACCCAGATGGAGCTCAAGCAGCACATTGACCACACGGGAGTTGACCGAAGCCCAGTTGTCGATCAGATCCAGGAGGTGACGGGAATCCACGGACTCCACCAGCGAGGCGTACGGAAGGACCAGCTTCAGCTTATTGGTCTGGAGATGGCCGATGAAATGCCATTCGATGTCCTGCGGCAGCTGGAGAGCCTTCTGGGCGAACTCCTGCGGACGGTTCTCACCGAAACGGCGCTGTCCGGCCTGGTAGGCTGTCAGTATGTCCTCGAAAGGATGGAATTTGGAAACTGCCACCAGCTTGACTCCTGATGGCAGTTCCTTTTGGATAGTCCTTAGATTCTCTTCTATCATATTCGTAAAAAGCTAGCGGCGACCCTTCTTCTGCTGCTCCCTCTGCATCTGCGCCTGCATCCTCTGAGCCTCCTCAAGACGCTGCTGCCACTTGCTCTTCGGCATCTTCTTGCCCTCGGTGGCCTTCAGTTTCGCGCGGATCTCATCAGCATTGACGAACCACTTCCTGATCACCCAGGTCTCAAGCATGGTGATGAGGTTGGACAGCAGGTAGTAGTAACTCAAGCCTGAGGACAGGCTGTTACAGATGAAGAACATCATGATCGGCATCATCCACACGCTCATGAAGCGCATCGAGGCCATCTGAGGATCGTTGGCTCCCGGCTGCGACGCTGTCGTGATCTTCGAATAGAAGAACATGGACACAGCCATCAGCAAGGCGAACAACGAGAGGTGGTCACCGATCAGAGGAATCCTCGTCCCGAAGCTGACGATCGAATCGTAGGCGCTCAGGTCGTCGGCCCAAAGGAAGGACTGCTGGCGCAACTCGATGGATGCCGGGAAGAAACGGAACATAGCCCACAGGATCGGGAACTGGAGAAGCATCGGCAGACATCCGCCCATCGGGCTGATCCCGGCCCTCTTGTAGAGATCCATCTGGGCCTGCTGCTTCTTGAGCGCATCCTCCTGCTTAGGGTACTTCTCGTTCAGCTTGTCGATCTCAGGCTTGATGGCCTGCATCTTGGCCGAGGACGAGTAGGACTTGTAGGCGAACGGAAGCACGACAATCTTGATGAATATGGTCATCAAGAGGATGATGATACCAAAGTTGGAGATGAACCTGTGGAGGAAGTCGAACAGCGGGATGATCACGAATCTGGTGAACCAGCCCACGAGCCAACCACCCAATGGAATGATCTTCTCGTACTTCTGGCCATAGGACTTCAAGGTCTTGAAATGGTTCGGGCCGAAATAGAACTCGAAAGGAACCACGGTCTCGCTATGGCCAGGTTCGAAATCCATCCTCATCCTGGCCTCACCGGTCATCAGGTTGTGGCTCTCGTCATCCTCAGGGAAATAGTTGAGTGCGAAATCCGCCGAGGCGAACTCCTGAGGAGCCCTCATGATGGCCGAGAAGAACTGCTGCTGGAAGGCGAACCAAGACACCTTGGCGTCGACTCGTTTCTGCGCGCCGCGACCCTTGGCGATGGCCTCAGGCTTCTTCTCACCGTTGAAATAGTAGTCGAGCTTGGAGTACTGGACCTCATTCTTGTAGCCCTTCTCCATCCTCGGCATGGTCACGAAATAGTCCACATCGAACGAGAAGACATTCTTGGGAATGACATTCTCCATACCGACAAACGAGAGATAGTTCTTAACTGAATATGATCCCTCCTCGATCGTGTACCTCTGCTCGATGTAGCCGCCGCCGGCGAACGGCAGACGCATGGAAAGCGACGTGTCCGTCTTCTCGGCGACAGTGAAGATGAAATCGTCCGTGCTGATGCTCTCCCCCGCGTAGATCTGGACATCGTAGCGGCTCATTCCCGGCTTGAAAAGGTAAAGTTCCTCCCCGCCGTAGGCGCTATAGTCCTTCAATCTTGCTGAATATGGCTGCGCACCCTTCGTGGTGAAGGCCACCTCGAACTTGTCGTTCGACAAAGTCACGATCTGCTCCTCACCCAAATGGGCAACCTCAAGGAGAGAGTCCTTGTAGATGCTCACCGGAGCGGCGACCTGGGCGACCGAGGCCGTGTCTGACTTCATCCGAGCCGCTTCCACAGCGGCGATCGAGTCTGCCTGGATCTGCTTTACAAGCGCTATCGAATCCAACTGCGCCTGATAGGCCGCCTGTTTCTGATACTGTTTGTTCTGATAGAAGGTAAAGCCAAACAGGAGCAAGCCCATCAGGACGATACCAGTGATAGTGTTCTTATCCATTCTTGATTACTTCTCTTCTTCGCTCTCCTCTGCCTTGCGGATCTTTGCCTCAAGATCCTTCAGTTCCTGCTTCGCCGCATCGATCCTCTCCTGCATCTTCTGGATCAGAGGAGCGGAATTCTTCGATGTCGAGAAGAAACCGATGTTGTTCTCGTAGGTGTCAATGTCCTGCTGGAGCTTATTGTACTGCTGCACAAGACGATCCTTCTCGCTGAGCGGCTTTCTTGAGCCACCGCCTCTGCCGGCGTTGCCGCCGCCCTGACGCGGACCCCTCGGCGAGAAATCCGGGAACTTAGCCTTCATGGCCTCGGTGTAGGAAGCCTGTATGGCATCCTTCTCCTTGAACGGCACGAAACCTATGCCCTGCCATCTGTCGGCAAAGGCGCGGGCAGCCTCACGGTCAGCCGCGGCGTCACCTGAGAGAGCATATTCATTGATCTCCTCGACAAGGGCCTTCTTGGCCTTGAGGTTGCCGTAGAAGTCGTTCTCCGGCTTGGCGTTCTTGTCGCGTTCATTGAAGAACTCGTCGCACGCGGCGCGGAATCTCTTCCAAAGCTGCTCCGACTTCTTGCGAGGGACGGCGCCGATCTCCTTCCACTGCTTCTGCAGGGCGATCAGAGCCTCGGTGGTCTTTTTCCACTCCTTGCTGTCCTTAAGCGCCTCGGCCTGCTCGATCAGGGATAGTTTCTTCTCCATGTTCTCATTCATGGAGTCCTTGAACTGAGAGTAGTACTCCCTCTTGCGGGTGAAGAAGTTGTCGCACGCGGCGCGGAAGCGGTCGTAGATCTTCTGGTTCTCCTTTCTCGTGGCGAAACCGATCGTCCTCCAGGTCTTCTGGATCTCCTCGATCTCGGTAGAAAGCGTGTTCCACTCGTTAGATGACTTGACCTCCTTCCCGGCAATGGCCTCGACCTGCTCGCAGAGTTTGGTCTTCTCGGCAAGGTTCTCCTGCTGCTTCTCCTTCTGACCCTCGAAGTAAGCCTGATACTTCTTGTTTATGACAGCCGTGGCCGCCTTGAAGCGATCCCAGATGGAATCGCGGAATTCCTTGGCCACAGACCCGAACTCCTTCCACTGCTCGTGCAGTTTCTGAAGCTCGCGGAAAGCCTCGACGACATTCTCGTTCTCCGAGAGTTTCTCGGCAGCCTGGCAGAACGCCTCCTTGGCCTCAAGATTCTTCTTGAAATCAAGATCGCGCAGATCCCTGTTGATCTTGACCATGTCGTAGAACTTCTCCACATAGAACTGATAGGTGTCGTTCAGATCACGGAACTTCGTGGCGGGAACCGGTCCGATCTCCCTCCAGCGGTTCTGGAGCTCACGGAAGGCAGGGAAGGTGGAATTCACATCCTCCTGCTTCTCGACCAGATTCTTCAGATCCTCGATGACAGCCTGCTTCTTCGCGAAGTTATCCTCCCTCTGGGCGTCCTGCTGACGGTTGTACTCGGCACGCTCCTTCTTATAGTTGGCATAGACACCCTTGAAAGCGGTCTCCATAGCCTCGAACGGGTTGTCCTTGACCTCTAAGGTCTGGGTCACAGGAGCGACCTCCTCGACAACATCCTCGCGTGAGGACGGCTCATCGACCTTCGCTCCCAGGCCGGCCTCAGCCTTCTCCTTTGAAAGCCTCTTGTAGAATGCGGACTTGATGGCCTCAGCCTCCTTGTACCTCTTCATCCTGTCGTCAGCCTGCGAGAGCTTGTCGAACAAGTCTGACAGCTCGGCAAGGGAAAGATTGCCAAGATCAGCCGGAACCTCTGCCTCCGCAGGAGCCTCGACACCGGATTCAGCCTCGGTCGGAGCCTCGGAACCAGTCTCTGTCCCGGTCGGAGCCTCGGCAGGAACCTCAACGCCTGATTCAGCCTCGGCCTCGGCAGGAGCCTCGACCGACGCAGCCTCTTCAGCAACCTCCGTCACCTCCGCCTGCGGGTTTTCCGCCGCGGCATCAACGGCTTCCGCCGCCACTTCCTGCACTTCAGGACTTTCCACATTCTCATTGAGAGCCTTTGGAGCTTCCTCTACATCTGAGGTCTTGTTAACCTCAGGAATATTACCTTCACTCATAAAGCAGTTTAATTAAGAGTTCTACTTATCCGCAAAGATACCTAAAAAAACAATTAAAAAGTCTATTTTTGCAAAAAGCAAACTAATATTCTATGCGTATTGACATTCTTACAGTTGTTCCTGAATTGCTGGAGAGTCCTTTGAGCCACTCCATTGTGGGAAGGGCCATCAAGAAGGGGCTGGTTGAAATACACGTCCAGAACATCAGAAAATACGGTCTGGGACCGCGTGCGACCGTGGATGACTACTGCTACGGCGGCGACGCCGGCATGGTCATGATGATCGAGCCGGTGGAGAGAATGATCGATGAACTAAAGGCTGAAAGGGAATATGACGAAGTCATCTACATGTCTCCCGACGGCGAGCGTCTGGATCAAGGAATATCCAACGAGCTCTCCCTGAAAAAGAACCTCATCCTGCTGTGCGGTCATTATAAAGGAATAGACCACCGGATCCGGGAACATCTTGTCACCCGTGAGATCTCGGTCGGGGACTATGTGGTCAGCGGCGGCGAGATCCCGGCGGCACTTCTGGCGGACTCGATCGTCAGGCTGATCCCCGGGGCGCTGACGGACGAGACCTCGGCCCTAAGCGACAGCTTCCAGGACGGTCTCCTCTCCCCTCCCGTCTACACCCGCCCCGCCGACTACAAAGGCTGGAAAGTCCCGGAAGTCCTTCTGAGCGGCAACCCGAAGCTGATCCAGGAATGGCAGGACGAGCAAGCCCTGCAACGCACGAAAGCACTGCGCCCGGAGCTGTTGGAAAAAGCTGAAAATCAGCGCTAAAGACCGTTATCGACGTAAAACGTTTAAAACTTTTCCCGAAAAAGTCTTGTTTTAAACGTTTTTTTGTCTACATTTGCATCAGAAAAAATGTGAGAGTTTTTCACACTCTAACGACTAAGACCTTCTTTCAAAATAAGGTAATACACTACTAACTAACCGAAAAAAGTCCGCAGCGATGTGGGCTTTTTTGCTTTCTCCCCCCTAATACAGAAATACAGACCGCCCGCAGGGTCACCGACGTGACCACGGAAGCGTCTCTCGACACGATTCGCGCCCGCAGGGTCACCGACGTGACCACGGAAGCGTCTCTCGACACGATTCGCGCCCGCAGGGTCACCGACGTGACCACGGAAGCGTCTCTTGGCACG
>ENA-UOOD01000396-UOOD01000396.1-human-gut-metagenome-genome-assembly--contig:-CS67-NODE-396-length-53944-cov-12.641318_pt1 | contig 53944 bp, 66 predicted proteins | sample MGYA00242464_ERZ724011 | MGnify/ENA metagenome assembly ERZ724011 | reverse complement strand
GTCGGCTTACGCCGACAGCTCCCCCGCAAGCGGTGGCGCCTTTTGGTGTACTTTATAAACCTTTGGCAAAAACACGGGGACGCACAGCGTCCCCTCATCTTCATAATCTCTCACGTTCACCCGCCGTCAGGCGGATTTCACATGGCGGAGCCATATTTCACATTGCGCAGGCAGTCATCATACGTCAAACCGGGGATATACAGCTAATACCAAATGTGAACTAATTTCAGCCTTATTGACAAGGCATATCGCCGTCAATTATGCTTAAAATGTAAGGGACGGAAACCGAAGAATCCCATGAGCCTGAACGAGAATAAACCGATAACAGGAGGAAGTCAGCTATGGATAGAAAACACACTAAGACAATAATTATCATAATGACGGCTATAATATTCGCGCTGCTGGTTGCGGTGGGAATACTGCTTGTGAACGCAGCCAAGATACCGATGCCCGCCGAATGCCCGCCCACGGTATGCTGGGATGGGCAGGTGTATGTTTACGGCGAAAAGCTGAACGATGAGCACGACGCGGCAGATGTGCTGGGAAACATTACGGCGGTTGTTGATCTGTCGCGCATTCCGCAAAACGACGGCGAAGCCAACTGGCCCGTGATAGGCGCGGAAGTTGGCAGGATAGGCGACGAACTGGCGATTTACACTTACAGCGCGTGGTACAGGCTTGAACCCGAAAAATAAGGGCAGGTTTCACAATTCCTCTGTTGTAAAACGGGGCGCTTAAATGTACAATAATGTCAAAACTCAAGGGAGGTTTTGATATGAGCGTTTTTACGGACAAATGGATAGATGAGCATAAGGACGAGCTGGTGGAGAAGCTTCAGCAGTGCGTTAGGATAAACTCTGTGCGCGACGATGACAGCACAAGGAAAGGCGCACCCTTTGGCGAGGGCGCGGCGAAGTGCCTGGAGGACACGCTGAATACCGCCAAGGAGATGGGCTTTGAAGTGAAAAACCTTGACGGCTACTGCGGCACGGTGGACTACGGCACGGGCGAGGAGCAGCTGGGCATACTGGCGCATCTTGACGTGGTGCCCGAAGGCGAAGGCTGGACATATCCGCCCTATGCTGCGGAAATTCACGACGGCCGCCTGTACGGCCGCGGCACCATGGACGATAAGGGCCCCGCGTTTGCGGCGCTGTTCGGACTGGCGGCGGTAAAGGCAAGCGGAGTTGAGACCAAGCGCCGCGTAAGGCTGATACTGGGCTGCGACGAAGAATGCGGCATGGACTGCCTGCATCATTATAATGAGGTGGAGAAGGCGCCGGATATGTGCTTCTCTCCCGATGCAAGCTATCCGCTGGTTAATTCCGAAAAGATGATATACAACAGCGCCTATCGCAAGGAATACGCTTCCTCCGTGCGCGTAAAGGCAGGCACGGTATCCAACGCCGTACCCGGCAAGGCGGAAGTTTTCGTCCCCGTAAGCGCGGATGAAGTGAAAGCTGCTGTGGCAAAGCTTAATAATGCGGACTTTACATATAATGTAAGCGCGGCGGATAACGGCGCGAACGTGGTGATAACGGGCATAGCGGCGCATGCGTCCACGCCGGAGCAGGGCAAGAACGCCTTCCTTGCGGCGGTGCAGCTTATGAACGAGCTGAACCTGCCCGAGGAGGATGCCGATACCGTTGCGGTGCTTTGGGACATACTGAAGTTCGATTGCCACGGCGAGAGCATAGGCATAGACTCCACCGATGATTCCGGCAGGCTGACCACCAACGTTGGCGTAATAGAATGGGACGAAACTGGCATAAAGCGCCTGACCATGGACATACGCGCGCCCATAACGTCAAACGGCGAGCTGATAACCGAAAAGCTGCGCGATGCCTTCGGCAGGGCGAACATGATAGAAACACACCATGGCTGGAGCGACGGATACTATGTGTCCCCCGAAAGCGAGCTGGTAAGCAAACTGATAGGCGTATACAACGCGCGCTTCAACGCGGACGCGAAGCCCATGGCGATAGGCGGCGGCACCTATGCGCGCCACCTTACCAACGCCATTGCTTTCGGCACCGAGCGCGAGGATGAGCCCGCCTGCATACACATGGCGGATGAGAACATACGCATAGATCACCTGATTGAGGACGCCAAGATAATGGCGGACGCGATATTGGCGCTTGCGGCGAAATAAAGCGAATCTGACGCATAAATAAGCAAAGTAAAACGGCGTGACCGAAAAAGCCACGCCGTTTGCGTATTTATAATTACTTCAGTTCGTATTCCTTTGCGTAGCGGGCAAAGTCGGCCTTGTACCGGGTATCGTTGCCGCTCTTAACGGTGTTAAGATATTCATGCGTATCGAATTCGCCGCGGTCTATTTCCGTTACGCATACGGCAATATTTGAACAATGGTCGCTTATGCGTTCGCAGTTGTTCAGAAGGTCGTTCAATATAAACCCAAGCTCTATCGTGCAGCGGCCCGCCTGCAGGCGCTCTATGTGGCGGCGCTTTATTTGGCCGATGAGCACGTCTATCACCTGCTCCAGCGGTTCAACGTGCGCGGCCTTTTCAAGATCGTTATTCACGAACGAATCTATCGAAAGGGAAAGCACATCGTTTAGCGCCTTAAACAGCAGGCTGAGCTCTTCCTTTGCCTCGGCAGAGAAATGCAGCGCTTTATCCTTCATTTCGTCCGCGCTGTTCTTTATGTTCAGCGCATGGTCGCCAATGCGTTCAAAATCGTTTATGCTGTGCAGCAGTTTGGAAACATCCCGGCTGTCGCTTTCGTTCAGCGCGCATGCTGCCGCCTTAACAAGGAAGCTTCCAAGCTTATCTTCATATGTATCCAGCTCGTTTTCGCCTTCTTTTATGGCCTCGGCCTTGTTGACATCGTATTTCTGCATTATGCTGAGCGAATCAAGCACGGTATCCTTGGCAAGGCTGGCCATTGCGCAGGCCATGTTGAAGCTTTCGTGCACGGCCATGCCGGGGGAGAGGAGCAGCCTTTCATCAAGGAATATCTTTTCGCGCTGCCTTTCATCCTCCCCAACGGGGATTATTATGCGGGACAGGGCAACAAGCTGCCTGCCGAAGGGCAGCAGTACGAACGTTGTTGCGGCATTGAACACGCTGTGGCAAAGCGCTATGCCCGCGGCATCGGCCGAATTTGAAAGGAACGGGAAGCCGCCGAGCAGGCCGCCTATGCCATAGAACACCACAAGGCCGAGCAGCGTGCCTATCATATTGAACACAATATGGATTATAGCCACGCGGCGGGCGTTTTTGCTGGTGCCTATGCTGGAGATGAGCGCGGTTACGCAGGTGCCTATGTTAAGGCCCATTACAACCGGTATAGCCATGCCGTATGTTATCATGCCCGTAAGGGACAGCGCCTGCAATATGCCCATGCTGGCGGCGCTGCTCTGGATTATGCCTGTGAATATCATGCCCACAAGCACGCCGAGCACGGGATTATTAAAGGAAGTAAGTATGCTTGCAAACTCCGGAATGTCCTTCAGCGGGGCTACGGCATCGCCCATCATGGTCATGCCGAACATAAGTATTGCAAAGCCCACCATGACGCCGCCCATGTCGCGCCGCTTCTGTGTTTTGCATACCATTATCATAATTACGCCGGCAAGGGCGATAACAGGGGAGAAGTTTTCGGGCTTGAGCATGCTCAAAAGCACGCTGCTGCTGTTTATGCCCGCAAGGGAGAGTATCCAAGCGGTGAGCGTTGTGCCTATGTTGCTGCCCATTATCATGCCCGTGGTCTGCTCAAGATTGAGTATGCCGCTGTTAACAAGGCCGACAAGCATTACCGTAAGGGCAGAGGAGGACTGAATGGCTATTGTCACGCCCGCGCCGAAGGCAAGGCTTTTGAAGGTGTTTGACGTCATGCGCTGGAGCGTTGACTGCAGCTTGCCGCCGGAAAGCTTTTCAAGCCCGCCGCTCATGGTATGCATACCGTAAAGGAACATGGCAAGGCCGCCAAGCAGGGTGAGCACAGAGAAGATGTCCATTCTTTATATCTCCTAAACAAAAATTTATATGCTGATAAAAACCTTTAATAGTATATAGGCAGATATGAATATATGCAAGCATAAATTTAGAGATTTGCATTAGAAAACGATGAGAAAATATTTATTATGGAATAATAAGCAAAAGACTATATATAAAACGCATGCGCGGCGGGGGAAAGCCCATATTGTTAATTATCCGTGACTATTGGGCGTAAAGGGGGCGCAACGGGTTGCAATAGTGCGGGAAAAATAGTAAAATAAACCGATTATCGATGTTGAGCCGTGTTTTGGCGCGGTGATGGAGGTATTTGTGAGTTTGGCGCTAAAGGTAAAGAAGTTTATCAACTCCGAACACAGCGGAGAATATGTGGACATAATTCTTCCGGGGGAGATAGGCATAAACAGCGCAGCAGGCGTTAAGCTGAAGCCCAAGAAGGAAAGCGACGCACCCGCAGAGGCGGAGGACGCGGCAAGCTTCGATCCGGACGATCCTATGGACGAGGAGAACGAGGGCGAAACGCATGATATAAACCAAGGCACTATGCAGCAGGAACGCTGCCGCATACATTATATGGAAGCCGGCATGGGAGAGCCGCTGCTGCTTATACATACAGTTGGGCAGTCGCTCTATACCTGGCGCGGCGTATTCAATCTGCTCAGCGCACGATACAGGGTCATAGCCATAGATTTGCCCGGCTTCGGCTATTCGGACAGGCCGGAGAATTTCAGCTTCAGCGTGGAGGATTATGCCGAGGTCATCGCCCGCTTTATGGATGCGAAGGGCATAGAATCGGCGCACATTGCGGCGTTTTCGCTGGGCGGGGCATATGCCGTAAGCTTTGCGCTCAGGCATCCGGAGCGCATGGGTAGGCTGGCGCTGCTTTCCCCGGGCGGGATAACGCCGGAAATGCCGCTGACCATAAGAATGATAGACAGCCCGCTTTTTGGCTTCATAGCCAGCATGCTGTATAACATGAACGCGGTGGAAAAGTTGCTAAGAGATGCGGTGTTCGATTTGACCAATATCACGCCCGACGTTGTGCAGGAATACTATAAGCCCATTGCGGACAGCGTAAGCCGCCGCTGCGTAAGGCGCGCGCTGCAATATTTTGACGATGAACCCATAGTTGCGCGGCTTAGGGAGCTGGATGTGCCGGTGCTTATACTTACCGGCGGCGAGGATAAGTGGCACACGCCGGACAGCCAGGCCATGGAGCTTTACCACAGCGCCATAAGGGACTGCGGCTATTCGCTGATACGCAACGCGGGGCATTTGATGCACGAGGAAAAACCTGAAAGGGTGGCTGCGGCAATGTTTGAATTCATACCGGCGGCCGTACCGGAAATATGAAACAAAGTTCAAAACTGATATTTTTTGCGGCGATGTGCATTGCGCTCGTTGCCGCGCTGATAATCTATGTTTCGCTGAGCGGGAAGGAGAACCCGCGCGCCGAATCCCCGGTGAGGATAAGCGAAATAATGTACAGCAACAAAGGCTCCGTGCCCGATGGGAACGGGGAGTATTACGACTGGATAGAGCTGTATAACACCTCCTCCGAGGCGGTGGAAATATCCGGCTGCGGATTGAGCGACGACATAGCCGGCGGGGTGAAGTTCGTTTTCCCGCAGGGGACAAGGATTGAAGCGGGCGGACGCATAGTTGTTTGGTGCGCCGGTGAGGAGCGCGAGGGCGGCCTTTATGCCCCGTTTGCGCTCAGCGCGGGCGAAAGCGTTATACTCTATAACTCCACCGGCGGCACGGTGGATACGGTTATTATAAAATCCGTTGCAAACGGCAATACATACGCCCTTGGCCAAAACGGGCTTTGGAGCGAGATGCGGCCTTCGCCCGGATATCCCAATACGGATGACGGTATAAAGGCATACGAAGCTTACCTTATGGAAACGGGCGAGGACTGCGGGGTGTACATAAACGAATTTATGGCCTCCAACGCAACAACAATCGCCGATTCATACGGCAATTACAGCGATTGGATAGAGCTTTATAACGCAACCGATGCGGAGGTTGATATGTCCGGCTGCGGCGTAAGCGATAATATTGCCCAGCCGAGGAAATACGTTCTGCCCGAAGGCACGGTTATAGCCGCGAAGAGCTATCTTTTGATATTCTGCTCCGGCAATCAGGGCTTCAGCGAAACCGGCGAGCTTCACGCGCCGTTCAAGCTGAAGGCATACGGGGAGGACGTTGTGCTTTCCTCCCGCAACGGCTCTATAATAGACAGCTACTCATACGGCCTGCAGCAGACGGATTCCTCCATGGCGCGCACGGTTGACGGCGCGGGCGAATGGCAGCAGAACAGCCACCCGACGCCGGGTTACCCGAACGACGATGCGGGATATAACCAATTCATGGCAAGCGCCACGCTGCCCAAGGGAAACATAGTAATAAGCGAGATAATGGGCAGAAACCGGTCCGCGTATAAAGCGCCGGACGGGAATTATTACGACATAATAGAACTTGAGAACACCGGCAGCGAGCCGGTCTCTCTTTTGGGGTACGCTTTGAGCAACAATCCCAAGAACCCCAAAAGCTATGTGTTCGGGAATGTAAGCATACCCGCCGGCGGGCATATAGTTGTTTACGCCAAAGGTAAGGGCGCATCCGCCCAGGCCGAGGGGAGCGAGCTAAGCTGCGCGTTCGGCATAAGCAAGGACGGCGACAGCGTGTATCTTTTCGACCCGAACGGCATTATTTGCGACAAATTGCAGGCCGCCTCCTTTCTGCCCGATATAAGCTACGGCAGGGACACGGCGGGCAAGCTTGCATACTTCACCCAACCCACCGTGGGCGCTGCCAATGGTACCGGCTATGAAGGCATCACGGCGGTGCCCGTTTTTTCAAAAACGCCTGGCATATACGATGAAGCCATACAGATAGAAATAAACGTGCCGGAGGGCGAAACGGTGCATTATACGCTGGACTGCACAACGCCCAATGAATCCTCACCCGTATACACCGGCCCCATAACTGCAGAAAAGAACACGGTTATCCGCGCAATATCCGTGCGCGAAGGCTACATCACAAATGATGTAACGAGCGGCACGTTCCTGTTTACTGCGGATAACGTTAACCACGCGCTGCCGGTGGTTACGCTGATTACCGACCCCGATAACCTTTGGGACAGCAAAACGGGCATATATGCCTACGGCGAGAATTTTGACCCCGATCTTCCGTATGGCGATATGCTGCTGACGGCGAATTATTACAAAAGGGATAGAACAGATGCGAATGCGTGGGAACGGGCGGCGAACTTCGCCATGTTTGACGGGGAAACGAAGCGGCAGGTATTCAACCAGAATATTGGCATACGCATAGCGGGCAGCTACGGCCGCGGCCGCGCGCAGAAGGGCTTTAACATAGTTGCGCGGGACGAATACGGCGAGGACCGCATGCACTATAAGTTCTTTGACAATTTGGACTTTACCGAATACAAGGCGCTGGTGCTGCGCGCGGGTGCGCAGGACCAAAACCGCAGCAAAATACGCGACGAGCTTGCGGCCGGCCTGCTTGAAGGGACGGACGTGGACTTCCTTTACCAGGCGTACAGGCCGTGCGTGCTGTACCTGAATGGCGAATACTGGGGAGTGTATTTCCTGAGGGAAAAGCGCAACCGCTTCTTCGTGGCGCAGCATGAGGGTACGGACAACGTTACGGACATGATAATTGCCAAGGGCTATAAGCAAACTACCTACGGCGACGTGACCGAATGGGTGGAATTCTATGACGAAGCCTGCAAGCGCGATCTTTCCAAGGCCGAAAACTATAAGTTCGTTACGGACAACATGGACGTGGACAGCTTTATGGATTACATGATAGCCGAAGTGTACAACGGCAATACGGACACATACAATATCCAATGCTATAAGCTCAAGGGCGGCAAATGGAAATGGATATTCTATGATTTCTGCTGGGGCTTCAATGACGTTAACCATCAGACCCTCAATGCAAGGATGGGAAATACGGGGCTGGACGCGGCGAGCGGAAGGCTTTTCAAGGCGCTGCTGAACAACGCCGAATGGAAGGACAAATTCGTGCGCAGGTTTGCGGAGCTGCTGAATACCGCATTTGCGCCGGACAGGGTGATTGCGCTGGTGGACGAGCTTTACGGCTATGTTCAGCCGGAAATAGCGCGCGAACGCGAAAAGTTCAACGGCGAAACGTTCATGGGCGTTAAGCAAAACAGCCAGGTCCTTGGCACATACGAAGGCTTTGAACGGGAAATAGCGCGCATAAAGGATTTTGCCCAAAAGCGGCCGGATGAGATTAAGAAGCAGCTTAAAAGCGTGCTTGGGCTGAGCGACAGCTACATGGCGGAGGTGTTCGGATGAGCGGGAAAAAGCAGCTTGGCGAAAGCGGATACCGGCACGAGCTGAAATATTATATTACGGAAGGCGATCATGCCTTGCTCAGCCGCAAGCTTTCGCTTACAATGGAGCAGGATGCGTTTGCCAAGAAGAGCGGCGGGGAGTATTTTATACGCAGCCTGTACTTTGACGACAGGGACGATTCCGCCTTCCGCGAAAAGCTGGACGGCACGGACGAGCGCGACAAGTTCCGCATACGCGTATACAACATGCGGGACGACGTGATAAAGCTTGAATGCAAGCATAAGTCAAACGGATATATAAAAAAGCAGTCCGTCAATTTGAGCCGCAAGGAATACGAGCAGCTTATGATGGGCAGGCGCGGCTTTCTGCTGAACAGGCCGGAGCCGTTTGCGCACAGGATGTATCTTGAATTTACGCAGCGCGCGCTAAAGCCCGCCGTAATAGTTGACTACACGCGCGAACCGTTCGTTTTCCCAATGGAGGATGTGCGCATAACGTTCGATAAGGATATCCGCACGGCGTACCGTGCAACGGATATGTTCGACGCCAATCTGCCCACATATCCGGTTATAGACGGGGGAGACATGGTGCTGGAGGTCAAGTTCAACCGCTTTTTGTCCACATATGTAAGGTCGCTTTTGCAGCCGGAACGCTGCCAAAGGAGCGCGATAAGCAAATATGTGCTGTGCAGAAAGTTTGAACTGTAGCCGCAGGGCAACAGAAAGAATACGAAGGAACCAAGCATAAAACATAAATACGGAGGATAACATGAACGATTTTACCTTTGCAGACATTTTCTCGCTGAGCATGAGCCCGCTTCAGGTCATAGTTACGCTGCTGATGGCGCTTGTAGTGGGCGGCTTCATATGCTTTGTATACAAAAAAACGTTTGGCGGCGTTATGTATTCGCGCAACTTCAACCTTAGCCTTATCGTGCTTACAATGGTAACGGCGCTGATGCTTATGCTTATAAACAATAGCCTTGCGCTGAGCCTTGGTATGGTGGGCGCGCTTTCCATAATTCGCTTCCGCACGGCCATAAAGGACCCCATGGACACGGTGTTCATGTTCTGGAGCGTGGGCGAGGGCATTGCCATAGGCACCAAGTTTTATGACATAGCCATAATATCCGCCATAATAATCGGCGTGGTGCTGGCGGCGATGGGCGCGTTCAAATTCAAGGGAACGCGGCCGTATATACTGATACTGCATTATGATGAATCCGCCTCCGGCCAGATAAAGCAGATGGTCAAGCAGCTTCCGTCCCCGCGGCTCAAGAGCAAAACCGTGCAGCGCGACGGCATAGAGATGACGCTGGAGCTTAGGCTGAAGGATAACGAGACCGGCTTTGTTGAAAAGTTCATGCGCGTTGAAGGCGTGTATGACGCGGCGCTGATATCGCACCAGGGCGATATAGTGAGCTGAGGAAGAAAAAACATGGGAGCAGTTGTTATGCTGCTCCCTTTTATTTATATTGGAATGCTTTCATTATTTGTATTGTAAGCTGCTTTTGCTCCGGTGTTAAAGCCACCCAGTTATCGAACAACTCTTTAAGTTCGGGCGAGAGTTCAACCATTGTATCATCCGCAAAAAACTGCGATAGGGTGATGCCGAAGCCGCCGCATATGGCTTCAAGCGTTGTTATGGATGGTTCCACATTCCTGCGGAAAATGTTTGCAAGCGTGGATTCGGACAAGCCGCATTCCTTTGACAGGCGATACTTGGACCAGCCCCGTTCATCCATAAGCTTTTGCAAACGTTCGTGCGTGTTTACCGTATGGATCACTTCCTTTCTGTACTAATCTTACTTTTACGTCGAAAAGTAGCATACAAAATACTTGTAATTAAACTACCGTTATGTTAAACTGTATATAAGCTAATTATTCTTGGTTGGGAGGACAAAAGAGTATGGAACATGTTGAAAGCCTTACGGATTACGAAAAACTGAAAAAGGCAGAAATGGCGGTTGTTTCCGTTTGGCCGTATGTGCAGAAGCTTATGCAGCTGGAAAACGAGGTTTCCCAGCTAAAAGCCAAAATAGATGACAAAAAGAACCTGATTATAGGCATTGTGCTGAGCATTATTCCGCTGGCGTTTTTGATTGGAATACCCATGGTGATAGTTTGGGTAGTGAACTATAGCAAAAATAAGGGTCTATTGGAAGCTAAAGAGCAAGAATTGGCTCAAGCTACCGAACAATATAATGACGCTTGCCGCACATATACTACGGAGTTGACCTATGTATCCGGAGAATACCGCTATCCTGACGCAGTGCGCTATATGGTGCATGAGTTTGACCTTGAGAAAGTGCATACACTGGGCGAGGCATATAAAGCTTACGACGAATACGACTGGCGGAAGAAGCAGGAGATGCAGTTTGTTGACCTGAAGTCGCTCCTGAATAATGCGAATGCCCAGCTTTCAAGCTTGCAGTATCAAATGATTATGAACAATGTTATCGGCAGCGTAAACGCTATCAATCTGTCAAAGATAGGGTCAAAGGTGAGCGAATTTTAGGAGAATATAAAGTGTCACCTTCATAAACGGAGTGGGGACTTTTAGTTTATGGAGTGTGCAATAAGGCAAAAGTGGCCGAAAGGCCACTTTTTTAGTATTATTTCTCGGGGAATAGTCAGTTGAGGTATTTTATCATTTGAATCAGGTAACGGCCGGACAATCTGCTGTGCTCCTCGCGGTCAAGTTCACGGCGCGCAATGGATTACAGAAAACCTCGGTTCGCTGCTTCTTGCAGCAAACATGGCTGAATCAAAGGATATGTCCAGTTGTCTACTAACTTATCTACAATAATTATCTTTTCTATTTCACTATGAATCTCTCCGAAAGAATACACATCCGCGTAATACAGCATTCCATAAGTTTTTTCATCCGCGTTTTCGTTTACTTTGGCATATCCCTTGACTGAGTAGGCACAAATGGGCGTAATTGCGAAATCTATTGCACCGGTTTCTTCGCTTAGCTCGCGCTTTGCAGCACTTAAGATCGATTCACCTTTTTCCCGATGCCCACCCGGAAACTCATAGGTATCCCTTTCTTTATGCTTACAAAATATCCATTTACCATTTGTTTTTGAAATAATTACAGCAATTTTTAGCAGCTTATCGTCCACCTTGTTGTAAAACTTGATTTCAAGCGTGTTTATGGCATTGGATGAGGATGCTTCAACCGAGCGGAACTGCTCATCCACCTGAAGGGCTGCTTCTTGCGCTGTACATGTGTGCATATTTGCGGTTTTAGGCATAGTATTCACCTCACTTCAGTATAATTATACGAGGACGTGTTTACAATATCAACACAAAGGCAAAAATATAGGTGGGCGGGTGGTTTGCGAAAATCCGTCCCAAACCGATCCCGACCGCCAAATTATGAATAAATTATGTATATACAGCCGGGAGTTATCCACAATTTCCACAGAGTTATCCACAGGGTGGGCTGTTTAGGGGGCTGAGAGTGTGCATAAAGGGTGTGTAGAGGTTGCATATGCGGGTATAATACTTAATATTATGCAGCGTATACAACGGAGTGCATAAAATCGCCCCCGCACGAATTTATACGGGAGCGATCCATCGGGAGGTAAACCAATGCCTATATCGCCGGGCGGATGTCCTGCTCCTTGCCGCGGGCGTCCTCCATTATCAGCTTGTCCGCCACAAGGGCTATGAACTCGCCGTTAGTGGGCTTATCGTTCTTTGAATATATGTTATAGCCGAAAAGCTGGTTTATGTTCTCTATCCTGCCGCGCGTCCAGGCAACCTCTATGGAGTGGCGTATGGCGCGCTCCACCTTGGAGGCGGATGTGGAAAACCGCTTGGCTATGCCAGGGTAAAGCTCCTTTGTGATGCGGTTTATAAGCTCCGGCTGGAAATACACCATGCGTATGGCCTCGCGCAGATAATGATAGCCCTTTATGTGCGCCGGGATGCCGATAACAAGGAACACGGAGGTTATCTTTTCATCCAGCGTCTTGGGCTGCTGGGAGGGCATGAGCAGCTGCGAATACGCGCTCTGCGGCTCGTCCGCCATGTCCAGCATGCGCTTGTATATCGCTTCCGGCTCGGCAGGCTTGACCATGTAATACTTTGCGCCCAGTGAGCACGCGCGGCGCACCATGTCCTCGCTGCGCATGGTACTTACCACCATAACCGCCGGCGCGTCGCTCACCAGCCCCGCCGCAATGCGCTCCATTATTTCAAACCCATCCGCGCGCGGCATTATAAGCTCGGTTATCAGCACGTCGTAGCGGGTTTTGTGCAGCGCTTCCAGCGCGCTTACGCCGTCGGTTACGGTGTCGAACACGCTTACGTTTTCCTGTGCGGTGAAATATTCCTTCATCATGCTGAGCATCTGCGGGTTGCTGTCTGCCATCAATACCTTATATTTTGTCATGTGCGACCTCCTATAATGTCTATTCGGTGGGAAATTTTGCTTTCCGTGTATAAAGCATAACACCGCATTTTCCGCAGCGATAGGGGAAGAATTTAGCAGAATTTCACAATTTTTGGCGGTAAAAATAAGAAATTGGGACAATTTTGTAAAATATTGATGTTTCTGTTGCTTTCTTGAAGTTTTATGGGTAAAATGTCGATTAATTGGTTAATTATTAGTTATTTAACCTTTTTTGTAAGAATATGTATGTTTCTTGGAGATTTATGGAGTTTTTGTCAAAAGGAGAGCGAGGAATGGACGACAGGAACGTTGTGGACGCCATGCACAGGCTGGAGCTGATACGCCGTATGCGCATACAGACCATGCTGCGCGGCACCGATGCGCACCGCGGGCAGGGGCCGATACTTGATTACATTGAAACGCACCCGCGCTGCACGCAGGCGGAAGCGGCGGAATCGCTGGGGGTTAGCCCGCCCAGCATAACATGCAGCGTAAGGCGCATGGAAAACGCGGGGCTTATAGTGAAAACGACGGACGAGAAGGACATGCGCTGCACCCGGCTTGAGCTGACCGAAAAGGGCAGGGAGAACCACAAGAAGGTGAAGGCCGCGTTCAGGCGGCTGGACGGCGAAATGTTTGAAGGAATAAGCGACGAGGAGAAACAGAAGCTGATCGACCTTTATTCCCGCATGGCTGCAAACCTTTATAAGGAAGGCGCGGGCAAGCCGCTGAGCGAGCTGATGAACGAATTGAGAAGGCTGGAGGATGATGAAAAGGCATGATAAAGACAATTTGGCCCTACACTAAGGGCTACCGGTTCAAATCCATTTTGGCCGCGCTTACGATAATAGGCGAGGTGCTGGTGGAAGTGAGCATACCGTACATGATGGCGGACATTGTGAACATAGGCATAGAGAATAAAGATACCGCGTTTATAATACAGCGCGGTATTATGATGATACTTATGGCAATAGCTTCGCTGAGCCTTGGCGCGCTGAGCGCAAGGTTTGCAAGCGTATCCAGCGCCGGCTTTGCGAAGAACCTGCGCGGCGGGCTGTTTGAACGGGTGCAGAGCTTTTCCTTTGCAAATGTGGATCATTTTTCAACGGCCAGCCTTATAACCCGCCTTACCACGGACGTGAATACCATACAGAACACATACATGATGGCCGTGCGCACGTTCATACGCGCGCCGTTCATGCTGATTGCGGCAACGGTGATGGCGGTAAGGATAAGCCCCGATCTTGCACTGGTGTTCCTGTTCGCGCTGCCGATACTGGCTATAATCATTGGCATACTGATGAGCAAAACATTCCCGCGGTTCAAGGCAATGCTTGCCAAGTTCGATGCCATGAATGCAAACGTGCAGGAGAACCTGACGGCTATCCGCGTGGTCAAGGCATTTGTGCGCGGGGATTACGAGGACGAGCGCTTCACGTTTTCCGCAAACGAGGTGAAGGATTATCAGGTAAAGGCCGAAAAGCTGCTGGTTGTCGCAATGCCAATGGCGCAGTATATGGTATATATCTGCATGATAGCCGTGTGCTACCTTGGCGGTGTGCAGATAGTTGAAGGCAGGCTGCAGTCCGGCGACCTTATAAGCTTTATAAGCTATATTGGGCAGGTGCTCAGCGCCGTTATGATGGTCGCCATGATGATGGTAATGCTTGTTATGAGCCGCGCCAGCATGGCAAGAATAACCGAAGTGCTTGCGGAAAAGCCTTCCATAAACGATGACGACGCCAAGGACATTGCAGTTACGGACGGCTCGATAGAGTTTGACGACGTATCCTTCAGCTACAACGGCAACCCCGATAACCCGAACCTTGAGCACATAAATCTTAAAATAGCCTCGGGCGAGACAATAGGCATAATAGGCGGCACGGGCAGCGCGAAGAGCACGCTGGTGCAGCTTATACCAAGGCTTTACGACGTGACAAGCGGCGCGGTCAAGGTTGCGGGGCACAACGTGAAGGAATATAAGATACAAACGCTTAGGCACAGCGTATCCATGGTGCTGCAAAAGAACGTGCTGTTCTCCGGCACCATTAAGGAAAACCTTAAATGGGGCAACGCGGATGCGACCGATGCGGAAATTGAAGAAGCGTGCCGCGCGGCCGCGGCGGACGGGTTCATAAAGAATTTCCCCGATGGCTATGATACAGAGCTTGGCCAGGGCGGCGTGAACGTATCCGGCGGGCAGAAGCAAAGGCTGTGCATAGCCCGCGCGCTGATATCAAAGCCCAAAATAATAATACTGGATGATTCCACAAGCGCGGTGGATACCGCAACGGATGCGGCAATAAGAAAGGCGCTGAGCGAAGAACTGAGCAGCACGACAACCATAATAATCGCCCAGCGCATAGCAAGCGTTATGGATGCGGACAGGATAGTTATTATGAACGAAGGCAAGATAGACGACGTTGGTACGCATGCGGAGCTGATGCAGCGCAGCGAAATATACCGCGAGGTATACTATTCCCAGCAGAAGGGGGTGGAGGAATAATGCCCGGACCCAGGAAACAGAGCTTTGCAAAGCCAAAGAACGCCAAAGGCACATTCAGGCGCATACTGAAATACTTTAAGCCGTACCGCGCGCAGCTTGTGCTGGTGCTGATAGGGCTTCTTGCAAGCGTTGCCGCAAACATTGCCGGCACGTTTATGCTGGTACCTATAATAAATGTATACATAATACCGTGGATAGGCAATGAAAATCCCGACTTTACCGGCCTTATAGGCCAGCTTGCCGTTATGGCAGCCGTGTACACCATAGGCATACTGGGCACGTTTATGTATAACCGCCTTATGATAAACGTATCCACCGGCACGCTCACAAGGCTGCGCCTTGAGATGTTCACAAAGATGCAGACGCTGCCCATAAGCTATTTTGACGGGCGCACGCACGGCGAAATAATGAGCACATACACCAACGATACCGATGTTATGCGCGAAATGATAAGCCAGGGCTTGCCAAGCTTTATAAGCAGCGCGGTAAGAATAGTAGGGGTATTCACAATGATGATCGTGCTCAACCCCATACTTACGGGCATAGCCATACTGATGTTGGTGATAATGATGCTTATCACCAAGGCAATAGCGGGCCGCTCCGGCCGCTTCTTCAAGGCGCGGCAGGACAGCGTGGGCAAGGTGAACGGCTATATTGAGGAAATGATAGAGGGGCAGAAGGTGGTAAAGGTATTTTGCCACGAGCAGGCCGTGAACAGCCGCTTTGACGAGCTGAACGAAACCCTTAGGAAGAACACCGCCGCCGCAAGCACGCTTGCCAGCATAATGGGGCCGATAATGAACAACCTGTCCCACGTTACCTATGCAATAATTGCCGCCAGCGGCGGACTGCTGGGCGTTGCCGGAATAATAGACATTGGCACGCTGGGCGCATTCCTGCAGTATACCAGAAGTTTCTCCATGCCCGTGGCCGAAATAAGCCAGCAGGCGAACAACGTGCTCAGCGCGCTTGCGGGCGCGGAGAGGATATTCGCCCTGCTTGACGAAAAGGCGGAAGAGGACGAGGGCGACATAGTTATGGTAAACGCCCGCGTGAACGAAAAAGGCGAGCTTGAAGAATGCAGCGAGCGTACAGAGATTTGGGCATGGAAAAAGCCCACGGGCGAGCTTATCCGCGTGCGCGGGGACGTGCGCTTTGAGGATGTTACCTTCAGCTATGATGGCAAGGTGGACGTGCTGAAAAACGTTTCGCTTTACGCAAAGCCGGGTCAGAAGATAGCCTTTGTAGGCTCCACCGGCGCGGGCAAGACAACCATAACGAACCTTATAAATCGCTTCTACGATATTCAGAGCGGGCGCATAACATACGACGGCATACCCATAAGGCAGATAAAGAAAGCGTCGCTGCGCGGCTCGCTTGGCATGGTGCTGCAGGATACGCATCTTTTCACCGGCACCGTGCGCGAAAATATACGCTACGGCAGGCTTGATGCAACGGACGAGGAAATAGTGAGCGCGGCAAAGCTTGCCAATGCGCATTACTTCATTTCTCATCTGCCGGAAGGCTACGATACCGTGCTTACGGCGGACGGCGCGAACCTGTCCCAGGGCCAGCGGCAGCTTATTGCAATAGCTCGCGCGGCGGTGGCCGATCCCCCTGTGCTGATACTGGATGAAGCAACCTCCAGCATAGATACCCGCACGGAATCGCTGATTGAGAAGGGCATGGACAGCCTGATGAAGGACCGCACGGTGTTCGTAATAGCGCACAGGCTTTCCACCGTGCGCAATTCGGACGCGATAATGGTGCTGGAGCACGGCGAAATAATAGAGCGCGGCAACCATGACGAGCTGATAAAGCAGCAGGGCAAGTATTACCAGCTTTATATGGGCATGTTTGAACTGAGCTGATAAAAAACAAAGCGGCACGGCCAAATGACCGGCTATGCCGCTTTTTTTATTGTATAGGGGGTCTTTTTATTCGCCCACGCCCATCACCTTATCGGCAAAGGAATTATCAACAAGACTGCCGAACTCTACCCTTGCGCTCAGCTCACCCGCGGCCTCAATTATGTCCTGAAGGCGGGTGAACGCATCCTCGCTCATGGCGGGGGAATACATCCAGCTGTCCGTCGCGCGGTAGCTGTTCGCCACAGCGGAGAGCGTTTCTATCGAAGAATCGGGGAAGAACGGCTGCATGGCGCGGGCCACTTCCTCGTCTGACGCGGTCTTTACCCATTGCTGCGCCCTGTATATAGCCCGCACGAAGCTCAGCGCAAATTCCGGCTCCTCGGCAATGGTCTTGCTGCTCATCATAATGGTTGTATACGGCACCTCGCCGCTTTCAAGCCCCACGTTGGCCACTATATGCCCCCTGCCGGAGGAGGCGAACTCGCTCGCCGTGGGCTCAAACAGAGTAACGTAGTCCCCCGTGCCGCCCTCGAACGCGCCGCCCATCAGCGGGAACTGTATGTTGTCTATAACCTCCACATCCTCGCCCGGCACAAGACCATGGGACTTGAGAACGTAACACAGTGTCATGTAAGGCATGCCACCGGGCAATGTCTATTATGGTTTACGGACGGTAATGTTAAAAAAGTCCCTGCCGCTCGGGCTAATTTCGGATATCGTGCGCGTCCAGAACTCCTTGCGGCCGTCCCGCGTAAGCTCATCGTAGTCGGTGAGGGAGGAGCGTACCTGCGCAATGTCTATGGGCTTGGGCGCCGTTTGCGGCGTTTCCAGTATCTTGCGCAGCTCGCGGTAGTCGTGTTCATATTCGTCGCGCTCTATAAGGTCGGATAGGTACAGGTCCTTCAGTTTGGCCATTCTGCGGCGTATGCCGGCATAGTCTATTTCTTCCTTTTCGCGTCCGGCAATCTCTGCATTGTACTCCGTGCATTTGGCCATTATGTTCGCCAGCAGGAAGGCTTCCACCTTATCCTCGCGGGTATATAGATTATAGCTGCACTTGCGGTTGCCGAAGCACAGGGAGCAGCGGTAATAATATATGTTTTTGCACACGCAGGCATTCATGGCGGAGCCGCATTCGGGGCAGCGCATAAGCCCGCGGAAAAGATATGTGTTACCGAGGGTGCTGCAAGAGTGCCGCTGTGCGCGTGCGGACAGCATGCTTTGCGCCAGGTCAAACGCTGCATTGTCCACAACAAGTCCCCTGTAGCGCGCGTTGCTTAGCATGCGGCGGAAGGTTTTTGAATCCCTGTAAAGGTTATATTTGCTGCCGGCATAGATGCGCGTTTTATAGAGCGACTGCGTGGCGATATAGTGGCTGAACAAGTCCCGCACGGCGGAGGCCATAGGTTCATCCGCAACGCAATGCTTATTCTCTATCCGTATGCCCGGCGGCACGGATCCGCTGCAAACCTCGCCGCGCGCCTTTTTGCCGTCGAACACGGCCTTTATGCGTTCGCCGGTTTTGTCGGCTTCGTTCTGGGCTACGCTCAGCATTATGTTCACCTTGAACTGTCCGCCGGAGGTTTCGGTTTCGTAGTCCTCATGTATGGCGCGCCATTTGACCTTATGCTTATCCAGCACTTCCTGCACCTTATAATACTCGGCTATGTTGCGGAACCATCTATCCAGCTTTGTGAACACTATTATGTCCACCCGTCCGGCCTGCACGTCCTTGAGCAGGCGTTGAAGCTCCGGCCGCTTGGCTGCCGATTTGCGGGCGGATATGCCCGCGTCAACATAGTGGTCAACAACGGTTGCGCCGTTAGCCTTTGCCCATTCGTCCAGCGCCTCCGTTTGCGCGGCTATTGACAGGCCGTGTATGGCCTGCTCCTCTGTGCTTACTCTGATGTATAACGCTGCTTTCATGCTTTTCTCCGTTCTCCTTTTACGAAGTTTGGCAACATGGCTACAAAATTTCGTAACAGGGGTGCAAATTAAAAAATCAAAAACTCGATTTGTGCAACTTTGCAAAAATCGGTACATGTATATGTACTGAAACCGCTTTTTACCAATTTCGGTGGTTGACAGCCGTCCGACCTCCTGCTACAATGCAACCACCGAACAAAAGTTCGATAAATGCAGAGGAGGGTAATCTGATGAAGAAACTGATGACGAGGGAGCAACTTGCTCAACTACCAATAGAGAAGCTAATGGTTATTGCTGAGATTGTAGAAGCAATGTTAGATAGTCAGCAAGCCGCTCCTGATTCTGGGGCGTTAGCTGAGATACCCCAAAGAGAATGTGGTCGATAAGAGCCTCCTTTGCGCCAATCGGAGCCATATCAACATCGTATCCCAGTAGCCACAACGGATTAATTTTAAGCTTATCAGCAATATCTAATGCTACATCAATCTTGGGAGTACGCTGGCCGAGTTCATAACGGTTAAGCGTTTGAGCACGTACTCCTGTAAGTTTTTCGATATCAAGCAGGGTAATGTCTGCCATTGTACGGTACTCTTTTATACGGGAACCGATATCGCTTATCTTATCCATAGTATATCACCTCATGTACAGTATAATATACCGTATCACCATTTGCAATGATTTTATTCAAAAATATATTGACAATATCACCGCATGGTGATATGATTCAATCACCGAATGGTGATGAAACCAGAAAGGAGCAAGCAAATGAATCTTGGAAAACTGAAAGGCGAGATTATAGCTAACTATGGCTCACAGAAAGCCTTTGCTCAGCATATAGGTTGGCCGCAGAACAAAGTATGCCGTTTGGTTACGGGGAAATATAAACCGGATACAGATGAGGTAGACCTTATGGTGAGGGCATTAAATCTTGATAGCAGAGGCTTCCTGGCCGTTTTTTTACCAAGAATATCACCGAATGGTGATAAGGGCTATATGGATGGATTATCAAATGAACAGAAAGGAGCGTAAACCATGAAGGAGGACGCGGTAGTTGTTGCCCTTATCGGGGCGTGGGTAATGTGGATGCTGTTGCTGATGGCGACAAGCGGATTATGAGCCAAACAGGCTTCTGAGCGGCCGGCACGTTAGCAAAATTAAGCATAAGAAATTATGGTTCGGCTGCTTGAAGATAACATGGGGCGGTAATGAACCGCCCCATGGAAGATGAAGGAAGGTGAAAGGAATGGAGAGGATTGAGCGTTCTACGCGGAATGCCAAGCGACTAACGCTAAGAACTTCAGCGGAGCTGGATGCGGCATTGCGCAGCGAAGCAAAGGCCGCAGGCATCTCGCTGAATCAATTTATTCTTTATGTTCTATGTCGCTGGGCGAAATCTCGCCGTTCGCAGCCTCGTATTCCTTAATGCGCTGCTTTATGAGAAATTCTATTTCCCTGTTTGCAGAGCGGCCGTTTTCTTCGGCAATGTAGCCTATTTTGTCCAAAAGGATTTGGGGAATGCGCAGGGTGTAGCGCGGCATGTTTGACGGCATGTATAGTTCCTCCTTGTTGCGTCTAAGTAACGTCATTATAGCGCAAAAAATTAGTCAAAATATATATTGACGCAAAAGTGACGCAATGATATAATGCAAACGAATTGAGGTGACGCAAAGGTGACGAATAAACGAAGAATAGGAATTTCCGTTCCGTGTTGGCTCTATGCTGAGCTAAAAGAAGAGGCGGAATACGGCGGACTAACGCTCAATGCGATGATTGGGCAGATATTGCGGGATTGGATACAGCAAAACAGAAAGGAGCGTAAAACCGATGTGGACATGTCCTAATTGCGGGGCGCATCTGGACAGCGGCGAAAAGTGCGACTGCGAAGGTGATGCAACGCGCAAAGAATCAGCCGTACCCCTGACCGGGGCGCCGAATGGCGAACGGTAGTTCTGCTGCAAAGGAACCAACCGAATATGAAAGTGCTGAAAATCTTTACTGACTTTGAAGAAGACATAGCGGAGTTGAGTGATGCGGAGGCTGGGCGATTGATGCGGGCAATGCTGAGATATGCACGAACCGGAGAGGAGCCGATCCTGAGCGGGAGCGAGAGGGTGCTGTGGAAGACATCAAAGCGAAATATTGACAAGCAGCAGGAAGCATATATGCGAATTTGCGAGCAGAACAGGAAGAACGTTACGAAGCGTTACGAACCGCTACGAACCGTAGCGAATCGTAACGAATCGTATCAAGACAAAGACAAAGACAAAGATAATATCCCCATATCTCCTTACGGAGATATGCCCCCCTTAGGGGCCGTAACACCACCGGCGCGCACTTATGGCGAATTTGCCAACGTTGTGCTGACGGATGAGGAGCTGACGAAGCTGAAGGAGCGCTTCAGCGCGGACTGGAGCAGGCGCATTGAGCGGCTGTCACAATACCTCAAGACAAACCCAAAGAAGCGGTATGACAGCCACTACGCAACCATGCTCATGTGGGCCGAGGCCGATGCAAAAAAGGCCGCAGAGCGGGCGGAGGAGAGCCGCGGTGCAGCGGCGTCAAAGCCAAACAGGCAGCGCGACTTCGGCTACGGCCGAACGTATAGCGAAAGCGACCTGAACGCCGTTGGTACGGAACTGCTGGAAGATGGCTAAATTGCCCACACAGCGGTGATTTTGACCAAAAAACAAAAATAAACATAACTGTGCATCTTGCGCGGGAAAGGAGAACGAAAAATGGAACTGACGAGAGAGCAAAGGCAGTACATCGTGGAGGTACTGGCGGACATTTGGGGCCGCGAACACGGCGTTAAGCTGAAGGCAACCCTTCCGCCCGACCCTGAGGACACCGAAGGCGAAACGGCGGAGCAGGCACAGGCGAAGTAACGGACGGCTGCGCCCCACGGGGCGTGCCGTAAAGGCGGACAAGCACAAAGGAGGAACAGCACGCAATGAAAAGGCACAGCAGCATTCGTAAACCGCTGATACGCACCATAACGCGGACGGCGGCAGCGGTATTCATGGCAGCGATGTGCGCGGCGGATTCGGATTCGCTTATTCCGGCGGCAGCGTTGGCGGTTTCGGGAGCATGGCTTTTACTGTATGCCTATGCAAACGGCCATATGTGCAGGGTGGTGAGCGGCTATGATTGCTGACGCGGTGGATATGTGGTATGTGCAGGACGCACGGCAGCGGCGCAAGCTTAACCGCTGCCCGGTGTGCGATAGCTGCGGGGAGCGCATACAGGACGGCTATTATTACCGCATAGGCGGCGACATACTTTGCCGCAGCTGCCTTGACGATGAATACAGGAGGGACGTTGATGATGACGAATGAGGCCGCCATAACGCGGGTAAAGACCGCGAACCGCGAGGAATGGAGAAAGCTGCGCAGCGGCTACATAGGCGGCTCAGACGCGGCAGCTGTGGTCGGGCTTAACCCATATGCATCGGCGTATTCCCTTTGGGCGGAAAAGACGGGCAGGACCGCCGGCTTTGCCGGCAACCTTGCAACAGAGGTAGGCACATATCTTGAGGAGTTCGTTGCCAAGAAGTTTGAGCAGGCAACCGGAAAAAAGGTGCGCCGCTGCAACCAAAGCATATTGAACGGCCTTTATCCCTGGGCAATAGCGAACATTGACCGCGAAATAGTTGGGGAGGACGCCGGGCTTGAGATAAAGACCACGGACAGCCTGAACATGAAGAAGTTCAGCGGCGGCGAGTATCCCGCGAATTACTATGTGCAATGCGTGCATTACCTTGCCGTTACGGGCAAGGCGCGCTGGTATCTGGCCGTGCTTATAGGCAACAGGGAGTTCCGCCATTTCACCATAGAGCGTGACGAGAGCGAAATAGCCGCCCTGATGGACGCTGAGGGCGATTTTTGGCAGCGGGTGAAGAATAATACTCCGCCCGCTGCGGATGGCTCACGGGCCACGACAGAGACGATTAAAACCATATACGCAGGCGGCTGCGACGAAGCCGTGTGCGACCTTTATCCGCATAAGCGGGACATTGAACAATACATGGCCGTTTCGGCGCGAATCAAGGAGCTTGAGACCGCGCGGGAGGAGGCGGCAAACCGCATAAAGGCATACATGGGAAACATGACCGGCGGCGAATGGGACCGTTTCAGGGTAACATGGAAGCTGCAAAGCCGAAGCACGTTCGATTGCAAACGCTTTGCGCAGGATAACCCGAACATAGACATATCGGCATATTACAAAACCACACCCGCCCGAATATTCAGGGTGAACGAGAACAAAGGAGAATGAGCACCATGGCAACAACTATCCAGAATCAAATGACAAAGAAGAACCCGGAGCAGAAAACAATGCAGCAGTATATACGCAGCATGGAAGGCGAAATAGCCAAAGCCCTGCCGAGCGTAATAACGCCGGAGCGCTTCACGCGGATAGTGCTTTCGGCAATATCGGTGAACCCGAAGCTTGGCAGTTGCACGCCGGCAAGCTTCCTGGGCGCAATGATGACCAGCGCACAGCTTGGGCTGGAGGTCAATACGCCGCTTGGGCAGGCCTACGTTTTGCCGTACATGAACAAAGGCGTGCTGGAAGCGCAGTTTCAGCTTGGCTATAAGGGACTTATCGACCTTGCATACCGCTCGGGAGAGGTGGAAGTTATCCAGGCGCATGTGGTTTACGCCAACGATGAGTTTGAGTGCGAATACGGCCTTAACCCCAAGCTGACGCATAAGATTGCGGAGCATGAGCGGGGAGACGCCGTGAAGGTCTATGCCATATTCAAAACCAAGAGCGGCGGTTACGGCTTTGAGGTGATGAGCATGGACGATGTGCGCAAGCATGCCGCCAAATACAGCAAAGCATACGGCAGCAGCTTCAGCCCATGGAAAACCAACTTTGAGGAGATGGCGAAAAAGACCGTGCTCAAGCGCGTGCTGAAGTATGCGCCGCTCAAGTCTGACTTTGTGCGCGCAGCCGTGCAAGATGGGGCGGTAAAAAGCAGCATCGCAGCCGATATGTACGACGTTCCGGCCGAGAACATGTTCGAAACGGATGCGCTGGAGATAGATCCGGAGACGGGGGAGATTATAAACAATGCAGAGGAATGATAACCGCGAACATGCCGCAGCCATAGAATATATGCTGCGCACCATGCTGCCGCCGGAGCCGTACCGTGCGGCGCTCGAAGCGGCAAGGGTGAGCCTGTTGAGGGAGGATACAGCGTACAGCGCGGCAAAGCGCACGGCAAACGACTGGCCTTATTGCCCAAAGTGCGGCGTGCCATATATTGGACTGCCGACAGAATCCGCTGAGGTGAGGGACATTGTTCCCGCCTGCTCATGCCACATTGCGCCCGTGTGGGGCGCGAGACCGGTCGCAAACGACTGGATTGTGATAGTTCAGGAACCGAACGATAATGCCATTGGCAGGCTTGCGAAGCTGATGGGGCCGATTGCCGGCAAAGCGGGGATTGGAGCGTGATGCGGCATGAGTAAATACGGCAACCGAAAGACCGTTAAGGACGGCATTCCGTTCGACTCAATCAAGGAATATGCAAGGTATTGCGAGCTATCCATGCTGTAACGGACGGGGCAAATCAGCAATTTGCAGCGGCAGGTGAAGTTCACGCTCATACCTTCGCAGCGTGAACCGGACACCGAAGGCAAGCGCGGCGGCCTAAAGCGGGGCAGACTTATAGAGCGCGAGTGCAGCTATGTGGCCGACTTTGTGTATGAACAGGGCGGCGAGCGCATAGTGGAGGACACAAAGGGCTTCCGCACAAAGGAATACATAATCAAGCGCAAGTTGATGCTGTGGGTGCATGGGATAAGAGTCAGAGAGGTGTGAGATAGACTATGTTTAAGGATATATTTGGGAAGAGAAAAACGAGATGCAGTGTATGCGGCTGCTACTTCATGCCCGATAAACAGACGGTTTATATTGTCGAGGAACCGCGTTCGGCCATAGAATTAATTACAGTAGCGCCTATGTACTTTTCGGCGGTGGATTGCCCGCGCTGTGGATGCCAAATACTGTTGGCAAGTCGCGCACAGCGTGTTGATGATGCAAATGAAGAAGTTCAATGAGCGGCCGAAGCTATGCCAAACGATATGCTGGAGCTGTGCCAATGCCGTGCCCGACCGGGCCGGCAAGCGTGGCTGTACTTGGAGCAGGTATGGCAAACCTGTTGAAGGATGGACAGCTGATGCGGTGATGCAGTACACATCAAGCAGTTATAAGGGAAACTATGGCGTGCAGTCGTACTGCGTAAGGCTGTGCCCGAAGTTTGTAAAGGAATAAGGAGAGCATAAGCATGGTTGAGGTTACGCGAGAGCAGCGCAGGGAGATGCAGCGGAGGCTGAGCCGCTGGGGCGCTATTGCATGGATGCGGACAAAGCAGCAGGAGAAAATAGAAGCCCTTAAAGAACGCCGCGATGCATTGTGCGATGCGCATACGCCGCTGCCGGACGGCCAGCCGCACGGCACAACGCCGAGCGACCCAACAGCAAACGCAGCAGCACAGCGCGAGAAGCTTCGTGCAGCCTATGACAAAGCCATAGATGAGCTGTGCGACAGTATAGATACGATGCTGCGCGAGTATGTGCAGCTTGACGGCGCAATACTTCAGCTGCCGCACATACAACAGCGCATAATCTATGCGCGCTACGGGGCGCCCGAGCACATGGGCAACCTTACCGGCATGCGTACTTCCTGGGCGGAAATAGCGGAGCGGTGCTGCGTTTCCGAAACAACTGCGCGAAGGCTCCATGCCGTTGCCGTGGGTACGCTTGTAAAGAATGTCGGGCAAAATTAAAAATGGACACTTTTGGACACCTTTGGACGGATTTGGCGGATTTGATATGGTATAATCATATTGTCAAGATTTATTGAGCGCCTGACCTATTGCGGTTGGGTGCTTTTTTATGCAGGGAAGGAGTGTTGGGGGAATGGCCAAAATGACGGCGAAGCAAATGCGGTTCTGCGACGAATATCTGATTGACCTGAACGCAACACAGGCCGCTATCAGGGCCGGGTACTCGAAAAAGACCGCGCGGAAGATAGGGCAGGAAAACCTAACAAAACGGGACATTAGGCAATATATAGATGCAAGAATGGCGGAGAAGGAGTCCGCACTGATTGCGGACCAGGACGAGGTGCTGAGATATTTAACGGCCGTGATGCGCGGCGAGTCGCGCTCCAGCGTTGTGGTGGTGGAAAGCCTGGGCGATTTTATGAGCGAGGCGCGCGAGATGGAGAAAGCGCCGGACGAGAAGGAGCGGCTGAAGGCCGCGGAGCTGCTGGGCAAGCGCTACGGGCTGTATACCGACCGCGTTGAGCAGGACGTGGATATGGAAGTGAATATTACGGTTGACTACGGTGATAGCGGATGAACATAAAGGTTCAGGCAAACCCATGCTTCAGGGAAGTTGACCGCAGCACTAAGCGCTATATTGTGATGAAGGGCAGCGCCGGTTCAGGTAAATCCGTTGACACGGCGCAGAACTATGTACTGCGGCTGATGCGGGACAAGGGAAGGAACCTTGTGTGCATCCGTAAATCGGACATAACCAACCGCGATAGCACCTTTGCGGAGCTGACGGGCGCAATATACCGCATGTTTGGGGACGATGCGGATAAATACTGGATAATCAACATGTCCCCTTTGCAGCTTACATGCAGGGCCAACGGGAACAAAATCATATTCCGCGGCATGAACGACGATAAGCAGCGCGAAAAGCTGAAGTCCATCACGTTCCAGCGCGGCAAACTTACCGATGTATGGTGCGAAGAAGCCACGGAGCTGACGCAGGCGGACGTTGAAATAATAGACGACCGTTTGCGCGGGGAGCTGCCGCCGGGTCAATTTTACCAAATAAGAATGACCTTCAATCCGGTCAACAAGAATCACTGGATTAAGAAGGTCTTTTTTGATATTCCGGACGATAACGTGCTGTGCCACCACAGCACATATCTTATGAACCGCTTTATTGATGAAGCATACCGCGCTCGCATGGAGCGAAGGCGAATCGTTGACCCGGAAGGCTATCAGATATACGGATTGGGGTTATGGGGCGAAATAGGCGGGCTGATTCTGCACAACTGGGAAGTGAAGGACGTTTCGCAGAACCTGAACGACTATGACGATATAGCCATCGGGCAGGATTTTGGCTTTAACCATGCCGATGCGGTTCTTCTGCTCGGCTGGAAGGATGGCAATGTATATATACTTGACGAAATCTATCTGCATGAAAAGGATACGGCGGAAATAATTGCGGAAGCGGTAAAGAAGGCCGTGCCGCGCAACAAACAGATGTGGTGCGACAGCGCGGAGCCTGACCGAATCAGAATGTGGCAGAAGGCGGGATTCCGCGCTAGGGGCGTGGATAAGGGCGGCTCTTCCGGCTCGGTAAAGGCGCAAATAGACTGGCTGAAGCAAAGGAAGGTTTATGTCCATCCGCATTGCGTTAACACGATTAAGGAAATGCAGCAATGGAAATGGAAAAAGGACGAGAAAACCGGCGAATATTTGGATGAACCGGTACCAATCATGGATGACGCCATGGCGGCATTGCGATACGGCGTGGAAGGCTGGCGCAAGGCCATGAAATGGATGATATGACGATACTACCCGCAGCATGTACGGCGGCAGCGGCGCAAAACGGGTTTGCAGTTTGCGTATGCGCCGGCAAATACTTCCTCCTTTGGGGCGGGGCGATAGGCACCGCCTATCTGCCGCCTGCATCGCTGCATCATATGAGAAAGGGGCAATTATGGCTTTATCCGTTAACGAAATAAAGCGCTTTATAGAGGACGACAGCGCATCGGAAAAGAAGCGCATAGCGGCCGTTGGGCGGCGGTACTATGAGGCGGAGCACGATATATTGAAATGCAGGCTGTTTTACTACAATGCGGACGGCAACCTTGTGGAGGACAGAATACGCGCCAACATAAAGATATGCCATCCGTTTTTTGCAATACTTGCGGACCAGCTTTCTGCATATATGCTCTCCGCAAAGGAAAACCCGATAAGGGCCAGGAAGAACGAAGGCGGCTTGCAGGATATACTCGACGAAAACTTTGACGATGAGTTCTGGGCGGAAATAGGGGAGTTGATAACCGGCGCGTACACGAAGGGCTTTGAGTATCTGTACGCATACAAGAACGCCGAAAACAGGCTTGTTTTCCAATGCGCGGACAGCATGGGCGTTGTTGAGGTGCGCCAAAAGGACACCGATGACGGCTGCAAGTACATAATCTATTGGTACATAGACCGCATAGATAAGGGCAGAAAGACCATAAAGCGCATTCAGGTATGGTCCGAAAAGGACGTGACATATTATGTGCAGTCCGGCGAATCCGGCAGGATAGAGCCGGATGCATCGGCAGGGGTAAACCCGCGCCCGCATGTTGTGTATACCGATTCCAAAACGGGCAAAAAGATGGGCTACGGCCTTGGGTATATACCGTTCTGGCGGCTGGATAACAACAATAAGCAATTCAGCGGACTGAAGCCGATAAAGGCGCTGATTGACGATTACGATTTGCACGCCTGCTCCCTTTCAAACAACCTTATCGATTTCGATACGCCGCTGTATGTGGTTTCGGGCTTTCAGGGGGATAACCTGGACGAGCTGCAAACCAATCTGAAAACAAAGAAGATAGTTGGCGTGGATTCAGAAGGCAGCATAAATGTGCAGACGGTTGAAATACCGTACCAGGCGCGCAAAGAAAAGCTGGAAATAGACGAGCGGAACATATACATATTCGGCATGGGCTTCAACCCGGCACAGGTTGGCGACGGCAATATTACAAACGTTGTTATCCTTTCGCGCTATACGCTGCTTGATTTGAAGAAAAGCAAGCTGGACAAGCGGCTGAAGAGGCTTCTCAGGCAGGTAATAAAAATAAAGCTTGCCGAAATAAACCGCGAGAACGGCACGGATTATAAGCTTTCGGACATAAAAATCGACCTTACGCCGGATATCCCCACGAACGAAACCGAGAACATTGCCAACAAGAAGGTGAAGGCGGAAACGCAGCAGATACGGATAAACACTATACTGAACGTTGCGGCGAACGTGGGCGATGAACAGACGCTCAAGGCCATATGCGAAGAGCTTGACTTGAACTACGAAGAGCTGAAGGTTCAGGCGGAAAAGCTGAGGGAGGAGCAGAACACGGCCGATGCAAGGGCGCTGCTGAACGGCGCGGAGGGTGGCGGTGAATAGGCGGCAGCGGCTTGTGCAGGAGCGTTTTCTTGATAATGAGGAGGCCGTGATTCGTGAACTGAAGCGGCTTTACGGGCAAAGCCTGAACGATATTACCCAAAGGGCGAAGGAGCTCCAGGGGCGGATTGACGAGCTTCAGACGGCGCTTGACGGCATTGAGGACGCGGCGGAGCGGCAGCGGCTGAAATCCATGATTCAGTCCAAGGTATACCAGAAGCAATATCAGGAAGCCCTGAAAAAGCAGATAGGCAGCATTTTGGACAATATGCACGTTGAGGAGTTCAAAACCGTATCCGGCTACCTGAAGCGCTGCTATGAGGATGGGTTTATGGGCGCAATGTACGACATAAGCGGCCAGGGCATCCCGCTCATAATCCCGCTTGACCAGGAGGCAATGATTCGCGCTGTGCAGCTTGATAGTAAGTTAAGCAGCGGCTTGTATTCAAGGCTTGGCGAGGACGTAGCAAAGCTGAAAAGGAAAGTTACGGCGCAGATTAGCCGCGGCGTTTCTAACGGAATGTCGTTTCAGCAGATGGGGCAGCAGCTTGCAGGGCACACGAACATAGGCTACAACAACGCCGTCCGCATTGCGCGCACGGAAGGCCACCGCGTTCAGGTGCAGTCCGGCATGGACGCCTGCGCCAGGGCGAAGGAGAACGGCTGCGATGTGGTAAAGCAATGGGATGCCACGCTTGACGCGCGCACACGCGATTCCCATGCGCGCGTTGACGGCGAAATAAGGGAGCTGGATGAGAAATTCTCAAACGGGCTGATGTTCCCCGGCGACCCAAACGGCGGCGCGGCGGAGGTGGTGAACTGCCGCTGTGCGCTGCTCCAGCGGGCAAGATGGGCGCTTGATGCGGACGAACTGAGAACGCTTAGAGAACGGGCGGAGTTCTTTGGGCTGGATAAGGCGGAAAGCTTTGCTCAGTTCAGGACAAAGTACCTCAAAGCCGCAGAAAACGTTGAAAAGTCAGGGGAAAGTGGTATAATTGAAAAGAACCGAATTGCTATTCCGGTGCAAAAGCTAACCGGATATGCACTGAACCCAAGAAGGGCTCCTGACAAGGTGAAAGCTTTCAAAATTGCACTTGGATATGACCAGAGTAATGCCGATGAACTGTTGCAAAACATTGTTGGCCATACTGATGAGAGCAAGTTCATTGAAAAGGGCGATATGGGTCACGGAATGCGATATGAATATATCATGCGGATAACGGGGGCAAATGGGAAGGAAGCCAATGTTCTCACGGCATGGATTGAGGATGATGGCAAAAAGAGAATGACGAGCGTTTATGTGACTAAGAAGAAGGTGACGGAATGAAGATAGAGCTGTACGACAGGGTTTTGCTGAAGGATGGCAACCTTGCATCAATAGTTGAAATATTCGAAGAAGGGAAGGCGTTCCTTGCGGATATAGACAGGAACGGCGATACCGACACCGATGAAATAGGGATTGACGAAATAGAAAGAGTTTTGCACTAAGCATCGAGGGCACGGTGCTTTTTTAGTTCCACCAAAATCGAGCATGGATGGTTATGATACAGTATTATTTACCTGATGGGTTAATTTTATCTTGACGCTGGCTATTACAAATGATATACTGTGTTTACCTTGAAGGTAAACGAGGTGATTGCTTGATAGAAATCTCGTACAAAACTAAGCAACTTCTTAAGGTGTGTGAAGATGCTGAAGTGGCGACGAAGAAATATGGCCGTAAAATGGCAGAGAAAATTCAGCAAAGAATTGGTGAAATAATGGCAGCTACATCCGTTGAGATGCTCGTTCAATGCCGAATCGGCCAATGTCATCTATTGCAGGGCGACAGAAAAGGGCAGTATGCTATGGTGCTGACCCAACCATACAGACTGATTTTTGAAAAACTGGATAAGAATATAATAGCAGTAGAAATAATAGAGATAGTAGACTATCATTAAAGGAGGTTGCTGGTATGAGGAGCAGGAAGACGATTGCTGTTGCTCCGGGCGCAACTATCAGAGAGCAGCTCGAAGATCGCGGTATGACTCAGAAAGAGTTTTCCGTGCGCATGGATATGTCCGAGAAACATATCAGTGAACTAATCAATGGAAAAACGCAGCTGACTCCTGGGGTTGCGCTGCGACTTGAGTGCGTATTGGGCATTCCCGCACAGTATTGGATTAACCTGGAGGCTATTTATCGGGAAAAGTGCATTCGGGCCAAAGACGAAAATGCAATGGATAACGATATGGAATTGGCTCAAAAATTCCCATATGGAGAAATGGCCAGGCTGGGGTGGGTCGAGATTACGCGCAGCCAAACGGAGAGAGTGGTCAACTTGCGGAAGTATTTTCAAGTGGCAAGGCTTGAGACAATTGAAAAGTTGACTATCCCCGGAATTGCATATAGGCGTACAGATGTAAACGATAGAAGCAATTATGCGCTTGCTGCATGGGCTCAGCGGGCGCAAATAGAAGCACGCGAACGCGAGGTATCCAGCATTAATATAGCGCGACTTCAAGAGTTGATTCCGACAATTCGAGCTATGACCTTGGAATCGGAAGATGTATTTTGCAATAAGCTTGTTGAACTACTTGCCGGATGCGGAATAGCGGTTGTTTTTTTGCCGCATATTAAGGGCTCTTTCCTCCATGGAGCAAGTTTTTATGACGGGAAACATATTGTTTTAGGGCTAACGGTACGGGGACGCGACGCGGATAAATTCTGGTTTAGCCTTTTCCATGAATTGGCGCACATTATAAAGGGACATATAGGGAAGTCAGGCACTACGGAGGCTGAAGAAAAGGAAGCTAATGACTTTGCGGCGGAGGTGCTTATCCCTAAAAATCTTTATGATGAATTTATAATGCGTAATAATATCAGCGCAGCGGCAGTTTGCAGGTTTGCGAAACAGATTGGCATTGCTCCGGGCATTGTTGTGGGAAGGTTGCAGAATGATGGAATTATTGACCATAAACATATGAACGGCCTCAAGGATAAATACATAATTGACTGAAAAGTATATAGGATTTTAAAACGCCACAAAAGACAGTCGATACGGCTGTCTTTTTTATATGTCCGAAATAGGCTTACGACATGAAAACTGCGCCGGATGAATCCCTGCGATACGGATATAAAACTGTCGCGCATGCCGAAAGTTTGCCGGCATGGGAAAGGAAAAACATGAAACTGGAAGAACTGCTGGGCGCGGAACTGTATGCCCGAGTGAAGGCCAAACTGGACGAAGCCAACGCCAAGGAACCCGATAAGCTGAAGCATATAAGGTATGCCGATTTGTCCGAAGGCGAGTATGTTGGCAAAGGGAAGTATGATTCGGAGATAAGCAAGCTGAACACGCTGCTTTCCGGCAAGAATACCGAACTTGAAACGGCCAATAAGCTGATAGCGGAGCTTCAGAAGGCCACGAAGGGCAGCGAGGAAATGCAGGGCAAGTTCACTGAGTATCAGAACCAGGTTGCCAAGCTTCAGGCACAGCTTGCCGAAACCAAGGCTAAGGCGGCGCTGAAGGTTGCGCTGCTTAGCGAAAAGGCTACGGACATCGATTATTTGACATTCAAGGTCAATGAAAAGCTGAAGGGCGACGGCAAAACGCTGGAGCTTGACGAAAACGGGAACATAAAGGGCTGGAACGATATAGCTGCCGGCCTTAAAACGCAGTTCCCAAACCAATTTGAAAAGGCGGGCGGAGCCGATATAGACGCTAATCCCCTCCCTGACGGGGAGCATGGCAAAGGCGAACCGGCCACGCTTGCGGATGCGCTGCGCATGCAGTACGAAAACAAAAAGTAGTTTAGATGAAAGGTTAAAAAGGTGAAAAATTATGGCTATGACTCTTGCCGAAATGAAAGCCGGCATGGCGGATAAGGTTTCCCAGCAGATTGTTGATATCTTTCTGCGCGAATCCGAAATACTTCAGCTGCTGCCATTTGATAACTGCGTTTCCCCGCAGGGCGGCAGCACGCTGACCTATGCTTATATTCAGAAGAAGCTGCCCGCGGTGGCTGCGTTCCGCGCAATCAACGCGGAATATACCGCCAACCAGGCAACCGTTGAAAAGAAAACTGCCGATTTGAAGATATTCGGCGGCAAATTCCAGATAGACCGTGTGCTTAAAGGCGCGGAAGGCCCGTGGAACAACATGGCTTATCAGATACGCGAAAAAGTGCTTGCGGCAATCAGCCTGTTCCATTACACGCTGATAAACGGCGACGCTACCACCAGAATCACCGAGTTTGACGGGCTGGATAAGCTGCTTGCCGGAACCTCCACCGAGTACAACACCGGCACCGGCTCCGCAATAGACGTAAGCACTATGACCAACCTCAAGAACAATGCGGACCAGCTTTATGAGCAGATGCAGCTGCTTATAAAGAACACCGATGCCGATGCGCTGCTGATGAACAGCAGCATGCTTGCAAAGGTGCAGACCATGGCGCGTCTGCTGGGCTATAAAACCGAATCCGAGGAGGCGTTTGGCAGGAAGGTGACTTCCATGGATGGGGTTAGGTTCATGGACCTGGGCAAGAACTATACCGTGTCCGATTCCGCCGTGACCGGGAACGATTGCGTGAAGGCAGGCATAAGCAGGAACATAGGCGCATCCAATGCCGCCGTTACGGGGCTGACCGACATATATGCCGTTAAGTTCGATGTTAACGATGGCTTCCATGCCGCGTCTTTGACCGGGGACAGCGCCATACGCCAGTACCTGCCCGACTTTAATGCGCCCGGCGCCGTGAAGGACGGCGAGGTTGAAATGGTTGCGGCTGCCGTGCTGAAGAACACCGCGCACGCTGGCGTTCTCAGAAATATAAAAATTGCCTGATAAGGCGGAGGGGGAACAGACTATGGCTAAGGCAAAGAACTATATTGTGAGCGTTGAGGATAAAAAATACTGCGGCATAGGTGCGGGCGGCGCACAGTTTGCCTATGGCGAAGCGCGCATTACAAGCGAACGGCTTGCCAACTGGTTCAGGGAGCATGAAGGCTACATCGTGAAGGAAGTCAAGGACACCAAAGACACAGATACCAAAGACACAGAAGGCAAAGATGCCGAGAATAAGTAGGAAAGGCGGTGGCTCCGATGATTATTTCCGTTGAAAAGGCGCTGGAGTTGATTGACATTCCGGACGACTGGACGGACGAGAAAATCGGGCTGAAGCTGAGGGCGATAGAGCAGACCGTGAGGGCATATACCAACAACAACTTTCAGGACCGCGATATAAGAGGGGCCGCCGACATTATTGGCGGCCTTTTCGTAATGGAGGCGCTTATGCCGTTCAGCGTGGGCGATACTGTTCAGGTGAGCGAATCGCGGCGCAATAAGGGGCTGTTCACGGTTGCCACGGCGGACGATTCAACATTTACGGTTGAGGAAGCCGTGAAGGACGAAAGCGATGTGCTTGTGACTAAGGTTGCTTACCCTGCCGATGTTATAGACTGCTGCTGCAATCTTATGGAATGGGAAATCAACAACCGCGATAAGGTGGGCATAAAGTCCGAAACGCTCTCCCGCCACTCCGTAACATATGAGGACAGCGCATCCATGTTCATGGGCTATCCCGCATCCATACTGGGCTGCCTTAAGCCATACAGAAAGGCAAGGTGCTGAAAGACATGGCAAGCATAGGCGGCGTTACAGCGGGCGTGATACAGACCTGCACGGCGGCTAAAAACGATATAGGCGAGACGGTGAAAACGTGGGCAGATGCTTTTGCCGTGCGCGGATGGCTGGGGCTTCAGTCCGGCGAGAGCAAATACACAAGCTTCAGCGCAAAGCTTGAAGAATCCACCCATGTTTTCCTTTGCGACTACAATGCTGCGGTGTATGCCGCAGCGGATAAGGACTGCCGAATGGCAATAAAGGGCATGGTATACGATGTGCTTTTGATTGACAATCCGGACGAGATGGACAAGCAGCTTGAAATATATCTGCGGAAGGTGGGCGCGTGGGATGGCAAGTAGTGTTGAATTCAGGGACTTTACCATTGCGGTGAAGGGCGCCATAGGCGAAGGGGTGAACGCTGCGCTGGAGGAATGCGCAGGCGAGCTTGAATCCCGGGTCAAGCGCAATTCCCGCGTGGACACCGCAAGGACGAAGAACAGCTTCCGCCATAAGCTTGACGGCGAAGCGCATGCGGCCTACATCGGTTCGGATTATCAAAACGCCATATGGGAGGAATTCGGCACGGGCGAATATGCCCTTGAAGGCAACGGCAGGAAGGGTGGCTGGTTCTATGTTGATGAAAAGGGCAAAGGCCATTTTACCCGCGGCAAAAGGCCGTCCAGGGCTTTCTGGAACGCATACGCTGCGCTGAAAAGCAAAATAATAGCCCGCCTGCAAAGCTGCCTGAAGGAGATGTGACATATGGACAAGCTTAAATTCATAAACGACCAGCTGGAGACCATCGGCATTCCGTATGAGTTCGGCCAATGGTCGTCCGGCATAAAATATCCGTACTATGTGGGCGAGATAACCGAGGAACCCGTGACAACGGAGGATGGGCTTGAGGAGTCCACGTTTATTTTGACGGGTTTCAACCGGGGAAACATGATAGACCTTGAAAGGGACAAGAACAGGATAAAGAAGCATTTCGACCCGATATACGGGCTGAGAGGGGAAACGGACAGCGGCGCAATAGCCGCTTTTTTTGACGGTTCGTTTTATGTTCCTTCGGGAGAGGCTGAACTTAAAACAATTCAAATCAATCTGAAAATCAAAGAATGGAAAGGGGCTGAATAGATATGGCATCTATCGGTAAACACGGCGTGACGGCCAACACGCCCAAAAACATACTGCTCGGCGCGGGCGCATTTTACCGCGGGCTTGAGTACAAATCCAACACATGGAGCGGAACCTGCATAGGCGCAACATCCGGCGGCGGTAAGGTGAGCATTGAGGGTGAATATCTCGACCTGGATATTGACGGGGCGCTTGTGCTGTTTAAGGGGCAGACCGTTAAGGTTGGAGGCAAGGCATCCATGGAAGTAAGTGTTACGGAGCTGAGTGGAGACACCATAAAGGCCGCAACAAACTTCAAAAAAGGCACCTCAAGCGTTACGGGCTATGACATGTATGTTGATAAGCCGAACATAGAGGAAGGGGACTACATAGCGAACTTCGGCTTTGTAGGCAAAACCGCCAACGGCGCGAAGGACATCATAATCATATTCGAAAACACGCTGTGCAAATCCGCATTCGAGCTGGAGGGCAAGAATAAGGAGCAGAGCGTTTTGAAGCTGGTTATGGAAGCCTATGCGGAGCTGGACGGCGACCTTGACACCCTGCCCGTAAAAATCTATTACCCTGCGGATAACGCATCCGCCGGTTAAAAAGAAAGGACGATATAAATGAGCGAATCAATTATTGAAACCACCGCCACCGCAAAGCCTTACACGTTCAGGCAGCTTGGCGGAGAGGACATGTTTTTGATGTTCCGCATAGTCGGCAAAATAGGCGTTAAGGAGTTCAATGCCTGCTTTGAAAACGACGGCATAAGGCAGCTTATTGCCGGCATGGCGGAAGAAAAGGCGGCGGAGGGCGAAGACGAAAAATCCGCCCCGTCCGCCGTGACCTACATAGCGGTGATACTTGAAATTGCCGACGTTATATTCAAAAACCTGCCCAAATGCGAGGACGAGGTTTTTAAGCTGCTTTCCCAAACGTCCGATTTGACCATTGAGCAGGTGAAGGCGCTCAGCCTTGCGCAGTTCACGGAAATGGTTGTGGACTTCATCAAAAAGGAAGAATTCAGGGATTTTATAAAGGTTGTTTCCAAATTGTTCAGGTAAATGAGTTCCGCTTTATGGATCTGCTGTTCAGCCGTTACGCAGATCCGTTTCTTTTTATAAACGGAATGATTGGCAGCGGGCGGTTCTGCTTTTTCGTTAACTCTTTTCTGAAGCAAATCAATGGCGAAACCGAGGAAAAGGCCCTGTGGGAGTTTTATCTGCACAGGGTCTTTGAAGGTTCATTTGCCGATTTCAGGGCCGGGATAGAGAACGATAAACTTAACCGCCTTATGTCCGAAACAGCAATGGAAACAACCTTAAAACATTCAATGGACATACTTAGGAACTACTCGCCCGAAAGAGGGGGTGAAGCATAATGGATTTGTTCAAACTTTTAGGCACGATAGAGATAGACAACAAGAACGCGAACAAATCGCTGGACGAAACGAGCCAAAAGGGCGAGCAGGCAAAAGGCAGGCTCTCTAAGGCGTTTACGTCGATAGGCTCGGCGGCGGTAAAATTCGGCAAAACCGTTGCCGTGGGCATGGTCGCTGCGGGTACCGCCGTTGCAGGGCTTGTGACAAAATCCGTGCAGTCGTATGCCGATTATGAGCAGCTTGTGGGCGGCGTGGAAACGCTGTTTAAAACCAGCGCCGGTAAGGTGCAGGAATACGCTAATAACGCCTATAAGACCGCAGGCCTGTCCGCCAACGAATACATGGAAACGGTTACAAGCTTCTCCGCCAGCCTTTTGCAGTCGCTCGATAACGACACGGCAGCTGCTGCCGAAAAGGCTAACAAGGCCATTACTGACATGGCGGACAATGCGAATAAGATGGGTACGGACATGTCTTCCATCCAAAACGCATATCAGGGATTCGCAAAGTCCAACTATACCATGCTTGATAACCTAAAGCTTGGCTATGGCGGCACAAAAGAGGAAATGGCAAGGCTGCTGGAGGATGCCGAGGCCATTTCGGGCATTGAATACGATATATCCTCCTATGCGGACATTGTTGACGCGATACATGTTATTCAGACGGAAATGGACATTACCGGCACAACGGCTAAGGAAGCAAGCTCAACCATTCAGGGCAGCTTTTCATCCATGAAAGGCGCGTGGCAAAACTTGCTTACGGCAATGTCGGCAAAGGAGCTTCCGGTAGGGCAATACGTTAAAGCGTTTGTTGATTCGGTTTCAACCGTTGCGGATAATCTTTTGCCGCGGATAAGGATTGCGCTCGATGGCGTTGTACAGCTTGTGAATCAGCTTGCGCCGCAAATAGTTTCGGCTATTCCAGCGCTTGTGAGCGCGCTGCTTCCGGCCGTGGTTGGCGCGGCAACTTCGCTGATAGCCGCCGTGGCGGCAACACTTCCGGGGCTTGTTACGGCAATAGTCAACTGCATTCCGGATATTGTCGCCGCTTTCGTGAGCATTTTCAATGCCATTATATCGGCGCTGCCTGCGCTGATGGAATCCATCGTTTCGGCATTGCCCATGATGATTGAGCAGCTTGCGGACGCGCTTACAACAATGATAGCAACGTTATGTACAATGCTGCCGCAAATCATTCAGCCGATAATAGATTATCTGCCGCAAATCATCATGAGCATAGTCAATGCGCTTGTGCAGAACCTTCCGGTTTTGATTGAGGGGCTTATTTCGCTTGTTATGGGCATTGTGGGCGCGCTGCCGCAAATAGTTGAGGGTTTGGTAGGTGCAATGCCGGAGGTTATAAGCCTGCTTGTGGTTGCGCTGGTTGCGGCGCTGCCGCAGCTTATAGAGGGCGCGATACAGCTCGTCATGGGGCTGATAGCCGCGCTGCCGCAGATAATACAGGCGCTTATTGACGCGCTGCCGGAGATATTGCAGGCCGTGTGGGATGCGATAGTAACGGTGTTTGAAGGATTGCCCGAATGGTTCGGCCAGCTTTGGGAGGGCGTGAAAGACGCCGTAAGCTCGGCTGTTGAAGCTATTCTTTCCATAATAACAAGCGTTTGGAACGCGATAGTTTCCGTTATTACGACCGTTATGGCGGGTATCAGTAACACTATTACAAGCGTGTGGAACGGCATAAAGAGCATCGTCGCAAGCGTTGTCAACGGCATTAAGAACACCGTAACGAGCGTGTTCAACGGCATAAAGAATACCGCTGTAACTGTATGGAACGGCGTAAAGACTGCCATAACCACGCCCGTTGAGGCCGCCAAAGCAAAGGTGAAGGCGGTAGTGGACGCGATAAAGGGCTTCTTCAGCGGAATGAAGCTGGAACTGCCAAAGATAAAGCTGCCGCATTTCAGCATAAGCGGCAAACTTTCGCTGGACCCGCCTTCCGTGCCTAAGCTGTCCATAGATTGGTACGCCAAGGCCATGCGCAATCCGCTGCTCATGACCACGCCCACAATATTCGGCTACAATCCCGCAACGGGGCAGTCTATGGGCGGCGGCGAAGCGGGCAGCGAGGTTGTCAGCGGCACCGGCACGCTTATGGGCATGATAGAAAGCGCTGTGGAGAACAAGACTGCAGTGCAGATGCAGACAGTAGTATCCATACTCTATGCCATACTTGACGCCATAGTGAACGGTAATGCGGAAATGCTTCAGGCCATATTGGACGGCCATACGATAAGGGTCGGCGAGCGGGAATTTGCAAGGCTGGTGAAAACATATGCTTGATAAGTTTATATATGAAAACCATCTTGGGCAGCGCTTCAGCGGCCTTGAAAACGGCGTGTATCTCAATTACAGCGACATAAGGGACTATTCATGGGCGCATGAAACGATAAACAGTCGCATTTCCCGCTTTTACCGTGCCGTGACCGCAAGGAAATTGCCCCTTGTGGTTTGCGGTGCATCCGAGGCGGAGGCCGTTGCCGCGAAGAACAGGCTGCTGGAGCTTGCGGAGGCGGATATTGAAGCGCTGCTGCCGGGCAGGGTGTATGTCGGCGAATATTACACCACGGGCTGGATAACGGCAAGCGCAAAGAAGAAATACCTTATGTCAAAACGGCTGTGCGAGATAACTTTGACGCTTACAAGCGACGATCCCGCGTGGTACAGGGAGCAGACGCATGTTTTCCTGCCGGATTCGGATGAAGCGAGCGGCATAGGCGGCGGCACGGATTATCCTTACGATTATGCGTATGACTATGCGCTTTCGCTTAAAGGAAGGCAAATAGTGTGCGATGCCGTGGGCAGCAGCGCGTTCAGGCTGCTTATTTATGGCGAGGCGGTCAACCCGTCCGTTGTTATAAACGGGCATGTGTATGCCGTGAACGGCACCGTGCGCCGCGGCGAAATGCTGCTTATAGACAGCATGAACAAAACCATAACACTTACCACGGCCGCGGGCGGCAAAATAAACTGGTTCGATAAGCGCGGGCGCGAATCATATATATTCCGGCCTATCGCGCCCGGGCAGAACACGGTAACGTGGCTTGGCGCATTCGGATTCGATTTGACGGTTATAGAGAAAAGGAGCGAACCCAAATGGACTTGATTTATACCAATGCAAAGCGGATAGACAAGGGCGTTCTTTCGGCCTACTCATTAGATTTATCCTTCGGCGCGGACGAGAATGACTTTGAAATAAACCTTGGCGCGAGCGAACCCGCGCTTGATTTCGGCGCGTTTGTGTATATCGAAGGCACCGAATACGGCGGCATAGTGGATTCAAGAAAAACCGCTTCCGATGAAAACACCGTAACATACGGCGGACGGACATGGCACGGCATGCTGAACAGCAAGGTGATTGAACCCAACGCAGGAGAGGATTACCTGACCGTTTCCGGCGAAGCGAACGCCGTGCTGGCTGCGCTTATCGCCCGATTGGGGCTTACGGGGCTGTTTGCGGCGCCCGAAAAGCAGTCCGGCATAAGCATAGCGGCATATCAGTTCCACCGCTACTGCAAAGGCTACGACGGCATACGGGCGATGCTTGCCGCTGCGGGGGCAAAGCTTAATATTGCGTGGCAGAACAGGGCCGTGCGGCTTTGCGCCGTGCCGGTGACGGATTATACGGCGTTTCCCGTGGACGGTGACGTTGCGCGGCTGAGCGTGCGGCAGTTTGGGCAAAAGGTAAACCATCTTGTGTGCCTGGGCAAGGGCGAACTTGCCGAGCGGGAGGTTATACACCTTTACGCGGACGGCTTTGGCAGAATAGGGGACACGAAGTATTATTTCGGCCTTGACGAGGTGGCCGAGGTGTACGACAACACTTCAACCGAGGAACTGCGAAGCGACGGCATAAAGAAGCTTGAGGAGCTGCGCAACAGCGACACGGCGCAGATTTCCATTCCTGCCGCAAGCAGCCTTACATACGACATAGGCGATATCGTGGGCGCGTCAGATATATACAGCGGCGTGAGCGTTGCGGCGGCGGTGGAACAAAAAATCGTTAAGATAAACAACGGCGTTATAAAGATTGAGTACAAGGCGGGAGGATGAACAAAATGACGGAGAATTATTTGATTACGGGTTACTGGGGCGAACCCCATGTGACTGCGGAAAACGATCGCGGCATAAACGCGGCAATATTCGGCGCGGGCAGATTCGTTCTGCCCGTTGGGGAAAAGTTCCGCGCGGAGTACATGGGCAACAACACTATCCGTATCTATGACGGCAAGCTGATGGACAACGGCGCGGCAGCAGGCATCCCCGCGGGAAGCTATGTTGACCTGCTTATTGCCAACGCGGGGCAGGGCATGAAGCGCAGCGACATAATCGCGTTCCAGTATTCGCAGGATGCTTCAACGCTTGTGGAAAGCGGCTCGTTCGTTGTTATTCAGGGCACGGAAACATCCGGCACGGCGGCGGATCCTGCGCTTACGCAGAACGACCTGCTTGAAGGGGACGCGGCATTTGACCAGATGCCGCTTTACCGCGTGCCCGTTTCAGGCACGACCATATCCGCCCCGGTAAAGCTTTTTGCGACTTCCAAAAGCATTGCGGATTTGAGCGGCGGGGAAACAATCACACCTGATGATATCGGTGCAGCCTATGAAGTATCCAAGCTTACGCCTTCCGGGGGTGTGGCATCACTTACGCTTGCTGATAATACAGAATATCGTTTTTCTTCTGCTGTAACTTCGCTGACGATTAATTTCCCGTCAGGCGCTTTTGATTGCTGGCTACGCTTTACTGCGGGCAGTGTTATTTCTGTGGTGATGCCAACCTCGGCAAAATATATCGGCGGTGTACCAGAATTTGAAGCATCTAAGACATATGAAATGTCAATAAAGGATGGTATTGTTGCTTGCTCTGAGGTGACGGAAGAATGAATAGATGGATAACGGCAAGGCGGCGTGCGCTTATGAATGCAGCAAGAGGGATTGATGTTGCCGCCCTTGCCATAAGCTACACCGGCATATATCAAGATTACGGCGTGGTGCAAATGACGGGCGGTTCGTACCGCCTTTTGGCTTTTACGGGAGCTGGCACGTTAAACATTGACAAAGCAGTTAAATGTGAGGTCTGCATTGTTGGTGGCGGTGCGAATGGATATCGCGGCGCTGGTGGTGCTGGTGCCTATATGAAAAATCAAGTTATCGAAGCATTTGACGGCGGAGAGGTTGTTGTTGGAGCAGCACAGGGGGCTTCATCTATCGGTGGCGTAAGTGTTTATGCTGTATCTGGTAACAGCGGTGGTACGGGGGGTGGTGGGCATAATGATATGTGGGGTCCGGGCTCCGGTGACGGCAGAAGCAAGTATCCATTCAACGATGATGCGTATGAATTATGGCAGGGTAAGCCACACTGCGCCGGGGGTGCCGGTGGTGGATACTTCAGTGCCAATAATAGCAATTATGCAGGTGGTAATGGTGGCACCGACGGCGGAAGTGGCGGAGGTGCTACTAAATATAATGATGTAGGATCCCCTAACGGAGGAACAGGCGGAGTTTATGGAGGTGGTAACGGTGGTCAAGGCTCATCATATTATCAAAATAGTGGCTCTAATGCTACTTACTATGGTTCTGGTGGTGGTGGCTATGGCGACGGTAATGGCATTACTGGCTCCAATGGTTCTGGCTACCAGGGCATTGTCTATGCCCGTATACCAGTAAACCAATAAAAAGGAGAATAAGGAATGAAATACGCAGTAGTAAAGGACAATTTTGTGACAAACGTACTGGTCGCAGATGCAGCGCAGAAGGATGAGTTAGAAGCCGCCTTGAATGCGGAACTGGTGGATGCGTCCGCCTACAGCTTGCAAATAGGCGATATGCGCGTAGGTACTAACTGGACGCGGAATCAGGATGGGGAACAAATAACCCTGACCGAAAACGCGACATATGACGAGCTGGTAGCATACATAGCCACACTTGAAGCAGCACTTAAAGGAACCGAGGTGACGGAAGAATGATAGCAAGAGACACGTTGCAGGACAGGCTTACGGCGGCGAGGGCTTGGCGGGCAAACGAAAACAGACGGGAGGCGGACTACATAGCCGCGGGAGCCGCACAGGCGCAAGCGGCTAAGGCTGCTCCCATTGCAACGGTGGGAGTGTTTATAGGCGGTTTCGCACCATGGGAAGCAGGAAAGGCATACGCACAGTATGACCTTTTTTCATATGACGGCAAGGTTGGTTTCTGCCGCCAGGCTGTTACATCGGCTGCACATCAGCCGCCGTTCAGCGCGGGCATGGAAGCGATTTACGGCGTTCGCCCTACGCCCGATGATAATGGCGTGTACCCGTATGTGTACAACATGGCGGCAAGCGTGGGCATGCTGGTAAGGAGCGCTAAGGACGGCGCGGTGTATACCTGCTATCGGGCGATAGACCCCTTGCTGTACGACCCCGCGGACATTCAGGCACACTTTGAGGGACAAGAACAATAATATGTAATAAGCCGGTCAAAGCAGGCCGGCCTTTATTGGATCGGAGGAAAAGAAAAATGGCAAAAGTGCCTGTAGATACATTTTTGAATTACTGTAAGGATGCTGCCGACATTGGCGGTCAAATCGAAACCGTGCGCGCGGGCATAGTGGGCGGAAAGAACCGCCACGGCTATGTTTACGGCGGGCAGGGCGAAACGTATTCGCAAGCCCTTGCGGAGAAATGGACCAATGAGAAAAGATCCGTCCCCAAAACAAGGGATCGCAACACATACTTCATTGCGGACTGCGCCCGCTGGTACGGCAGAAAGGTTGAAGATTGCAGCGGGCTTATTGTGAACGCCATACGCACCGTTATACCAAAGTTTGGCGACAGGACCGCCAACAGGTTCATAAAAACAAGCTGCTCCGAAACCGGAAACATGGCTACCATGCCGGAAATGGCCGGTATTGTGCTTTGGAAAAACGGACATATCGGCGTATATGTTGGCGATGGCTGGGTAATAGAGGCGCGCGGGACGGAATACGGCGTTGTGAAGTCCAAGTTATCCACACAGCCGTGGAAAAAGTGGGGATATCTAAAGGATGTTGACTACGGCGCGGATAAGAGCGAATGGAGCGTATCCCGTGTGCTCAAGCGAATGGACCCCATACTGCGCGGGGATGACGTGAAGGAACTGCAAAGGCGCATAGGCGTCACGGCGGACGGAGCATTCGGCGCGGCTACGGAAGCGGCCGTAAAAGCCTACCAGAAGCGGCAGGGCCTTACGCCGGACGGCAAGGCGGGCAGGGACACCATAACAGCTCTCGGCGGCGTTTGGAGGGGCTGAATATGGAAATGGAGTGGTGGAACTGGGTAACGCTTACACTTACGGGCACTATTCTTGTTGCGAACGCCGTGAAGGCCGTAAAGGACATATTTTCACCGGTAAAGGACATGAGAACGGATATTGTGGAAGTGAAAACACAAGAGAAAGCACACGAAAAGGAAGCCAAAGAACACTTTGAGGAGATTGATGAAATACTCCAAAAACAGGAGGAGACGAACCAAATTATGCTGAAGGCGCTGTTCCACCTGGTCAATCATTCAATCGATGGAAACGGGATAGAAGGGCTAAAGAAAGTCCGCAACGAACTATCCAACAGCATAATAGAGCGGTGACGCCCATGAAAACATCAACCAAGGTGGTTATCGCCGCCATAGTATGCAACATACTGTACACCGCTGCGGCATTCGTGCTGCAATTCGTTACCCAGCTTGAAATTTCCCCAACGCTCACGACCTACTGGTTCGCCTTCTGGGGCGTTGAGGTGGGCGCGCTTGCGGGAATCAAGATATGCAAAACAAGATACACAAAAGAAAGCGAGGAAACGGACTATGATTGACTTAACACCCATTATCAACGCGGCAATTCTGCTGGTGGCAGCGCTTGTGACCACGTTTCTTGTCCCGTGGATAAAGGCTAACACGGACGAGAAGCAGCGCGAGGAGCTTCTCCTATGGGCCCGCGTTGCGGTGAACGCCGCAGAGCAGCTCTACCAGGGCTCCGGCCGCGGCGAGGAGAAGAAGGCATATGTACTTGCCTTCCTTGAAAAGAAAGGCTACACCGCAAACCCGGACGAGATAGAGGCCGTGATAGAATCACTCGTGCTGGGATTGAAGGGGTAGGGGAGAAATGAAAAAACCGGGGTGGCTCGCCGCCCCGGCTATCAGACCGCCCACAAGTGTGCTACAATGAGCCAGTGGGAGAAGATAAACTGAAGCGCAAATTGGAGAACCGCTATAGCTGGTGAAAACCTGAATATAATATTTTGTGGTTCAACCTTGCTTGAAAGATATTTATTTTGTAATTTTGGTTTAAATCTGCGTTATGAACACTAGTCTAAGCTAAAATAAATCAAGCTGCCTACCGTAGAAACAATTATACAATCAAATATATAAAATATTTTTTACTTGTAACAACTAATGATATACTAACGTAAAACCACGCCTGATTATATTTTTATTTTGTATATTTGCAGAAAAAATCGCAAATGCTATTGACAAATATAATAAAGCGCGTTATTTTATAATGACTTGCATTGCAAAAGGAGGAGTATCTATGCTACTTGAATTCGCTTGTTCAAATCACAAGTCTATTCGAGGCGAAGTATTATTTTCTGCTTTGGCCGGTAAAGATAATACTTTTGAAGAAATGACCGAGGAAATTTCCGGTGGAAGAGTCCTAAAATCGGCAATTATTTATGGCGCTAACGGTGCTGGGAAAAGTAACCTTATTGATGCAATCGCTTTTGTGAAGAACCTTGTAATAAATAGTATTAACCATCAGCCCGGACAGGGAATACGTCAAATTCCTCACAAATTAGATGGCTTAAAAAAAGATAGCACCTATAGGATTCAATTTATTGCCCGAGATGTTCGATATGTTTTTGGCATCTCTCTGCGCAATACACTTGTATCAGATGAATATCTTTACTATTTTCCTAACAATAGACAAACCAAAATTTATGAACGTTCAGGCGAAACGTTTAGCGCTGGCAATAAGTTCCGAGGCAAATTTAACACATGTAAAGATGTTCTTAAGCCAAACCGTCTTTTGCTCTCGTGTGCAGCTAATTTTAGTGCTGTAAAAGAAATTTTGGATGCGTATAGCTTCTTCAATGACGAGTTGGTCGTGTATGATCCTGCAAATCAGGCTAATTGGATGAACTATTCTCTTTATCAGATGAATACAAATCCAGGAATGAAACAAGCCGTCCTGAATTTCTTGTCTGAACTTGGAACTGGAATTAGAGATATTCAGGTCACGATTGACGAGAAAAAACTTGAATCGTCAGAATTGCCCCCATTCTTGTCTGATGAATTCAAAGCGTTGCTATTGCAAAACAATGTTAATGCGATTACGGCTCGTGTCTGCTATGATAAATTCGATGTTGACTTAATGCAAGACGAATCTACCGGAATTCAAAAACTATTTGGTATTTTATGCCCTATAATAGATATTATGGTTAACGGTAAAGTTCTTATTTGCGATGAGTTGGAATCCAGCCTTCACGAATCTCTTGTTTTCGGGTTGGTTAAGCTATTTATGAGTACGCAGACGGATAAGTTTGCGCAAATGTTTTTTACAACTCACGAAACTGGGCTGTTAAACCTCGACCTATTTAGGCGCGACCAGATTTGGTTTGCAGAGATGCGTAAAGATGACCGTTCCACCGATCTCTATTCACTTGCAGAGATAAAGAATGTTCGTAAAGAGGATAACTTTGGCAGAGGATACATCTCAGGCAAATATGGCGCAATTCCTATGTTGAACCTCAATTTTGCTGATATAGTTTCTGAAATGTAAGCGAGGGATGTAACCATGGCAGCAAAGAGAGACTTATCACTTACGCCACGAAAAGAAGACTTGCGTGATGCAAAGCCTGCCACAGTCCCAGTCCAGTTTAGCCTTACCGAAATCAAGCAACATTTTGAGGATAGTTTGGCGGCTATAAAAAAGCAATATACGGTTGCTGACTCGTTAAATGGTGGCGGAGATAGTGACGGCTGCAAAATGATTTGGCGTTCTCAAATAGTATTGGCTGAAGGTCTGTTGGACTTCTATATCCACGAAATGAGCAAGTACTGTCTTTTTAGAATGTTCACAGGGGCTTGGAAGTCTTCGGAAAAATACTCCTCCTTTATGGTTCCCATGAAAAAAGTGGAAGAGGCACTTCGCGCTGTGGAATCTAAAGATTGGTTTTTCTCCTATCTAAATGATCGGTTTGGCAGAGATGTGTTTCTTTCACGTGAAAGTATGAAAGATCAGCTAAATCTTATCGGAATCGGATTCGTTCCCGTTATGACAAAAGCTTTTCCGCGCGACAGGGATGAAACTTCCCAAAAGGATGGCGGGAAAATCATTGCTGACCTGTTTCAGAGGCGCAATGCCATTGCTCACCAAAATGATCGAAGTCATGCATCAGCCGAGCAAAATGACATAACGAAAGAATTTGTCGAGGATTACATATCGAAGGTTGAGACTATTGTCAATGCCATCCATTCATTAGCAGGGGAAAAAGAAGCGCACCCATAATTCAACGAGGGTAGAGTGCATCTCAAACAAGATGTCACTCTGCCATTTTGATATTAAATAATGTAATCGCGTTATATCAAAGCTCTTTCGCAAATGGTGTAATTGTGGTGTAGTAAGCGCCGCTTGAACGATGAAAACCATTGATATAGCAGGCTTTTTTGAGGCTACTTAGGATATTACCTTGACGTATGTCGGTTATTTCATAGGCCGAGTTGTTGTTGAACTCGGTAATAAACCTGTTAACAACCTCATCGGTTGCATATAGAGTGGTGACCTCGGTTGATTGATTGTCAGACACTGGCTCTAAACTTTCCGATGTATTGTAAGAAGTATCGCTGGGCTGAGATGAATTTGCATCTAATGCATCGGTGCTGCCTTTGCCGGATACGGCGAGGGCAAGGAACAGTATCAACACAGCCGCAATGATTCCGTATTTGATGAAAGGCTTCATATCCTTTTTGCGCAGTAGCAGTATTGTGAGCGGAAGCGGAAAAATAAAAATCCAGCCAAGAACCCAGAGCCATGTTTTCCTGCTGGGGGCTTTGTTGGCAGGGGTGCTGTTCCCCGCATTGGGAACCCAGGTATAGCCGCAGCCTTGACATACGCCGATTGTTCTATATGCTGTATGACTTACGGACTGACCTTGCCTGCCGCTACCGATATAGTTTTTGCGGGATTTAGATTGAACGGCAGTACCGATTCGCTCCCTTTTGAACAAGATTTTGGAGCTCCCGCACTTCGGACATTTGCTGCTGCTGGTTTCGGCATGCTCCTGTGGTGCTGTGCCTCCGTAATAATTGTTTGTGATGTTTATAGGAACTTCTTCCTGCGGCATCTCACTTCCACAGTATGCGCAGAATTTACCCTGCACTTCTGCTCCACAGCTTGGGCACTTCATTGCTTTACCTCCATAAATAAGATGGGCGCAGCCGGAGCTGCGTTTGGGGCATATGCGGCCCTGCTCGTTACAGACGAAACTACCCCATAAAACATCATCTCATTTTTCTACATGGTTCGACTGTGATGGATGCACATAAGAGGACTTACCGTAAAGATGCTCTTTAACTATTGAGCGGAGCAATGCACAATGATACTAAAAGTATCTCCAAAAGCAAGTTACCGGCAAGTTAAATTGTGCCTACATTTTATATATAACACGCGGAATACAGACTGTATATGGTAATGTGTCTGACGGAGCTTAAGAATGGCATTCTCCAAAAGCAAGTTGTAAGCAAACAAAAACACCTTATTGGTAAATCGCCATCTTAAGATAGTGCTTGCTTTATGGCAAAGTTCTTCTACTTAAATGATATGGTATATTAATAAAAAAGCACCCCATCGGAATGAAGTGCTTACATGTCATGATGCTAGATCTGGTATGAAGTCCTTGCGCTGTTTCCAAGGCAGCGGAATCAACTCGTATTTTTCTATAGCGGTTATTATTTCACGGTTAGTTGCTTTCTTTGTATCGTTTAGAACAATGTACCCCATACTATTTATGGAACGGGCTTTCATAACATCATTCCAAGCGAAGATTGCGGCTTGAACATTCTGCTTGGAAGGGGTATTAAGCGTTGTTACAATCCGCTCTGGCTTTTCTTTCGACGCGGGAATCACAAAGTCAAAGCGATGTGAAAGGCCTGACTGTCCCATCATCATGATAGAAGGCGTGTTCCTGATATCATTTTCTTTGAAAAATGAGTCTACTTCTTCAAAAAACAGCCCCTTAACTCTTGATGATGAAGTCAGAAACATGTCACTGATTTTTAGCATTGCCTGAATCATCATATGTTGCTTGCATGCAATATCGGTTTCCGTAGCTTCTGTAACAATTGCCCCGTCTTTTATTGAAACACCAAGCGACTCAGCAATTTGTACAATAAACTCTTTACGCTTTTTTGACTTTATATCGCAACCGCACATTTCAAGGTCGCTTAGTGTATAACCATCATCAGTTAGAGTAAAGCCATTTGATGAGCGGCTAACGTAAAACTGAATTTGGTCATTGTGAGAATCAATGAACGGCGTAGTAATTTCCTCAAAATCACCAATCGTCTTTTGAGATGATTTAGAACGTATCCATGAAAGATAGTTTTCTATAAAATCAAAAGGAGTCGAGTTACCCATAAATTTACTCCATTTCCGTTTGCTCACATATCTCTATGCTTGCAATATTGTTAACATTGCAGTATTGAAGAAATATCTTGAAAGTTTCAATTCGGTCTTCAACATTCCCAAATACTGCTGGAATTTCTGTAGCCCAAGCATCCCATGCTCCCGAGTCTTTCTTCTGAATGTGGATATGCGGGCAAGGAACTATTGTCCCATCGGGATTAGTGTGGTCAGGACCGCCTATGTCAATACGCAATAAACACTTATCCTTTCTGTAACGTAGCAACAGAGTGTACTTGTCTTTCCTTATTGTGCTAACACGGTTTACGAAAACAGTAAAGCGATCTTTATCCGAAAAAACAGAGCACAGCTCAAACTGCGCTTTACTCCCACTACACGGCAAGTAAAGCTTGCCATGCTGCAATATCTTTTTCAGAACTTGAATCAAACCTTGCGCTTCTGCTTGTGTCATATAATCACATCCCCTTGTAGTTTATCATACATACCTATCTTCTGTCTATATTTTCTGAGTTAATACATTAATACAAAAGCCCTTTGTGCGCGCCGTAAAACTGTATCGCATGGCATGTCCGACATAATCACGTATATCAGTTATATCATACCTCACCACCGGGCCTGCCGCCTATCAGGCTGCGGCCGCGAAGGGATTCCCAGTCGAAGTCCGGCTCGGCTTCGCGGCCTACGAGGAAGGAGCCGTCGCGCTTGGTTATCTGCGCCACTATCATGGGATGATTCTCAAGGCCCTGATTGGCGACGTATATGCCCGTTTCGGGCCCCATCAGGGCGACCTCGGCATCGCCGGATATGAGGGCGGTCATGCTCTTGTCGCTGCCGCCGCTTGTGACTATTTCCACGTCCAGACCTTCTTTTTCAAAATAGCCGAGCGACACCGCGCAGTACAGCGGCGCATAGAACACGCTGCGCGTGACCTCGTTGAGCGTAACGTGGCGCAGTTCGCTGCCGCCGCCGCAGCCGCACATGAGCGCGCACAGCAGCATAGCTGCCGCAAGTATCATCGCTGCCTTTTTTGCAATTACCATTGTTCTTTTTACCTCCGCATCTATTGGCTGATTCCATATTATGCAGAGCGGGGCAGGATTGTGAAAATCAGGTTAAATATATCAAACCGGCTCTCCGCGCGCTTGAATGCATCAGGCGCATTTGCTATAATTTTATATGCAAAAGTGAAATAAGGCAGACAATGCCATACATAAGCTTTTAAGCCAAAAGGAGGATGGAATGAAAAGGCTTGAACTGGGCGTGGGCGGAATGAGCTGCGCGGCGTGCTCCGCGCGGGTAGAGCGCGCGCTGAAGGGCGTTGGCGGCGTGGAAAGTGCAAGCGTTAATCTGGCCGCGGAACGCGCAAACATAGTATATGACGAAAATGTTACGGGCGAGGCGGCGCTGAAGAAGGCCGTTAAGGACGCGGGGTATAATCCATTCGACCTGACGGAGAAGGCCAAGGCCGAGATGGCCGCAAAAAAGGCCAACGAAAAGCGGGACATGAAGCGGCGGCTCATATTCGCGGCGGTGTTCGGTATTCCGCTTTTCTATATCGCCATGGCGCCTATGATAAAGGGGCTTGAGCATGCGCTGCCCCGCTTTATAGACCCGGAATATAACACGCTCAACTATGCTTTGGCGGAGCTGATATTGGTAATACCCATACTTATCGCGGGCAGGCGGTTTTACAGGAGCGGGTTCAAGGCGCTGTGGCTCCAAAGCCCCAACATGGATTCGCTCATAGCCGTAAGCACGCTTGCCGCAACGCTTTACAGCATATACGGTATTATAAAAATCGCCGATGGGGATATGCGCGCCATGCACTCGCTGTATTTTGAATCGGCAGGCATGATAATAGTGCTGATACAGTTCGGCAAATATCTGGAAACGCTGTCCAAGGGCCGCACGGGTGACGCTATCAAAAAGCTGATGAGCCTTGCGCCGGACACGGCCCGCGTTATGCGCAACGGCGTGGAGGTTGAACTGAGCGCCAAGGACGTTATGATGGGCGACACGGTGGTGCTTAAGCCCGGCGAGCGGGTGAGCGTGGACGGCACCATTGTATCCGGCCGCACAAGCGTGAACGAGGCCATGCTTACCGGCGAAAGCATGCCCGTTGATAAGGAAATTGGCGATAAGGTATACGCCGGCACAATAAACGGCGAGGGCGCGGTGCTTTTCACGGCAACGGGCGTGGGCGCGGACACGGCGCTTGGGCGCATAGTGCATATGGTTGAAGAAGCGCAGGGGTCAAAGGCTCCCATAGCGCGCATGGCGGACGCCGTTGCGGCGTACTTTGTTCCGGCGGTCGGCGGCGTGGCAATATTGGCATTCATACTGTGGCTCGTGTTCGCACGTGACTTTGCGCTGGCGGTGAGGGTATTCATATCGGTGCTTGTAATCGCCTGCCCGTGCGCGCTGGGCCTTGCAACGCCAACGGCGATAATGGTTGCTGCCGGGCGCGGAGCGGAGCTTGGCATATTGGTAAAAAGCGGCGAAGCGCTGGAGACGGCGGGCAAGGTGAACGCCGTTATGCTGGACAAAACCGGAACCGTCACTACGGGTTCGCCTGTGGTTACGGACATAATAACCGCGCCCGGTGCGGATGAAACAGCCGCGCTTACCCTTGCGGCGGCGGCTGAAAAGCAGAGCGAGCATCCCCTTGCCAAGGCTATACTTGCCGCGGCGGAGCAGCGGAGCATAACCGTGCCCGATGCGGAGGGCTTCAAGGCCAGCGCGGGGCACGGCGTGGGCTGCACCGTGAGCGGGACGCACATAGTTATGGGCAGCGCAAGGCTTATGCGCGAGCAGGGCATAGACAACCCGCTGGAGGAAAAGGCGGCGGCGCTGAGCGCGGATGGCAAAACGCCAATATACATGGCAGCGGACGGCAAGCTGACGGCGCTTTTCGCCGTGGCGGATGCAATAAAGCCGGACGCCGCGGAGGCCATACGCCTGCTTAAAGAGATGAACGTGAAGCTCGTCATGCTCACGGGCGACAATTCGCTAACCGCCAAGGCCGTTGCGGCCAAGGTTGGCATAGACGAAGTGCGCAGCGAGGTTCTGCCCGGCGATAAGGCGGGCGAGGTAGCACGGCTGCAAAACATGGGCTACACCGTTGCCATGGTTGGCGACGGCGTGAACGATGCACCGGCGCTCGTTAAGGCGGATACGGGCATAGCCATAGGCGCGGGCGCGGACGTGGCGATAGAATCGGCAGACATAGTGCTTATGGGCGGGGAGCTTGGCGGCGTTGCGGCGGCGCTAAGGCTCAGCCGCGCGGCAATGACCAATATAAAGGAAAACCTGTTCTGGGCATTCGGCTACAATACGCTGGGCATACCCGTTGCGGCGGGCGTGCTGCATGCCTTCGGCGGGCCGCTGCTCAGCCCCATGATAGCTGCGGCGGCAATGAGCCTGAGCAGCGTATCGGTCGTTACCAATGCGCTCAGGCTGCGCCGTTTCGACCCGAACAAGACGCACAAGTACCTTAAACCCCATTCTTCAAAGAAGAACGGCGGGAATGACGCCGCGCAGGCGGGAAATAATAACAACATTACTTCTAAGGAGGAAACAAACATGATTACGCTTAAAGTGAACGGCATGATGTGCCAGCATTGCCAGAAGGCTGTGGAGAAAGCCCTTGCGGAAATCGGCGCAACGGACATAACCGTTGACCTTGCCAACAAGCAGGCCACCTTTGCCAATGCAGACGAGGCCGCCGCGCGCAAGGCCATAACCGACGCCGGCTACGAGGTGGAGTAAGGCGGGGCTTACGCCCGCAGTGAAAATGCGCTCAGGTGTTGTAGGGGCCGTCATTGGCGGCCCGTCGTGTTTTTACATAAGAGAATACGGGCGACCATTGTGTCAAGAGTCACATAGTTTACAGATTGTGCAATCACATGGTTTACACAT
>ENA-UOOD01000385-UOOD01000385.1-human-gut-metagenome-genome-assembly--contig:-CS67-NODE-385-length-54523-cov-30.633785_pt1 | contig 54523 bp, 63 predicted proteins | sample MGYA00242464_ERZ724011 | MGnify/ENA metagenome assembly ERZ724011 | reverse complement strand
CCAGGGCGGCTCCTAGAAAAATCTCCGGAGGGATATTTTTCCAAAAAAATACCGAAAAAGTGTATAAAAAGTACCATGTTTCTATGATATTTTACACATACAGACAAGAAAAACCTTATGTATCTTCCTCCAATGCATAATAAAAGTCTTCCTCCTTGTATAAATTCTTGTCTGTAGTTGTAAAATATTATAAGAAATATGTAAATGAGGTTAAAAATGAAATGTTCTATTGATTCAAATACCAGAGAAATTATATTTTTAGATAATTCTGAGTGTTTTGGTGTTGAATTTGACAAAAATACACAACGAATAGAATTCTCGTGCCCTAAAATAGTTGGCGACAATCTCGATTTAACTAAATGCATATGCAGAATTAACTATATGAATGCTAAAGGTCAACGTGATTCGTATTTTATAGATGATGTTTTAGAGGATGGCGATAACATAACATTTACTTGGAAATTGAAAGGTAAAGTAACTGCTGGTAGAGGCAACTGTTTATTTATATTTTGTGCTAGACAGGTAACTGAAACTGGTATAATAGAAAAAGAATGGAACACAACCGTTGCTAAGGCTTCGATAAAGAGAGGACTTGAAACTAACTCGCACATTGAAGAAGAGTATAGTGATATTTTAGAATCGATTTTATTGAAAATAAACAGCGTAAGTTTAACCACTGAGGTGAACGCAGAATCGACAAACGAAAATGTACCGACAGCAAAAGCCGTGTATGATGCTTTGCAGGACATAGACATTCCAAGTGGCACTGACATCTCACTCGGCGTGACAGCGACTGTTGGACAAACAATCAAGGTTAAAACCGTTGACGCTGACGGTAAACCAACTGCATGGGAAGCCGTGGACATGGCGGCAGGTGCTGATGGCGTAACACCAACAATCGGAGAGAACGGGAATTGGTATCTGGGTGAAACGGATACGGGCAAGCCGTCTCGTGGCGAAAAAGGTGAACAAGGCTCGCAGGGTGAAAAAGGCACTGACGGTAAAACGCCTGTTAAAGGTACGGACTACTGGACAGCATCGGACAAGGCGGAGATAGTCGATGAGGTTACAGCCGCATTGCCTAAGTACGGAGGTGAAAGCGTATGAGTGTAAATATCAAGTATAAAAACAATAGTATCGCCGAGTTGACCGACACAGGCACAAAAACGCTGAAAACGGCTGGGAAATACTGCGAGGCTGATATAATTGTTGAGAACACGAAGGACAGTGAAGCAATCGAATGGCACCAGTGTCCGGAGGCTGTGAGGAGCTATCTGACAAACGTGACCTATGACCCAAGCGATTACAGCACATCGCAGATTGCTAACTATGCACCTGCCGACGCGGTTGACAGCAACTATAAACCTATCGGCGTTACTGCCGGGTCGGAAACTTATTACAACGAAACACCAAATGTCAAAACTCCATTTGTCAACAGTTCAAAGGCGGGAACGCTCAAACCGCTGGATTTTTTGCGCTGGATTCGGACGCGAAATAACTCCGCAGAGGCGTGGAATGTTCGTGACCTTGGCGGCTGGGCTTGTGACGGTGGAACGGTGAAATATGGTCTGCTGATTCGCGGTGGGCGCATCTCTGCGTCAGACCGAGAGGTGCTGGTCGGACAACTCGGTGTACAGCATGAAATTAACCTCAGAGGCAAAGAATACCTCGATTCGTCCGACGGTGACGTTGCAACGGAATCCCCGCTTGGTGGTGATGTGTGGTTTACGATTGCCGACAAGGCAGCGTTCTACGCGCTAACGCCTGTTGCAACGTGGCAACTCTATCTTCGCTGCGTGATTGACGCAGTGACACATCGCGAACCGGTATATTTCCACTGCACAATAGGAGCGGATACAACAGGTACATTGGCTTGCGTACTTGAAGGCTTGCTTGGATTATCGCAGTCGGACATCGACAAGGATTATGAACTGACGTGCTTTTACAGCGGAACCGGGACAGACGCACTTGCCAGCCGCCGAAATGAGTTGGGCTGGAAGGGGCTTATCAATGCAATCAACGCCGTTTCCGGCGACACGTTCCGCGACAAGTGCGTCCACTTCGCGGTAGGAACGTGCGGCATGACGATGGCTGATATCAATGCTTTCCGCGCGGCTATGATTGACGGCACGCCTGAAACCTTACACTGGTATCAAACAATCACCAAAAATCTCACAGGCTGCACAATAAGCAATGGTACAGTGCAGGTGGACTATGGCGAACGCTACACAGCGACACTCACGCCGGATAGCGGAAAAGTGCTAACCTCTGTGATTGTGGAAATGGGCGGCGTTGATATATCCTCATCTGCGGTATCTGGCAGAGATATCAGCATAGTAAAGGTAACGAGTGATGTAACAATCACTGCTGTTGCTTCCGTTCCGTATGTGACTTACACCATCACGCGCAATCTTACAAACGTCGCATCGTCTAACACAGAAAACAGCATCGCTGAGGGTGAGTCCTACACCACGACGCTATCCCCGACTGGCACCTTCAAAAAGCTTGGAGCAATCACTGTCACGATGGGAGGCGTGGATATCTCCGCTTCGGCGGTGTCTGGCAGCACAATCACAATTGCCAAGGTAACGGGCGACATTGTGATTACATGCGAAGCAGTTATCACGAACATTATCGACACCATCGGTATCTCTGCGAACACATTATTGAGCACTGCAAGCGGCATCAACTACACGCAGAGCGGATATGCGGCGATTGGTGCAAACAAGGACGCGGCAAGCCTAATCCGCCTGACATTGGGCGATACACTTCGCGTCAAAGGCGTAAGTTTGCCAGCGTCTAAAGATGATTACAGTGCAATCGTGTTGTACGATGCAAGTGGAACGTTCATAAGTTCTGCTTATCTGTACAACGGGCTTAGATGGAATGGCTTGACGTTTAATAATTCCGGTGACAACGTTGTCATAACATCTACCGTCGGCTGTTATTTCCGCATAGCACTGATTTGCACAGACGCATCTGCGGTCATCGCTACCATCAACGAGGAAATCACATGACGGAGCAAGACAACCCAAAGTTGAATTCAAGTACATAAAAAGGAGTTTAAACCCATGAAACGAACAATAATGATTTCACAGCCGATGAAAGACCTCTCTAGTGAGAAAATCGTCGAGGCCAGAGAAAAGGCTATTCACACATTGGAAACGTTTGGTTACGATGTGATTGATAATTTTTTCACAGACTATGGTTTCGTCACAGATTATACTAAACATACACCTGTAGCATATTTAGCTAAATCGTTAGAAGTAATGTCTAAGTGTGATGCTGTATATTTTATAAAAGGATGGGAAACAGCTAGGGGCTGCAAAATTGAACACGAAATCGCGAAAGCTTACGGTTTAGCGGTTATTTATGAGGATTGATATTTATGACAAAATTATCAGGTATTGACGTATCTCATTATCAAGGTAACATTAATTGGAAGGCAGTAAAAGAATATGGAATAGATTTCGCCTTCATTAAGTGTTTACAAGGTAAGAGTAGAGTAGACGAGTGTTTTCACACTAACATGAGAAACGCGATAGCAAATGATATTCCTGTTGGTGTGTACGTCTATAGTAAAGCAAAAACAATAGACGACGCTGTAGCTGAGGCAAAAAGGGTAATTAAAGAATGTTCGCAGTATAAGTTGACATACCCTGTTGTGTTTGACTTTGAGTCTAAACATTTCGAAGATATGAGTCTTGCTATGCGAGGCAAGATTATTGACGCGTTTTGTCAAACCATCTTATCCGATGGCAAATACATACCAATGCTGTACAGCTCTCGATATTGGCTTATGCATATGATTCCAGCTGAAGTAGTCAAGAAATATGATATTTGGCTGGCTGAATATACTACAGGTGAACCGAAATACACCGGTGATTACAAAATTTGGCAGTATGGGGTCGGAAAAGTAACCGGTATTATTGGAGATGTAGATATGAATATAGGGTACTATGATTACGGGAAGGAGAACAATATGGAACCTATTATTTTTGGAAAAGAAGGAATTATTAGTCGCGAGGACGTAAAGAAACTTCAGAAGTTTCTGAATGAAATGCATTATCGTGACATGAATGGAAAGAGTCTCTTAGAAGACGGTAAGTATGGTCCTAAAACTGAATATGCTCTTAATATGTTTGTGAATAATCATGCTAACTTCGCTAATATCGTTCCGTCGAAAGTTGAAACTAAGCTAACAATTGATGGCGCTAATTTAATCGGAACTTTGTATAAAACGAAGTGAAATACGTATGAATAATGTGATATATCATCATGGCGTTTTAGGCCAAAAATGGGGCGTCAGACGATACCAACCATACCCGGAAGGAAAACACGGAAAATTTCTTGGACAAGATGTGCATAATGACAATAAAACTGCTAAAGGTAACGATACTGTAAAATCGATGTCTAAAATAAAGAAATTGATTAAAATGCAAGGTGATTTTAACATCGGACAGAAAGCTTCTGCAGGCGCGTTTCGGTTAGGAAAAATGTCACTTGGTGAGCTACTCAAAAAATCGTTCACAACTAAATTTACACTTCATGGAACGCAAGCATATCGTGATCAAGCTCTTCATAGATACATGCAGGCTGATAACGACGAATCGATGTCTAAAATAAAGAAATTTATTAAAATGCAAAGCGATTTAGACATTGCACACGAAATTTCTACTGCAGCCGTTTTGTTAGGAAAAATGTCGCTAGGAGAGTCTATAAAAAAAAGAACTTACAACTAAACTTACGCTCCGAGACTCGCAAGCATTTCGTGATTGGGCTCTGCATAGATATAAAGAACTAGATGCATATAAGTAAAAATGGTATGGATATTTATTTACAACACCATGGCGTTTTAGGTCAAAAATGGGGCATTAGACGGTATCAACCTTATCCAAAAGGAAAGCACGGAAAGTTTCTCGGACAAGATAGAGACAATGATATAAAAATCGATAAAGGCACCGACGTATATCGAGTTCAACAAAAAGGACAATTTCATACCAAGGAACCGGATCGCAGAATGTATGTGACTCTCGACAAAATTGACGCTTTTAATTATGCTTCTGCTAGTGCTGGACTAGATGGCGCTGGATTGAATGTCGAAATGGTAAATCATGACACTGGTGAGATAGCAACGATGAAACTAAATAAGAATGTAATTATACCTTCTTATGAGAAAGTAATGGACGCGTTTATTAAATCGTTTGACGGTTTAAAGGTTAAGGATGCTGCTAAAGAGATGTATAAAGCTGATGAACCCGGTATCGATAAAGGCGAAAAAGTCTATAGAAATAAATTAGTTAAAGAGTTTTTAAATGAAGTTAAAAACATTGAAAAAGACGACGCATTAGATAGAGCATACATTTCATTCGTAGGAACTTTCATGGAAGATTCGAAAGCTAAGCGCGCTTTCTTTAAAAACTTAAGCGACCAAGGTTATAATGCGATTATCGACGATTTTGATGTAAAATTCGGTAGCGATAACAAAAGACAAAATTTCATTGAGTCTATGATACTTTTTAATAATAACGATGTATCTTTCCATAAAGCTTTGCCTATATCAGATAAAGACGCAAAATATTTATCTGATATATGGAGGAATGGAGCCAGAGACAAGGCTGTTCGACGTCGTAACAGAGAGAGCGCTCGTAAATTCGACAAATGGGTTGGTTATCCTATCAGTTAAGATAACCGACTCATGTTAAATAAAAATTAAAAATCAAAATGGGAGGAGGCGGTAATATTGGCTAATAAAAAAGCTAGCTTTTTAACCCAAGAAGGAAAAGAAAATCATTTGATATCTTTGGCGATGGATGCTGCTGAAAAACAGCTTATAGAAGGAACTGCCTCTTCTCAGATAATAACTCATTATCTGAGACTGGCTACGGTTAAGTATCAGCTTGAGTTGGAATCGCTGAAGGCAGATAATGCACTCAAAGCAGCCAAGACAAACGCCATAAACGATTCTAGGGAAGACAAAGAATTATATTTGAAAGCTATTGAAGCTTTCACGAAATATTCAGGCGAAGATGAAGAACTATAACGAATTAATAGTATTAAAAACGTTTGACGAAAGACTTGATTATTTACGTTTGTTTTCTAATGTTTGTGAAAACACTTTCGGCGGAAATAGATATTTTAATCAAAAATTTTACATGTCAGAAGAATGGAAGAAGATTAGAAGAAATGTTATCATACGTGACAATGGATGCGATATGGCTTTAGAAGGTTATGACATAAATACCAAGCATGACCGAATAATGATACATCATATAGTTCCGATTACTTATGATGATATAATCAATCATAGTCCTAAACTTATAGACATGAATAATTTAGTCTGTGTTCGCTACAATACGCATAATTTAATACATTATTCTAGAGACAATGGTTCTTTTGAATACACGCCTAGATTTAAGAATGATACTAAATTATGGTGATTACATGGAAGAAAGTATATTAACAACTATAAAAAACATGTTAGAGATAGACTTGGACGATGACTGCTTTGACGAGGAATTGGTCACATACATAAATACTTGTTTTATAACGTTAAAACAAGTTGGTGCCATAGATTACGATTTCTATGTAACCGATAAAACAACAAGTTGGTCTGATTTATTAAAAGATAAAGCATCGTCATTCCAATCTGTAAAAACATACGTATATTCCCGTGTTAAAATATTGTTCGACCCTCCGTCTTCATCGACTTTATCATCATATGAAAATTTAATTCGGGAATTAGAATTCCGATTAGGAATGGAGAATTAATTTATGGGATACGAGTTACAGCATCATGGTATAATAGGAAAAAGATGGGGTGTTAGACGATATCAGAATCCAGACGGTTCATGGACAGCTAAAGGACGGGAACGGTATGGAAAAGATGTTAATAAATTAGCTAACAAAGTTGAAAGTAGAACATTCTTAACAGAAGAACGTTCTATACCAGCTGGTACAAAAATGTATCGTACGTCGATAAACCCAAATGAAAATCAAAATGGTCCTGCTTATGTAACATATTTAGACCCAGAACGGAATTTATACAAAGGCGGATGGGTACGAAACACAGCCGGAGCTGATAAATCTTATGAGTATAAATACACTTTAAAAAAAGATTTAAAGATACCTAGTCGTGAAACGGAAGTACAAGTCATATCTGATGTAATAAATGAAGATAGAAACAAAACACTGAGCGATATAGTTATGTCTAGAGCTTTAGTGATGTATAGTAAATCTTCAATCAGGGACCTTATTAAAAATTATTATGATAACGACGTTGCGAAGTTCGAAAAAGAACAGGTGGCTCGATATAATAGAATGAATCCTGACATGTTGGCGTATTATGCTACCCAATCGTTTGGATTAAATACTAAGCTTAAAGATGAAGTTATAAGTAGGTTATCTAAAATGGGGTATAACGCTATGCCTGATGAAGCGTCTATCGGTGGACGTTATGGACAAATAAAAGAGGGATATGACCCATTGATATTATTTGATAGGAGCTTCTTACAAGTGGATTCAGTTGATGAAATTTCTAAAAGAGAAGAAAAGAAAGCATTAGATGCAACCCTAAAATGGCGTGAAAAAGCTAAGAAAAAGTCGGTTGCTTGGAGCGTCGATTTTACAAATGATATTTTACAACATCACGGCATAAAAGGACAAAGATGGGGCGTTAGACGGTACCAGAATTATGACGGGTCTTTAACTGCTGCTGGTAGACGTAGAGTAGGTCAAAATTACAAAGAGCAGTTAGCTGTTGAAAAACGATTCGATAAAATAAACAAGAAACGGGATAGCAATCGAAAAGCAATAAAATTAATAATCGAGAACAAAAAGTTAAAAGACTTAAAAGAAGAAGAAGATTTATTGCTGAACAAGAAGATATGGGACATACAGAGATATGCTCCGATTCCTAAAAAAAGTGCACTAGCTAAGGTTGGGGGTTGGTTATTAAAAGAAGTTGTATCTCCTCCGATTAAAGCTGGTGGTCAGAAAATAGTCGGGAAAGCAATATCGCCTATTGTTGAAATACTAACTGGAGGTTCTAAATCGGTTAATAAAGATATTAATAAAGAGATTAAAAAAGATATTAAACAAGCAGCTGATAAAACCAAGCAGACTGTTAATAAAATAAAAAACAAAAAAATAAATGATTTAGACTTCAATAAATCGTTCGACGAAATGAACGAACTTTTAATTAAATATTTTAATAAAAAGGAATTCTAAGGATGTTATCAAATGTTGCCGCTCCAAAGTATTATTCTATGTTTAGACAAAAAGTAATACGAGGAGAAATTTTTGTAAACAAGCAAGTCGAAATGCAGATGAACCGCATAGACGAATTAATACAGAATCCTAACTATTACTATGATGATAGTATTGTGGAAGGATTTATATTATTTTGTGAAAACGAATTAACTTTAACTGACGGAGAAGATTTATATTTATTAGATTCGTTTAAACTATGGGCTGAAGATTTACTCGGCTGGTATTACTATATAACAAAAAGTGTTTATGTACCAGACGGGACTGGCGGAGGTCGATATGTTAACAAACGTATTAAAAAACGACTACGCAACAAACAATACCTTATAGTAGGTCGAGGAGCGGCTAAGACATTGTATGATTCATGTATACAGGGATACTTTCTAACTATAAATAAGAAAGCATCTAAACAAGTTACTGTAGCATACACGATGCGCCAAGCAGAAGAAGTAATAGGGCCTTTAAAAACAGCTATTTTGCGAAAACGGGGGCCTGTCTTCAAGGTATTAACAATCGGTTCTAAGTATAATACCACCGGAGACCCAGAGACCAGACAAAAATTAGCGTCTACTAAAAAGGGAATAGAGAACAGATTAAACGGTTCTACACTAGAAGTGTATCCTATGTCTATAGACAAACTTCAAGGTCTAAGAAGTTCAGTTAATACAATCGATGAATGGCTGTCATGCGACATAAGAGAAGATGTAGTTGCTGCTGTAGAGCAAGGTTCATCTAAAAATAACGATTATGTTATTGTAGCTACGTCGTCAGAAGGAAACGTCAGGAACGGTCCGGGCGATACAATCAAAATGGAGTTAATGCGAATTTTAAAAGGCGAATACTACAATCCGCATGTGTCTATATGGTGGTATAAACTGGACGATGTCGCAGAAGTTTCTCATCCTGAAATGTGGGTGAAAGCTAATCCTAATATCGGTTTGACTGTTTCTTACGAAACGTACCAGTTAGACGTTGAACGAGCAGAAAACAATCCATCAGTAAGAAACGAAATACTCGCCAAACGTTTTGGACTACCTATGGAAGGATACACATACTTCTTTACTTATGAAGAAACGTTGAAATCGAATATAGTTAGTGACTATAGACAACTTCCGTGTGCATTAGGCGCGGACTTATCGAGAGGCGATGATTTCTGCTCTTTCACTTTCCTGTTCCCGATGGGAAACGAGAACTATGGAATAAAAACACGTAACTACATAACCGAACAAACCTTGTATAAATTACCATTAGCACTTAGAAGTACTTATGAGACTTTTATCGATGAAGGTAGTTTAATAGTTACAAATGGCACGATTTTGGATTTAAGTTATGTGTACGAGGAATTGTATCAATACATAATTGACCAACAATTGGATGTTCGATGCTTAGGATATGACCCTTTTAATGCTGGAACATTCGTAGAAAAATGGGAACGAGATTTTGGGCCATACGGTATAGAAAAAGTTATACAAGGTTTTAAAACAGAATCCGTACCGTTAGGGGAAATAAAGAAATTAGCTGAAGGTCGGTTACTACATTTCGACCAAAACATCATGCAATTTTGTATGGGTAATTGTATCGTTATGGAGGATACTAACAAAAACAGAAAACTCACTAAAAAGAGAAACGACGAAAAAATTGACGCCGTAGCAGCTTTGCTCGACGCATTTGTAAGTTTTAAACTTCACAGAGACATGTTCGATTAATAAACTATTTGGTTAGGGACGAATTCTTTGAAAAGAGGCGATTCCATTGCAGATTTTATAAAACTGTTATGCCTGAATCAGGAATAAAAATTGAAATACCCGGCATATCAATCGGTGTGACTCTGAAGAATAACGATATAGATACTTTGTATAAATACATGATTGAATAGGAGATAACATTATGGAAATTGATACCAAATCTATACTTAAGGACTTTCAAGAAGAACTAAGTGATTCAGATAAATATTATGAAATCGGTTCGAAAATGAGAGCGGATGTTGCGTTTAGTAAAAAGGCGAAGGGATTTTTCGAGATGTCTAAAGACGAATTTACTCATGCACGTTGGTTAAGAGACATTCTTATAATGCATTCTGTAGAGATTCCTACTGCTGATAACGAACGATATGAACTTATCAAAGAAAGAACATATCGTTTATTTCTCTGATGACAAACAAGATAAAATTGTAAAAATCAAAATGGAGTTATATGGGAATTCTAAGTAAATTAAAAGACGTGTGGTCTGTTTTTAAAAATAGAGACCCCACTATTGAATACCGAGATATCGGTATGAGTTCATCCGTTAGGTCAGATAGATTATACGGGTACCAATATGGCATAAAGAATTTACAAACGTCTATTTACACTAAGATAGCTATGGATGTATCATACGTAAACATTCACCATGTTAAGCTAGATGAGATGGGTCGTTTTAAAGAAATAATTCACAGTCCTCTTGACGAATGTCTTAATTTAAGCGCGAATATCGACCAAACCGGTAGATATTTGATACAAGACGCTGTGGAAACTATGCTGTATAATGGTAGCGTGGCATTAGTTCCTGTCTTGACTAACGATGATATTTTTAATACTGAATCGTACGATATATACAATCTGAGAGTTGGTAAAATCTTAGAATGGTATCCGATGCATGTGAAAGTGTCCGTGTATAATGAAGACGACGGTAAAAGGTATGACGTTGTTGTGCCTAAGAATTCGACATGCATAGTGGAGAATCCGTTTTATTCAATAATGAATGAGCCTAACTCTACTATCAGTAGATTAAATAGAAAGTTAAGTCTACTTGATGCGTTTGATGAAGAACAAAGTAGAGGAAAGCTGAACTTGATTATACAGTTACCGTTTAGTACAAGAACAAATCTTATGGAACAGAGAGCGCAAGAGCGTCTTGAGTCTATAGAAAAGCAACTTGTTGGTTCTAGATATGGAATAGGTTACATAGATTCGAGTGAAAAAGTGACACAATTGAATCGGTCACTTGAGAATAACTTACCAGAACAGATAAAGTATCTAACCGACACGTTTTACTCTCAATTAGGTATAACGGAAGATATACTTAACGGAAGAGCTGATGAAATAATGATGTTGAATTATTATACTCGCGTTGTTGAACCTATAATATCGGCGTTCACAAACGAAATGAAGCGTAAATTTTTGACAAAAACTGCTCGGTCTCAACATCAAAGTATAGAATTCTTTAGAGACCCGTTTAAATTAGTTACGGTAGACAAGATAGCGTCTATATCAGATACTATGAAACGAAACGAGATAATGACATCTAACGAGATTCGACAGATAATAGGATTTAAGCCTACTGGCGATAGCAAGGATGATAAACTTGTTAATCCGAATATTTCTCAGCCTAAAGAAACGGAAACTGTAAACGAAAATATTAATTTAAATAAAGAACAAAATCAAAATGGAGATAAAATAAATGGCAATGACATATGATTTTAGTGGTTGGGCATCTAAGTCTAATGTAAGGTGTACTGATGGTAGAATAATTCTCAACAACGCGTTTGCTGATAATGATAACGATAAAGTACCCCTCGTATGGAATCATGACCATCAAGACCCCAGTCGCGTTTTAGGCCATGCTATGCTTAAGAACGTCCCCAATGAGGGCGTATATGCATATTGTAGCTTTAACGATACTAATGACGGTCAGCGAGGAAAAGCACTGGTTCAGCACGGTGACATTACGTCTCTGTCTATTTATGCGAATCAGCTGCAGGAAAATGACGGTTGTGTACGACATGGAAACATCAGAGAAGTATCTTTGGTTTTAGCTGGAGCTAATCCGGGTGCTAAGATTGATGATGTTATTATGCACAGTTATGGTATGGATTCGGAAGCGATTATTTATTCTGGTGTCGAAGGTATTGAGTTGTCTCATGCCGATGACAATGAAAATAGCAAACCGGAGAATAATTCGAATAATCCTGACTCCGACAATCGAACCGTAGAAGATGTCATTAAAACTTTTAATGACGAGCAGTTAAAAGTGTTTTACGCATTGATTGGCCTTGCTATGTCTGGTGAACTCAATGACGATAAAAACGATAAAAAAACAGACACAGAAAATAATAAAAAAGATAACGAAGACAAAATTAATCATTCAGAAGGAGATAATGAATCGATGAAGAATCTTTTCGAAAAAAACAGTAATCCGGAAACAAACAATGCAAACGATGAACTTATTCATACTGCGTTAAATACTATTATTAACGACGCACAGAGTATGGGCTCTCTCAAGAAGTCGTACATTCAGCACGCAGACGAATATGGTATCAGTAATATTGACTACCTGTTCCCTGATGCAAAAAATAATACGACCATGCCTGAGTTAATCAAGCGTGATACTGATTGGGTTAATCAGGTTATGAGTTCTGTAAGTCACAGTCCGTTCTCTAGGATTAAGAGCATTTTTGCTGACATCACAGCTGATGAGGCTCGCGCTAAGGGTTATGTTAAGGGAAACCTCAAAATGGAAGAAGTTATTACTACTCTTCGCAGGGTAACCACGCCTGTTACTATTTACAAAAAGCAGAAGCTCGACCGTGACGATATCATTGACATCACCGATTTCGATGTTGTATCGTTTATTAAGTCCGAGATGCGTACTATGCTCGATGAAGAAATTGCTAGGGCGATTTTGGTTGGTGATGGTCGTCTCCCCGACGATTCTAATCATATCAATGACCAGAACCTTCGTGCTATTTATAAAGACCACGACCTGTATACTATCAAGGCTAAGGTAAATGTAGCAAAAGCTGCTACTTCCGAAGAAGTAGCTAAAGAATTTATTCGAACAATTATTAAGACTCGTAAAGACTATAAGGGTTCTGGTAATCCTGTTCTCTACACCACCGAAGATTATGTCACCGACTGTCTTCTCATGGAAGATAAGAACGGTCGTGTAATCTATGATAGCGTCGATAAGCTCGCTACCGCTCTTCGTGTATCAAAGATTGTTACCGTACCTGTCATGGAAAACATGAACGGCGCTACTGGCAAGCCCCTCATGGGTATTATTGTAAACCTTAAGGACTACAAGGTAGGCGCAGATAAGGGCGGTTCAATCAATATGTTTGAAGACTTCGACATCGACTACAACCAGAATAAGTACCTTATTGAAACACGTATCAGTGGTGCTCTTGTTAAGCCGCATAGCGCCATCGCACTTGAACTATATCGAGCAGAGAACTAAACGTAGGAGGTAATACATATGGATAGGTTTTATAACCGAGCAGAAGATAAGAACAGCGCTAACATTATCGTATATGGTAAGGCTAGTGACACTAAAGCATATTCTGATGAGGCGTGCACAATGCAGTGTACCACGTCTGAACTTAAGAATGCGTTTATGAAGGGATGTGTTGTCGTCATTGGTGACGATATGTACTACCCGATTGCTTTAAGTGTTGCTTCTTCAACTAAGGTTGCTACTTTGACGTATGCTAAAGCTGGTAGTAGTTCTGGTTCTGCTGCAACAGCAACTCTCGTTAGCGTCGCAGACTAAAAACATTTATGAAATTTTGTGGAAAAATAGGTTTCGGCAATTACGTCGAAACCTCTCCCGGTGTATGGGGCGAGGAAGTAGTCGAAAAGACTTATACTGGAAATTTTGTTAAAAAATACTTGAATTCGAAAAGCTCTAACGATTTTAATGATGAGCTAGACATATCTTTTAGTATAAATTTCATCCCGGACAAATACTTCTGGGAGTATTTTCACAGAATTTCCTATATAGTCTGGAAAAAATCAAAATGGAAAGTTACTAGTGTAGATGTTACAACATCTCCAAGAGTAACTATAACTTGCGGGGGATTGTATAATGGACAGGATTAGTTTACATAATAAATTTGAAGAAATTTTACAATCTAAAAACGTTTACTTTCAATCTCCCCCTAATGTATTGATGAAATATCCTGCTATTCGTTACTCCATCGACGATATTGATATTTCGCACGCAGATGGAATAAACTATAAACAATTCAAAAGATATTCTGTAATCATCATTGACAGAAACCCAGATTCTAAAATATGCGATAAAATACTAGACAGTTTCGAATATGCGAGTTTTGTTCGATTTTATCCAGCTGACAATTTGAATCATTGGGTACTTTATATTTATTGGTAAAAAGGAGATAAAATTATGAGTAAGAATAAGATTGTATGGGACAAGACTTCGGAACGTTTCTATGAGACTGGTGTTAAGAACGTAGTTCTCTATACTCAGACCGCTGGAGTTTACAATGATGGATGCGCTTGGAACGGTGTAACAGCAATCACCGAATCCCCTTCTGGTGCTGAGAGTACTGCACTTTATGCTGACGATATTAAGTATTTAAATCTTATTAGTAATGAAGAATTCGGTGCTACAATTGAAGCATATACTTATCCTTCTGAATTCGAAAAATGTGACGGTACCGCAGACCTTGTTTCTGGCGTAAGTATCGGTCAGCAGAAGAGGGAGACGTTTGGTCTTTCGTACCGTACTGTTTTGGGTAATGATACTGATGGTAACGATTATGGTTATAAGCTGCATCTTATCTATGGATGTAAGGCATCTCCCTCCGAGAGGGCTTATTCCACTATCAGTGATTCCCCCGAAGCAAATACGTTTTCTTGGGAACTTTCTACGACCCCTGTATCAGTGAGTGGTTTCAAGCCTACATCTTGCATCACTATTGATTCTACCAAGTGCGACAAGACTAAGCTTGCTGCTCTTGAAACTATTCTTTATGGTAAAGACCCCACTCAGACCAATGGGGATGATGGCGTAGCACCCAGACTTCCTCTTCCCGACGAAGTGAAGACTCTTATGACACCTGACGGAAAATAATATTTAAAACAAATCAAAATGGAGGTAAACAAATATGTATATTAAAGAAATCGAATACAAAGATTATAACGGATTGGATTGTAAGACTAAGCTCTATTTTAATCTTAACGAAGCTGAACTTACCAAGATGCAGTTTAAGCGTGGTGGTGGATATCAGGAATATCTGAAGAGGATTGTTGATTCTAACGACATTGAGGAAATCGCTTATATTTTCGATGAACTTCTCATGATGGCATACGGTGTTAAATCTGACGATGGTAAGCGTTTCGAGAAGACTGATAAGATTAGAGAAGAGTTCAGACAGTCCGAAGCTTATTCTGTATATTACATGATGCTTCTTACGGACGCTGATGAAGCAGCACGCTTTGTAGACCAGATTCTTCCTAGGAATATTGCAGACGCTGTAAGAAAAGCCAAGGAAGATATGGCTAAAAACTAATATAACATAAGAGGTAAGAGAATGTTAACAATAAAAATTCCCGCAGCGGAATATTGGGACGAACAAACAAATACTTTCCTTTATCACAATGAAATCAGTTTAACCTTAGAACATTCTCTTGTCTCTGTCTCAAGGTGGGAAAGTCGGTACCATAAAACTTTTTTGTCAAAGCAAAAGAAAACTAGTGAAGAGATGCTTTACTATATAAAATGTATGACGATTAAGTGTACCGACGATTCCGCCTATTTATTATTGACGGAGAACAATCAACGAGAAATAAACGATTACATCCAAGACCCAATGAGTGCATGTTACTTTGACGAAAACTCATTAAGACGAGGAGGTTCTTCATCAAACGAGCCAATGACGTCAGAATTAATATACTACATGATGTTCTCGTGCGGTATACCTAAAGAGTGTGAAAAATGGCATCTGAATAGATTGTTAAGTTTACTTAAAGTCTTTCAGATTAAGAATAACAACTCGAAAGGTAAGAGAAATCTGACTAGGTCTCAGTTAGTAGATAGAGCTAGATTGAACGAAGCTAGAAAAGCTAAATTACATTCACCGGGTTAAACATATGGCACAAATAATCAAAATAGATAGTCGTGGTAATTTTAAAAAGTCTAAAAAATTATTATACTCGTTGTCAGATATTATAAAAATAAGTGTTCTGGAGAAATACGGAAAAATTGGTGTACAAAATTTAGAAAAGTATACACCAAAAGACACCGGTTTAACGTCTAAGTCATGGTACTATACAATAGAGACCGACAATAGAGGTAAATATTCTTTGATATTTCATAACTCTAATATACACAATTATGTTAACATAGCGATAATTTTACAAACAGGACATGCCACTGGAAACGGCGGATGGGTTGAAGGAGTAGATTATATTAATCCAGCCCTAAAGCCGGTATTCGAAAAGATGGTGGATGAGGTATGGGCGGAGGTGAAATATTTATGAGTGGCAAAGGAGTAGACGAAAGAATATTATCGATGAAGTTCGATAATGCGTCGTTTGAAAAGAATGCCAAGGTAACTATAAACACATTAGATAAATTACAACGGACTTTGGACACAACAAAATTGTCCAAAGATATATCCAATTTATATTCTTATGTGACAAAAATCGGAACCGAAGTGAAGACTTTTATAGCTATAAAGTATGCTATAAAAGGAATTGACGCTGCACTTAAAAGTGTAACAGAAGGCGGCAAACGTCGAGCTGAAAACCTTGAAAATGCACATTTCCAGTTACAAGGTTTATTAAAAGACGAAGAAAAAGTTTCGGAAATAATGAACGACGTTAGCAAATCTGTAGATGGAACAGCATATGGATTGGACGCAGCAGCCAAAGTAGCTTCTCAGTTAGCAGCGTCAAACGTTAAAGCTGGAGACCAGATGTTTACCGCTTTAAGAGGTATAGCTGGTGTTGCAGCCATGACCAATTCATCGTATGAAGATATTGGCAGGATATTTACGCAGGTTGCTGGTCAAGGACGATTGATGGGTGACCAGTTATTACAATTGTCTGGCAGAGGTATGAACGCAGCAGCTACGTTAGCTGAAGAATTTGGATTGACAGAAGCCGCTGTTAGAGATATGGTATCAAAAGGTCAAATCAGTTTCGATATGTTTTCTCAAGCTATGGATTCTGCATTCGGAGAACATGCGAAGAAAGCTAACGAAACGATGACGGGTGCATTATCAAATGTAAAATCTGCGTTAGGAAGAATAGGTGCTTTATTCTATTCTCCGCTGATTGAACAAAACGGTGCTTTAGTTCAATTATTTAATGCTCTTAGGGTAAAGACAAATGAATTAAAAGATGCATTGGCTCCGACAATCTCTAAAATAGTCGATATAGCTATCAAAGCTATAAATTGGGCAACATCTATAATTAATAAAATAGATTTTTCAAGTATAGCTTCTAAAATCCTAAAACCATTCACAACGGTTAAGCAGACGTTCGACGATATAGGGACTAAAGTACAATCAACATCTAAAATAATAACTAATGCTTCTGATGTTATAAACGAAGTTATTAACGGAAAATGGGATGTTGGTGCTAAACGTTGGGACAAACTAACTAACGCGGGCTATAACTGGGTAGAAGTTCAAAATGGAGTAAACGAAACCCTTGGTTCTACGTATAGACATGCAGAACAGTTATCTAATACAATAGATGATTTAACTAATAACGTTTCTGATAGCAATCAAGTAATAAATTTAAGCAACAACACATTAGCGTTAACAAAAAGAAACTACGCAGCTACGAAAACGTCTGTTTCTGGCTTATCTGACGCAATGGCACAATTAAGTATATACGCTAATAAAGCTGGATATTCTGTAGACGATGTAGTCAAAGACCATAGTCTTCTGTCTATGTCGAGTTTATTATTAGATAGTCTATCTAATATAGTTAAAATAATAAAAAGTCTCGGTAAATCGATTTCCAAATCGTGGAATAATATATTCGGTAGCTTAGACAATGTAAATCCTGTTTTCAATCTTATTGCTGGGTTTAGAAAGTTAACTTCTGAGCTACAAATTACAGAAGAAGTATCCGACAAGATAACGCGAACGTTCAATGGATTATTCGCTGTATTAGATTTAATTAGAATGGTCGTTGGTGGAGGTGTTTCACTAGCGATGAAAGCCATTCGTTTTATTTTTGAGACGTTTGGCATAAAAATTTTAGATGTAACTGCTGCGTTAGGCGACGCAATAGTAGCAGTTAGAAACTGGATAAAAAATACTTTAAAGAGCTCCGGAATTTTAAACGGAATAAAACGAATATTAACACCGATAGTAAAACTAATAGTCGATGCTGCTAAGTCAATCTATAATTGGGCTAAAGAAAATGATTTATTGAATAAAATAGCGTCTGGTTTAGGTACTATTTTACAAGGTGTAGCATACTTTATAGAAAAAGTAGTTACAAAGGTCGTTGATTGGATAAAAAACAGCAGTATTTTAAGAAGTATTTTAACTAAAGTCGGAAGTGTAATATCCGAGTTAATAGATAAAACTTCAAAATGGATTGATGGATTAAAAAACACAGATAATATACCAGAATACATAATTTCTGGTTTGGTAAACGGATTAAAAAGTGGTATTGTTAAAGTTAAAGAAGTTGTAGGACTTTTAGCAAACACTATATTATCGACTTTACGGGAGATTTTAGGAATACATTCGCCTGCTAGAGTTCCTATGGAATACGGTGAATTGACCGGTGAAGGATTTGCAGTTGGTATAGGCAATGCTACTATGACCACTGTAGAGGCCGTTACTAAGTTCGTAGGCAAGGCTATAACTACTCTGAAAAATTTAACAGTATCAGGCGTTAAATATTTAATAACTAACATGCCTAAAATTCTGGAGTTTTTTTCTAAAATTCCATGGGGTACTATTATTTTCGGAGGATTAGCGATTTCGTTAGCTAAAGGAGTTGGAAAATTAGATTCAACGTTAGATAAAATATCTGAAATAGTATCTAACAATCCGTTAACTATTTTAACAAAAGCTGCAAACAATTTATCAATCGGCATTAAAAACTTAATGACTGATTTAGGAAAAGCTAAAAAAATAAAATCTGTAACTCAGATGATATATTCTATAGCAATTAGCATCGCTTTATTAGCAGCATCTATATTTCTTTTATCTAAAATCGATGGCGACGGTTTGAAACGTTCAATTACGGTGATTGAAATTATAACCATCATATTAGCAGCCCTTATGACGTTAATGTACTTTTTAGACAAAAAATCGTCATCGTTTAATAAAATCGATAAAGATAAAAAGATTATAAACGACACAGTATTAAATCTGATAGGTATAGCAGCTAGTTTCTTCCTGATGGCTTTGGCGTTTACGATATTAGCTAGTATAAAACAAGAGAACGTAGCTCAAGCAATAGTTATGATGGGTGCTTTATGGCTTATTGCTTTAACATTAATACCGTTATCGGCTATATCTAATAAAGTCAATGGCGCTGGAAAAACTATGGTATACATAGCAATTTCATTTTTAATAATGGCTAACGTTATGAAATCCGTAGGAAAAATGGATTCTGATACGATATTTAAAGGTTTAGTCACATTAAACGCCTTTAAATGGATGGTTATACAGATGATGGCCATTAACGGACTGTGCAAATCAATGAATAACGCCGGAAAGAACATGCTATACATATCTGTAGCATTTTTAGTCATAGCCAAAGTTGTAAAATATGCAGGTAGTATACCCGAAAAAGAGACAAACCGAGGAATAAATGCATTAAAGAAATTTACTGGCCTTGTGATAGCATTAATGGTAGTTCAAGGCGTTATTGATTTCCTTAATTCTAATAGTGCTGGTTCGAAACGAGCATACAGTAATGTCGGTAAAATGATATTATACATAGCTATCGCATTCGGAGTAATGACATTAGTTATAAAGGCTATATCTAAAATAAGTGACAAAAACTTAAAACGGGGTATAGGTGTTTTATGGATATTTGCCGCATTGGTGTCAGCGTTAATAGCAGTAAATCATTTCATGGGTGATGTTAAAGGTAGTGCTTTATCAATAGGTGGTACTATATTATTAGTTACTATCTCTATGGTTTTAATGGGTGCTTTGGCTGTAATGATAGGTTTTGTACCGACACGTCTGTTGGAAAAAGGTGTAACTGTAATAGGAATATTCGCTATTTTAATATCAGGTTTGATGATTGCAGCTGGTGAAGTTAAAAGCGATGCTAGAAAATCTTTACTTGCAATAGTTGCCATGCTATCAGTAGTGACTGTAGCTATATTACTATTTTCTTTAATAAAGCCAGAACGATTATACAGCGCCGTTGGTGCTATGACGATATTGGCAGCTGCTATATCTGGTATGATGATAGCATCTAAGTACGCTAACGGGTCTAAAGAAGCTATTAAAGGTATGATTTCAGTAGGGGTACTACTTATAATAATAGCTGGCGTTATATACGGTATGTGTGAATTGGATGTTGATTCTAAGACCGCTTTAGGTACAGCCATAGCGTTGGGTATTTTAATGTTGGCGTTAGCGTCGTCTCTCGCAATAATATCCAAAGTTAAGGATTTAGATAGTAAAACAATTACGGCGCTCTATATTATATCTGGCGTTTTAGTTATTATAGGTGCTATCTTATTTTTACTCGATACGTTACATGTTGAATCTAACATAGTTACCGTTTTAAGTTTAGCTGTACTTATAAATGCACTAGCAGCTGCAGTATTGATATTAAGTCAATCGAAAGAGATAAAAAAAGGTGCATTAAAATCGTTAGTAATAATGTCACTAGTAATGGGCATATTAGGTGCGATATTATTAGCTATGGATAAACTTAAGGTTAAAACAAGTATCAAAACAGCATTATCTTTAGCTATTTTAATAAATGCATTGGCTGCGGCTGTAGTAATATTATCTTATGCTAATGTTACACTAGACGAGAGCGTTATAAAAACAATGTTAGCTCTGATATTAATGGTTTGTGGAGCTATGATATTAATTTCGGCATCGTTATTAATGTTAAAGAACGTAAATAATGCTATTCCAAGCGCTCTAGCTTTAACCGCAATTATGTTGGCAATGGTACCATTAATAATCGCGTTAGGTTTAGTTGCCGCAGTGTTATCGTTAGATGTTCTTGGTGCTGGATGGAAAGCAGCTATGATTATATTAGCCGGTGTTATAGTGTCCATGTTGGCTATAGTCGGTGTTTTAGCGTTAATGCAAGGCATAGACAACGCTACTGCAAATGCAATAATATTAGTATTCTTACTAAATGCAATATCAGACGTATTAATTAAAGTCGCTCCGTTGGCCCCATTAGCTTTAATAGCTAGTGTAGCTATAGGAGCATTATCGGCTGTACTAGTTGTATTAGGAGGTCTAATAACTGCAATCGGCGCCTTAGCATCAAAATATCCTCAAATAGAAGATTATATTAATACAGGCGCTCCTATCATGATTAAACTTGCTAACACAGTAGGACAAATGATTGGCGCGTTTATAGCCGGTATAGCCGAAGGAATAATGCAAATTTTACCTGCGTTTGGTCAAGCACTTAGCGACTTCGCTAACAATTTAAATAATGGTTTCATAGAAGTAATGAAACTCGCCGCTGATGAGCAGGTTCTTACTGGCGCCGGAATTTTAGTAGCTTCTATATTAGCGTTATGTGTAGCCCAATTAATTGAAGGAATAACTAATTTACTACCGTTCGTTCCTAGTATGTTCGACCTTGGCGTTCAATTAAGCAAATTTGCTGTTGCATCTATACCGTTTATTATTGCTTGTAAACAAATGGGACCAGATGGAGCAATGGGAGCTCAAGCATTATGCGAAGCATTAATGATGATAACAAAGGCTGAACTACTCCAAAGTTTAACCGGTTTCATAGAGTTTTTTACTGGTTCAAGTGATACTTTTGATATCATGTTATCGAAATTGGTATCATTCGGTTATGCTGCGGTAGAGTTTTCCAACGTCGTATCTGGTAATATCGATGTCGAAGCTGTTACTGCTGCTGTATCTATAGGCGAAATGATTACTTCATTACAAGAAGCAGTACCGGCAGTCGCGGCATTTAATGATGCTGACTTCGATTCGTTTAGCGCATCAGTAGCTGGTTTTGGAATTGCAATAGTGGCCATGAACAACGCGTTAACAGATGACGAAGGTAACAGTGTAATAAACTTAAGCGCGATAGATACAGCAAAGAAAGCCGGATTATTAATGACAGAATTGGCTGATAAAATTCCTAGACGTAACGGTTGGGTTAGTAAAATAATGGGTGACGTTGACCTAGGTATATTTGGAGCAAGTTGTGCTGCATATGGTGCAGCTATGGTTTTGTTTAGTAACACTGTTACTGATTCTGAAGGTAAGAGTAGATTAAATACAGAATCGATTCAAGCCGCTGCAGATGCTGGCGGAATAATGGCTGAGTTAAACGGAAAAGTTCCTACGAGCAACGGTTTCTGGCAAAAAGTAGCTGGCTCCAAAAGCTTAGAAGACTTCGGTCTTAGTATAGAAGCTTACGGACAAGCTATGATTAGATTTAGTGATGCTGTCGTCGACGAAAACGGCACCGTTAAAATCAATCCTAGAGCAGTAGACGCAGCTTATTACGCAGGTAATATTTTCGCTTCTTTAACAAACTCGTTAGCTCCTCAACAGGGTGTTATATCATCATTATTCACATCTGAAAAAGACTTGGGTGATTTTGGAGAACAGCTGGAAAGTTTCGGTACGTCAGTAGTAAATTTCTCATCCACAGTTGACGGTAATTTAGGCGACGACCCTAAAGGCATGGTGGATGATGTAAGTTATATTGTTACAAGCATTCTCGGTGTATTACCGTCCGAAGAAAATGGCAATAAAGCTATTTTGGATAAGAATCTAATCGGTAAGTTCGGTGATAATTTCAAAACTTTAGGCGAAAAAATTAAAGGTTTTAGCGATAAAGTAAAGAACATAGACGAAACGGCTGTAACAAGCGCAGCGCAAGCGATAAACGATTTATCAGCGGCTGGTGCAAGTATGGAAAGTGTAACTATAACCGGCGCTAATTCATTTGGTGCTAAGTTAACGGCGTTAGCTGATGCTATGTATGATTTTAATACCAAAATGGCGGATTACGATTTCTCTGGTTTGGAAAATTTCGCTGAAGCATTAGTAGAATTCGCTCATATCTCTATCGACAATTATGTTTTAGCATATAAAGATGGATATAAGGACTTATATTCCGCAGGTTATTCTGCTGGTGAAATAACGAGAAGAGGTTTCAGTGACGCATTGTTAGACCCTATCGAAAAACCGATGGCGACTATAATGGCTACCGTTATGGAAACAATAGCCAATACCTTAAATGATGATAATAAAAAAGAAAGCATAAGAATCGGCGCTGGTAATGTAGTGTCACTTATAATTGCTGAATTCAATTATCGTTTGGGAATAGGACCGACTGCTACAAATGATTTCTACAATATCGGTGTAAAAATAATATCTTCCATCATTGACGGTATGTCTGATAAAGCTGATAGAGCAAAAGATAGGGCTGGTATTATACTCGACGGTATATACTCTACAATCGATAAAAAGACACGTGGTCGCGCTGGTACTAAAGCAAACGGATTACAAAGCGCCGCAGAAGACGTAGCGAACGCTATTAGTTTATCGACTGAGTTTCAGCCTACAATTAGACCGATTCTTGATTTATCAGATATTACGTCTGGCGGTAAACGGATTAACTCTATATTTGACGGATTTAGTATTAGTACTTCGTTCAGATTAGCGGCTACGTCCAATAGCATGTTTAACGCTAATCGTTCGAACATTATATCTCCGCTTGATATTTTGAAGAACATATCCGGTACACCTAAAACAGTAAACAATTACGAAATAAATGGAATTTCCTACGACGACGGTTCGACTATAGCGAATGCAGTATTACAGCTTATAAACGCAGTCCGAGTAGAAGAAAGGATGTAAAATGGCATCACCAATTGTAACTAAATTCGAAGTCCAAACAGGTACTACAAATACATTATTTGCCAAATGGACATGGGATAAAAACCATACTGCAAACTATAAAACCAAATGGCAATACAAAGTAGATACCTTGACAACTGGCTCTCAGGGATGGTTCGACGGTCAGGAAGGAAGTCCGTCTACCAAACAAGAGACTTGGGGTATTCCAAGTAATGCGAAAAAGATACGTTTTAAGGTAAAAGCTATATCCGAAACGTATCAGGATTCTAATAATAATGAACATAGTTATTGGACGTCTGAATATAGTAGTTGGGTTTATTTTGTTGTTGCAGAGGAGGCGCCACCTTCAGCGCCTTCTACTCCTCAAGTAGAACTCGACGAACTATATAACTTAACTATGTCTTTGGAAGGATTGACATATCCAAAAGGTTCTCAAATCCAGTTTGCGGTTGCTGTCGATGGAAGTAACACGTTACAACGAAGTAGCTGGCTTGACATACCAATAACAAACGCGGTAAGCTATGTCGTAACTCTTCAACCCGGTAAAACGTATAGAGTAAAGGCTAGAGCTAGAACTACAACGGATAATATATCGGAATGGAGTGCGTATTCATCCGCGACTTTAACTCCTCCACCAGTTCCGGGAGAAATAACAGAATGTAGAGCTACTTCTCTAACATCAATTTATATTTCTTGGAGTGAATCACCAACAGCTACTTCATATGAACTTGAATATGCTGAAAAAATTTCTGATTTCTTTTATCAGGATACCGCTAATAGCATAACCGGTATATTGTATAATAGTTTTGAAAAAACTGGGTTACAAACAGGAAAAGTATACGTCTTCCGAGTAAGAGCTGTTAACTCGGCAGGTAATTCACCTTGGTCGGTATCGTACGGACGAGTATCTTTAGGAAAAAAACCGAATCCTCCTACAACATGGTCGTCAACAACTACTGCTTCAGTTGTTGATACAGTAGTACTATATTGGTTACATAATGCGGAAGACAATTCGAAACAAACTGCGGCAACGATATTGTTATCCTCACCTAATGCGAGACCAAAAGAAATAAATGTAACCGGAGAGACGACGTCGTATACGTTAAAAAGTGCTGATTTACCTGAGTTTTTCAAAGACGGCGCTGTTATAACTTGGAGAGTTAAGACAAAAGGCGCGTTAGATGACTACAGCGAATTCTCAGAAGAAAAGACTATTAACGTGTATATATCTCCATCGTTAGAAATGCACTTAACCGATGGAACTGGAAACGAAGTTGTAGATACTGTAGTTTTATATCCATTAACAGTAACTGGTATATACGTTGCTGCCAACCAAAAGCCTATTACATACTTATTAGAAATAACGGCTAACAACAATTTTGATAGTCAAGATTCATACGGTAATGATATAGTAGTTACTAAAGGTACCGTTTTATATTCTGAGCATTTCGACATTGACACGAATTTTAGTAAAATATTAACTCCTAAAGACGTCAAATTAGATAATAATGGAGAATATACGTTAGACTTACATGTAACTATGGACAGCGGTCTAGTAGGATGGGGTCAATATACCTTTACTGTCGCATGGTCTCAAACTGTACCGGAACCTAATGCTGAAATCGCTATAAACCGAGACACATATCAGGCGTATATACGTCCTTATTGTATATTTGATACTGGGTTTAAACCGGTAAAAATGTATTTGTCTGTTTATAGACGAGAGAACGACGGACGATTCACAACGATTATGGAAAATATTGAGCAACAAACAGACGGTAATAGATACATATATGCGACAGACCCTCATCCGGCCTTGGATTCGGCTAGATATAGAATCGTTGCAAAATCTTCGATCACCGGAGAAATGAATTATTACGACGTTCCGGGTATTGAATTCGGTGAGAAGGCTATAATTATTCAGTGGGATGAAAATTATGTCCCGTATGATATAGATAGTAACGATAGAGTTAAAGAAAGTAATGGTTGGAATGGTTCTCTATTAAAACTTCCCTATAACATAGATGTAGACAATAAAATATCTAAAGACGTAACATTAGTGGAGTACGCAGGTAGAGAAAACCCAGTGTCGTATTACGGTGTGTTAAAAAAGCAAACTGGTTCATGGAAAGTAGAAGTTCCTAAATACGATAAAGAGACATTGTATCAATTGCAACGTCTTAATCTATATTGTGGTGATGTTTATGTTAGAGAACCGTCTGGTGTAGGTTATTGGGCTAACATAAATGTAACGTTCTCTTTAACACATCTCGCAGTAACAGTTCCTGTTACACTAGATATAACCAGAGTTGAGGGAGGGATGTGATTATGGTAGATTGGACTAAATCCATGACCCAATCGTTTGAATATTACTATGTAGATGAAAACACTTGGAAGGACAAAACGCGTTTAAGTAGTGTAATAAGCTCAGATTTTCAAAGAGATTTGACTTCAGAGACTCTTGGTTCTGCTACGTTCAACACTCATGAATTCGATGGAGAAAAGTATATACGAACATATTTAATTGTAGTTCAAAATGGAATCAGAGAAAGAATATGTTTGAATACTAGTCTTGTTCAAACACCGTCTCTATCGTTTGACGGAAAAGTTTTTTCTAAAAATCTTCAAGCATATTCTCCGTTGTATGAATTAAAAGACGGAAAACCGCCTGTCGGGTATTATTTAAAAATGGGTTCCAACATATTAGAAAGCGCTATAACGTTAATTACAGAACATTGCCGAGCACCTGTTGTTAGAAAAACATTTAGCAAAAATCTTTTAACTGATTTCGTTGCTGATTCAGGCGACGACTGGTTGACTTTCATAAGCGATTTGTTAGGTCAGGCAGAACATCATATAGCGCTTTCACCTTCTGGAGAAATTCTTTTAGAAAAAGATGTAAAGTTTTCTGAGACAATACCTATATGGGAATTCAACGACGATAACTCATCCATACTTCTTCCTAGTATAACTATGGAATACGATTTATGTGATATACCTAACACGGTAGAAGTAATTTATTCTGACGATAAAAATTATATTTTTTCGAGAGCTGTCAACGATGACCCAGATTCACCTACTTCCACTGTGTCTAGAGGTCGTGAAATTCTGGCTAGGGTTACCCAACCGGTTATCGTAGGTAATCCAACTCAAGATGAAGTTGATGACTATGCTCAACGAACGCTTGAACAGATGTCAACCGTAACTTATAAACTGAATTATTCTCACGGCTATTGCCCAGTAACCATAGGTGATTCTATAAGATTAAATTACAAAAAGGCTGGATTATATAACATTAAGGCTAAAGTTATGTCTCAGACCTATAATTGTGGTAAATCAATGTCAGTTTCTGAGACAGCAGCATTTCCGGTTAATTTGTGGAAAGGAACTATGTACCATGTATAAACTACCGCCTAACATAGTTAAGACATTTGCGTCTACTTTTAAAAAAGAAAAAACAAAAACATCGTCTACTGTTTATGGATATGCCGTTATAAACGAAGGAAAGATTTATGTTAAGTTGGACGGGTCAACTGAATATACGCCAGTGGTTTCAACCATAGATGTTGTTGATGGTGATAGAGTAATAGTTAATATAACAAACCACAGAGCTATGATTGTAAACGATATTTCTTCACCTGCGGCTAGAAATAATTCTGTAACAGAATTAAGGGGTGAATTATCGGATATAACTGATGTTCATAAAACGTCATTTGCGTTTAAAAGTTTGAATAACGTTACATTAGAGTCTTTTTATGATTATATGATAAAAAAGGGCTTTATAACTAGATACGTTAAGATGTCTGATGAGACAGAAGAAGCATCTGCTGTGGTTTTGTTCAATTTATCGTCCGGAGCCTCTATATCTGGTTCTAATATATTAAACAAAAGTATAACTAGCGACAAACTTGCAGAGTCCGTAGCAACAGAGATAATTTCTAAAATACCAGATACAGGTTTTGTTGAATTAACATTACAGTCTAGTTTCGAAAATTACAACGACTCCTCTAAATTAAGTTATCGTAAAATAAATAACAGTATGATTTATTTAGATGGGGTTGTTAAAAGAGCAAAAGGTTTAACAAGCAGTCAGATTTTAACTATTATTCCGAGAAATGTTTCACCAAAACACGATATGGAATTTATATTTCCATGTGACAATGATAGAATGTGCTATGCTACTTTGTCAACAATAGGTATATTAACTATAACAAGTGTATACGACCAAGATGGAACAAAATCTACTGAACCATTAAATCGTGTTTACATAAATACATCATATACAGTGTAGAGAGGATAACATATGGATAATACAATTTTAGTTGCTATTCTATCTTTTATCGGAACTATAATTGGAACATTCGGAGGTATACTTACGGCGAACAAGCTCACCAATTATAGATTAACTCAGATAGAAAAAAAGATAGAACAGAGTACATTATCATACGAACACATTGCTGTTGAACTATGCAACTTACGAACATCATATGAAGTTTGTTCTGTTAAAATATGTAACTTAGAAAAAAGATTAAACAACATAGAAAAGCTTATGGAGGGGAAAGACATATGAAATTAAATTTTAAAGTTAGGTTAAAGAACAAGTTATTTTGGACGACCATGATACCCGCTGTTATTTTACTTGTAACGCAGGTATGTAAATTATTCGGTCTCAACTTAGACCTTAGCGGTATATCGTCTTCGTTACTCGACATAGTTTCTACAGTATTTATAATTTTAACAATTTTAGGTATTGTTAACGACCCGACTACTAACGGCATATCAGATTCAGACCTAGCGATGACGTACAAAGAGCCTAAACGATAAAAACATAGTGTATTATGGAGTAAAGTCCATACTTTATATTTTAGGAGGATGCTATGAATAACATCGTTGACAAAATAATAAAAAAAGGTTTGTGTGTTATTGGAGGAGCGCTATTAGGGTTGTTTATATCTAAAAAGGTATACGACCGCAATAGTGATGCTTATATTAACGACATGGCAAACATACAGTGTAAACTGGATGACATTGATAGCAAAGTTCAGGTCATTAAAGACAGAAAGTAAAAAGTAAAATCAAAACTAGGGCACTCACTTGAAAAACAGTGGGTGTTCTTTTTTGACTAGAAAAACATAGTGTATTATGGGATAAATACCCATAATTTATATTTGGAGGATTTTTGTTATGAAAACGAAAGGAAACAATACTGTCAAATTTACGACAGAGGTACGGAAGAAAATTGACGAAGAGTTAACTGACACCAAGGAATATTGGATTGGTCGTCTAAGTCAAATGTTCAGAATAGGATACGAACTTTTTCGTGCAGATATCGATTTAGATGCATCTAAATTATGTATTGAATTCGAGGATCTTGGCGTGAAAAATGAAGTTGTATTTGAAATTCAGGACTACGATGAAGAGAACGACACTTTTCACTATGAGGTTCGGATATACTCTAAGGGAGGAAGAAAAAGAGAAAACGCACTTCTGAACTATATTTTGTCGGTATACGACCAGAAATAAGTGTAACAACAAACCAAAGGCACTCACTTGAAAAACAGTGGGTGTTCTTTTTTGACGATGAAAACATGTTATATTATGGGATAAATACCCATAATTTATATTTTTGGAGGAAATGATATGACAGTTGGAATTCTTGGATTAATTATGATAACCGTATTTATATCAGTAACAATATTGTTGTCCGTTATAGGGCTGATAAAACTGTTACCGATTATCGTGATTATCGGAGGAATAATAATGGTATATCGCATCTGCAAGAAATTAGATTGAAAACAAAACAAATTTAGGGCACTCACTTGAAAAACAGTGAGTGTTCTTTTTATCACAAAAACATCGTATATTATGGAGTAAAATCCATACTTTATATTTTAGGAGGTTGAATTATGATTACAATACTGGTGTTGATTTTTTTATCATTAGCAGCAATAGGGAGTATTATGATAATAAGTTATGCACCCTATCTTCTGTTGATGGTGATAGCACTAACAGTAATATTGGTCGTTTGTGAAATATTCAAATGGTTTATAAAGTAACATGGATTGAAACAAACTAAGGCACTCACTTGAAATACAGTGGGTGTTCTTTTTTAACGATAAAAACATAGTATATTATGGGATAAATACCTAATAAATATTGGAGGAGGAAAAGATATGATTATAGGTATAATACTATTAGTAATAGGAGTATATCTGATAGTATCTAACGGAAAATAAAATAGGTAAACCGAAAAGGCACTCACTTGAAAAACAGTGGGTGTTCTTTTTTGACGAAAAAAACATGTACTATTATGGAGTAAATATATGATATAGTGTTATTATGAAAGGAGGAAACTTATGTAATAAACTAAAGTCTCATGTTTTTATTATCCTTGGGCACTCACTTGAAACACAGTGAGTGTTCCTTTTTTGACGAGAAAAACATATACTATTATGGTATATATAGAATCCTAATAATTTTTTATATTTTGGAGGAAAAATTTTATGGCAACTTTAATTATTCTCGGGTTGGTTTGTTCTTTTGCTGGAGGCGTGCTAAGCGCCATAGGAAACAAAAAACAACAACGTAAGATGATAAAAGAGGAAGTTAGACGAATTTACATTCATGGTGTAAAGAAAAAATAAGGATATCAGAAACCAAAGGCACTCATTTGAAATACAGTGGGTGTTCTTGTTTGACCAGAAAAACAGGTCGTTTTATGGGATAAATACCAAAATTATATTTTTTGGAGGATTATTATGTTCACCGGAGCATGGAAAGCGCTTGTGGAAATTATTTATGATACCACAGGAAGTTTGTTTGTAGGCGTATATCTGTACGCGTTACTAACATTGATAGAGATATTTTCATTAAGCGTTATAATTATGCATATAGCTGAAAAAATAATAACAAGAAAAAGAAAAAGATAAGGTGTTAACCATGAGCGCACTCACTTGAAATACAGTGAGTGTTTCATTTTAACGTGAAAAACACGTACTGTTATGGGAATTATTTCCTAATTTATATTTGGAGGTTTATTATGAAAATGAACGACAAAGAAAGGAAACAGTATGAGGACCAAATTACGACATGTATACTAATTATCCAAAATCTGTGGAGTATGAGAGATTCCGCTGATATTATGGATAATCAATACAGGGATGTCCTGAGTCTGTTGACCGACGTATCGTACGGCTTATCAGAAATAATGGCGAACCAAATGAATATTACGAGATAAGATTAAAACCCAAAACGGGGCACTCACTTGAAATACAGTGGGTGTTCTTGTTTTACCAGAAAAACATGTTGTTTTATGGGATAAATACCAAAACTATATTTTTATTGGAGGCGTTTATGAAAAAAAAAACTAATTTTCAGGCTCTCAAAGCGGAGGAGCGAAGACTATTGACCGAGCTTAATAAGCTCGACGTAAACGACGACAAATATGACAAAATACTAACTCGACTAATAAGGATTAGAGAGGCTGTAATTAAATCGACCGACGCTTATACAAAGCGTAGAGAGATTGTTTCGTCACTCGTCCCTATAGGGGTGAGTACGTTTGTATTTTTGCTGTCGCTGTTCGTCGAATACAGCGGCGATAGTATGTTCACTTCGGAAGCAGCAAAGAGTCTGTTTAAGAAGTTGACGAAGTAACATTCAAAGAAAAATAAGATTGGAGGTAAAATAGAACAGATTAAACAGTCTGTTCTATTGTTTCAAAAGTGAATAACAGGTTAAAATCTAACATTTTAATTGGAGCTGGAATCGGTGGATTGATATTTTCTGGAATCCAGCTTTTTAACATTGGCAAAAAACATGCTAACTTATATTCTGATAAGTTGATTTCTAGAAAAGAAAAAATAAAGAGCACATGGAAGAGCTATATTCCGGTAGCTATTAATGTTGTTACGTCATCAGGAGCAATAATCGCAGGTGCTATTGGATTAAATAATTCAATTGTAGCTACGTCTACGCTGGTTGGAGTAACACAGAATGCGCTAGCCAGTTATAAATCTGCAGTTGCTGATACGGTTTCTAACGAAGTTAAAGACGCAATACAAGAGAAAGCCAATAAGAAATCTATGGATTCCAATGATTCAATGCCTTCGACTAATGACATACGCCAGATGGATGAGATGATGTGCTATGACTCGTATTCTGGAAGATATTTTTATTCGAATATTGTAAGTCTAGAAAGAGCTATTAATAGTGTAAATAGAGACATAATGAATTATGATGTGTGTTCATTAAATGAGTTCTATGCGTATCTAGATAAAGATGGTTCAGATATTGGAGATATAGTCGGCTGGACGTCCAAGGAGTATGGACGTTCTGGTGATGGTCTTGATATTGTGTATCATTACGAAAAATCAAAACACGGATATCCGGTGTTGGTATTTTCGTATAGCAGCGACCCGGTATACAATTTTAACAAGTCTTATTAATCTGGAGGCATAATTATATGAGTAGGAATGTGGAACTGATGCGGGAAATACGATTGTGGACAACTAACATAATCATCCCAGTCGGTATTGTTGCATTTATCGTAATTAAACGAAATCCTGCAAAGTGGACGTCGTTTAAAAATTCTGTAAAGAACAAATTTAAAAAAGCTAAAGATGAGGTGTCAAAATGAGTTTCAGCGAATTTTTTAAAAAAAATGGGAATTATATTCTTAGTGCTTTGAGCGTTGTAGGAACGGTAGCGTCTATCGTACTTACGGCTAAAATAACGCCCAAAGCTGTACAACGAAAAGAAGAGTTGAAAAAACAGAAGGGAGACGATTTCACAAAAAAAGATGCTGTTATTAGTGACGTCAAATCGTATGCTCCTGTAATAGCTACTGGAATAGGTACGATAGCTAGCATCGTTGGAAATACAATTCTGTCCAACAGACAACAGGCATCTTTGATTGGACTGTACACGTTTGCAAACGCATCTTATAGTAAATACAAAGACAAAATTAATTCAGCGTTGGAAAAGGCTGGACTTAAGGACAAAATTGAGGAAGACATCGCTAAACAAGATGTCAAAGATATGGGTATAACTATATCTGATGATAACCCGGATACTATACTTGTCTATGACATGTTTACTTTGTCATACATGGAGACTACAATGGATGAACTCCTGACAGCTGAGCATTATGTAAATGAAGTTGTACGCAAACGCGGAAGGTGTTCCGTTATAGATTTTTATAGACAATTGGACATGGACGTCGTACTTAAAAACTATTATGACGACGAATATCCTATAAGTATGCAATCTTTGTGGTGGATTGACGAAGAAGTGCATTTTTGGCATCGTAGAGCTTGCATAGATGAGAATTTTTACGTTTTGATGTTGTCATTTGAAGAACCGCAATTGCTGTAAGGAGAATCGATAATGCTGACTATAGATAAAGTGAGCGTTTACGGTTTCGAAGAGTCAATACGAGGGATGCGTAACCCAATGAATTCTTGGGACAAATCAGATAGTGGGTATAGTAATATCCCTCGTATTGACGCTATGATAGGTGAAACCGAGCTCCATGCTGAATCTGCAGACCGTGTATATTTTCTAGGGTATAATGATGCAACTTTGATGAATCAACTTGTCAAAGCTGGACCATCGCACAGAAAATTTATGAGAATGATAGTTGTTTATATGGATATTTGCGCACCACTATATTGGTGGAAAGAGTTCGACACATATAAAGTCGGGTCTGTAAGTAACTCATGCTCAACCATGCATAAGATAACAGCTAAAAAATTCGTGCGAGAAGATTTTAGCACTGATATGTTAACTGATTTCGATTGTCTAGACAATATAATCGTATCTTTAAATAAGAATCGCGATTTATATTTAAAAACAAAGGACAAAAAATATTGGTGGAATATAATACAAATACTACCTAGTTCATATAATCAAAAACGAACGGTTATGCTTAGTTACGAGGTATTACACAAGATGTATAATGAGCGAAAGTCTCATAAATTGTACGAATGGATTAGTTTTTGTAAAAAAATACGTGAGCTACCTAACAGTTGGCTTATAACAGGAGGAATATTTGAAAATGAATGTGTTTAACGCTTTAGGAACAATCTGTGATTTGATAAGTGGATTTCTTATCGCAAGATATTTGGAAAACGACATGAAAAAAGAAATATCGGCAGAAATAAAAAAGTACGAGATAAGAACAAATTGACGAGAAAAACAAATGCTATTATGGGATACTACCAAAAAATTAAAACTTGGAGGATACTATGATAGTAGGGCTTATTATTGGAATAATTTGTGTTATATCAATTAAGAATGCTGTACGCAAGCAGAAAGAGAAAGACGAAGCGGAAGCATTGAGAAACACGTATACACATCCTATCCATAGAAGTATACATCATAATATACATGATAGGTAAAATAGGTAAGTAGAAAGCAAGAGGGTCATCAATAAAACGATGATCTTTTTGTTTTATTTTTTGACGAGAAAAACAAATGCTATTATGGGATACTTCCCAATTTTTAAATTTAAAGGAGATTTTTATTATGAACGAAGAAAACGTAACTAACGCGGTTGAAAATGCGGTAACCCACTGTGTTGGTGCAACTGATATTACTGAAACAGCAGTATCATCAGCGAAAAACTTAACGCTTGGAGGAATAGGAATTGGCGTAGCTGCATCTGCAGCAATCGGCGGTCTTATTTACGGCGGAATTAAGCTGTATAAGCTGCTGGACAGAAAAATCAAGGAGCACAAAAACAGAAAAAAGGTTGTTGACATCAACGACTGTGATGTGATTGATTGTGACGGAGAAGAAGTTAAATAAAACTCAATACGATTAAAAAATGAAGGAGGTATGTAAAGGGGATTGTGATTAAAAACACAGTCTCCTTTATATTTTTTCATGGAAAATAAGGAACAAAATACGCCTAATACACCAAAGGCTAATTTGTCTAAACCAGATTCGGTCTTTTTAAAAATGGCGAAAGACCTTTGGGTTGAGTTAATCAGCCCAAGTTTAAAAAATTTGTTGTCAAATTTGATTAAAAATGGCAGCGATTATCTAATTTATAGAAAAGACATAAAGTCTAACAATCAAGGTCGTTTTTCAAACGGAAGCAATTATACAAATTATAGTTTTCAAAACTACTCGAATAATAACGGTTATACTAACTACAACATTTCTGGTAACAGTCAGCAAATTAACTCAATTAATTGGAAGAAAGCGACAGTGTCGGATTATAGCAGTGTAAACTTCAATAATCCCACAGATGCCCGGAATTTACTTCAAGCATTGACATCTAAAATAGAAGCTACAGGTATGGTTTCTGTAGCGGAGATGTATGATGCTCTGGATATTCCGTTTGATTATGTAACGAACGATTACGGCTGGACTTCATTACGTACAGCCTCTGTTTATCTTTCAAATGGGAAGTGGTATATAAAATTTCCCAAACCGATATCATTTAAATCTATTTAAAAGGAGAAAAGAATGAGTACTGTGAATCATCCTAGGCACTATTCAGGAACTAAAGTAGAATGTATCGACGCTATTGAATCAGCCATTTCTAATAAGAATGGTATTGAAGGATTTTATGTAGGTCAGATTATTAAGTATATTTGGCGGTTTGACCAAAAGAACGAAATTGAAGATTTGGAGAAAGCAAGATGGTATTTGAACCGTCTTATAAAAATTAAGAATAAAACATCTGTGAAGAACGCAAAGGAGGAAAAGTAATGATATCATTTAATACAGTTAAAAATTTCGTGAAGGCGTGTCTGCCTACTGCACTGACCACCGTAGGCGTAATCGGCCTTGGTGTGTTTGGATATTCTGTGAAAAAAGGTGCAGAAAAGCAGATTGCAGCAAAGAAGAAGCATGAAGAAATCGCTGCTGTCATTGAAGAAGCAAAAAACGATGAAACATTCGAATATACGGAAGAAGATATTGCGAACGATACTAAGGTAAATGACATAACTTACGCTCGTGAATGCGTTAAGGCATATATTCCTTCTGTACTCGTTGGTGGTCTTACAACTGCTGCGTTTGTCGGAGCACACTGTATCTTGAACAAACGCTACCTCACTCTTGGTAGTGCATTTATCGGAGTTTCGAGTGCTTTTAATAAGTACCGAGAAAACGTGAAAGAAAAGTACGGTGAGGATGCTGATAGGCAGTTCAGATTCAATGTAAAAGATGTTAAACAGCCTGAAGACTGGACTACGTCTAAGAAGAAAAAGCCGACTGAAAGGACCATCGAACCTGAGCACAGTGCCTATACAAGGTGCTTCTGTAAAGGGAGCCCGGGTTGGACTGATGACGCAGAAGATAGATTGTTCTATCTGTTGAAGATGCAACGGTTCGCGAATGAAAAATTCAATGTAAATAAGACTATGACACTTAACGAGGTGTATGAAATGCTCGGATTCCCGAGGACACCGCAGGGGCAACTCGTAGGTTGGAGTAAGAAGATAGACAAAAATGCAAAGATTGATTTTGGTATCTATGATATTTCAGATGAATCAAAACGTTTGTTTATCAACGGTTACGAACCCGGTATTTGGCTTGATTTTAATGTCCAAGGCGATGTATTGCAGTATATCTAACGAAGGAGGTAAAATACTATGACTAATTGGATGTGGTTTGTAAGCGGTATTATTGCTGGAGGCCTTATTACTGGCGTATCGTCGTTCTTTATATTTAAAAAAAAGAAGGACGAAATGGAAAGGAAATATACAGATATGGTCAACGAATTTTTTCGTCACGATGATGACGACTTTAAAAAGGATATGGATGATGCGGTAAAAAGCGCAAAAGAAGTAATTGATATTTATTCTGGCTCCAGTGAGTCGGATGATATGTTCGATGAAGACGAGTATCCAGATGACGAGTTTGAAATGTTTTCATCTGACGATGATGAATTGACCGACGATGACGTTATTTGTTATGAAAAATATGACGATTATGATGGTATACCGGAGGATTGTTACGTTGATGCGTCTACTGACATCATGATTATTGATTCATCTGAATACGGAGAAATCTCAACTTATCAGATGATTCAGTGGGAGTATAACACCGAACGAGATAAGATGTACGATTTGAAAGGACGAGAGATAACCGACTACACCGATTACGTAGGAGACGCGTTTAAGCGTATTTTTAGGGATACCGATGAAGATGCAGTCTATATCCAAAATAACACTCTAAAGAAATATTATGAAATAGCAGAGGATTTAAGCTGAGGATGAATGATGAGAATGCATATTTCTCATATCTGGTGAGGAAGGTATTTTATAGGAGCGAATATTCTATCCTGTTAAAATGCCTTTTCTCAACTCCGTACATTAATAATTTCGACGAAGATAATTCTAGAATTAACAACGCGTTGTCTAAACGGAGGTTAAGCAATTTCAATGAATACGCTCCTCCGTTTCAAGAATCATCTGTATTCGAGCTTCTAGTCGAATTAGCGATGGAAATTGAGAACACTTTGTATGACCCGAAATACGGTTATCGAGGTTCTCAATGGTTTTGGGAATTCATAGTAAATATGGGCCTCATAGATATGACAGATTCAAATTTCGATGAAAAAAAGGTTAAGGATATCATTGACAAATTCTGTACTAAAACGTACAAGAAAAACGGTAGCGGGTCTCCATTTGTGACACGTAATAAAAAAATAGACATGCGAACGTTGTCTATCTGGGACCAGATGCAGGTCTTCATGACAGAACTATGTCATTGATATATCAAAAACGTATAGAAAGGAGAACGGATGGACTTCTATTTAATAGCAACTAAAAGAAGTAAGGATATGACAATTGAAGTCTATCCTAAATTTATCGTTAATCGTACTAACGATTTGATGATAAGAGGCGGCGATTTTTATGCCGTTTGGAACGAACAAGAACAATTATGGTCTACGGACGAAAACGTTCTATTGAACCTGATTGACAATGACGTAAAACAGTACGCAAATAAATTGCAAGAGGAGAAACCTGACGTTACTGTCATTCCAAAATTTCTTTGGGATTCAGAATCAGGTCTCATAGATAAATGGCATAAATATTGCCAGAAGCATCTTAGAGACAACTATGTACAATTAGATGATAGAATAACTTTCGCAGACCAGCATCCTAAAAAAGAAGACTATGTATCCAAAAAACTATCATATACGTTAAATGACGGTCCTACGGATGCATGGGATGAACTTGTCGGTACTTTATATTCTTCGACAGAAAAGGAAAAGATAGAATGGGCCATAGGTTCAATCGTAACAGGAGATTCAGTAAACATACAGAAATTTCTCGTGTTTTACGGTTCTGCTGGTACTGGTAAGTCTACAGTCCTTAATATTATTCAGAAGCTATTCGAAGGATATTATTCTGTATTCGATGCAAAAGCCTTAGGTTCATCTAACAACTCTTTTGCTCTTGAACCGTTTAAGTGTAATCCGTTGGTTGGTATACAGCATGACGGTGATTTGTCTAGAATCGAAGATAACACTAGATTAAACAGTCTTGTATCACACGAGATGATGACTGTGAATGAGAAGTATAAGTCGTTATACAGTAATCGATACAGATGTTTCTTATTCATGGGAACAAACAAGCCTGTTAAGATAACCGATTCACGTTCTGGTATAATCAGACGATTGATAGACGTTTCACCGACGGGTAAGAAGGTAAGCCAGCAGAAATACAATACGCTGACTAAAAAGATAGATTTTGAACTTGGGGCAATTGCGAATAAGTGTAAAAATGTCTATCTGAGTAATCCGACAAAATATGATAAATATGTTCCAGTTATAATGTTAAATGCCAGTAACGACTTTTATAATTTTGTTTTAGATTCGTATAACAAATTTATGGAAAACAATGGCGTTCCGCTTAAAGTAGCATGGGAAATGTACAAGAACTACTGCGATGAAGCAAAAGTTCAATATCCGTTTTCTATGCGAATATTCAGAGAAGAATTGAGAAATTACTTCGAAGAGTATCACGAACGTTATATTTTGGAGGATGGGACACGAGCGAGGAGTTATTATCATGGTTTTAAGGATTTGAATTTATCGGAAGAATCTCAATGCGAAAGCGACAATCGTGCGGACAATGGATGGCTTTCTATGAAATCTCAATCATCTATTCTGGATGATATTTTAAAAGACCAACCAGCGCAATACGCAAATAACGATGGACTTCCGTATAAAAAATGGGATTCGGTTAAAACCACGTTATCATCTATTGATACATCCATATTGCACTATGTCAAGGTGCCGCTTAATCATATAGTTATAGACTTCGACTTGAAAGACAATGGCGAAAAGTCTTTAGCTAAAAACATAGAAGCTGCGTCAAAATTTCCAAAGACGTATGCAGAGTTGAGTAAGAGCGGTAAAGGTGTTCACTTACATTATATTTATGAAGGAGATGTCTCTAAGCTAGCAGGCATTTACTCAGAGAACATAGAAGTAAAAGTGTTCAATGGCAATTCGTCATTAAGACGCCTTTTAACGAAATGTAACAATGAGCAAATAGCCGTAATAAATTCAGGACTTCCAATAAAAAAAGAAAACAAAGTGATAGACTTTAATGGTTTAAAAAATGAAAAAGCTATCAGAACGGTTATATCGAGGCATTTGAAAAAAGAAATAATGCCATCGACCAAATCGTCGATAGACATGATATACAAAACTTTGGAAGAAGCGTATAATAGTGGTATTAACTACGACGTATCCGATTTAAAAAACGTAATATATGCCTTTGCAATGAACAGTACAAATCAGGCAGCATATTGCGTAAAAAAAGTAGCAGACATGAAATTCTTTGCAGAACATGAAACTGTCAAAGATTTAAATGAGGATAACACTGACGACCTCGTATTTTTCGACGTAGAGGTGTTTCCAAATCTATTTTTAATAAATTGGAAATTTAGAGGTGAAGTAAATCCTGTCATACGCTTAATAAATCCAACCCCAAACGATGTTGACAATCTTTGCAAACACAATTTAATAGGGTTCAATTGCAAAAGATATGATAACCATATGTTGTACGCACGGTTAATCGGTTACTCAAATGAGGAACTGTATAACTTAAGTCAAAAGATAATAACCGAAGGACAAGGATTCTTTGGTCAGGCATATAGTTTGTCATACGCAGATGTATACGATTTTGCTTCAGCTGGAAACAAAATGTCGTTGAAGAAGTTTGAAATAAAATTGGGTATACATCACAAAGAACTCGGGCTACCGTGGGATGAGCCAGTTAAAGACGAAGACATTCCAAAAGTAGCAGAATACTGTGACAATGATGTCATAGCTACTGAAGCGGTATTCGATTTCTTAAAAGGCGATTGGTTTGCTAGACAGATACTTGCTGATTTGTCAGGATTGTCTCTAAACACCAGTACGAACGAGCATACAGCTCGAATTATATTTGGAGCAGAGAAGAATCCGCAGAAAGAATTCCGATATAGGGATTTGTCAAAACCGGTCTTCGAACTCGACGAAGATGTATTGATATTTTTGAAAAAGTATTTCCCGGATATGATGGCGATTCGTCATGGTGAAGCGAATAGTCTTTTGCCTTATTTTGACGGATACAAGTTCGATAACGGTGTATCTACTTACAAAGGTATCGAAGTTGGTGAAGGAGGATTGGTATATTCTGAACCCGGAGTATATTTTAATGTCGCGTTGTTAGACATAACATCTCAGCATCCGCATTCTGCATTGTCTGAGTGTTACTTCGGGCCTAAGTATACACAAAAGTTTATGGACCTCGTAGAGACGAGGGTTGAAGTCAAGCATCAAAATATGAACGTATTAAGAACAATGTTGGACGGAAAACTGTCAAAATACGTCGGCCGTATTGAATCTGGAGAACTCAGTTCTAAATATCTTTCAAACGGTCTTAAAACTCCTATAAATGCAGTTTACGGTCAGACATTTGCTTCGTTTGACAATCGTTTTCGTGATATTCGAAACATCGATAACATAATTGCGAAACGAGGCGCATTATTTATGGTTGACTTAAAAGAATTCGTGGAATCTAAAGGATTCACTGTTGCCCATATAAAGACGGACTCAATAAAGATACCAGACGCTACACCTGAAATAATTGAACAGGTCAAAGAGTTCGGTAAGAAGTATGGTTATAACTTTGAACACGAAGCTACATACGAGAAAATGTGTCTTGTAAATAAAGCAGTGTATATAGCTAAAGACGTCAAAGATGGTCATTGGACTGCGACAGGTACTCAATTCGCTGTTCCGTACGTGTTTAAAACGTTGTTTTCTCATGAACCGATTGTATTTTCGGATTTGTGTGAGACTAAAACCGTATCTACGGAAATGCTTTTAGACATGAATGAAACTCTTCCTGACGGTGAACACAATTACCAGTATGTAGGAAAAGTTGGAGCGTTTTGTCCTATAAAGTCAGGACATGGCGGAGGTGTTTTAGTTAGTAGAAGAAAAAACAAAGACGGTTCATCTAAATACGATTCAGTCACAGGTACAAAAGACTATATGTGGCTCGAATCAGAAGACGTAAAAAATCTAGGAAAGGAAGACGATATTGATATTTCATATTACGACAGTTTGGTTGATGATGCAGTAAAAACTATAAGTAAATATGTAAATTTCAATGAATTCGTCGAAAAATGATGGAGAAGATAGTGGAGTTTGAACTTTATTGTCCAAAATGTAAACATTATGACTCAAGTGACGCAGATGACCCATGCGATTACTGTTTGAGTGTTCCCGCTAGAGAAAATTCTAGACGGCCTATAAATTATGAAGAAAATAAAAAGACTGTAAAAAAGACAAAAGAAAGGAAGTAATTATTATGAATGAAAACACCATGAAAAAATGTAAAGAAGACGAGGATATTTTGGAAATACTCATTGCTAACCGTGATAACATTAACGAATTGAAGAACGCAATGAATGAATTGTCAAACGCAATACTGGAATTTGGAGATTTCTTTGAAGAATGGATAAATCAAACAGAGAGCTACACTGATTTGGCTCTCAAAACTTTGAACAAAGACGTATTTGAACAAAAAGATTTGATTCTTAATGCGTCTCTTGGTTTGTCCGGGGAGGTTGGTGAGGTCAATGATATTATAAAAAAATACATGTATCATGGGCATAAGCTCGATGATGACATGAAGGAAAAGATTATCCTTGAGCTTGGTGACGTGTGCTGGTATGTAGCCCTTATGGCATGGGCTATCGATAAAACCAAGTTCGAAGATGTTCTTAACAAGAATATTGCAAAACTCGAAAAACGTTATCATGGAGAATTCACCACCGAAAAGAGTGTTAATCGTAAAGAAGATTCCGATAATAGTTGTGAAGAAAAGAAAAATGATTGTGATAACGGTTTCAGAACGTTCTGTAAAGACTATAACTATGAACTTGATAAAATGAGAATAAATTGTACGAATGATTGTGATTTCGAGTTCGAAACTACTATTACCGATGAAGAATGGCGTAAATTGCTCAATTATTGTGAAAATGATGTGGCGGCTCAAGAAGAATATTGTTCTCGTCAATCGAAGGAGGATGAAGAAAAGAAAGAAGATACTAAGAAACAAAGTGAAAAGGAATTAAATATAGAAGATATGCTCAATTCGTATTACAATGCACGTCGCTTTAGCGATTTTATTAATTTGCTTTTTGGTAAAAAAGATAGTAAGAAACCGTGTGAAGAAGAAACGAGAACAATTAAGGATTTATGGCTTTAAACATAATCGTACTTTTTGAATAAAAGGAGGAACAATAATATGGAATGCAAGACCAACGGACAAACGATAGAGATTAACAACGCTAAAATTATATTTAAGAATTTTAGTGGAAAACCGGGCGTTTATAACAAGGAAGGAGATAGAAATTTCTGTCTATTGCTTCCTGACGATGCTGCGGTAGATTTCTTTAGACGAAACGGATATTCTCCTACAGTAAAACCTTCGACTTCAGAGGAAGGAGAATTCTTTAGATACATTAAGGTTAAGTTGAAATTTAATCAATGGGGACCTACTATAATTCTTAAATCCGGTGATAAAAAGACAAGAGTCGACGAGAATCTTGTTTCTGCATTGGATTCTATTAGGATTGAGTCAGTTGACATGGATATTAGGCCGTATCATTGGGAGCGTCCTAACGGCGAGAGTGGTCAGACTGCGTATCTCAGCGGTATGACAGTTTACCAGCAAATCGACCGATTCGAACAAATGATGATGGAGACTAACGAAAATGGTTCTTCTGATAATTCTGATGATAGTGATTTACCTTTTTAATCAAGATTAAAGGGTAAAGTCAATTCAATAAAGATTAGACGTTGGGGTCAGCGTAGCCAACGCCGGGGACAAGTAGCGCTAGTCATTTACTCTCGTATGCCTCTTAACAATGCCCACTATGCGAGCTGACCGTCGCTTTCTAGTTCCGATGCGTAAAATAGAACTAGATTCTTTATATTTTAGAGAGGATATATGGAACTTAGAGAATACCAAAAAGATGCATTGTCTAAAATGCATAATGGATGTATTTTGTGCGGTGGAGTTGGTTCAGGAAAGTCACTAACTGCCCTTTCCTACGCTAAACTACATGGATATTTAGATGTATACATCATTACTACAGCACGAAAACGTGACACGAATGAGTGGGAATCCGATATACAAAAACATGGCAGATTAGAAGAATATACATTTAAAGTAGATTCATGGAACAACATCAAGAAATATGTTGATGTTAAAGATGCATTCTTTATATTTGACGAACAGAGGGTTATTGGACATGGAGAGTGGGTGAAATGCTTCCTACAAATAACTAAGAAAAACAAATGGATTCTCCTCTCAGCTACACCGGGAGATTCTTGGGAAGACTATATTCCAGTGTTTATTGCAAATGGGTTCTATAAAAACAGAACTGAATTCTTGCATCAACATGCTGTTTTTAGTAAATTTTCGAAATACCCTAAGATAGAAAAATACATTGACGAAGGGTTATTGATATTTTACAAAGACAAAATTCTTGTTCCGATGAACTTCAATAGAAAAACAACTCAGCATCACATAAACGTTTTCTGTGACTACGATGTAACTAAGTACAGATACGTAATGCGCAATCGATGGGATATTTTCAATAATAAGCCGATTGAGCAGATTAGCTCATTATGTTACACTCTTAGACGAATAGTCAATGATAACGATAACAAATCTCGTGAAGTTGAAAAAATTCAGAAGTTACATAATCGATTAATTATATTTTACAATTTCGATTATGAACTAGAACGGCTTAAAAAAATATCGTACTTAAAAGATACGGTTATCGCCGAATGGAATGGTCATAAACATGATAATATACCTACATCCAAAAAATGGGTATATCTAGTTCAATACACAGCTGGAGCTGAAGGGTGGAACTGTACAGATACAGATACGATTGTGTTTTTCAGTCCAAATTACTCTTATAAGGTCATGGTACAATCGGCTGGTAGAATAGACCGTTTAAATACAAGTTTTGTCGATTTGTTTTTCTATCACATAAAAACTAAATCGATTATAGATATAGCCATAAATTCAGCTTTATCTAAGAAAAAGAACTTCAACGAAAAGAGTCTAATTAAAAAGAGGGGAAAATGAATTATTTATATTTTTTTATCGTAGGTGTTATTGTCGCTTTCATAACATTTATAACTGTTTGCACAATCGGTGCAGTTGTGTCTTCTATATGAAATACTTATTAAAATGGAGGAAATTATGAAATATTTATATTTTGTCGTAGGGATTATCGCTGCAGTCATAACGTTTATCATTCTTTTCGCAATTGATACAGTTGTGTCTTCTATATGAATTATTTATATTTAATAATCGTGACTGTTTTGGTCTCATTTTTCATAAGCTGTTTAGTATGGGTGCATGGTTATTGTTGGCGCTCTGGTATCTTTTCTATAGAAAACCCTAAGAGTTTTTTATATTTTATAATTATGGGAATTCTTATGGGTATTGGAACACTCTGCTTAGCATTAATACTGATATTGAACATTAAGTACATATAGTAAAATGGAGGAAGAAATTATAATGGAAAAATTCATTCTAGTTTTTATGGCTGCATGGGCGTTTACGTTTATCTTCACTGGAATTTTTTATAAAATAGAACTATCTTGTGCTGATGGTTCAACATCAAGAAAAATATTCAACGTCATTACAACCGTGATGGCTAATATTGTTTGGTTGTCTCCTTTTATATTTGCTATAGCCGGTTGTCTGTTTAATTTTATAACCGTGATAGCGTCGTTAATAATTATAGTCGTGTATTTAATTATAACAGCTGTCATAGGTCAATTTCTTTCTAAATAGGAGGTTATTATCATGGAAAAATTTTTAATCTTCTTTGTTGCTGCGTGTTTCGCAACGTTTATCTTTATCGGTATCTTTCATAAAATAGAGTTGTCGTGTCCGAACAATTCCACTAGTCGGAAAATCTTCGACTGTATATCAAGCTTGTTGGCGTTCTTACTTTTGATGTCACCATACATACTGGCAGTTACAGGGTATATATTCGGATTCTTTTCTCTTCTCGCATCCATGATTATCGTTGTAGTATACTACTTGATTTTCATATTGTTTGGAAAAAAGGTTTAAAATAAGGAGAAAATTATTATGGAAAAAGTAATTAGCACACCTCGCCGTTGGTATAGAATAGAATATTTCGAATGTGATGATGGTCTGTATAAACTCGCGATATACGATAACGCAGGGATTTGCATTCATCCAAAATGGTTTAAAGAATGCGATGTAAAAGGCTCTATGGCCATTAACCTGACGTGGGACGATGTTCAAGAGTTCTTCAGAGAAATAAAAAATCACGACACAAAGTAAGGAAGTAATCTTATGTGTTTCAAATATCATGAATTTAACGACCTTAAATTCGAGCGAATCTGCACTCTTAATGGTGTATATACGGTATATATTCGTGAATGTACTAACGGAACGTATGAACTTTCAATTAGTGAAAAGGGTATCTATATTAATCCGAAGATTTTCATGGATTGTAAAACAAGAGGTTTGACCGCCGTTAATATGACTCTCGATGATGTTAACGCGTTTTGTGATGCAGTACGCGATTCTGATTTAACCAATAAAAAACAATATTGTTTATTTAATATATAAGGAGGTAATTATGGAAAACTTTGAGACCATATACAAAAACGAAAAAGAGTGGCTTGGTGAAGACAACACTCTGGGACTTGATATTTGGAAGAAGAAATACGCCGATGGTAGGAGATACCAAGAATGGTTGTACGACGTAACTGGCGGCGATATGCAATTAGCTAAACTAATCGAATCCAAGAAGTTCCTGTTCGGAGGTCGTATACTCGCTAACCGTAACAATGCGTCGATTACGTCTAAAAAGACATACAGCAATTGTTACGTTATTTCACCACCTGAAGATAATCTTGAGTCTATCTTTAACACGGCTAAGAAACTCGCACGTACGTTCTCGTATGGTGGTGGCTGTGGTATAGACCTTAGTAAGCTGTCATTCAAAGGTGCTGCTATCCACAATGCAGCTAAATCGAGTAGCGGTGTGGTATCTTTCATGGAGTTGTATGATAAGACAACTGAGATAATCGGACAGAACGGACGTCGAGGCGCGTTGATGATGTCATTGGCATCTAATCATCCTGATATTTTAGAATTTATTGACGTCAAGCGAGACCTTAATAAAATCAATAATGCAAATTTGTCTGTACGAGTTGATGACGAGTTTATGCGTAAGGCTCAAGAAGACACTGATGAAGAGAACTACGAATTGATATTTAATCGTAGTATGTACGATTCCGAGACTAAGACCGAAAAAGACATGTCTGGCAAAAAGATAAACGCAAAAGCGTTGTTGATGACGTTAAGTAAATATAATTGGGAAAACGGAGAGCCCGGAATCTTATTCTGGGATAACATACGTCGAGGAGGTCTGCTTAGTAATGAACCCGGATTTAAATACGGTGGTGTTAATCCTTGCGCAGAAGAACCTCTTCCTTCTGGCGGAAGCTGTTTGCTTGGTGCTCTTAATCTGTCGGCGTTCTGTAAATGGAATAATGACTATAATCGTTATATTTTTGACTACCTTGACTTTATAGAAGCTATTGATATTTCTGTACGTGCCTTGAATAAGGTTTTAGATGAAGGTGTTGATTTACATCCATTGCGAGAACAGACAGAATCAGTAAAACGTTGGAGACAAATAGGGCTCGGCATTATGGGATTCGCCGATGCACTTATTAAGCTTAAGATAACTTATGGTAGTCCTGAATCTTTTATATTTATAGAAGATATAGGTAGTATAATGGCATATTATTCTCTCCTAACAAGTAATAAACTAGCCATAGAAAGTCCCAGTAAAAAAGTAGACTTGGATTATGAGGGATTGTTAAATACGACTTATATTCGTAATTTACTCAAAAGTATTTCAGAAGATAATAGTATTTTTAATTTTATTAGAACCAAGCGATATGGTACAAAACCTTCGGAAGATTTTTGCCAAAGTATATACAAATACGGATTAGCGAATTCGCAACTCCTAACTGTTGCTCCTACCGGTAGTATATCTACAATGATTGATGTATCTGGTGGTATTGAACCTTTGTTTGCTACACATTACAATCGTGTAACAAAAAGCCTTAACGGTGAAGATACGACATACACTGTGTATCCTAAAGTAATAAAAGACGTCATCGCTAGTAAGTATGGAAAGTGTGTTGAAGTTAGTGATGAGAATATATCATCAGAAGAATCAATCATTACAGCACATGAGATTCCGTATTACAATAGACTTAAAGTGCAATCTGTGTGGCAGAAATTTATTGATGCTGCGATTAGCTCAACAGTAAATCTAAATGAGGACGCTACTCCTGATGATATTTATGATTTGTACATTACAGCGTGGGAACTCGGTCTTAAAGGTGTAACAGTATTCAGGGACAATTGTTATAGAACAGCAATACTTACGACCAATGACAAGGAAGAAAAAGAAGAGAATACTAATTTCGTTGAAGAACAAGTCGATGACGCAAAGACAACTCTTAAGAGAGGAGAGGTAATCCCAATTAGTGATAACAGTTACGGTCTTAAAAAGACATTGACCACAGGTTGTGGTACGCTTCATTTGGAATCTTTTTATGACATTGACACAGGCGAATTGCGGGAATGTTTCCTTTCGAAAGGTTCTACAGGAGGATGTAACTCGTTTATGGTAGCTGTATCTAGACTTATAAGTTTAGCAGCACGTGCAGGAGTTCCGTCGTATAAAATAATTGACCAACTCAAATCAGCTGGTACATGTCCTTCTTACGCGGTTAGACGAGCGACTACGAACGATGTATCTATTGGTTCGTCGTGTCCGTGCGCAGTTGGATATGCATTGGAAGAACTTGGGAAGATTGTTCCTGAAAACAATGATATTTGTGAGGATGACGAACCTATTAACGAAAAGATTGAAATTTCGGGAATAGGTTCCAAACTAATGAAACCTGTTAAAGAGGCGAAAGAAAAACTGTGGTCGAAGTTAGGCCCAACTATATTTGAAGAATGCCCGAAATGTGGAGAACATGCTGTATTTCGTACGAACGGTTGTATTACGTGCTCTAGTTGCGGATATACAAAATGTGATTAGAAAGGAGGGTCGTGTTGTGACCTTAAATGATTTTTTAAACTTATTCTCAGATGATGAATGTGGTTTTGTTATTATTAATAACGTAAACGATAATCATAATATGATATTATCTAAGCATCAGGTAATAATGATGCACGAAGACAAACTTAATAATGTGATAAAACGTGTGTATCCATATGCATGGAATTGGGAGGTTATTTTCGAAATAAACGTATGAAGTATAACACAAAACTAATTCTAGTAAACGGACATTATGAATTATATGTAAACAATAGGTTTTTTTGTTCTGGAGATACACCCAAAGAATGTTATGAGGAGTTGGAGAAAAATGAGCAAGAAGAGAATTAGCATCGAGGAATGTTATGTATTTATTAAATTCGTCAGTGAGCATATGACCGATAATTTTAAACCGGATGATATTCCAGATAACTTTATCGCTTATACGGATTTACTCAGAGAAGCTGCTAATTATTTGAAAATAGCTATGACCGGAAGACTTCCTGAAGACCGGCTTGTTTATCATCAAAATACTGTAATTAAGTATCTGAAAATTTTGTATGGTGTAATGCCAAAGAGTAGTGAAGGTAGTAAGTATAGCCCAGCCGATGTCGTGGAATCTAGTATCATGTGGCTTGAAGATTACTTCAATAAACATGATGATACTTGGTGTAGACAATGATAAATTAGCAAAAATCTCTGCCCACTTTTTATGAAAAAAATGGGCATAAAAGTGGGTAAAAGTGGGCAAAAGTGGTAAATACCCATAAAATGTAATATTTATATTTAAAAATTATTGGGTTTTCTGCCCACTTTTGCCATTTTCTGCACACTTTTGAAAAAAAAAGTGGGCACGAAAAATAGGCAAATAATATATTATTTGGGGGTAAAAACGCCCAAAATAGGCCAAAAATGGGTGTTTTTGGGCAAAATAATATATTATTTGAGGGTAAAAACGCTTCTGTGGCCAAAAACCCACTTTTTTTCTTTATGATTATTATTATTAATATTATTAATAAAAAAGTTTTATCGAAAAAAAGTGGGTTTTTGGCCACGAGCAGTTTTTTCAGTTAAGGGGGTGACGAGAAAAACAAGTCCTTTTATGATAGGAATAGATGAGGAATGACTTTATAAGCATTCCTTTATATTTTTTGCTCGTGTGGCGGAATTGGCATACGCAACGGACTTAAAATCCGTCGAATTTTATTCATGTGGGTTCAAGTCCCACCACGAGTACCATTTATATTTTTTAGTTATGGAGATTTTATGAAAGAATCAGCATTTCAAAACCAATTAATATCCGAACTAAAGAAACGATTCGAGGGGTGTATTGTTTTAAAAAACGACGCCTCTTATATTCAGGGCATTCCGGATTTATTAGTTTTGTACAATGATATTTGGTTCGCTCTAGAATGTAAGAAAAATGATACGGCTCATAAACAACCTAACCAAGAGTATTATGTTAAAAAGATGAACGACATGAGCTATGCCACTTTTATAAACCCTAACAATAAAGAGGAGATACTAAATGATTTGGAACAAACATTTAAATCTTGAATCAAGCCACTGTTTGTTTTCACCATCCAAATATTCGTGGTTAAATTATTCGGATGATAAAGCCCTAGAAGTTTATAACAATTTAAAAAAAGTTGAGCTAGGTACTAGATTGCACGCATGGGCAAAGGAAACCATTGAATTAAAACTTCGTCAGGCCAATAGGAAGAACAACATCATATATAAGTACATAAACGATGCAATCGACTATAGGATGGACCCAGAAGTACTGTTATATTTTAGTCCGTATTTTTATGGAACAGCTGACGCAATTAGTTTCTATAAAAATGTCCTTCGTATTCACGATTTGAAAACTGGCGATACTCCGGCCAAAATAGACCAGCTTAGAATATATGCTGCTCTGTTTTGTTTAGAGTACGGGCAAGACCCGTTTTTAATAAAAATGGAGCTTAGGATATATCAGGCAGACAACGTAATTATTGATATTCCTAATCCAGCCGAGATTAAGGCTATTATGGATAAGATAATTCACTTGAATGATATCTTACGTAAAAATGATGAGGAGTTTATGTAATTATGAACATATCATATGATTTCAATGATATTATGGTAGACTATGAAAATGAAAGTCACATAGAACATATAGGTATGCCTCGACGTTCCGGACGTTATCCGTGGGGGTCTGGTGAAAATCCTTTTCAACATGAAAGTTGGTATAAACATCCCGGAGACTTTCTAGACTTTATTAAACAGGCTAGAAAAGAAAAATATACATACACGGACGAAGACGGAGAGCTGTATACGGGCGATAATGCTATAGCAAAGGTTTTAAATATCTCGACGACTGAATTAAGAAGTCAAATAGGTATAGCTAAGGACGAAAAGCGTCTTTACGATGTTTACAGAGTAGAATCGTTAAGAAAAGATGGTCTTAACGATTCTGAAATTTCAAGAAAGACCGGAATACCGTTGTCAACAGTTAAATCTCTGTTCGACGTTGATTCTAAACGAAGAATGCTGCAGGCTAAAAATGCTGCTGAATTCATAAAGAATCGAATCGATGATGTTGGTATGGTTGATGTCGGTACTGATGTATGTCGAGAGCTTGGAATAAGTCAGGAAAAAATGAACCAAGCACTTACTATACTTCAATCAAAAGGGTATAAAATCTATTCAGGACGAGTAGAACAACCTACTAATAGAAAAAAATTTACTACGATGAAAGTTGCATGTCCGCCCGGCACGGAACATCGAGAAATATTTAAGGACTGGGGAAATGTTAACTCGTTAATGGAATATACATCTGATGACGGGGGACAAACATTTAGAAAAACAAAGTATCCTGCTTCTCTTGACAGAAATCGAGTTATGATTCGATATGCTGACGATGTCGGTTCTGACGGTTTTAAAGGCATTCAAAAGGACGGTTTAATAGAAATACGAAGAGGGGTAAAAGATTTATCTCTTGGTAATTCATTGTATTCGCAGGTTCGTATTCTTGTTGGCAAAGATAAATACCTTAAGGGTATGGCGGTTTATTCTGATGGTAAAGATATGCCTGACGGTGTTGATGTAATATTTAACACCAATAAGTCATCAAATAAATCGTTTGATGAAGTATTGAAAAGTATAAAAGAAGATGACCCTAACAATCCGTTCGGAGCTTTGATTAAAGCTGACGGTCAGTATGAGTACGTAGATTCTGACGGTAAAAAGAAACTTTCTCCTATCAATAAAACTAGAGAAGAAGGTGATTGGGAAGAATGGAAAAAATCCGTTCCTAGTCAGTTCTTATCAAAACAACCTAAATATTTAGCCAAAAAGCAAATCAATTTAGCTATAGCTGAGAAAAAAGATGAATTGGCTGAGATAATGTCATATGATATACCTGAAGTGCAAAGATATTATTTGAAGGAATTCTCTGAGTCATGTGACAAGCAGGCTGAAACACTTCAAGCAGCATCGTTTCCTGACCAGCACTATCAAGTAATACTTCCTATAAACTCACTTAGGAACAACGAAATTTATGCTCCTAGGTATGATAATGGAACTAAATTAGCGTTGGTAAGGTATCCTCATGGAGGAACTTTTGAGATACCTATACTAACTGTTAATAACCGTAACAAAGAAGGAGAAAAAATTATTGGACCTTCGTCTATCGATGCTGTCGGTATAACATCGGAAGTTGCAGCTCGATTGTCAGGTGCAGACTTTGACGGAGATACTGTAATGTGTATTCCGACAAACGACCCCAAAGGAAAGATTAACATCTTATCGACTGCACCGTTAGCTGGTTTAAAGGGATTCGACCCTAAAGACAAATTCCAAGGTAATTTGGTTAAAACAGTCGGAAATACTAAGATTTATGAGCGTAACGGAGTAAAGTTTAAAGGTATGCTTGATACCCAAAAGCAAATGGGTGTGGCAACTAATCTGGTTAGTGACATGACGATTCTCGGCGCATCAGATGATGAGCTGGAACGTGCCGTCAAATACACCATGGTAGTTATCGATGCTGAAAAGCATGGATTAGACTACAAGGCTGCATACTATGAGTATAACATACAAGACTTAAAAGACCGTTATCAGATTAAATCTAACGGAAAAACAGGTGGTGCTTCTACTTTGTTAACAAGAGCTAAAAGCGTCGAGTATGTTCCTCGTAGAAAGGGTTCTCCTAAAGTTAATGTTAAAGGAAAGCCTTGGTATGACCCGTCAAGACCTGAAGGTTCTCTTATATGGCAAGAAGACCCAGACCAAATTGCAACATTTAAAAAGTACGACCCCAAAACTGGTGAATTAATATCGGTTAAAGAGGTTGAGAAGAAAACAAAAATTACTAAAATGGCTGCTACGGATGACCCGAGGACTTTAATATCTACATCTAACACTGTAATGGAGAATCTGTACGCGGACTATGCGTCTACTCTAAAATCACTAGCCAATCAGGCGCGTCTAAACTCCGTATTCTCCGAGAAAGCAAAAAGAGACCCCGTCGCCACATCTAAATATGCGGAGGAGGTGCAATCTCTTAAGAGAAAATTGGATTCAGCACTCCTGAATAGACCTAGAGAGCGTGCCGCTATCCGTCTAGCCACTTCAGAAATAGAAGGCATACGTAAAGCGTATAAGGACAAGCACGGTGGTAAAGATATGCCTACGAAAGACCTTAAAAAGCTCTCCCAGAATACTATGGTTAAATATAGGGGTCTTGTAGGGTCTATAAAACGTAGTGATAGAAATATAAAAATAACAGACCGGGAATGGGAAGCAATTAAAAATAGGGCTATATCTGAAAATGACCTAAAGAAAATTTTAGACAATTCTGACCCCGATGTACTAAGAGAAAAACTTAGACCCAAGGGAGATGACGGTCTCACTGATGCCCGTAAATCAGCCATTCGAGCCATGGCGAATAGCAATTATACACTAAAGGAAATTGCTAAACGCTTTGGAATATCAACATCTACCGTATCAAATATAATAAAGGGGGGTTAAAATATGGTATACTCTCGGTTATCAACTATCGATAACCCATGGAACCCATTCGATAACTTCGATGAGTGGTTACAATACGATAACCTCCATCACTATAATACGTGTGGGTATGTATCTAGGGTATTAGATATGAATAATGCTAATCTATCTGGTTTACCAGACTTTATAGCAGAAAGGATAAATGAATCGGTCATAGACCAAATAATAAATGCTGACCCTTTGAACTTTTATGTGAAAGTTCAGAAAGAATTTCCAGACATTTTATTTGACGAAAACGGTTCTTTAGTCTAGTATCTTGTACCATATAGGTTGTTAAACGTTTAACGATTAACTAAAACAAATTAACAAATAGTTTTGTCTAATTAAAACAAAAAGAATTGTTTGTTGTTTGAATTAATTAAAAAGAAAAACGTTTAAATAATTAAAAAATTAAAAAATTTTAAAATTAAAAAAATTTAAATGCCAAATTCTTTGTGACGCTGCATACTGTTACTGGGTAAAATGTTTTATTTAGTATGAAGAAAGCTTAATCTTATAGGTGCACCGCTGTGTTAAGTAAACAAAAGTGTTTCGTTGACGAACGTCGGGAGTAGAACGGTTCATATACATTATTTTCTTCTTTCAAATACTTTTTTCTACTTAAAAGCATATTTACCACACCGCAGCGTCGTTTGTAGCACCCCGGGGGGGGTCTGAAAAACAACCCCCCCTCCTTGCATCGGGCGGCTCCTAGAAAAATCTCCGGAGGGATATTTTTCCAAAAAAATACCGAAA